>ERZ724523.2784-NODE-2784-length-9900-cov-4.467852_pt1 | contig 9900 bp, 7 predicted proteins | sample MGYA00376056_ERZ724523 | MGnify/ENA primary metagenome ERZ724523 (study PRJEB28724, sample SAMN07190888) | wastewater metagenome | isolation source: influent of sewage treatment plant in Hong Hong | place: USA: Christiansburg, Virginia | collected 2016-03-01 ... | reverse complement strand
AATCGATGAAAGGCTGGACGTTTCGACCTGCGCACATCCATCCCATTCACCCCTAGCGTCGGCTGCCTCGTACAAAAGTGGCATAGTTTGTGCCGACAAAATGCGCGCAGAGTATATGGGCGCTTCACCCCTCATTCAACCGTCAGATGCTGATTAGCGACCGATTGTCCTACCGAAGGGTGTTTCAGCGTATGTGTGCCAATACACCTTGCAGTTCATCCAGCGAACTGTACTTGATAACCAGTTGTCCGCGGCCTTTCTGGCCGTGCTTGATTTGTACTGCAGCCCCCAGCCGCTCAGCTAGGCGCTGTTCTAGGCGGCTGATATCCGGGTCGGCTATTACCACCTCAACTGGCTGCTCTTTGCTGTTCAGCCACTGACGCACCAGCGCTTCGGTTTGGCGCACGGTAAAGCCGCGTGCGACAACATGTCGCGCGCCTTCAATCTGCCGCTCGGCCGGTAAGCCGAGCAACGCACGGGCATGGCCCATTTCCAAATCGCCATGGGAGAGAAGGATCTTAATTTCTTCTGGCAGGGCAATCAGGCGCAGCAAGTTGGTGATAGTGACCCGCGATTTGCCCACTGCCTCAGCCACTTGCTGCTGGGTCAGCTGAAACTCCTGCTGCAGTCGCTGCAAGGCCACAGCTTCTTCAATCGGGTTAAGGTCTTCGCGCTGAATGTTCTCAATCAGGGCCATGGCAATGGCGGCTTCGTCCGGGACTTCACGGACCATCGCCGGCAACTTATCCAGACCCGCCAACTGACTGGCACGCCAACGCCGCTCACCGGCGATGATCTCGAAACGTCCGTCAGCGATCGGCCGCACCACGATCGGCTGCATAACACCCTGAGCCTTGATTGATTGCGCCAACTCTTCCAGAGCCGACGGATCCATATCACGGCGCGGTTGATATTTACCGCGCTGGATCAAATCCAATGGCAGGTACTGCAACTCGTTCTTATCGGCATGCAGCGCCTGTTCTTCCAAGGTGTTGACGTTGGTGCCCCCCAGCAGGGCATCCAAGCCGCGTCCCAGACCTCGTTTTTTGACGGCCATGCAAATTCCTTAAGCGGTTGCGGGTTTGGCGTTGGCACGCTGACGGCGAACCAGTTCGCCAGCCAAGGCCAGATAGGCGATAGCGCCTCGGGATTGCTTGTCATAGACCAGTGCCGGCATACCAAAGCTCGGCGCTTCAGCCAAACGCACGTTACGCGGGATGACCACGTCGTACAATTTGTCGCCAAAGTGTTGTTTGAGTTGCGCAGAAACGTCGTTGGTCAGGCTGATTCGCGGGTCGTACATGGTGCGCAACAGACCTTCTATCTTCAGGCTCGGGTTGAACAGCTTGCTAATGCGCTGGATGCTGTTAACCAAGTCACTCAGGCCTTCTAGTGCGTAGTACTCACACTGCATCGGGATGATTACGCCGTCGGCAGCGACCAGTGCGTTGACGGTCAGCATGCTCAGAGCTGGCGGGCAGTCGATCAGGATGTAGTCGTAATTATCCCGAATAGGTGCCAAGGCATTACGCAGGCGACTTTCCTTCATGCTCATTTCCAGCAGCGCGACTTCGGCTGCTGTTAGGTCGCGGTTGGCGGGCAATAGCTGATAACCGCCATGCTCGGAGAACTGCATCGCTTCACCGACCGTGCTCTCGCCAATCAGCACATCGTAAATCGAGTGCTCAAGCGCATGCTTGTCGATGCCGCTGCCCATGGTGGCGTTGCCTTGCGGATCGAGATCGATCAGCAACACACGACGCTTGGTCGCCACCAATGAGGCCGCCAGGTTGATGCAGGTGGTGGTCTTGCCCACGCCGCCCTTCTGGTTGGCGATTGCGAATACTTTAGCCATGCTGCCGTTCCCCTTAGACCAAGCGGCGCAGTATCAGCAGATGGCGCTGACCTTGGCAACCGGGAACCTTCAACACGTGCGTGGCGCTAAGCTGAAAGTCAGGCGGCAGAGCCTGCAGTTCGTCGTCTGGGTGAATGCCCTTCATTGCCAGCCATTGGGTTTGTCCGTCACCGAGGTGACGGGTCCAGTTGGCAAAGTCCTCCAGTGCACTGAAAGCCCGCGAGCAAATCCCACTGAACGGCTGCTCAGGAGTAAAGCCTTCAACCCGGCTGTGAATAACTTCCAGATTGGCCAGTTTCAACTCGTGTTTAACCTGAGTTAGAAAACGGGTCTTTTTGCCATTTGAGTCCAGCACGGTAAAGCGTCGCTCAGGAAACATAATCGCCAACGGAATACCCGGCATACCGCCGCCACTGCCAACGTCCAACCAATTATCCCCAGCAGCGGCCACGTGCGGTACCACGCTGAGGCTGTCGAGTAGATGGCGCGAGACCATTTCATCCGGATTGCGCACGGCAGTTAGGTTGAACGCTTTGTTCCACTTGATCAGCAACGCCAGATAAGCCAACAGCTGGCTGTGTTGACTCTCGCTTAAGTCGACAGCCAACTGCTCAGCGCCCGAGGTCAGTTCTGCTGCGTGTTGCGCGGTAACCGATGACATCAGGCGGTTTGCTCCAACTGCCGGCCAGCGCCGCGTTTTTTCAGATGAATAAGCAACAGCGAGATCGCCGCTGGGGTCACCCCAGGAATGCGCGAAGCCTGACCCAAGGTCTGCGGCCGTGCCAGACCTAGCTTGTGCTGGATTTCTTTGGACAGACCGGAAATGTTGGCGTAATCGATATCGTCCGGCAGCTGGGTATTTTCACTGGCGCGTAAGCGCGCGATTTCCTCTTGCTGCCGGTCGATGTAGCCGGCGTACTTGGCCTTGATCTCAACTTGCTCGGCGACCTGGACATCCACTTCTGGGCTGCCGGTTATTTCACGCAAGCCGGCGTAATCGATTTCCGGTCGGGTGAGCAAGTTGAGCAAATTGTATTCATGGGTCAGCGGCGTGCCGAAGCGGCTGACGATCGCCTCGCCTTCGACTGTACCTGGGCGCACCCAGGTGTTTTTAAGGCGCTGTTCTTCTGCAACGATGGCTTCACGTTTGCTGCAGAACGCGGCCCAACGCGTGTCATTGACCAGACCTAGCTCGCGACCTTTTTCGGTCAACCACAGGTCGGCGTTGTCTTCGCGCATCAAGCGGTACTCGGCGCGTGAGGTAAACATCCTGTACGGTTCCTGCGTGCCCAAAGTAATCAGGTCATCCACCAGCACGCCGATGTAAGCCTCGTCGCGACGTGGGCACCAGCTGTCTTTGCCTTGTGCACGTAATGCCGCGTTAGCGCCGGCAAGCAAACCTTGAGCTCCAGCCTCTTCGTAGCCGGTGGTGCCGTTGATCTGGCCGGCAAAGAACAAGCCGGCGATCACTTTGGTTTCCAGGCTGTACTTGAGATCACGCGGGTCGAAGTAGTCGTACTCGATGGCATAACCGGGCCGCACGATGTGGGCGTTTTCCATGCCACGAATCGAACGCACGATCTGCAACTGCACGTCGAATGGCAACGAGGTGGAAATACCGTTGGGATACAGCTCGTGGGTGGTCAAACCCTCAGGCTCGATGAACACCTGATGACTGTCTTTCTCGGCAAAGCGATGAATCTTGTCTTCAATCGACGGGCAATAACGCGGGCCTACGCCTTCGATCACGCCGGAATACATCGGTGAGCGATCCAGGTTGGCGGCGATGATTTCGTGCGTACGCGCATTGGTATGGGTGATCCAGCAGCTGACCTGACGGGGATGCTGTTCGTGCCGTCCGAGAAATGACATCAGCGGTATGGGCGTATCACCCGGCTGTTCAGTCATCAGGGAAAAATCTACCGAACGGCCATCAATGCGTGGCGGTGTCCCGGTTTTTAGTCGACCCACGCGCAGCGGCAATTCACGCAAGCGTTTGGCTAGTGCAATCGACGGTGGATCACCCGCGCGGCCGCCGGAGTAATTTTGCATGCCGATGTGGATAAGTCCGCCGAGGAATGTACCGGTGGTTAACACCACGGATTCAGCATGGAAACGCAGACCCATCTGAGTTACTACGCCTTTGACCTGATCGTTCTCGACAATCAAATCATCGCAGGCCTGCTGAAATATCCACAGATTTGGCTGGTTTTCCAAAATCTCGCGGATGGCCGCTTTGTACAACACGCGGTCAGCCTGCGCACGTGTGGCGCGCACGGCTGGACCTTTGCGGCTGTTGAGCACACGGAACTGGATACCGCCCAAATCAGTCGCCGCGGCCATGGCGCCACCTAGAGCATCAATTTCTTTGACTAAGTGGCTTTTTCCGATCCCGCCGATAGCTGGGTTGCAGCTCATTTGCCCGAGCGTTTCGACGTTATGCGTCAGCAACAGGGTCTTTACCCCCATGCGGGCAGCAGCCAGTGCTGCCTCAGTACCGGCATGGCCGCCACCGATCACGATCACATCAAAACGGGAAGGGAAATCCACCACGCACCTCGTGCCTGTTGAGAAATGGAGAGGTCTTCAATCTGGGTACTGCGAAGAGCCGGCAAGTATAGGGTCTTAACCAGTCTGAAAGAAGCCTTCTGCACAAAAAATAGCCAGCTACCTGTGGGTTGTTTAGGCCGCTCGGTAAATAAAGATAAAGAAGAAGAGTTTTTAAAGATCTTTATTTTTATGTTTATAAAGTAGCAAGCGATTTTCTGTGGATAAGCTGCTGCAGCCCAATGGATATAAGCGCTACAGCGATGTATGAATCAGTGTGAATCCTGCACTGCGCCTGTCAGATAACGGTGACTAAGCTGTGCATCAAACACTAAGTTATCCACAGTGGTGTTTATGCACGGCTTTATCACCGGCTTATGAACGGGTCTTAGCTAGGGTTGTCCACAGGCTTTAGGCGTCGATATTTCTGCGTTTAAGCGGCAATCAAGCAGCTATTGAGCGCGTACCCGCCACCCAGCAGAGTGACAAATAGCACGCTAGCCAGAATCATCGGTTTAACCCCGGCTTGCTTGATTACCCGCCATTGGGTCTGGCAACCGAGTGCAGCCATCGCCATCGCTAGGGCTAGCTGACTGGTTAATTGCAGACCGTGCAGCAAAGGTGCGGGTAACTGCACGAGGCTGTGCACGCCTACCGCGGCAATAAAGCCAAAGACAAACCAAGGCAGTGTCACTTGGCTCTTACGCTCGCCTTCTGTTTTGCCTGTGCGCCACATGAGCGTGCTGAGGATGATAATGAACGGGGCTAGGAGCATGACCCGCATAAGCTTGACCACCACTGCCGCCTGCAACGCTTGGCCCCCTACCGCATCACCGGCAGCCACTGCCTGGGCAACCTCATGCACGGTGCTGCCGATATAAATGCCAAATGCATGCTCGCCCATCTGGCTGAATTGAAAGATCAGCGGGTAGCTAAACATCGCCAGCGTGCCAAACAGCACCACAGTCGCCACGGCGACCGTTACATCCTGTTGTTTGGCTTTGATTACCGGCTCGCACGCCAGCACTGCTGCGGCGCCACAAATACCGCTGCCAGCAGAAATCAGCACCGCCAGTTCGAATGGCAACTTCAGCAGCTTTAAGCCAATCCAGGTGCCCAGCAGCAGAATGCTGCTGGTGACCAATAAATCGAGCACCAAAGCCTGCCAGCCAACCTGGGTCACCTGCTGCAAGCTCAGGCTGAAACCAAACAAGATGATGCCCAAACGCAGTAGTTTCTGTTGGCAGAATACGGTGATGCGGCGATCCAGTTGAGTCGGTTCAGCTTGGTTAAAATGGCCGAATATGGCGCCCAACAGAATGGCTAATGGCAGTGCGCTGAAGCCTAAATGCGCAATGAACGGCACGCGCGCGAGTGCTATGGCGCTACCTGCTATTAAGGGGAGTGCAATAACGCTGTGCATGATCTTGTCCTGTGGATAACGTTGTGATGGACGTTATCCTCGCGCAGCGCTACTGTTAAAAAAATTGGATAGTTCTAATGTAATTAATAAGCAAAACCGAACGATGAGTGTATCTCTCCGGCAATTAAAGATTTTCGAAGCCACAGCTCGTTTAGGCCGACTAACAGCGGCTGCCGATGAACAGGCGATTAGCCAGTCAGCAGCCAGCCAGGCATTGAAAGAGCTGGAGTCGATGTTGGGTTTTGCGCTGTTTCAGCGCATTGGCCGTGAGCTGGTGATTACCGATGCAGGGCGCGCCGCGTTACCCAAGGTTGCGCAGATATTGCAGAGTCTTAGCAGCCTGATGCACAGCGATGCCGACATGCTCAGTGGCACCTTACGAATTGCCGCCAGCGTGACTATCGCTAGCTATCTATTGCCGTTCTTGCTGGCGGATTTTATCGCTCAGCATGCGCAGGTAATTCCCGATGTGCGTATTTGCAACAGCGAAGAAGTGCTCGAGGCGGTGGCCAAAGCCCAAGTCAACCTAGGGTTGATCGAAGGCCCAGCGCTGCATGCGCAGTTGTGCATAACACCTTGGCATGAAGATGAATTACAGCTGTTCTGCCGCCCGGATCATCCCTTAGCGGCGACAGGCAGAATGGAAGTCGCACAGATTGCCGAGCAGCGTTGGATATTGCGTGAGGAAGGCTCCGGCACCCGGGCGGTATTTGACGCGGCGGTGCAGCAGGTCGACGGTCAGGTCAAATTGGCTCTGGCGCTGAATCGCCAAGAAGCCATCAAGCAATCGGTGAAAGCCGGCTTGGGCGTGGGCTGCTTGTCGGCGTTATCAATTGCCGATCAGGTCGCCAGTGGCGAATTGGTGGTGTTGGAATCCGCTCTGCAGTTACGCCGACGCTTCTCTTTGGTAACCCAGCCAGTTGCCGTGAACACGGCTTTAACTCAGGCGTTTATCAGTCATCTAGAGAATGGCTGAGCAGCTGTGGATAAGTGCCTGGGAGTTATTTACCGATACAAAAGCTGGAGAAAATCCGCCCCAGCAGATCATCTGAACTAAAGGCGCCGGTAATCTCCCCCAAAACCTGTTGAGCCATACGCAAGTCTTCAGCCAGTAGCTCGCCGGCGCCGGCGAGCGTTAGCTGTGCATACCCATGCTCCAAATGTTCGCTAGCCTGCTGCAGTGCCTCTAAGTGTCGGCGGCGGGCGCTGAAGCTGCTTTCTGCCGTCTGTTCATAGCCCATGCAGGCTTTCAGGTGTTCCCTGAGCAGATCCAGCCCAGCGGTGGATTTGGCTGACAAGCTGATGGTGACATGGCCATCAGTACACACTTGCAAACCTACCGGCTCGTCAGACAGATCGGCCTTGTTGCGGATTAGGGTAACTTTGCTCGGCGCTGGGCGTTGGTCGAGAAATTCCGGCCACAGGGCGAATGGATCGCTGGCTTCTGCTGCAGTCGCATCCACCACCAACAAAACCCGATCGGCTTGATTAATCGCCTGCAGGGCGCGGGCTACGCCGATCTTCTCGACCTGATCTTCGGTATCACGCAGGCCGGCGGTGTCCACCACATGCAGGGGCATGCCATCGATGGGGATATGTTCGCGCAGTACATCGCGCGTAGTACCAGCAATCTCGGTAACAATTGCCGCTTCGCGCCCAGCCAAAGCATTGAGCAAACTGGATTTGCCGGCATTCGGACGACCAGCAATTACCACGGTCATACCGTCGCGCAGCAGTGCGCCTTGCCCAGCTTCGCGTAGCACCAGTGTCAGATCGTGGCGCACCGCATCGAGTAAGCCGAGGACGTGGCCGTCGGCGAGAAAATCGATTTCTTCTTCCGGGAAGTCGATGGCCGCTTCAACGTAGATACGCAAACTAATCAGCTGTTCGGTGAGCGCATGCACGCGGCGGGAAAACTCGCCCTGCAATGAGCGCAACGCATTGCGTGCGGCTTGTTCCGAGCTGGCTTCGATCAAGTCGGCGATCGCTTCAGCTTGAGCTAAGTCGAGTTTGTCATTGAGAAAAGCGCGCTCACTGAATTCTCCTGGGCGCGCCAGACGTGCACCGAGTTGCACGCAGCGTCGCAGCAACAGGTCCAGCACCACAGGCCCGCCATGACCTTGTAGCTCCAGCACGTCTTCGCCGGTAAACGAGTGCGGACCGGGGAAGTACAAAGCCAAGCCTTGGTCCAGGACATCATTTGCCTGACCATGAAACGCGCCGTAGTGGGCGTAGCGCGGTCGCAGTGAGTGCTGACAAACAGCCATGGCAATACTTTCTGCCAGTGGTCCGGAAACCCGCACGATACCGACCCCGCCACGGCCTTGGGCGGTAGCAACGGCAGCGATAGTTTCTGGGTTTACGTGCATGCAGGCAGTTCCTGAATAAAGGGGCAGACAGCAAGACGCCCCACGAGGGGGCGTCTTGTTCAGCTTAGCCAAGCATGGCGGTTAAGCCTTGGCGGCAGCTTCGATCTTGCGGGTAATGTACCACTGCTGAGCAATCGACAAGCAGTTGTTGACCACCCAGTACAGCACCAGACCGGCCGGGAACCAGAGGAAGAAGAAGGTGAAGATGATTGGCATCAGCTTCATTACCTTGGCCTGCATCGGATCCGGCGGTGTCGGGTTCAACTGCTGTTGGATAAACATGGTGGCACCCATGATGATCGGCAACAGGAAGAACGGGTCTTTGATCGACAGGTCGGTGATCCAGAACATCCACGGCGCCTGGCGCATTTCTACGCTTTCCAGCAACACCCAGTAGAGCGAGAGGAACACCGGCATTTGCACCAGAATTGGCAGACAACCACCGAGTGGGTTGATCTTTTCCTTCTTGTACAACTCCATCATGCCCTGCGACATTTTCTGCCGGTCATCACCAAACTGTTCTTTCAGCGCTGCCAACTTAGGAGCCACGGCACGCATGCGCGCCATCGACTTGTAGCTGGCGGCGGATAATGGGAAGAACGCCAGTTTGATCACAATGGTCAGGCAGATAATCGACCAGCCCCAGTTACCCAACAAGCTGTGGATATGCACCAATAGCCAGAAAATCGGCTGAGCAATAAACCACAGCATGCCGTAGTCGATAGTTAGGTCCAGACCTGGCGACAAGGCCAACAGATTTTTCTGGGTTTTAGGACCTGCATACAACGTGGCGCTGGTTTCGGCACTCGCACCGGCAGACACATTCAGCGCCGGACCGGTAAAGCCAATAATGTAGTTGCCTTGGCTGTCCTTGCGGGTTTGTACGGTATTGGCGCTGTCCTTTTCAGGAATCCAGGCCGTCACGAAGTAGTGCTGCAACCAGGCCACCCAGCCGCCTTGCACATTTTCCTTCAGCGGAGCGCTGTCCATATTGGACATGGATACCTTGGTGTAAGGCTTGTGAGCCGTCCACAAGGCTGCGCCAAGATAGGTAGCCGAACCGGTGGCGGTGCTCGATGACGGGTCAGGGCTAGCATCGCGCTTGAGCTGAGCAAACAGGTTGCCGCTCCAGGTTTGGCCGCTCTGGTTATCAATGCGATAACTCACGCCTAGGTCGTACATGCCACGCTTAAAGGTGAAGCGCTTGAGGTAATTAACCCCGGCTTCACTGAACGTCAGCTCTACAACCAACTGGTCTTGGCCGTCTTCCAGTTTGTAGTTGCTCTGACTGGCGCTGTACAGCGGTCGGCCATTGGCACGCGCATCCGGACCATTAGCACCGGTTAGGCCACTCTGGGCCAGATACAACTGGCTTGGATCGTTGTTGAACAGCTGAAACGGCACATCCGGACGATCCTGACGGCGTGGGAACAGCGGCAGTTTAAGCTGCACGATGTCGCCACCCAAGGGATCGATGGCCAGATCAAAGACATCGGTCTGAACCCGGATCAACTTGTCACTGACCGCAGTGGATGGGCTGTTAACTACATCGCCACTGGTCGTAGTTGCGCTTGGCACATCATCACTGACGGCGGCAGGCGTTGACGTTTCAGGCAGGTCTGACGAAGCAGTTTGTGTGGTCACCGGCGGCGGCAGTTCAGCCTGGCCGTAGTCCTCGTTCCACTGAAGAACCATCAGGTAGGACA
>ERZ724523.2781-NODE-2781-length-9904-cov-4.488273_pt1 | contig 9904 bp, 9 predicted proteins | sample MGYA00376056_ERZ724523 | MGnify/ENA primary metagenome ERZ724523 (study PRJEB28724, sample SAMN07190888) | wastewater metagenome | isolation source: influent of sewage treatment plant in Hong Hong | place: USA: Christiansburg, Virginia | collected 2016-03-01 ... | reverse complement strand
TTTCCCGCGCTCCCAAAATACGCAACGCTTTTTTGTGTCAATCGGCAATGTTTCATAAATGCTTTTTTCTTCAACGCAATGTGAAATTGTTTGAGATAAAGTTCGCCCCGACACGCTGTCCGTCCAAGTATATGTACCATTGATGATATCTATTTCGGCATATATGCTCCCGTTGTATTGGACGTCCGTTCCCATCCGCTGAACTTTGCCAAAGACCAGTCCGCATATTTTCAAAGATAATAACTCATATATTGGTTTCTGCGTTTCAACGCGGACATTATTAGTTGTTAAAAGTGCTTCATCACTATTACGCCATCCAACATAATCGGTTGTGCGAACACGATTATCTACACCGCTGATTGAGGACTGTGAAGCGTTTTTAATTGTAATTTCAAGTTCGTTCGCGGTATCTTGTGCCGATTGCGTTTCTTCAATAAATGATAATGTAGAAGTATCAATTGCACTGCCTTTTTTGCTTAAATCGACAATTGTTATATAGTTATCACGATCAACACTACAAATGCATCCGATAGTTGCTAAAAGTGTATCGATGGCTTCACGCAAGGTTGTTTTATCATTCATTTGTATTTCGGGAACATTAGTGGCTTTTAATATATCTTCATAATCACCAAAATCAAACCGATAAATTGGCTCGTATGTAATGCCCAACCCCGTAGCATCAAATAATGCTTTTGGGCAGTAATCATCCAACAATTCTAATAGTGCATCATACACTTTAAGCGATAATGCTCGTTTAGTGTATGCCATTGCGGGTAATACAATTCTTTCGAGCCCTTTCGTTTTCGACATAGCATTGATTGTGTATTCATATTTTGCGGGATTAAACGATACTTGTTTTTTAATGAAGTTATCAACTAAATACATTCTTCGCTCAATGTTATTGCCCGTAATCTCAACAATGTCAAATGGCTTTATGTTAATATCGTTCATCGGGGGCAAAAGTATTGTTGCACTATCTAATGTTTCATTAAGGTTATCGACCAAAATTGTACCAGCAATAACAGGAAGTTCAGCACCATAATAGGTTTGACTTTCATCATATTCTATTTTGCCTTCCGTAATTTCGATATTATAATCAAAGATTATATAATTTGTCGCCGAGAATGATTGTGTTTCAATTGCCGACATTGTGAATAAAGGTGTTGTGGTTTCGCCATATTGGTGATTGGTTAAAGTGAAATCAAAATCAGGCGCAATAACTTCGATGCTTCCACTCGCCACAATGTTCCTGGATGTTGACAAATAAATCGGTTGTGCCGAAATAGTGATTATTTTTTCGCCATAATTTTTAGCGGTAAAGGTTAAAACATTATTAAGATAAGATAATGTAAAATTATTTGCTATATCGGCGATTCTATCTAATTCATCCCATATGCATTGTGTGCTTTGATTAGCGGTAAAATCGCCAACATAAATCGGTTCGCAATCGATATTTGCGGTTATATTATCTGGTAAGATTGTAAAGGTTAATATGTGGGATTGTGGCTCTAATACCGAATATCGCCCAAATGTAAACTTTGTTTGATTATAGGTAGGCGATTGATTGAATAATGTTAGAGTAGCGGGCGATATTGTTCCATCGGTTTTTTTAGTAATGATAACCGAATCATAATCTTGGGTAATATCAAAAACGGAAGGAAATGTTGTGCTGTCGCCGAATACTCCACCGACATTCGTCCAAATGGTCGATGACGCTAATGTTGTCGCAATATCTTCTTCGCTATAATTAGATTGTATGACATCTTCAAAGTAATATGTTGCTCCGTCAATAGTAATTCCCACGCCAAAATCGGTGGCAGTGGCGACCGATGAAATATCGGTGATTTCAATTTCGACAAACGCTTTGGAATACTCGTTAAAGTCGTCATCATCAAAAGCCGGTGCGTCTAATTGCACATCGCTGTTATTAGTAAAGATAACTTCATTATCGCTTCCACTTACTGACCAATCCGAGCCAGCGCCATCAAAAATATCGGTTAATGCGCCCCTAATGTGTTCAGCGGTTAAATTAGCGGTGGTCAATGTTGTGTGGTCGAAATTAAGATAGTGAGTAAGTGTTGGTCGTGTAGATTCTCCAACATAAACCTTTACATTGTTTTGCGTTTGATGGGGGGCGCTTGTAATTGTCCATTTATGTATTTGTTTTTCGACGATTGTATAATAATTGTGAATAAGAGCGTTTGCTTTATCGCCATAACTTTTAGCGACGAGCGTAATGGTTTCGTTATCTCGCGTTATCGTCCATAGTCCGCTGATTCCTTGTGTGATTAGATCGTCGTATATTTTAGTAGCGGTTAAAATTGCGGTGGTTTGTGTTTCGCTATCTAATGCAACGCTATACTCTATATCGCCAAAATATAAAAGGGCTGTGCCACTATTTTGCACCGCACTCGTAATTGTTAATTCAATGGTTTCATAAGTTCCACCGACAATCGTAGCTTCGACTTCGGTTTCCGTTCCATTAGCGTGCCAAAGTTTAATCATTTGTTCCCCTGCTTCCGTCGGTTAAACTATTGCCCGACCTCGCCAATAAATATGACGCCTGGTAATTTTCTTTTTTAATGTTTTGCGATATTTCGATTGCTTGTAAACCATAATTAAGACCGACGCCAATCGCCATCGCTACGCCAGCGCCGGGATTCACTAATGTTGCTAATGCGATTTGACCTATTTCGCCACCGATTTTCATTACTGCTTGAACTTGTCTTTGCATTTCATAATCACCCGTAAAGTTTCCGATATTTGAAATTGCGGTATTGGTTATTTGTTTAACGGTCTTGATTGCGGTGGTTGCCAAAATACTGACGGAGGCAACTTTACCTGATGTCATTTGCTTTGATGACTTCTCTTGTAATTCTTGCCCATCGCCTGCGGTTTCAACACCTTTTTCAATGCGGATTTTTACTTCTGGCATACTATTATTTCCTTTACGCTAACACAAAACTAACATTAATTGATGATAATTGATTTCTTGCACTCGATAATGTCGCGCTCATAAGTATCATTGAGTATGTTTCCGTTCCGCCATCATTAAACTTCACGACAATAGTGAACGGTGTATTACCGTCTATTTGCCCCGTTCTAATGGCTCGTAGCGTGTTATTAAAGATTGTTGCCTTATTTATCGCGCTGAACGATAAAGTCGTGCCAGCGAGCGTTTTAACATTAGAAGTCAGTTTTGTTCCCGATTGTGGCACAGGTCTAATTTCGGTCGCATAATGCAGTGTGGCGTTTAGCGGTTTATATGCAACACCGCCGATTGTGATTTCGACTATATCGCTAACACCAAAAGTGCTGAACAATGTGGCGATGATGACAAAGCGAACTAATTTATTTGCACCACTTTGAATATCGCGTTCCATTAAAGCCGGCGATAAAAAATATAACATTGTCGATGTGCTTTCGCTCACTACTTTTGTATTGTTATATGTTTTAACAAACTGCTCTAAATCGGCTTGCGTTTCATCGGGCGTTGCAGTAATAATATCGATTTGAACTTGCCATGTTTTACTTTCTTCGGTTAAGTTTCCCGCAAGGTCGGTTAACACGATTTGCGGTTTTGCACCGTCATATGCTAAATTGCGGTGGCGTGATACTTCGTAATCGCTACCTATCGTTTCTTCTAACCACGATTTGAAATCAAACTCGTTCATAATCAATTTACCTTTCTATTAAATGCCCGTTAAGACCGAATACTCTATTCCGGTGCGAAGTGATGAATCATCGGGCAAACTACCGATATACGCACTAATGCTTCTCTCTAATACGCGTTCAATCCAACCTTGATGTTTGCCTTTGGCATTTACATAACTCGCATAATCAGTCGCCACTACTATATCTATGAAATTACCATCTAACATTACAAGGGCAATGCTCGCACGCATTTTTCCCGTTTTATATGGTGAACTCGCTTGCAATTCACTAACGATGACATTAGCAAGATTAAGCATTGTTGTTTCATCGCCTAATCCGATGTCGTCCATTAGTTGATACCTCTTATTTCAATCTGCTTGGTTAACAAAGGTCGTGTGCTGGCGACCGCGCTTCTATCTTCATTGGCTTCCAAAGGAATCGAAACCACAATAAATAATTGGCGTGTATTTGCATTTAATAGAAACATACTTGGTCTTAAATCATCACACTTGGAGGTTGTTTCAATTATGCTTGTATATTCTAAATTAGAAGTTATATTGCCATTTATGACAATCGGACGCCACGCAAAATCGCTCTTTGCATAAATGCGCCCTAATGGCTTGGTTTCGGGGATTAGTTTATTATTTTTGACAGCATTAAAATCATAATAATAATATGTGTCGGGGTATTCAATTCGCCCATAGCGTAAATCCACGCCCATAATTAAGCCCTCACCACATTACAGAAACCGCCAAGAAAGAACTTTTGCTTTGCGTCTGGTGCTAATTCCAAACCCTTTAAGTCGATGACCAATGATGTCGAGCGAATAAAACCACTATCAATTGATAGTTTACCATTACGCAACACATACTCAATTTGTTTGATAACACCTTTTTTGAAGTAGTCTTGTCGCCAGGCGAGTGCCATACTAATATCTTCGTTCAAACCATAATGAAAACGCAAGTAATCATAGCACCATTCTTGGACATCGTTTACAAAGCGATTAACTTTACCACTTGGATCATCATCAATCGCCAACTCAAACTCTAAATCAACACCAAGAGCGGTCAATATATCACTTTTGGTTATATTTAATAGTGCCATATTGTAATCTCCTTTATTTAACTATCTATTTTTATTATAAATTACACACCACTGAAATTAAACAAAAAGAAAAGCGACGATTTTTAGGTCATCGCTTTAATGTGAAATCGCAAAAGGGTAAGCGATTAAGCACCTATGCTAAATTAAGACGCTTTCGTGAATGTCTTTGATAGGACATCACTGTTGGTGCAACCATTAGAAACACCGAGTGCTTTAATGGTCTTGGTGGCTGTAATCGTAATACCTACTTCGGGGTCATAGAGCGTGGAAGCGGTTGTTGGTGTCGTGTTATCGGTAGTGTAATAGATTTTGACATTGGCGACATCGGCTGACAAGGTGATTTTAAGACTATCGCCTGTCCAAGCATCCGCACCATCGGGCGAAGCAGCCAAGACAACTTGGTGAGCAGTATGTAAACATACCGCAAACGGTAATCTCGCATCTTCGCTTGGTTGTAAACGATTGACGGGGTTAGGCAATTGATAGGCAATTCTCATGACCGCACGAAGAGCGACCATATCTTGCTGGGCAAGGTTATAAAGAATTGCACTATTGCTTGGGTCTTGGATGACGCCCTCTGTCAATAGTTTATAGGTTATGTCTTGGCGAAGTGCGAAAACTGCCGATTTGAAATCGCCAACGATGAACTGCACCGTATTAGAGAACGAGCCATTAACAACGCGCACCTTTTTAAGGGCTTGCAGGTCTGTTCCTGAAATCGGTTTGCCATCGGTATCCGCGATTGTGCGGAATAAGGCATTGAGGTCAGCACCACCGATGATTGCATCGGGAATGTAGCCAGCACCCTCAACCAACGAAATGGCATTTAAACCATTTGAAAGAAAGGAAGCATTGCCCTTGCCGAACGAATAACCTTTGTCGATGGCTGCGGTTTTGATGTCATCAGGATAGGAAGCGGGCTTGTTTGTGCCAAATAGAACAGCGCTATCAAACACAGCACCAAATGCCTCGACTAATCTTGGTTTAACTTCTCCCCAAATATCGTATTCGGCATCATCTAATACTGATTCGGGAATTGGGATGATCACAGCGATTTCTTCGGCGGTAAGATACTTGCTCGCCCAAACTTGCTCGCTATATTGTTTGACACCATTATCGCCATTTACCCAATAGGCGACAGGTAGAGCGGAAACAACCGCCATTTTTTGCACCTTGCTTGACATATTTGGCAAGCGTGTGAATAGTTGCATAGCGACCGATTGTTCGGCAACGCCACGCACGATGTCTTGTGATACTTCTAACGGAATTAGAGCATCGGCATCAGTTCTGGAAATAAAACTCATAATTGTAATCTCCTTTGATTAATTATTTTTGCGGAATATCAACCCTTTTAACCGCTGCCCGTAAAGCATCATTGATGGCTTTGTTATCGGGTTTTGGTTTATCATTGCCATTACCGATTGAAGTTTCAATGGTTTTTTTGATAACGGGTTTGTCGGCTTCCGCGACTTTTGCGAATTGCGGTTTGTCTTTAATATAAGTTTTCACATTATCGACTAATTTGTCGTCGTTTGCAATTTCGCCCTTTTCGACTTTGAACGCAATGTAATCAATAAACTCATCCTTGATTCCTGCCTCCACGAGTGCTTGTTTCAATGCTGTTTCTTTCTCTTTGGCTTGGTAGGTTTCGACTTGTTTTTTGACTTCCTCGTAATCTTTGGTGGCTTCGCGTAATTCTTTTAACTCGGCTTCGATTTTAGCGAACTTATCCTTTGCGACATAATTGCCACTCGATAAATCGGCTAACTTTTTGCCCGTCAAGAACGCGTCGACTTCCTCGATTGTGAGGTTTTCATGGTATGCGTTGCCCATGAGTGTTTTAAGATTATCCATCCCTTTTCTCCTTTGATTTAGTTTATACTTCGGTTTACTCCGACATTAAGAAGCCCGTTTTTAATCGATGTCGGGACATCTACTAATTTCATAATAATATACATTGGCGAATAAATAAATACTATTTTTTAATCGCTTTGCATTTCGCGTGCTTTCTTGGTTTCTTTGCGAATATCGTATCTCGCCCCCAAATCATCAGTGATCGCCTTAATACTCTCTCGGTCATAATCGCGCTTTAACTTGTTTGCATCAACGAACGATTTGGTCTTGTGCTGCCATTCACGCGTTTTGCTTTTCATTTTTTTAACTTCGGCAAGGTAGCGTTCATCTTTGGTTTCGTTATACATCTTTTCCATTTGGTTGGTTTTCTCTTTATACTTGCGAACGCCACGCTCTAAATATCGCTGTTGTTGCATTTTCTCGTAGTTGCTACCTTTGTATGCGCCCTTATCAAAGCCATATTGCTCGCTGACTTGTTTATCACTTTTAGACATCGCAACATCGCTTGGCACTAAATGGAACTTGTGTCGGCAATTCGGTCGTGTCGTTAATTGATACATCGCTATTGCGTCTTGCATTGACATTAAGTGATTATCGCTGATATATCTTCTCGTGCGTTCATCGATAACGCTATCGGCATTGTAATACATCTTGCCTTGATATGGGGCGTGGTCTGGTGCTGAATCGCCATAACTATCACACATATAGAACACTTGGTTTAACTTTGCACCGCTTTCAATTTGAGCGTTTGTGATTTCCTGGTTTGCGGTGGTGCGGACATTCATTTCCATATATGATTTGAAGTTCATTTGCCGACCGTTTTTATAAACAATTTTAAGTCCCTTATTAATACCTTTTAGTGTTTGGCGTTTGATGACATCATATAACTTGTCAGGTGTTGCCAATGCACTGATAACCCTTACTGCTTGCGTATGCGTTTTAAGCGCGACATTCGCCATTTGAATAATGCTGCCGATTGCCTCACGCTCGGCTTTGGCGATAACCTTTGCGTATGATTTTGGTATCGTGCCTTTAACTTCGGTTTTGGTGATTTCGATATTATCACCGTCGATTTCTTTGTATGCTAATAAATACACTTTGCGAACTTGTCGAGCAACCTTTTCGGCTTCATCTTTCGCCATTTTCAAAACTTCGGTGCGATACTTCGTCATGTTCGCTAATTGCTTGGCTTTCCATTGTTCGGGATCATTTACATATCTAAACAATTCTAATTGATTTCTAACGACAAAAACATTCTCACTTTTAGAGAAATTGTCGCCCAAAACATCGACCAAATCGTCTATGCGCTGACTATTCATTCACAGCACCCTTAATTATTGCTTGGATTATAAAAACCCGTTGCTTGTATATCTTCGGCAGTTATCCCACCGCTTTGACTATCTATCTTTTCTTGCAATTCAGTAATCAATGTTTCCTTGTTCGACTCGTCAATATAAACTTGCTCGACAAATTGCCGAACGGTCATTGCACCTTGCATTAACGCTGGTAAGAACTTATTAATGCGACTTGCTAATTCATCATCGCCAAAGTATTTATTGACATTTGCCCTTGCGGTTTTTTCATCTTCGCCAAACCACTTAACACGATATTCGATTTTAGACATCAAACCACTTGCAACTTCCACGCGGTCGCTTTGCTTTTGTGTTTCGGTATCTTCAATGATGCCATCCGCAAACTTGATGTCAAACAATGTATCAGCAAAACGCTTTTCGGTATATTGATTATAAAGCCATATGATTGTTTCGATTAAATCAAGGATACGATGGCGAAGTAATATTTCGTGTCGCCTAACATTTTGTGCGACATCGCTTTTTTCACTAATGACTTGTGTGGCAGTCATAACACGCCCTTTTTCAAACTTGTACCGCTCAATCCCCAATCCACATTTTAACGATAATGCGTTCCACTCATCTTGAATGGCGGTTTGATGTTCGATGGCTCGAATGGTGCTATCTTGTATTTTAATTAATGGCTCGCCCTTATCGACCGCGTTGGGATTGTTTGGCAAATAATAATAGGTGGTATCATTTGGATCAAATGCAAACTCCAATTGTCCTGTTTCTTTATTTATCTTGCTTAACTCGTGACTAACATACACTCTTTTGCGACCAAGCACGAACTCGTTATGATAACTATCGACTTTGGTGTCGAGTGCTTTGAGTGTATCGATCGCATTGGCAAACACACTAATCGGCAACGCACTGTCGACTTCGAGGTTATTGACAATGTTGGGATGCAATAATGCGAATGTCGGTTTCGGGCAATCGAGCGGTATTTTGAAAACGGAATTGACGACCTTTGATTTGCTATTTACGGAAGCAACCGTAATATCATAATTGCCATTTTCATTAAGCAAGTGCAATGATACTTTGGTTTCGTTCGTGTTCTCATTGATGAAAGCACACTCGGTTATTAACTCGTTTTTAATAGTAATCGGCACAATACGCAATGCACTATGAACTGATAAATCAATGCTTTTGATACCTGTAAACAATAATTCAGGTTGCTTGGTTTCTTCGTTAAACACTTCTTCGGCTTCTGCTTCAATATCGACCGCTAATGCACCGAGCGAGGTTGCGAAACCATACTCAACCGCTTTATTTGCTTTTGTCCAGAAGTCCATTTTCTCCAATTCGGCATCAAATGCTTCTTTGTCGGCGGTGATGATTTCGACTTCTTCATTCATCAAAAGTGATGCCCAATCTTCACATACCTTTTTCGCACCTTGTGCCGACAACTTCCGCTGCTTGACATATTCAACGCCATTGAAGATTTTGTAAATGTGAAACGATGGCACTACACCTTGATACCATTTCGACCATAAAGAAATATAACTGCTACTGCCCGCAATCTCGCCATGCTCTTTAATTAAGTCCTTAATCAGTTTCTCATAATTCATAACTTCAATTCTCCTTCGTTGGCAGTAATGCACCGCGTTGTAAGTCAACTATATATCTTTCGTAAGCGTATTCTAAACTATCTAATGTATCAATATCGGTCGAGCCATCATCCAATCGTTCATCATTCGACGCCTTTGGATTCCACACTGCACTTTGCAAGGCATCAATCACATTTTTGCAATGACTCAATACCCAAAAGCGATTACTGCCCAACAAACCAATCAATGTTCTAATTCGCTCATTTACGCTTTTTTTCAAAGCATAGCGGACATTGGTGCGACAACCGGCTTTGATGCAAGCCAATGTAATACCGCGCCCAAGCACCGGCTCGGCACTATCGTAATTTGTGTAAAATGCCTTACCATATTTAT
>ERZ724523.2773-NODE-2773-length-9922-cov-6.988750_pt1 | contig 9922 bp, 8 predicted proteins | sample MGYA00376056_ERZ724523 | MGnify/ENA primary metagenome ERZ724523 (study PRJEB28724, sample SAMN07190888) | wastewater metagenome | isolation source: influent of sewage treatment plant in Hong Hong | place: USA: Christiansburg, Virginia | collected 2016-03-01 ... | reverse complement strand
GTGCAGATGCACGCCATCCAGACCTCCGGCAACTGCATCCGCAACATCACCACCGACCAGTTTGCCGGCGTGGCCGCCGACGAGCTGTTCGACCCGCGCCCCTACTGCGAGATCGTTCGGCAGTGGTCCACGCTGGCGCCGGAATTCCTGTTCCTGCCGCGCAAGTTCAAGATCGCCATTTCGGGCGGTGCGGAGGACCGGGCGGCGGTGCGCTTCCACGACATCGGCGCCAGTGCGCGGGTGGCCGAGGACGGCCGGATCGGCTTCGAGATCTTTGTGGGTGGCGGCCTCGGGCGCACGCCGATGGTCGGCAAGACGATCAAGGACTTCCTGCCCCGCGAGGAATTGCTCAACTACTTTGAAGCCATTCTGCGGGTCTATAACCGCTACGGCCGGCGCGACAACAAGTACAAGGCGCGCATCAAGATCCTCGTGAAGGACTTGAGCCTCGAAGGCTTTGCGAAGGAAGTCGAAGACGAATGGGCGTGGAGCCGGGGCGGCCCCGCAAGCATTGCCGAGCAGACCTTCCGGGACATGGAGGCCTTCTTCGCCCGCGCCGACCACGCGCCCGCCGATGCCGATGACCCGGCCTACCGGCAGGCGCTGCACGACTCGCGCGCCTTTGCCCGCTGGGTCGAGCGCAATGTGGCGCCCCATCGGGCAAACGGCTACGCCATCGTCACTTTGTCTCTCAAGAAGACCGGTGCCCCACCGGGCGACGCCATCGCCGAGCAGATGGACGGTGTTGCCGACTTGGCCGAGCGCTTCAGTGCCGGCGAGATCCGGGTCAGTCACGAGCAGAACCTGGTGCTGCCCCACGTGGCCCGCAAGGACTTGCCGGCCCTGTGGGAAGGCGCTCGCGCCCTCGGCCTGGCGACGCCCAACATCGGCCTGCTGACCGATCTGGTGTGCTGCCCCGGCGGCGATTTCTGCTCGCTGGCCAATGCCCGTTCCATCCCGGTGGCAGCGGCCATCCAGCAGCGCTTCGACGATATGGACTACCAGTTCGACCTGGGCCCGCTAGAACTCAACATGTCCGGTTGCGTGAATGCCTGCGGCCATCACCACATTGGCCATATCGGCATTCTCGGTGTCGATAAGAACAACGAGGAGTGGTACCAGGTGACAATCGGCGGCCGGGAGGGCGCCCGTGCTGCGCTGGGCAAGGTGATCGGCCCGTCGTTTGCGGCCGGGCAGATTCCCGACGTGATCCAGCGTCTGGTGGAGGTCTATCTGGCAGCCCGCCATGAGGGCGAGATTTTTATCGACGCGGTCGAGCGGATCGGCCTTGAGCCTTTCAAGGCGCGGGTTTACGGAGGTGCGGCATGAATACCCTGATCAGGAACGGTCAGATCGTTGAGGACGGCTGGCAGTGGATCGATGCGGATGAGGCGCTGCCTGCCGCGCGCCTGGAGACCGGCGGACGTTTTCTGTTGCCGCTGGCGTTGTGGCTGGCCCACCGTGAAAGCCTCGATCCCGCGCGCGCCGGGGTGTGGCTCGGCCCGGATGACGAGCTGGAGCCGGTACTGCCGTGGCTGGCCGACATGCCGCTGATCGCCATCCGGTTTCCGGTGTTCACCGACGGGCGCGGCTATTCGCTGGCCCGCCTGCTGCGCAATCGCCACGGCTACAGGGGCGAACTGCGGGCGGTGGGTGACGTGCTGCGCGACCAGTTGTACTTCCTGCATCACTGCGGCTTCGATGCCTTCCTGCTGCGCGCCGATCAGTTGCCGCATGAGGCGCTGGCGGCCTTCCGGGATTACTCTTGGGAGCCGGTCACTGGTCGCCGGGTTCCTCCCTCGATGTAAAGGTGTCTCGATGAGCATGTCTGACAGCAGCGCCCCCGGCCTGTCCGATCATTCCCGCGGATTGCTGGCGGCCCTGGTCGTGGTCCTGTGCTGGTCCGGCTTCAACATTGTTTCCCGCCTGGGGAGCAAGGGGGTGATGACGCCGTTTGACATTGCCGCGCTGCGTTATGGCGTGTCGGGGGTGATTGCGCTTCCGTATTTCATGGCCCGCGTTCCGCCGCGGGACTGGCCCCGTTATCTGGTGCTGGCGCTGTTTGGCGGGCTGGGCTACGGCCTGCTGGTGTATTCGGGCTTTGCCTTTGCGCCAACGGCCCATGCCGGGGTGTTTGTGAACGGCGGCATTCCGTTCTGGACCATCGTCATCGTGGCGCTGATGTCCGGCTTCAGGCTGGAACGCCACATCGTGATGGCCTTGTTGCTGTCGAGCGCAGGGCTGTTGCTCATTGGTTACGAAAGCCTGGTCGCGCCTGACGCAGGATCCCGGTGGATCGGCGACATCCTGTTTCTGCTGGCGGCGCTGTCCTGGGCAGTGTTCGGCCTCTTGATGCGGCGCTGGATGGTCAGGCCGCAACTGGCGATCAGCGGGGTGGCGACGTTTTCATTGCTGATCTACATGCCCGTTTACCTGCTCTGGCTGCCCAAGGCGATTGCCGCCAGTCCGGCCGCCGAAATTGCCTTGCAGGGCGTCTATCAGGGACTGGTCGCGGCACTGCTGGCGGGGGGCATGTACAGCTATGCCAATCAGAAGATCGGGTCGTGCCAGGCCTCAATGATGCTGGCCCTCGTGCCGGGAGTTTCGGCCGTCGGCGCGTTTTTCATGCTGGGTGAAGCGCTGAGCCTGCATGTCGTGCTGGGGATTGTCGTGGTGTCGATCGGAGCGATTCTCGGCGCCATGCCGAGCGGCGGGGTGATGAGTCTGCTGAGGCGCTCGGGGGATGCCTAGCTTCCGCGCCAGCTGCTGCCCGGCGCGCCTCGTTTGGAATGGGTTGCGTGATGGCTTGCACAAGCGCTGTCACGGATTCGTCCATCGTTACGTCTGCGCAAAATGCACGGTGATCAGCTGACCCGAGGAGGCCTTTCCCAGTAGTGTATTGGGGCCTTCATACTCGTCAGCCTCTTTGACTCCGGCTTCAATCTGCTCCATGGGGATGCCATTTTCGGCAAAGAAGACCTGAACGGCGCGTACTCGCTTGCCCAGCAGAACCGGGTTGTAGTTCGTCGCCGGATTGTTGCCGAAACCGGTAATGGTCACGTGCACGTCGGGCTTGATCTGAAGGATCAGAGTGATGTCCGCCAAAAAGCGTGCGTAGTCCGGTTTGAGGCGATCCTTGTTGTTTTCAAACGCGACCTGGGTCTCAATGGCCAGTTTTGCAGATGGCTCGCTATCGCCCAGTTCTGCCATGACCTGGAATGTACTGGCCCGTTTTACAAGGTCTTCAGCCAGTTCCTGCCAGGCACCTGCTCCCGTCGCACTTTTTGCCGCATCGGTGGGCGGCACACTGGAAAAACCGCTGAGCAGCAACACCAGGCCGAGGGCAAACAAGCCGGCAGCCATCAAGGGGACATTTCTGCGCATAAGCTGGGCAATCCTCACTGTCTTCCGTTGCTGTTCATGAGTTTGTGGCGTGTTCAGGCTTGGCGACAGGCTCCAGTTACCGATGCCCACTGTCAGTCCCTCCCGGCCGGGCTGCTTCTTCCCAAAGATTGCGCAGGCTGGCCATCAGGAGCGGCGAGTGTCGCTCGGCATGGGAGGCGAAAACGGCGATCACTGTGCCGTAATCGAAATCCACGTACAGGCTGGTGCCATAGGCGCCGATGATCGCTGTTCGGTGGCCGCGATGCCCCGGGTGTGCAAAGCGGTACTGCCAGCCCGTATCCGGACCCAGGGCACGGATTCCGGCTGGTGTTGCGTCGTTGGTGTCCGAAGGGTTGGCGATCGTATCGACAAACCATGCGGGCGCCAGGGCCCGTTGGCCGGGGCGATTGCGTGCATCAAGGAATGCCTGCCCCAGACTGGCAAAATCACCCAGGCTGAGTGCAAGGCCGTCGGCAAGCGGGGTCCCGGTTGTGTCCGTTGCCCAGAAGGCGGTGTTTCGCGCCCGGATGGTCCCCTGCAGTTCACACAGCCATTCGGGGGCAGATTTCTTCCAGGCTTTCTCGGTAGCCCACAGCAGGAGTTCGCCCTCCGGGCCGGTCAGATCCACGCCCGTGTCGCCGGAGGTGCGAGGCCAGGACGTGCGGGCATCCAGCCAGGCGCGCACGCCAGTCCTGCCGCCTGGCGCCCAGCCCGCCTCCTGTTGCCAGCGCGCGATGTCGGTTTCCGACCACTGCAGGCCGGTACGCCCGGCAAGCAGGCGCTGCAAGGACAGTTTGCCCAGCTCACGGACGCCGGAGAGTTCGGGAAGAAGCCGGGTGATTGCCTTTTCCCGGGCAAGCCGCCCTTCGGCGGCGGCCCTGGCCAGTTGGGTCACCAGGATTGGGCGGGTGGCTTCGAGGAGGAGCCGGGGCTGGGCGGGATCGAAGCCCGACCGCCGGTAGTCGAGGGCCAGCTTTCCGCGCCGAAGGATCACAACGCCATCGGCGTCGATCCGGTTTTCAAGCAAAAAGCGGAGTGATTGACGGGTACCGTCGGCCGGGTCGGTGACGAGCAGGCGATCCGGGTCAAGACGCTGGGCCGCTGCGGGTCGGGCCGGTGGCGTGGTCGTCGGGGCAATGCTTACGCCCGGCATGAAGCGAGACGCCTGCCCCAGGCCGAAGCGGATGTTGCCCGGACTTAGCCAGTTGTCGGTTCGCACTGCCCCGCCAGTGGATGTTGCGGGGGGCGTTCCGGTGGAAAGCGTACAGGGCCCGGCGGCCAGAACCGGCGTGGACGCAAGCAATGCAGCAAACAATATGGGATGGGTTTGCACGGAGGCACCCTATGCGTGGGGTCGATAACAGGAGGGTTCGGCGAAGCGTTCTGTGGCTGCCCGAGTCAGGTCGTGGAGGTTGCCTGCAGCCGTCGCCGTTTCCCGCAGCCAGGCTGCGTCGCCATGCTGACTGTGCGCGAGTGTGCGCAGACGTTCCAGGTGGCGCCGGCAGCCCAGATCGTCGGCATCCGCTACAAGCGTATCGAGCAGGTGCAGCAAGGTCTCGCCAAGGGGCTCGGTACGACGGTGAATCGGGTCAGCCAGTTCGGCCTTGAAGCCGAAGCGGCAGGCCTGGAACTTGTTGTAGCGCGCCACCAGCGCCTGCATGGCCGGGACGACCGGAGGCCGTTCCCGCAGCAGGTAGCGGGCCAGGCATTGGGCGAAGGCGGCCAGTTCGATGGCCCGGTCGACAGACAGCGGGGTGTCGCAAACCCGTACTTCCACGGTGCCGTACTCCGGCTTGGGGCGCACATCCCAGTAGAGATCCTTGATGCTCTCGGCCACGCCGCAGGACTGCAGCAAGCCCATGTGATCGACAAAGGCGGCCCAGTCGGCTACGTCGGGAGCCTGTCCGGAGAGCGGAAAAGCCGACACCGCATTGAGCCGGGCGGACTCGAAGGCCGTGTCGGTCGCGTCAATAAAAGGCGACGACGCGGACAGCGCCACGAAGTGAGGTACGTAGCGGTTGAGCGCGTGGGTCAGCCAGATGGCGTCGTCACCGGATGGCACGCCAATATGGATGTGCTGCCCGAAAACGGTGAATTGTTTGCTCAGATAACCGTAGCGTTGATTGAGGAACGCAAAGCGTTCGCCGGGGCAGATCCTGCGCTCGGGCCAGTGGTGGAACGGGTGGGTGCCGCCACCGCAGATGGCGATGTTGTTGCGCTGGCAATGGCTGACCAGCACTTCGCGCAGACCGTCCAGGTCAACAGCAATGGCTGTGACATCCTGGCGTGGCCTGGAGTTCACCTCGATCATGCTCTCGGTGATCTCCAGTTTTATTTCGCCGAAGCGGTCGTCGTACTGCAAACCGGCCAGCAGGTCGGTGGCGGCACGGGTCAGGTCGTAGTCCCGCAGCGAAACCAGTTGCAGTTCCAGCTCGACGCCCAGGGTCAGCGGGCGACTGGAAGTGAAACTCAGTTTGGAAAGATCGCTCATTGTTGTCGTCCTGCAGGAAGGGGCTCCGTCTCACCGGCCTTGTGCAGTGCGTACTTGCACATTTGAGGCCCGGCGAACTCCATCAGCGCAGCGGCCAGCAGCGGCAACAGCAGGGCCTGGCCGCTCACTTCCGGATAGATGGCGGCCAGTTCTGCCGCCATGAAGATCGCTGTTGCCGAGAGCGGCTGGATGCCGATGCCCACCAGGCGGCGCTTGGCAGCGGGCAAATCCTGGCGCCCGGTTGCCATCACCCCGGCAAACTTGGCGAGGCCACGCACGATGATCAGGCCAAGGGCCTGCAGCCCGGTGATCCAGTTCAGGTCTCCCAGTGGCAGCATCGCACCCGTTACCACGAAAAGCACAATGGCCAGAATCCAGTGCCCCTGAGGCAGGCCGGTGTAAGCCAGCACCTTGTCCCGGTCGGCCAGATTGAGAGCCGCCCCCATCAGGAACAGGCAGAGGAACACCGGTACGGCGAGCATCCGCGCCACACCGATGGCCAGCAAGGCTACCGCAACGAGAATGAATACCTGGGCCACCGATCCCTTGGCCTGCCCGGCAGCCACCATCAGGGCCAGGCGCGCGCACAACATGCCGATTCCGACGCCGCCGCAGATCACCCACAGGGGATGGGCCAGGGCGTTGAGCCAGTCGCCGGACTGTTCAGCGTGTACGATGCCGAGCACCACCGCGAAAATGACAAAGGACAGCGCGCAGTTGATCGCCGTGAGTAGCAGCGTGCGCTGGGTGACTTGCCCCTGGGCGTGGTTCTCCTCTGCGGTGAGCAGCACCACTGCCGGGGCCGAAGCCATCGTGATGGCCGCTGTCGCCGCGCTCCAGCCAAGGCTGAGGCCTACGGCAAGATAGGCAAAGGCGAAGATGGTCGCGAAGGCCAGCCCCGATTCCGCAGCGGCACTTCTCAGCAGGGATCGGTTGGCTCGTAGCCATCCCAGGTCGAGATGGCGCCCTGTTTCCAGCAAGAGCAGGCCCAGTGCGGCATCTGCCACCGGTTTGGCCATTGACAGGGTTTCCCGGTCCAGCCAGCCGAGCACGCCAGGTCCCGCAAGGGCACCGGCAAGCACGTAGCCGACGATGCGGGAGAGCCCGATGGTTCGGAACAGCGTTTCGCCTGCCAGCAGACCGCCGACGAGTAACAGGGCGAACAGGGCGAGGGGATCGAGTTGCTCGGGAAAAGGCGGCAGGAAGAAAAACCGGTCCTGCAGGGCCTCCCAAGTCTGGCGGATCAGCATCATCTGGTTAAGGCTCCCCGTGAAGGCCCTGTGCGACGGGCCACGTAGCGTATTGCTTCACCAAAGCCGCGAACAGTTGACTGTTTCCCATCAATACGCCGAGAGCTGCAGTGGAGAGCTTTCGAGATCGTGGATGTGTGGATGTGTGGAGGGGTGGAAAAAGACGGGGGCTGACTCCCTCAAAGCAGACCTTTATGGGATCTACAGAAAACTCAAAGAAATCGCCCCCCAAAGCTCTCCTGTGCAGGATGGTCACCGGAGCAGATGTACGTTTCAGAGGCTTGCTGAAAACGACTCTTCCGGAAAAGTATTGGTATCAATATAATTTAGACAAATGAATTTAGCAAACATGACTCTGACTGGGCCAGCCCAGCACACATCCAGCGATGCGATGGCGCTCATCGTCCTGAAACAATTTCGCCTGATTTACGGTTCGGTAAGGCAGCATTTCCGGGAGGTGGAGCACAACTGCGGCGTTTCCGGCTCACAACTGTGGCTGCTCCATGAAATTGCCCGCACGCCAGGGGTTGGTGTGTCGGAACTGGCAAACCGTCTGTCGATCCATCAGTCGACCTGCAGCCAGTTGGTCGACAAGCTCGAGACACGCGGCCTGGTGACCAAGCAACGCAAGGCCGAAGACCAGCGGCGGGTTGGCCTTCAACTAACAGACAGTGCCGCAGTGGTACTGGGCGCTGCACCCGGGCCGGTGGAGGGCGTTCTGCCGGAGGCTTTGCAGGGCTTGACCGACGAAACGCTGGAACAGCTGCACGCAAGTCTGGCTCAGGTCATCGCCCAACTGACAAGCCGCGATGAGCGAAGCGCCGAAAGGCCCTTGGCAGATCTTTGAGCACCTGGGCTAATGGCCCGGAAAGGAGTCTGTATGGTCAGGAGCAAGCCCCTGAGGATAGGGCTGTCTGCACGCCTTTTTCATCCTCGTGACGGCGCGACAGGCATCGAATCCAAGACGCTCCAGGTGCTCGAGCAATCCATTGCCCAGTGGATCATGTCGCGGGATGTACTGGTCCTGATGGTGCCGTCCATCCTCAAGGATGGCCCTATTCACCGCAGCAACATCCGCCTTCGCGACTACGCGGAGTATCTCGATGGACTGGTGCTGCAAGGTGGCGCGGATGTCAGTCCCGAAGCCTACGGAGAGACTCCGCTGCAGGAGGCATGGGCCGGCGACCGGGTCCGCGACGCCTACGAGATGGAGTTGCTCCACGAATTCGTGGAGGCAGGGAAGCCCGTGCTCGGTATTTGCAGGGGCATGCAACTTATCAACGTCGCTTTTGGCGGATCACTCTACCAGGACATTCCCAGCCAGTTTGAGGGTGCTGTCCGGCACCAGGACGAGGCCTACGACCTGCACAGTCACGAGGTGTGTTTTGCCGAAAACGGGCAGTTTGCGAAGTGGTTCAGCACGAGGGGCGGCGGGCAGGTCATTTCGATCCATCACCAATGTGTCCGCAGCCTGGGGAAAAACCTCGTGGTTGAAGCCACGTCTGCCGAGGATGGCTTGATCGAAGCGATACGCTATACAGGGCGTGGCTTTGTCATCGGCGTGCAGTGGCACCCGGAGTTCCATACCCCGGGGCACGACACGCTCCTCGATTGTGCGCCCCTGCTTGAGGCGTTCTACCAGGCCGTGCGGAGCAGTCGATAGGGATGGCGGCCGTGCGCCTGTGTGATGCCTTGTTCGATCTCAATGTCCGCTGCGAGCCTTCTTGCGGTACAGCATGATCGGCGCGCAGCGGTTTTCGTCGTGGTAGATGCCCACGCAGTCGAGGCACTGGAAGCACTGGTCGTAGCGGATGGCGCCGGATTTTTCGATGGCGTCATAGGTGCAGCGGTGGCGGCAGGTCTGGCAGGGTTGGCCGCATTCCTGGCGGCGCGGGAGCCAGTCGAGGAGACGCAGCTTGCCGCCGAGGGTCATGGCGGCGCCCAGCGGGCACAGGTAGCGACAGAAGAACTTGTAGTACAGCCCGCCGAGCACCAGCAGGGCTAGCGCGTAGGCGACGAAGGGCCAGCTGCGGTCGAAGCCGACGGTGATGGCGGTCTTGAAGGGTTCTACCTCCACGCCCTTTTCGGCGAGCTGCGGGGCGAAGGCGGCGGCTGCGACGAGGGTGGCGAGAATGGCGTAGCGGCCCCGGTCGAGGATGGTGGCGAGGCGGGCGGGCAGGCGCCGCTCGGGCAGTTTCAGGGCGCGGGCCAGCAGGGCGGCGAATTCCTGCAGCGCCCCGAAGGGGCACAGCCAGCCGCAGAAGGTGCCGCGGCCCCACACCACGAAGCTCACCAGCGTGAAGGCGATGAGCAACAGGCTCACCGGGTCGTACAGGAAGCTCTTGAGTCCGGCGCCGGCGGCAAGCGATTTGACTGCGCCGGTGATCTGCACGATGGACAACTGCCCCTGGGCGTACCAGCCGATGTAGCCAAGCGTGAAGGCCAGAAAGCCCAGGCGGAAGACTTTAAGGCGGCGTGCCGAGACGGAAATCCAGCGGGGCTTGGTGAGGACGATGGACAGCAGCACCAGCGCCACGCCGATGATGGCGAGTTCCGGCGCGCGGTCTTTCCACGCCAGCAGCCAGTCGGGCAGCGGCGCGGGCGGGCGGCTGAAGAGGGCCTCGGGAGCCTGGTAGTCGAGCACCACGTTGCGCTGGGTGATGACCGGCAGCATCGAGCCCTTGGCGCGGGTGATGGTGAGCTCGAAGCGCACCGGGCTGGCCGGGTCGATGCCCGACATGGGCGGCACGCGCAGCACCAGCGCGGCGTTGAGCGGCGGGGCGCCGGCGGGCGGGCG
>ERZ724523.2765-NODE-2765-length-9938-cov-6.426186_pt1 | contig 9938 bp, 10 predicted proteins | sample MGYA00376056_ERZ724523 | MGnify/ENA primary metagenome ERZ724523 (study PRJEB28724, sample SAMN07190888) | wastewater metagenome | isolation source: influent of sewage treatment plant in Hong Hong | place: USA: Christiansburg, Virginia | collected 2016-03-01 ... | reverse complement strand
ATACGAAGGGGTATTTGCGCACGGGTGCGTGAGTGGATTGGGGGGCAGAAGATCGAGCAGGATATACCGCGGACGCGGCATATCCTGACGGAGGTTGGGGTGGGGTATTGGTTTGAGGGGTGAGGGATTCGGCGAGTGCTAAGACGGTCGCCGTTTCTTATAGTGAGGAATGGCGACTGCCTGATCGTCAGTCGCCGCTCGACGTTCTTCGAAGTTGTATGGCAGTTTTCCTGGTGGCCGATTGGCAGAATCCGACCCAAAGCCGCCGTTGAGCTTTGAAGAGAGCTGTCGTTCAACTTAGAGGTGACCGGCGCTGCGCAGCTTCATCGCCCAGCGACCGACGGGAGCGACGTCGATCGCCGGGTTGGGCGTACCGTTCCTAGTGCTTACGGATATCACGGAGAAAATATTCCTTCGCATCGGCAGCCCACGTATCGAGAGGAGCCCCGTCAAGGGATTGAGCCAAAGCTCGCACAAACGGATCAAGTTGCCTTTGACATTGCCGAACTGTGGAGCGAAGACCTCTGATTTCCTTTACTAGAGCATCATGCTCCCGCACCTCCAGCATTCTTTCGACGTTTTCAATGAAGAAACGATGAACTAAGTGGTTCCGTGCCCGCAGCGCGTTGCTGAGACCTTCCTCAAGGCCTTCCTTGATGCGCAGATGTTTCCGAAGTAATTGAGCAAGCTGACCAGCGGTCTTCTTTTCTTCGTCGTCAAGAATTGCAGCGCAATGGGCAGGATCTAGGCCGGTGGCTCCAAGACGTGAGAGCAGATAAAGCAAATAGGCGACGCCATACTCGAAGGACTGACAGTCGTACAGCGCAGCGCCGGCCTCAAAGAAAACTGGCGCAAGTACCTCCTTTTTTCTTTCGTCGAACAGATCAGGCATGTGAGGCGACTCCTATTACGCCCAAAGTTCAAGGTCAGCGGCGTTGCGCGGCTTTATCGCGCAGCGCCCTCTGCACCGCAGCGTTAGGTTTCCGGTCATGATATTGGAGTAGCCGCTTGCCACGACGCTTCAATCTGCTTGAGTAACGCGCTGCAATTACTTCCGTCTTCGATGTTGCTGAGCATGAACGCCTTGTTTCCAGCATCCTTGATCGAGCACCCAACGTGCCAGCATGCAAGTCCGTTGATGACGACGAACCGGTCGTGAAACTCTCTGGTTGTACGCACCTCAAGAGCTACCCGTGGGTGTTGCACTAGCCAAGCTTTCGCTTCAAGCCCGAAGTCTGTCGGTAACTTCGCCGTAAGGAGACGAATCGTCATTTCGGGTTGAAGTGACGAAGCGAGAAGCGTGAGCAATGTTTGATCTATGTACGGATCGACGATGGCGATTGATTTCGTAGCCGTTTGAAGAATGCCGCGAATCTCAACATAGGCATCGTGCTGACTTTGCTTTGGGAAAAATAGCTCGCGAATGGGGGCACCATCGGGCACAAGCCTTTCGTTTTCGATTCGCCAGCCGATAGAGAGGAGCGCGACATCCAACTTTTTACCGAGGCCGCGACTTGCGATTTCGCTAGCCACCACGTAAGCGGCACGAACACTTTCTTCATCGTCAAGTTGTTCGTATGCAGTATCAATTCTGGGTCGATATGCGGCAATGCGCATCTTGTCGGAATAGTCCTTCTGCGATGAAAGCGTCCAATCGACCTTCAGGCCGGCACGGTCTACGACCTTGGGGACCTCATAGCTCGATAGTTCAAGCAGGATGCCTCTGATTACTGGCCAAGGATGCAGTGAGGACGATTTCATGTGAGAGACCATTGCGGGTAGGAAACGTAACGTAGAGCTAACCGGCGCTGCGCGGCTTTATCGCGCAGCGCCCAGCGACCGAAGGGAGCGAGGTTGAGCACCGGATTAGCATCCAGCCACGCTATTTTTTTGGCAAAGACTTAAAGGTGCTCTCAATCCACTCATCAAGCTTGTTGCCTTTCTCAAAGGACATGACATCAAGCATTTCCGGATTCAAGATTTGAAGCGTTTCCTTGAATTCAGCAATATCAAGCTCCTCCATCTTCTTTTCCCGCTTAATTCTTTGGAAAATCTTGGTGAAATCTGATGGCTTGAACCCTATATCTTTCTTTCCCAGAGTAATTGGGCGCCCGTTCTTGGTTATTCCGAGCGCCTGTGCCACAAGGAATGCCTCTCGCTTGATTTTGTAGACCTTGTCATGTAGCGCAAGCCGAGTAATTACGTCGCGCGACTGCTGACAATCATACTTCTTCAATTCTTCTAGAGCTGCCAAACGCGTTTTCCAGGAGTGGTTGCGATTCGCATCGGCAACCAGCTCGGCAATATTAATCGGCGTTTCCTTGCTAATTGTCATGGCATCCTCTCGATAACTTATTGGGTTGCTAACCTTGTTTTCTGGCGACAGCTCTGCCGCATAACATCAGAATGCCGGACAACACGGTCGGCAAGTTATTCTTCAAAAACGCAAACTACGCACAATGCAAAATAACACGGCAGGGAAAGCAGCAGCCGACGGCATAGTAGGATGATTCGATCCATGTAGCACGTAAGCCGAAAGCATACCGCGGCGCCCGAATTCCCGCTATCTGGATTGGGCGGCGACCGGCCGCCTCTGGCCGCCCCCTGCCTTTGATACCAGTCAGCACCTCACACCAGCCAACCCCTATGCCATATAGTCTCATGCACACCGGAAGCCGCGCACCCCAGCGCCTTGTGCAAAAAGTCACTAATCTGCCGGCCGATGACAGGTGAACGCGGCCTCAAGTCGTACAAAAGGCCCGGCAACTTGCCGGGCCTTTATGCTTGGTATTGCGGGGGGGTGTCGGGCGACTGAAGTCGCCCCTACATTGGGCGGGGCGGGTTTGTTTAGCCTTGCGCTGCGCTGGGCTTGGTCGCTCTGGTCGGCGAGCGGCGTTCCGACTTCTTCTTCAGGCCCAATGTGGCCACTTCGTCCGAGTCGTCGCCGTACTGGGCTTTTACCTGGTTCTTGACGCCGAGGATGGCGTCGTGGAATTCCCACTGCATGGCCAGCGAGGCGTCGCGGGCGGCGGCGAAGGCGTGCTGGGCGTGGAGTTCGGTTTCGAGGCTGGCCCTCAGCCTGTCGTAAAGCTCAGCGATGGCGCTGAGGCTGTGGGCGGGGTTGGAGGATTGGTAGCCGGCGATGACCTTGAGGGACAGATAGGCGTCCATGTCGGCTTGCAGGACTTGCGGGGAGACGCGGGAGCGTTGTGTGTTTGCCATGTTTTCTCCAAGGGCAGTTGATGTTGCGGAGGTGAAGACCCACGGTGGATATATCTGATAAGGATATTATCATTGCCCAATGAAGTTTGCCATTGGCATGGCGTGGCATTGTATCTGGCGCAGCCGGGAAGACTTGTGGGGTGTCCGATTATCAATCTGCGCCCCCTGATTGATGATCTGGCGCCGCCGATTAACGATCAGGGCCGCCTGATTGCCAATCTGACACCCCTGATTGCCAATCAGGCGGCCGCGATTACGAATCCGGTGTGCCAGATCGTTTATCAGGGGCTGCAGATTTGAACACTGACGACGGTGAGTTCGAATCGGCGGCTTGCGTGCTTTACCATCAGCCCGAAAATTGATTCCAATCAGTCCTTAGCAGGAAAACTGCGCTGTGAATTCAAGGGCGGGCGCGGATAATGGCGGCCTTTCCGTCGCCGCATTGATCCCCATGGCCGCCCACATCACCGAAAAAGTCCTCAGTGTTCATCACTGGAACGACACCCTCTTCTCTTTCACCACCACGCGCGATCGGTCGATCCGCTTTGAGAACGGCCAGTTTGTGATGATCGGGCTGGAGGTGGATGGCCGGCCGCTGATGCGCGCGTATTCGATTGCCAGCGCCAACTACGAGGAGAGCCTGGAGTTCTTCAGTATCAAGGTGCAGGACGGCCCGCTCACGTCGCGCCTGCAGCACTTGAAGCCGGGCGATGACTTGCTGGTGTCACGTAAGCCCACCGGCACGCTGTTGCTGTCGGATCTGCTGCCCGGCCGGCACCTGTATCTGTTCTCCACCGGCACCGGCATGGCGGCCTTCATGAGCATCATCCGCGACCTGGATGTGTATGACCGCTTCGACAAGGTGATTCTGGTGCACGGCGTGCGTCAGGTGAGCGAGCTGGCTTATTCGCACTACATCACCCACGAGCTGCCGCAGCACGAATTCCTCGGTGAGTCGATTTCGCAGAAGCTGATCTACTACCCCACCGTGACCCGCGAGCCCTTCCGCAACCAGGGGCGCCTGACCGATCTGGTGGAGAGCGGCAAGCTCTTTGAAGACATCGGCCTGCCGCCGCTTGATCCGGCCGTAGACCGCGCGATGATCTGCGGCAGTGCGCCGATGCTGAAGGACAGCCGTGCCATGCTGGACGCACGCGGCTTCCGCATGTCGAAGCGCATTGGCGACCCGGCCGACTACGTGATCGAGCACGCCTTTATCGAGAAGTAAGCGGGCGCTGCCTGAAATGCAAATGGGGAAGCTGCAGTCAGCTTCCCCATTTTTACGTCGTGCCGCGGTGCGCGGCGTGTTGCCTTACTCGCCGGCGGCCCGCTTGACGCGGCGCTGACGCACGGCTTCGGCCAGCACGTCGAGCACGGTGAGGCTGTCTTCCCAGCCGATGCAGGCGTCGGTGATGCTCTTGCCGTATTCCAGTTCAACACCGGGCTTCAAGTCCTGACGGCCTTCCTTGAGGTGGGATTCAACCATCACGCCAATGATGCGGTCTTCCCCGTTGGCCATCTGGCCGGCCACGTCGTGGGCCACATTGACCTGCAGCTTGTGTTGCTTGCTGCTGTTGGCGTGCGAGAAGTCGATCATCAGCTTGCCCTGCAGGCCGGAGGCGGCCAGTTCCTTGCTGGCGGCGTCGACGCTGGCCGCGTCGTAGTTGGGGCCCTTGCCGCCACGCAGGATGAGGTGGCAGTCTTCATTGCCGGTGGTGCTCACAATGGCCGAGTGCCCGGCCTTGGTGACCGACAAAAAGTGGTGCGGCGACTGGGCGGCCTTGATGGCGTCGACGGCGATGCGGATGTTGCCGTCGGTGCCGTTCTTGAAGCCCACCGGGCTCGACAGGCCGGAGGCCAGCTCGCGGTGCACCTGGCTTTCGGTGGTGCGGGCCCCAATGGCGCCCCACGAGATCAAGTCGGCGATGTATTGCGGGGTGATCATGTCGAGAAACTCGGTGCCGGCGGGCAGGCCGAGTTCATTCACGTCCGACAGCAGCTTGCGGGCGATGCGCAGGCCTTCGTTGATGCGGAAGCTGCCATCCATCAGCGGGTCGTTGATGAGGCCCTTCCAGCCCACCGTGGTGCGGGGCTTCTCGAAATACACGCGCATCACCACCAGCAGGTCGTTCTTGAGGCGGTCGGCCTCGGCCTTGAGGCGGCGGGCATATTCCATGGCCGCGGCTGTGTCGTGGATGGAACAGGGTCCAATCACCACCAGCAGACGGTCGTCGGCACCAAACAGGATGCGGTGGATGCCAGCACGCGCCTCGAACGCTGTTTCTGCCGCCTTGGGGGTGGCGGGAAATTCCCGCAGCATGTGGATCGGCGGGGCCAGTTCCTTGATCTCCTTGATCCGGACATCGTCGATATGGACTTTTGAGGAGGCGTGCATGGTGAATCCTGTCGGCTGCTTTATGGTGAGTCGATGATTCTAGCCCATGCACACGTCAGGAAGCCATGCGCGGCCTACAGCATGACTTGCGTGCCCAGCTCCACCACCTGGTTGGCCGGCAGCTTGAAGTAGGTGGCGGCCCCTTCCGACTGGCGCATCATCCAGCCGAACAGGTTGCAGCGCCAGCGGGGCATCTGGCCGGGGCCATCGACGATGCTGGAGCGCGCCACGAAGTAAGTGGTGGTCATCGGTTCAAGTTCGAGGCCGTATGTGGCGGCCAGTGCCAGGGCCGCCGGCACGTCCGGTTCTTCACGAAAACCAAAGCGCGCATCGACGTTGTAGATGCCCTCGGCGAGCAGGGTTACGGCCACCCGCTCGGCGTCGTCGATGCGCGGAATGTCTTCATTCACCACATGCAAAAAGACGGTGCACTCGTGCATCACCTTGTAGTGCTTGAGGTTGTGAAACAGCGCGCTGGGCACCAGCGAGGGCTCGGAGGTGAGATACACCGCGGTGCCAAATACCCGCGGCACGTCGGGCAACGGGCCCTTGATGAAGCCGGCCATCGGTACGTCGATGCGGCAGCGCTGCTGCGCCAGCAGGCGGCTGCCTTCCTTCCAGGTGGTGAGCATCAAAAAGATGAAGGCCCCCAGTGCCATCGGCATCCAGCCACCTTCGCCGAGCTTGGTGAGGTTGGAGCTGAAGAACAGCGCCTCCAGCACGCCAAACACCGCCAGCGCCGCCAGCAGGCCATAGCGCACGCGTCCTTCGCTCATCAGCAGGATGAAGACGGTGAGCAGCGTGGTGATGATCATGGTGCCCGACACGGCGATGCCGTAGGCCGCCGCCAGCGCCGCCGACGAGCGGAACTGCAGCACCAGCACAATCACCGCCACCAGCATCAGCCAGTTGACGCTGGGAATGTAGATCTGCCCGCGTTCGGTGTCGGAGGTGTGCAGGATGCGCAGGCGCGGCAGGTAGCCAAGGCGGGTGGCCTGCAAGGTCATGGAATAAGCGCCGGTGATGGTGGCTTGCGAGGCAATCACCGTGGCCAGTGTGGCCAGGCCCACCAGCGGTATCAGGAACCAGTCGGGGGCCAGCAGGTAAAACGGGTTCTGAATGGCCACCGGCGAACGCATCACCAGCGCCCCCTGGCCAAAGTAGTTGAGCACCAGCGCCGGCCACACCAGCCCATACCAGGCCAGCCGCACCGGCTTGGCGCCAAAGTGGCCCATGTCGGCATACAGGGCCTCGCCGCCAGTCAGCGCCAGGAACACCGCCGACAGCAGGATGAAGGCGGCATGGGGCCGGGCGCTGGCAAAGTCGATGGCGTAGCGCGGGTCGATGGCGCGCAGCACTTCCGGTGTGTGCACGATGCTGGCGACGCCCAGTGCCGCCAGCGTGACGAACCAGATCACCGTGACCGGCCCGAAGAAGCGCCCCACCTGGCCGGTACCGTGCTTCTGGATCATGAACAGGGCCACCAGAATGCCCACCGTCACCGGCACCACAAAGTGTTCGAGATGTGGCGTGGCGACGCTGATGCCCTCCACCGCCGACAGCACCGAGATGGCCGGGGTGATGATGGCGTCACCGTAGAACAGGGCAGCGGCAAAGATGCCCCCGCCAATGGCCAGCAGGCCCCAGCGCGGGCTGCGCGACACCCGGTGGGCCAGGGCGGTGAGCGCCAGCACGCCGCCCTCCCCTTCGTTGTCGAAGCGCAGCACCACCCACACGTACTTGAGGGAGATGATTACCAGCACGGCCCAGAAGAAGGCCGACAGGGTGGCCAGCACATTCATGTCCGTCGGATCAAGGCCGTGGGAGCCGATGAAGGCTTCCTTGAAGGCATACAGGGGGCTGGTGCCAATGTCGCCATAGACGACACCGAGCGCCGCCAGGGCCAGACCGGCGGTGCCGGACTTCGAGTGGTTTGTTGCAGACGGGTGCATGGAAAACTCCGTGAGTACTACGGTCGTTCAGATCTGGAAGCGGTAGCCGACGCCGGTTTCGGTGAGGAAGTGGCGCGGCTGTGCCGGGTCGTCTTCGAGCTTGTGGCGCAGGTGGCCGACGTAGATGCGCAGGTAATGGCTACTGTCGCTGTAGGCCGGGCCCCACACTTCGCGCAATAGCTGGCGATGGGTCATGACTTTGCCGGCATTGGCGATCAGCACGCCCAGCAGGCGGTATTCAATGGGTGTGAGCTTGACCGGCTCGCCACGGCGGCTGACCTGACGGCGCGAGAAATCCACCTCCACGTCGCCAAAGCGCAGTTGTGCCGCCTCTCCGTCGGGCTTGACGCGGCGGCGCAGCAGGGCCCGCACGCGGGCCAGCAGCTCGCCCACCGAGAAGGGTTTGGTCAGGTAGTCATCGGCGCCCGCATCAAGCACGCCGATCTTGTCGTGCTCGGTGGAACGGGCTGACAGCACCAGCACCGGGGCCGTGGACCAGACCCGAAAGTCACGGATGAACTGCGTCCCGTCGCCGTCCGGCAGGCCCAGGTCGAGAATCACCAGGTCGGGCTGGCAGTTGCCCGCGTCGATCAATGCCTGGCCGCGGGTTTCGGCTTCGGCCACGCGGCAGCCCTCGCCTTCGAGCGCGGTGCGCACAAAGCGCCGGATCTGGCGTTCGTCCTCGACGACGAGAATCTGTGGGGCCGTCATGGGCCGCCCTCCGGCTCAGGGGGTTCGGGCTCGATGGCCGGCGGTGTTCCGAGGGGCAGCGTGAAGGCCACGCAGCCCCCGCCGCCGGGCGGATTGAAGGCGCGGATGGTGCCGCCGTGGGCCTCGATGATGCTCCGGCAGATCGCCAGCCCCACGCCCATGCCCACCACGGGGGCCTCGACCGCACCACGCTCGAACAGATCGAACACCCGGCTCAGGCTGTCCGCTGGAAAGCCGGGCCCGCCGCTCGTCACCTGCACGTCGACAAACTCGCTGCCCGCCTGCGCGGCCAGCAGAATCGGCGTATCCGGCGGGGCGTACTTGGCGGCGTTCTCGAAGAGGTTGCAGAAGACCCGCTCCAGCAAAACCGCGTCAAAGTGAACCAGCGGCAACTCGCCCAGCCCGCTGACCTGCACCGGATGCCCGTCCATGGCGCGGCCGAGCAGTTGCAGGCTGGCCCCGACCACTTCTTCGAGGGGCTGCCATTCCTTGCGCAGGCTCACCCGCCCGGCCTGCAGGCGGGCCATGTCGAGGAGATTGCCGACCATGCCGTTCATGCGCAGGGCCTGGTCACGGATGGCCTCGGCCGTCTCCTGCGCGTCGGCGGGCAGCGGCGGACGGGTCAGCACAAGGGAATCCGCCAGGCCGTAAAGGGCCGTCAGCGGGGTGCGCACATCGTGGGAGAGGGCCGACAGGATGGCGCTGCGCAGGCGTTCCGACTCGGCTTCGAGCTGCGCCGACTGGGCTGCATCCACGAAATACAGGCGTTCGACCGCCGTGGCGACCAGCGAGGCCAGGGCCTCCAGCAAGGGCAGATCGCCGCTGGCACTATCCGGCATCGACGCCACCAGCACGCTTCGTCCCCGGGTCGATCCGCTCAGGGGCAGAAAGTGGCGGCGAAAGCCGGGCGCGTCGGTGGCACCGGATTCAACGGCCAGCCCGCCGTCGACAGCCATGCGGGCCATTTGCAGATCCAGCGCGGCGAGCGGCCCGGCTGCCAGGGTCACCGGTGTCAGGGTGTCGTCCGGCGCCGGCAGCAGCAGCCACAGGCGGGCGCCCAGATGGGTGGCCATGAACGCCCGCACCGCCAGTTCGACCTGAGCCGGCGACATCGCCCCCGCCAGCACTTTGGCCAGGTCATACAAGGCCCGCGTGGCTTGCTCCCGGCGCTCGGCGTCACGCGCCTGGCTACGCAGGCCGGCGGTCAGCTGGCCAACAATCAGGGACACCGCCAGCATCACGGCGAAGGTCACCAGATACTGGCCATGGCTCACTTCAAACGAGAAGCGCGGCGGCACGAAGAAGAAGTCGAACAGGGCCACGCTGCCCAGCGAGGCGATCACCGCCGGCCCGCGGCCGAGCCGGCTGGCCACCAGCACCACGGCCAGCAGGAAGAGCATCACCGTGTTGGCCAGGTCGAGCACCTCGCGCAGCGGCAGCGCCACCGCCAGTGCCGCCACGCAGGCCAGCAACGCCAGGGCGTAACGGCGACCTTCGGAGATCGGCTCACGGGCAGCAAACGGAATCAGGGCAGGCATGCGCAGAGTGTTGCACTGCCCACATAAAAATGGCGTAAAGAAAGCCGATTCAAACTGCGCCAGGGGCTGAATCGTCAACGCCCCCCTGTGGGTCGGACTTCAGTCCGACTCAGCGGGCGG
>ERZ724523.2764-NODE-2764-length-9939-cov-4.623735_pt1 | contig 9939 bp, 10 predicted proteins | sample MGYA00376056_ERZ724523 | MGnify/ENA primary metagenome ERZ724523 (study PRJEB28724, sample SAMN07190888) | wastewater metagenome | isolation source: influent of sewage treatment plant in Hong Hong | place: USA: Christiansburg, Virginia | collected 2016-03-01 ... | reverse complement strand
CCTTCGTGTCTTGCCAGAGATTCCGCCTGGCCGTCTGGTGGAATTTATGGATGAGGTCACAAGGCGAGCCAATCAGGCCGGTTGAGGCGAGGTCTAGCCGTCAAGGGCAAGCATCAGGGCCGTGTGGCGCTGGTGCTTGCTCTCGACTAGCCGACGGTGAAGCGGATCACGTCTTGCGGCAGACCGAGGCCGACTCCACCGAATGCGTCCCAGCCGTAGGCGACCGCGCCGTACTTGCGTCGGATCTCTTCGTTGGGGTCGATGCCCGCGATGTGGAACTGAGGCTGACGCTTCGGGCTGACGATGAAGCCTGCCTTGACCGGGGTGCCGGGCGAGACGAGGTAGCAATACTTCGTCGAGTTCGCGACGGCGGAGTCAACAAGCAGCGGCCACAAAATCACGTCCGAGACGATGCCGTTGAACGCGGACGATCCCGAAGCCACGCTGCCACCACCCACCGACGGGATGATGCTGCCGAAAACGAGCTGACGAGCCTTCAGGTAGAGGCTTGCCGTTGGGCACAGCAGCACAGGGGCCTTCATCTCCGACGAGCGCACCTTGCCATCGAACCACAGCACCTTCGCGTACAGGTCAAGCGCGGCAGCGAGGCCAGTCTCATCCATCGCCGTTACCGTGCCGCTGTTGGCGTAGGTGCCCTTGCTCGAATCGTTCGGATCGGCGGGGTGGTCCGTTGCGAAGAACGCCTTGCCGTCATAAGCCGTACCGTTCGCGTTGATCGCGGCGGCGAGCTGGAGATCCCAAAGCATTCCGGCACGCTTCATGATCGCGTCGAGCTTGCCGGTGATGATGCCGTACACGTCTTGGGTGTCGACGTACAGGCGAGAGTCCTTCGGTCCCTGTCGCTTCCGCGACACCTCGATGTACTGAATCGTCTCGTCGACTTCGCCACGCTGGTCGCCGAAGTTCCAATCTTCCGGGGGGTTGGTGACGGGCGAGAACGGGTAACGGACGACTTCGCCGCTGGTGCCGTCGCCGTTGTCAAACATCCCCGTCACAGTGCCGAGGATGTTGCCATTGGTCGCGCTGCCGTCGTCGACGAACGCGATCTTGGGATACACAAGACTCTCGGACGTGCCGAGCACGCTGAGAGCGGTGTTGACGCCATCCTGAAGATTCGTCAACGTCTGCGAGGATACGATGCCCTTCATGATCTAATCTCTTTCCGTCGCTGCGATTAGGCAGGATCGACGATGACTTGGGTGGAGTTGACAATCGACAGGAGACGCACGGTCACGTCGTCGGTGGCGCTGGTCTTCTTGACCTCGATGTCGCTGTTGACGTAGACGAGTCCGCCGAGGTTGGCAGCGGTCGGAACGTCGCCAGACTTCACACCGATGGTGTAAGCCCGTCGGTGAAAGATCATCGGGACGGTCCAGGTCTTGTTAGCGACCTCGGCGGAGGCGTCGTAGGTGTCCTCGGCGACGCCGAGATAGACAGCGCCCGAGACGCCAGTGGTGGCGGGCTGACACACGCCAGCGACGTGCATCGCCTGGGTGCCCTTGTAAATCACGGTGCCAAGCTTTTGGACGAACGCCTTGGCGGGGGTTCGCTCAGCGCCGTAGAAGGTGGTGCGGACTGTGGAAGATGCGGTAGCCATGTTCTCAAAACTCCTCGGTAGGGCGTCGGTGACGCCCTGGTAAATTGGTTACTTGCCAGCCTTCGCGGCGGCGAACGCCTCAGCGGTCAACGGCAGACCGGCACGCTTTGCCATCGCCAGGATGTCGGCCTCGATGTTGTTTCCAGCGGGCTTCTCGTCGCCAAAGTTCGGCTGCTGCGTACGCTGCGACGGGGCAGCGGCGGGCGTGTAGGCGATCGAACGCGAGCTGAAGGTCTTGGCCGGGAAGAGGTAGGGCTTCTGACCGGCCTTCAGGGCGTCGACGAGGGCCTTGCGCTGCGCCATCGGCCACTGACCGGCATTGCAAGCTGCATCAGCACGCTGTTCGGCGGTCTGCTCCTCGGCTGCCTTGGTCTTCTCACCGAGGGACTTCTCAAGCTCCTCAACGCGGGAAGCGAGGCGCTTGCTCTCTTCGGTGACGGCTTCGAGGGCTGCTTCCTTGCCGCCATCGCTTGCGGACGATGCCGACGGGGCCAGCATGCCAAGGATGAGGGCCATCTTGTCGGCGTCGGGGCTGTCGCCAGCGAGGAACTTGATCAGTGCCTCGGCGACGATCTCGGGGGTTGCATCGGCACTGAGGCCGAGCTTTTCGGTGATGTTCATGGTGACTCCACGGGAATTTGAAAGTCTCGAAAGACAGGTACGGGTGACGCGCAGCGAATAGCCGCGTTTGAGTGCCTGTCTGCACGACGGCACCGGGACGATTGACAACTCACACATCTCCCATTTCAGGACATCGATCGTCCCGTCGGCGTTCTTGCGGTCTTGCTGCGGGATGAAGCCGACGCTGACGGCACGGAGGAAACCGGCGCGGACTTTGCGCAGCACCTCTTGCGCCTTGGCGTGGCTGTCAAACTCGACGACGACTTCGACAGCCGCCACCGTCTTCGCGATCTCGACGACGCGGCCAAGCACATCGTCGGGGCTGCCGTCTTTGTTGTGGTTCCACAGCACGACAGGGTTGCGCTCAAAGGCCGCGCTATCGCACCCAAGGGGCAGCAACCGCGTCCCGTGACGGTCGAGGTCTGGCGTCGACGCGATGAAGCGCACGCTGTTGTCGGTCGTCGCCGGGGCTGCCGCCGGGGCTAGACGAAGGGAATAGTTACGGGTTTGCATCATCGTTTCCTTCCGGCGCTGCCGTCGGCGCTGCCGTCGGGGCGGGGGTCGGGGCTGGTGCCGCTGTCTCGTCGCCGAAGCTCAGCGACGGCATAGGGGCACGTAGTTGTAGCTCCTCACGGACTTGCTCCATGTCCAGCTCGACGCCTAGCCCTTTCGCCGCCACAAACACCTCCACGCGCTGGGACGGCGTCTCGTCGCTGATCGTCATCGAGCAAAACGGCGCTGCCTCGACGATGTCGGCTGGGGTGACGCCGGGGACGTAGCGGGCAAAGGCAGCGGCCCACCGCTCAGCATTGGCGGCGGCGATGTGACGTAGCGTTCGCGTCAACGCCTCGCAGAGGACGACGCCGTCGAGCCGCACGATCTTGGTTTCTTGCCCTTCATGCACCGTCGCCGCCGCGTATGAGCCGTTCCCCCCGATCTCAGTTTGTAGCGTCGACGAGAGGATGTTTTTGGACTGCTCGCTGCGGACGATCGCGAGCATCTGCGCGTGCAGCGGCGCAAGCCCTTGCGGCACGGGAGTGGTTTTCAGCTCACCAAGCGAGCGCGGGACCATTGCGGGCTTGCCGGTGCCAATGCCTTCGAGCAGCTCTAGCGCAAGTTGGTTTTCCGCGTCGGTGCTCGCGACGTTAGAGGAGCGCTCCAAAAAAACTGTAGGTACGCCAAACGTCTCAATCACGATACTGAGACGCTCAAGCGGCAAGGCAGCGAGGTAGCTCAGCCACGCATTCGCCCAGCCCCATCCTCGAAACCTCGTCGGCAGCGACGCAGGGCCGTCGCCGCGAATGTAGAGAAACTTGTCGCAGTCATCGACGGGGACGTGGCTGCCAGGTCCAAGCACCAACCAGGGCGAGTCGTCGACGATGTCGAACGCTATCGCTCTCGGGGGAAGCGGGGCGATCTTGCGAATGACCTCGCAACCCTGGATCGCGACGCTGCCGCCACCGACCGGGACGTGTAGTGTGACACCCTCCCGCCACACCAGCTCGCCGACGGCATAGCCCGACATTCCGAAGACGCCAAGCTCTGCGCAAGTGCTGCGGAAGTTTTCAATCTTGCTGAATGCTTCGCGAACAGCGTTGGCGACGAGAATGGCCAGAGGCCGCGACGATGACGGCGCGATCCTGAACGGCGAGGTGGCGAGGCGGCTGCGGCGGATTGCGTCGAGGCCCCTAACGTGGGAGTCCTCTCGCACAAAACGTGCGTCGAGGTCGGCTTTTCGGTCGGTCCAGCCCTGCACGGTCGCCCGTCGGTGGTATTCGGCAATCGCGGGGAGCGTGATCTCGGACAGGTTTGCGAAGCTGTAGGCGTACAGGTCTTGTCCGACGCCTGTGAAGATTTGGTCGTACTTTGATTCAGGCCGCACTACGACAGCGGCAGCTTGTTTGCTCTCGGGGTGGTTGCCGCTGAACGGCTTCCACGTCCCGACGGGCGGCACGTTACGAGCGGCGATGCCCGCTCGCATGACGCGATGCACCATCGCCTTCGCGTCGGCTTCGATCGTCGCTGGCTGCGAGCCGACACCTTGCCCCGTTGCGATGCGATAAGCGCCGCGTGCAGCGCTGGCCGCCGTCGCTACGCCGTTGACGATGACGCGAAATCTCTCTGCGATACCCATCACAAAGACAGGTACGGGCTACCGTCTCGTCGCCGTCTCGTCACTGCCGCCCTCCTACCGTCTCCGCCCTATCACCGCCCGCTGCGGTGTCACCACCGCCGTTGGGTTCTCGCTCAGTCGTCGCTGCGCCCACCATTGCGTATAACGCATGCTGTCGATGAGGTGTGCCCAGCTCGACTTAGCCCGCAGGTTGCCCTTGGCGTCGACGTAGGCATCGCACTTTGTCAACGCCTTGTGCATCTTGTAAGCGTCGTCGCCAGCGGCGACGAAGATCCGATCCTCTTTGATCCACTTTCGACAAGCCATATTCGATGCCCCTTCGAGCGGGTTCCGAGGGTGCATCGAGTCCACATTTCGCTTTTCCGACGGGTAGTCGAAGGCCCACCGACGACGATTCAGGATCTCCACCGTCGGCGGCTCGATGCCGTGCTTGTGTCGCGAGCCTTGAGAGCCCGCCGAGCAGTCGGGGATGATCAGTGTATTCGCCGCCGTGTAGCCAGCGGCCTCGATGTCGTCTAGCAGGTCGTCTTCGGGTAGCGTCCTATCGCCCGCCGTCGCCGCCTTGCCGTCAAGCCAGACGGCGTAGACGCACCATAGCTGCATGCGGCTCCAGTCACCGCCGGGGGCCATGAGCCTCCACACCGACGCGGTGCAGTCCCACTGATAATCCTGCCCACACACGTAGTCGTACCGCCGCCCCATCACTCGCTCAGTAAACTCAGCCGTGATGTCAACCAGCCCGAGCTGCGGGAGCGGGACGTGGTGCCGCGTGGGATCGTATGGGGGACTGAACAGCTTGGCCCCCGCCGTCTTGACAATGCCGTCGTCTACAACTGAATCTTCGTCGCCGCGTGCGTACAGAATCGACCGGACGATCGGCCCCTTGGCTTCTTGAGGCACAGCAGCATTTTTGACGCTCTCAACCCTAAGCCTTTGTACCGCTGGCGTTATGCCGTCAGCGATGTCTTTTTCCAAACCCTCGACGAGCAGAGCCGTCCAGTTACCCCTGCCGTTACCTTCCGGGGTGTTCGTCGCCAAAAGCACAAAGCCCCGTCGGTCCTGCGTCGCACGTACCGTTTTTTCGTAAACCTTTCGCGGGAATAGCGCGGCCTCGTTAAGCGCTACAATGTCCATACGACCCGCTAACAAAGTGTCAACATTATCGGTCGTCAGAAATTGCACTTTTGCACCCGTCACAAAGCACACTTGCCGCATCGGCTGCTCACGACGGATGCCCCAGCCACGTTCGATGATCAGACTGTCGAAAATCTCGTCGATTTCGTTTCGACTTTGCACTGTTTGCGTCACGACGCGAGCCTCGATCGGCGACGCTGCCACCGTCGGACACTCAAGGCATGTTAGGATAACAGCGACGACAATGTAGTACGTCTTACCCCCTCTTCTGTCATCAAAGCACATCCCCGCACACTGTGGGTGCGGCTTACCGTCGCGAAACGCGGTAAGCCTTTCGTCAAGCCAGCGAAACGCCTGTACCTGGCTCTCCATCGCATCAACGATTAGGACGCCTTTGCCCTTGTCGCGGCTGCCGTCGGGTAGTCGCCGAAACTCTCGCCGCTGCTTATCCCACACGCCGCCGACGTGCATCAGCACATCAGCGCACAAGGCATAGGCGTTGCCGCCGTCGTCGCGCAGCAGCTCCCCCGCCGCCACCTTCCGCGATGCCCCCGCCGTCGTCGTCGCCACGGGCAAGGTGTTGTCAATCTCGTCGCGGTCGCTGACAAGCCACTCTTGCCCCAAGTTGTCGTGCAGCTTCGTCCCGACCGGGACGTTGGTGCTGCCGAGGTGCAGTCGCCGCACCACCGCCGAGTAGTCGGTGTATCGTGTCGTCTCGACGCTCTCGGCGAGCAATCGGTCGAGCACGGTGTCGAGGCTGAGGCGAGGCATTTATGCTGCCTCGTCGACTTGTTTGACCACGCGGGCGAGGTCGTCCTCGCAGGCCAAAAAAGCGGCCTGTGACAACAGTTTGAGCCGCTGTGCTTTTTGCGCGTCAGGCTGCCACTTCGAGTCAGCGGCGACGGCATACATATAGGTAGCTATCGCTGCGTAGCACCATGGCACGATGGCGACGGGGTCGTCGGTCGGCGGCGTCGTCAGATCGATGGCGTCGGCGATGCCTTGACGGAGTCGGCGTAGCTTCATGACCTTTTCAGCTCGCCGCGCCTTGCCCCCCATCTTGCCCAGCTCTCGGCACAGCGTCCCGATCCAGTGCAGACGTAGGGGGTCTACCGTCTCTGTAGCGCAACGTAGGTTGATGACGGCAGCCCACGACTCGATGCCCGCGACTGTGGACGGTGGTACCGGGACGTTGATTAGAGTGGTGGCTTCGGCGGGCACCAGCTCGCCCCGACGGGCGGCGGCTAGCTTGCGCTGCGCTGTCCCGCCGATGCGCTTGCCTGTTTGTGGATCTCGCGACGGCATCGTGTAACCTCTCGCGTCCGAAAGGTACGGGTGGTGCCTTGGTGCCCTTTTTTGCGAGGGGTTCGCGAACTTTCAAGGTTTCATGAAAGAAGCAATAGGACGCTATTAGCGCCGCGATAGTTTTCGGGTCTAGTCGGGTCTACCCGATGTCGAAACGCCAGCCCTAGCCCGGCTGGTACGTGATTTTCGGCCTTCCTCGGTGCCCTTCCGTTACCCGATCATATCTGCCGACCGTCTTTCGCCACAGTCGCCGTACCCCCTTGATAATTCGGCGGGGGGTCGTCTTGCCGTCTCGTCTCACCAACTCGCCGTCTCGCCATCACCATGTCTCACCGTCTCATCGTCTCGCACACTGTCTCGCCAGCCGTCTCGATTGAGGCACTCACCGAAGTACACAGCCACAGGCAGATAGGTGATCGGCCCCGCAGGTTCCAGCGCGAGCCGCTCGATGGCCTTGCTGATGAACCTATACTTACGCTCTCGGACACACCCCCAATCAGACAGTTGAAGTTTTACGCGGGATACTTTTGTGCCTCTGATATTCCGGTATTCCTTGAATTTTAACTCCTCCTTGTATCTCTCAGGGCACATCGGGATGTGTCGGTGGACCCATTTGCCACCGTCCCAATACACTTGGCAGCCCATAAGGCCATCCGGGGTCATAAAGGCACGCTCGATCAGCGGGTCAGGAAGCATCGTCATCTCCTCGCCGTCTCGTCATCGTCTCGTCATCTCGCCGTCTCGCCGTCTCGCCGTCTCGCCGTCTCGTCGCTTCCACCGTCTCGCCGTCTCGTCGCCATCACACTGCCTCGTCAGCATCCAGCGACGCCAACGACACACGCTCTTGCTTCTGCCCTCGAATCATCCTCGACGCTCGCAGCATTTTCTGAAGCTCCATCCTCATCCCCCAGCGAGCCCAAGTGTCAAAGGGGCTGCCGCCGTCTGGCTGCCACGTCGTCACCGCCCGCCAAAACGCCATCATCGCCGTCGCGTCAACGTCGTCTTGATCGAGATCGTCGCCGTAAAACCGCATCGCCATCTTGCGAATGAAGCCTCGCGACGACGTGATGAGCTTGCCTTTCAGCACCTCGGCCACCATACGCTTTCCCGCTGCCTCAGCCTCACGGATTGCAAGGATCTGCTGCCGCCACACACACATCGCCGGGTCGACGACGGTACGTCGTTGGTGAGTCGGCGTCGTCACCGTCTTGCGAGGGTTTAGCTTGGTCGGGGTCGCCGGGGTAATGGTCTGGGTCTGGTCGCCGCCGATCGCCTCAGCGTCGGCGTTGTAGTCTCTAAGCATATGTACTCCTGATCACTGGTTCAGTGGTAAGGTAGTGCATATGTGCCCCGTCGACGCCTCGACGGCAAGAGAAAGTGACATTAGATGTCGATTTTTTTACGACGAGGCGGCGGTGACGGGACGTTAGTGTGGTGTGGGCGGCGGGGCAGCGCTCAAGTCGACCGATCGTGGTCCTGATTAGTTAAAATACGAAGAAAGTGTTGACATGAAGAAGCGACGCGGAGGACCGCAACATGCCCGCGAGGCAGCCAACAGGAAAGCGATCGAAATAGAGAACTCAGACGATGAGTCTCGTGCAGAGCGGCATGCGTTTGAGTGGGCAGAACTAGCTCGGGATACCGGCGTCTGCCTCCTTGTCTCTAATCGAGCTTATAACGAGGCTTGGCTAGCTGAGTTACGTGAACACCACCGCAAAGGCTTCATGATGATTGTAGCCATCCTTCGGGCTATTTCTGCGAAGGACGGGGGAATCATTACCTACGCAGACATCGTAGCTGGCGACCACGGGATTGCGCACCACTTGCGAGAAAATGATTTTTGCGTGATTCCATCAAACGGTGTCGCACTTGAACACAATGGCGAAGGGATTGGACACGCAAAATACTCAAAGTCAAAGAATGTTGCACTACTGTGGGAGAAAATCGGCGATACAATATTCGTCACATTTGATGACCATGCTCCAGTAGCATACCATCGTGCAATCAGATGTTTGCGCGAACTTCGGTTGGGCCGCCATATTCAAAGAATGAAGCCACGGACTTCCCGGTGGCTCATCGAGAAGATTATCAGCCCATGGAAGAGGAGTAGAGGCTTTGATCCCAAGCGCAAGTATTATAAATAGTACCAGTCTATTCAGCGGCTATTAGCTGACCACGAACGCCACCTGACAACCGCCGCAGATGACGGCTAGACCCAACTTCCCCCAGATGTTCACCCTACACTGAGGGCAGGTGTACCTCGTCTTGCTGCTATCACGGCCCCCCGCCTTCGTCGCCCTCTTGAAACCGCTGCTGAATGGAAGTGAGCGCTGGAGCTGGGCGAAGGCACGAAGGAACGCGCCTCCCTCAATTGGGTAGTCGGCCATTTGCTGGCCCACTCTCCGCCCACCGGGCTGCCCAGTGTTGCTGGGCATTAGGCCCACCGCTTCCATCTTCTTCGCCCACTCATTGTTGTGATAGCCCGAGCGGGACGGCTTGCCGTGGATGGACTGCCATAGGTGGCACATCTCATGCACGATGGTTGCCGCTATTTCCTGCGCAGGCTGGTCAAGGGCGTCAGGATTCAGCGAGATCTCATCGAGCTGAGTGCTCCCATCAGACCACCGCTTTGGGGCGAAGTGGCCGCTGGTTCGATGTGACCTTCCCCGCGAAAAGACAAGCATGACCGGCGGGAGCGCTTCAGCGAACAGCTCGCGGTTGAAGTGGTTGAAGATCGCCTGAAACGCTTCGATCTGCTCTTCGGTCGGTGTCGATGTCATGTCTTAGATGGTAGATCTGTTTCGTACGAAACACAAGCGAGGTTGCAAAGTGCTTGCTGGCACGGTGGTTGCTTGCCTGGCTGGCCCCGGCGTCGTCGACGATGCGATGGTGAGGTGGTGTCCGATGTGTGGATTAGGGTTCTCGCCCTTCGCATCCCTAAGCTGCTAAGTGGGCGGAAAGATTGGCGTTTCCGCCAAATCACTTCCGAAGTGCTAGGGATCACCTTTCGAGATCCCTAAGCCGAAAAGCCCAATGATTTCCGAGTGGTTAGGTATGCTTCTTAGGGATCTTAGGGTTATTCTCTATACTATATATATGTAAATTTTATATATATGGGGAGGGGGAA
>ERZ724523.2760-NODE-2760-length-9953-cov-4.851990_pt1 | contig 9953 bp, 10 predicted proteins | sample MGYA00376056_ERZ724523 | MGnify/ENA primary metagenome ERZ724523 (study PRJEB28724, sample SAMN07190888) | wastewater metagenome | isolation source: influent of sewage treatment plant in Hong Hong | place: USA: Christiansburg, Virginia | collected 2016-03-01 ... | reverse complement strand
CTGATTGACGACGACACGCCCACCCCGCCCCACGCCCAATTTCGCCCCGCGCGACTGGCCGCCGTGCTGGCCGTGGGCCTGCTGCTGTGGCTGGTCAGCATGGCGATCTTGCTAGCGAGCAACGGCGGCTGGGCCGAGGCCGCGCGCGAGCAAAACACCCTGGCGCAGATGGGCTGGTTCTTCACCAAGGCCGCGCTGCTCACTTTTGGTGGCGCGTATGCCGTGCTGCCCTACGTCTACCAAGGCGCGGTCGAGCAGTTCCAGTGGCTGACTGGCCCGCAGATGATGGACGGCCTCGCCTTGGGCGAAAGCACACCCGGCCCGCTCATCATGGTGGTGGCCTACGTCGGCTTTTTGGGTGGCTGGGCGCGGCAGGTGCTGGGGCCGGATCAGTTGCTGCTGGGCGGCGCGCTGGCCGCCTGCGTGGTGACGTGGTTCACCTTTTTGCCCTCGTTCATCTTCATCTTGGCCGGAGGCCCGCTGGTCGAAGCCAGCCACGGCTTGCTGCGCTACACCGCACCGCTCAAAGCCATCACCGCCGCCGTGATTGGGGTGATGTGCTCTCTGGCGCTGTTCTTCTTGATCCACGTCCTGTTCCCCGGCACGCCGCTGGGCAGCGAGGGGCACTACAGCCTGAGCCACCTGAACGGGCCCGGTCTGCTGCTAACGCTAGCCGCCACCGTCGCGCTGGTGCGCTACCAAATCGGCGTGCCCACAGTGATTGCCGCTTGTGCGTTGGCGGGCTTGGGCTTGCGGCTGCTGGGCGCGTAAGAGCGCGCTTCAGTCACGCAACTGCGTCAGTAGTTCAACCAATGCGCCTATGGCCGTGTAAGGCTCAGGTGCATCGTGTGGAGAAAACTGGGTTGCCAAGGCTTTCGCCCGCTGAGTGGCAATCGTCAGATGCTGGCGGGTGGTGGCAAATGCCGAGCCCGCACCTTTTTCATAACGGGGAAAGTAGCGCTTCAACCTGTGCAGCACCTCGTGACGATGCAGTGGCACCCGGATGTCTTCATAGTGCAATAGCAGCCACAACTCAAAACTCGGCACCGAGGCGATAGCTCTGAACACCACGGTTTGCTTCGCATCATTCTTCAGCTTGCCATTCAATGACTCGGCCAGTTGTAATGCATTGAAGTAGCTGTCGTGATCGTCACGATCAAACACGGCGTAGACCTGCTCGAAAGCACGGGGCTGAATGCTTTTAAGTCGGTCTCCACGCTCAAACAAATCTCGGGCGTATTGCACCACCTGAATCGGTGCAGTGCCCCGTTCGCTGGGCTGCACTTCGACATTAGCGGTGTGCAAACGGTAAGCGGCCCGAATCTCACGAAAGTAGTTCGGCTCGGTCTTACTACCTTCCGAAACGATCAAAATGCGGTCATAGCTGGCGCGCCTGTTTTGCTTGCGTTCCAGTTGCTGGCGCTGGCGTTCTTGGGGTGCGTGGTCGCGCGCCATCACTGAATCCCGAGGGCATGATGCAAGAACGGCACGCCACCGTAGCGCCACAGCAGGTAGCCGCGCTCCAGTGCCTCATTTTTGCGTGGACTGAACTCGACCAACGCCACCAGCGCCGATGCTTGATCTCGGTCTTTCTCTACCAGCCACACTTGATCTCGTCGGAACAAATCCGGCGCATCCAGCAGCGAGGTGTCGTGTGTCGTGAAGATCAGTTGCGCCCCACCCGTGTTGGCTTGGGGGCTGTGGAATAACCGCACCAACTCGCGCACCAGCAGGGTGTGCAAGCTGGTATCGAGTTCGTCAATCACCAGCGTCAGGCCCTTGTGCAAGATATCCAGCACCGGCCCGGCCAGAAACAACAGATTGCGCGTGCCACTGGACTCATCCATCAAATCAAACACCGCCTTCCCCTGTTCGGTGACGTGAGAAAAGCGCAGCTGATGCACTTCCATGGCGTCAGGGCGCACTTCCGTGGTCTCGGCAGCCAGATCAAGTTGCACCATTTGCCCCGGAACTTTGCGGGTAAGCACTTCGATGTCCGCAATGCTGATGTCTGCCGCACTCAGAAAATCACAAATTTGCTTGCGCCCTTCAACCTGCTTGAGCATTTGAATCGACACCTGCGGGCTGAGTTGCACTTGCTCATTGAAAATCACCAGCCCCTGCGCAAACCAGTCAAACACCGGGCGCAGCACCTCGCTGTTGAGCTGCACTGCCATCGACAAAAACAGCGCGTTAGGCCGAGTCGCCCCTTCCCAAAGATGCTTGGCTCCTTTGAGTCCAAGGCCAAAGTCGTACACATCCTTGCCCGTTTCTGTATCGAAATGACGTTCAAACCAGCGCTGCGGCTTGAATGCCTTGTACACCAGCAGGTGCTCGCGCACGATGCGCTGCGCTGTCATGGCCAGACCATATTGGTAACGCACGCCAGCCAAGATGAACGTCACCTCGAACTCACTGGGCTCCTGTGCCGACACAGCATCAAGCAAAAATGCTTGCACGCCGTAGCTCTGGCCGGGCTGAATCACCGAGGCCGACTCCAGCACCATTCCGCGCATGTATTGCAGCGCCTTGATGAGGTTGGACTTGCCGCTGGCGTTGGCGCCGTAGATCACGGCACTCTTGAGCAGGTTGGGCACCGCTTTGAGGCCCGTCGTGAGGGTATGGGTGCCCTGCAACGTCTGATCTTTGGAGGCCACCAGACTGAGCACCTGCTCGTCACGCAGGCTTCGGAAGTTCTTGACGCGAAACTCAACGAGCATTCATCGCACCTAAAGTTAAAAAATAAAGCCAAATTTTGCACCAAAAACGCAAAATTTTCTTTTAAAACTCTATCACACCATCAAAAAGAAACCGTACCCCCTCCAAATCCACGCCATCCCCGCACTGAAACCGCGCCCCTTCCGGCGTAAAGTGAGGGCATGAACGCCCCACACCACCCCACCACCCTCACACCTTTCGCCGCCACCGCCTTCGACGCCGAACGCGCCCTGTCCCAAGTCAGCGCCCAGTGGGATGCCGACATCCTGCCCCAGCTGCGCGACTACATCGCCATCCCGGCCAAGTCGCCCGCGTTTGATGCCGACTGGGCCGCCAACGGCTACATCGCCACCGTGCTGCGCAACGCCGCCGACTGGGTACTCGCGCAAAAAGTGCCCGGCCTGACGCTGGAAATCATCCAACTGAACAACGCCGACGGCACGCCGCGCACCCCGGTGCTGTACTTCGAGATCGCCGCCACCCGCGCCGATGCCCAGCAAACCGTGCTGATGTACGGCCACTTAGACAAGCAGCCCGAATTCACCGGCTGGCGCAACGACCTCGGCCCCTGGACGCCCCACTACGAAGACGGCAAGCTCTACGGACGCGGCGGCGCGGACGACGGCTACGCCCTCTACGCCAGCATCGCCGCCGTGCAGGCGCTGAAGTCGCAGAACCAGCCGCACCCGCGCATCGTCGGCCTGATCGAGACGTGTGAAGAATCCGGCTCGTATGACCTGCTGCCCTACGTCGATGCCCTGCGCCCGCGCCTGGGTGACGTGGGCCTCGTCGTCTGTCTGGACTCCGGCGCAGGCAACTACAACCAACTCTGGCTCACCACCAGCCTGCGCGGTTTGGCGGGCGGCACGCTCAAAGTCGAAATCCTGACCGAAGGCATCCACTCCGGCGACGCCTCGGGCGTGGTGCCGTCGAGCTTTCGGATCATGCGGCAGGTGCTGGATCGGCTGGAAGACAGCGCCACGGGCCGCTTGCTGCCCGCCAGCTTCCACTGCGAAGTCCCGCCCGACCGGCTGGCGCAAGCGCAAACCACCGCCGCCATCTTGGGCGACGAGCTGTACAAGCGATTCCCGTGGGCGCACGCCGACTGCGGCGGCTCCAGCACCTTCGCCCTGCCCACCACCACCGACCCGCTGCAAGCCCTGCTGAACCGCACTTGGATCCCGACCCTGAGCGTGACCAGCGCCGACGGCTTTCCGGCCATGAAAGACGCGGGCAACGTGCTGCGCCCGTGGACAGCCTTCAAACTCAGCCTGCGCCTGCCCCCGCTGGTCGATGCCGCCAAAGCCGTGCAACAACTCAAAACCCTGCTCGAAGACAACGCCCCGTATCAAGCCAAAGTCACCTTCGACGGCCTGAACAGCGCCACCGGCTGGAACGCCCCGAGCAGCACCCCGTGGTTCGAGCGCGCCCTGAACGAGGCCAGCCTCGCCCACTTCGGCGCACCCTGCGGCTACATCGGCCAAGGCGGCACCATCCCCCTGATGAACATGCTCAGCGCCGGATTCCCCAAAGCCCAAATGATGGTCTGCGGCGTCCTCGGCCCCAAAAGCAACGCCCACGGGCCGAACGAGTTTCTGCATGTGCCGTATGCCAGAAGGTTGACGGCGGCGGTGGCGCAGGTGGTGGGGGCGTTGAGGGACAGCCTCCAAAGCGAAGCTCGATACACTTATCAAAATTCAAGAGACTAAACAACCAAGAATTTAAGGAAAAATATGAGCACACCAATTCAATTACTTTTATGCGGATCAGCAGCAGATGTGCCGACTGACGAGCGGGATGAAAGAACTAACGCCTTAGCTGGACTTGGAGAACTAATTAATTCTTACTTCGAATTCTCTATCGGTTTCAAGAAAGAGATTGGTTCAGCAAGGGCATCCTACTTTTTACCTATCGCACTACGAAGTCTAATGGAAACTGCAACCATTGCTTTACTTGCTAGAGTTGATCCGCTTAGAGTAATTCACTCCAGCAAATCACAGGACAGCGCGGACTACATAAAATCCAGACAACAAGCATCTGCATTAAAATGGAAGAACGACATCATTGGAGAAGAAAATACCAACCACTCAGAAACAGGGAATGATTCCAAATCACAAAAAAATCCTTGGGATCCAAATGTAAATCCTCAAAAAATACCGAGGGCACTACTCTCCGAGCAGTCTTGCGAAGCTCTATGGATTCCAGCCTTTAACAACTCAACTAAATGGCTGAGCAGCTCAAAGAGTGAGGTTTCATCAGAATGGAAAAATGAATTACTAAAATTAAACCCAGAAGATTTCAAAAAACAGACAACAGGAACAGGAAACAAAATCTACAGCGAGCTATCAAAAGGAATTCACCCTGAATTTTTCGTGAGGAGAGAAGTTAAATTTGATGAATCCACACTTGCCACAGCACTAGAGAATTCAATAAAATGGGTTACCACCCTCGCCCTCATCTCACATTTCGCATCCGGAATCAGGATAGACCTATCCCGAGAAGATGCATTTAATAAATTTATCGAAGTAGAGAGAATTATCAATGGACAACAATAAAATCGAAGACGAAGGCCAACTGGTATTGGCTGCCGAAGAATGCTCAGATGAATTATTTTCTTTAATCCATAAATTCTCCAGCTTTGAAGAAAGGATTATAAGATCCCTGGTGGCTCACGGGCCAGTCCTTCTTCGAGGTGGAAGAGGAAGCGGGAAAAGTACCCTAATGAGAGAAGCCGCAAACCAGATAAAATCATCAGAATCAAATATATTCGGAATCTACCTAAGCCTTAGATACCTTCCTCTACTTCGAGAATCCGGCTCCGCATACGAGCGATTTCTTGTTGATTTGATTTGTGATGCCATTGCAGTAGAGCTAGATACGACCGGACTTACCGACCACACCTTTCCAAGAGTTGATCATGGCGGGGAGCTCCAGCGCGCGCTTTCCGCATTAGCACTAAGACTGGGCCGACGAATAGTAATATTATTCGATGACGCAGCTCATCTAGGTCGAGAAAATTCCTCATCCGAGTTCTTTGACATATTTAGAACCATTTCTAGCCGAAGCGTCTCCTGTAAAGCAGCAATCTATCCAGGAGTTACGAATTTTGGGAAGAGGTTTGATGTTTTTAATGATGCAACGGTGATAGATGTTTCAAGAGATGAAACATCTCATGAATTCCCTAAATTTTTCTTGGATGTGTTAAGCGCAAGATATGCAAATCTCCCAGAAAAATTCGTTGGGACACTAAAAGTATCAGATGTGTCTGCATTCTTGGGGCGCGCAGTACTTGGAAACATGCGAGCATTTGTCTTTGCCTGCAATCGACTGAATTCAATTCCTGACGGGATCGGCATGCCAGAATTAACCAAATGTCTTATTGATTTATGTGCAGAGTACTTCTGGCCGCTACTTGAAGAAGTTCAACCAAAACTTGGGCGATACGAGCCACTCGTAGAACCAAGCAAAATGCTGGCCTCAATAATATTCGAGGCGTGTTCTGAAAGCAAAAATCCATCCATCATTATTCACCGAGATTTCTGCCAACACTTTGCAAAACCTCTGGAAATCCTAGAATATGCTGGATTTATTTCAAAACGAGAGGCTTCACGAGCTCTAAAAAAAGGAGGGCGCGGCCCTCGATATGCTGTTAATTTAGCAAACCTCTTGGAAGTATCCTCTGGTGCACGTCTAACACAAGATCTATTTAGGCAATGGCTAGCCACTGATCGCGATAATTTAGCCGAAGTCCAGCGAACCAGCTCTATCTTTAGCGATATAGTCATGCCTCCCTTGCCTGACTATAAGGAGCTTGGCATTCTTGAAAGCCCCATATCTGCGCTCGCCAAGGGGAAAGCATACCCATACGGATTAACACCAAAACGTCTCGAGGTTTTAATATCAGCTGGATATTCAACTGTCGGCCAAGTTGCCGATGCATCAGATGAGGAATTAACTGCTCTACCCTGGATCAAAGATGCCACCCTGCCCCGAATTCGGGCTGTTTTAAGCCAAGCCATCTGGATGTAATTTAGAGTCGATCATTAACCTTATCTTGAGCACAACACATCAAAGAACCCCAAAATGTGCATTACTTCAACCAAGTCGGCATCCTGTTCGGCGCGGTGACGTGGCCGCACGAGCAGGACATTGCGCCCGAAACCCTGCTGGCTGGGTTGGAGCCGCTGGCGCAGGCGATGTAGCCATGCGCAGGGCGCGCCCAACCCACCAAAGGCACCGGGCTGGGCCATGAAATCCCGTAAAACGGCCTCTACGCCCCCATGCTTTTAGCCCTGAAAACGATACATATTTTCGTTAATTACTTTTAGTTAACGAAAATATGTATCACTTTTGGGGCTACAAACGGCCTTGCGTAGAGGCCATTTGGAGCCTTACTCGGCGGGTTTTAGCCGCCATCTGCCCTGCCCGCATCGCAGCAGCCATCGCTTGAGCAACGATAGATATAGTCCTTCAGGCAAAAAAGCTAATATCTATGTCATGCCAAAACGCCCCATCGCCCTGACCTCCCTGCCGCCGCTGGTGCAGGCGCAGTTGCGCCAGTTGGGCGAGAACCTGTCCATTGCCCGCAAGCGGCGGCGCGAGTCGATCAAGACTTGGGCGGCGCGCATCGGCGTGTCCGAGCCCACCGTCAGCCGCATGGAAAAAGGCGACCCCAGCGTCGGCATCGGCATCTACGCCACCGCGCTGTGGCTGATCGGGCGGGCGCAGGCGCTGCCCGATCTGGCTGCGCCTGAACACGATCTGGGCGCGCTGGAAGATGCGGTGCGTGCCGCCAAGTTGCGCTCGGTACGCAAGCCGCTGTCGATAGAAGCGCGGCTAGCCGCCAAGTCACCGTCAACACAGACGGCCACACCACCTGACACCCCCTGAGACCAGCCCTATGGAACCCATCCAAGCCTCGGCCCTGCAATCCCTGCTCGCCACTCAACCCGTCGCCGCGCTGGCGACGTTGCACAAGGGCGAGCCTGCGGTGTCGATGGTGCCTTGCGCTTGGCTGCCGCAAGGGCGCGGGGTGGTGATTCATGTCAGCCGACTGGCGACGCACACGGCGGACATGCTGGCGCACGCCGGGGTGGGGCTGATGGTGACGGGCACGTTGGACATGGCCGATTCGCCGCTGGCCTTGCCGCGCCTGAGCGTGCAGGGCGAGGCCCAGCCCTGCCCGTCCGACAGCACCGACTACGCCGAGGCACGCGCGCTGTACTTGGCGCGCTTTCCCGACAGCGAGGCCATGTTTGGCTTTGCGGATTTTTCGCTGTTCATCGTGCGCTTGCGCATGGTGCGTTTTGTGGGCGGGTTTGGCCGGGCGCACTCGCTCACGGCTGAGCAGTTTGCGGCGTTGATGGGCGGGCCGACACCCGCGCCAGCCACAGCAGCGCTGCGCCCATCAGCAGCACCGCCGGAATCGAGCCCCAATTCAGCATGGCCCAACCCTGCGTCGTGACCAGCGCGCCTGAGGCGAAAGAGGTCAGCGCCATCGTCGCAAAAACGCAGAAGTTGATGGCGGCTTGGGCACGGTCTTTTTCTTCGGGGCGGTAGGCGCGCAGTGCCAAGGTGGTGCTGCCGGTGAACAGGAAGTTCCAGCCCACGCCGAGCAAGAACAGCGCGACCAAAAACTGGTTCAAGTCCACGCCCGACAGCGCAATGGCGATGCAGCCCGCGTTCAGCAGCACGCCCACGCCCATCACCGGCAACGGGCCGAATTTTTTGATCAAGTGCCCCGTGAAAAAACCCGGCGCAAACATCCCGATGACGTGCCACTCCAGCACAAAAGCCGCATCGCTGAAGGGGTAGCCGCAGACTTGCATGGCCAGCGGCGTGGCGGCCATCAGCAAGTTCATGATGCCGTAGCACAGCGCGGCGCTCAACGCGGCGACGATGAAAATGGGCTGGCGCATGATGGTGCCCAGCGGTCGGCCTGTGCTGGCCCCGGCGGCGCGCACCGGCACGGGCGGAAACTGCACCAGCGCCATCAGCACGAGCGACAGCAGCGCAATCACCGCCAGCGTGAGGTAAGCGCCGACAAAGGGCGCGCTCATCAAGCCTTTGGTGTAAGCGGCCAAGTTCGGCCCCAGCACCGCGCCAATCAAGCCGCCCGCCATCACCAGCGACACGGCTTGTTCACGAAAAGCGGGCGCAGCCAGTTCGGCGGCGGCAAAGCGGTACAACTGACCGTTGGCGCTGTAGTAGCCCGCGACCACGGTGGCCGCTATCAGCAGCCAAAAATTGTGCGCGACCACCGCATAAGCGCACAGCAGCGCCGAAGCCAGCGCCACCAGCAGTCCAATCAAAAATGAAGCGCGTCGGCCCCAGCGCGCTTGGGTTTGCGCCACCAAGCTGGTGGACAACGCACCGCCCACCACGTAGCCCATGACGGGCAAAGTCGCCATCCAGCCCAGCGGGGCCAAGCTCAGGCCGACCAAGCCGTTGATGGCGATCAGGACGACGTTGTTGGTCAGGAACAAGCCCTGACACACGGTCAACAAAAGGAGGTTGCGATTCATGAACCGTGCGTCAAGGCGTGGGGATCAACCCCGGTTCAGCAAACCGCCCAGCGCGCCGAGCACGTCACCGGCAGGGGCGTTGCCCGCTTGCGCGCCGCCCATCAGGCCGTTGACCAAGCTGGGCAACATGGGGGCCAGTTGGCTGGTCAGCACGTCAGCGTCCAGGCCGACTTGTGCGGCCAAGTTGCGCACCACGTCGCTGCCCAACACTTGGGTGATTTGCTCGGGGGTGATGGCGGCTTGCGGGCCGTTGCCCAGCCACGAGGCCAGCATGTCGCCCAAACCGGCTTGCTGGAATTTGGCAATCAGGCCGGACACGCCGCCCAAGGGGCCGTCATCGGCCAGCAGTTGCGAGGCCAGCGGCAACAGCGCAGCCAGTCCGCCGCCGCCTTGGCTTTGGCCCAGTGCGCCCAGCAAGCTGCCCAAATCGGCAGCGCCTGCTTGGCCCGGTGCAGCCGCACCGTTCAACACCGAACCCAAAACTGAATCAAACAAACCCATGATGCTTCCTTTGTGAAATGAAAAATAGCGAGCTTAGCGGCGGGCTCAATCCCGCAGCGTCAGTGCGCCCAGCACGGCCAGCGGGGCGGTTTCGGCGCGCAGCACGCGCGGGCCCAGGGTGACGGGGGCGAATCCGGCGGCCAGGGCGGCGGCTTCGTCCGCCGGGGTCAGGCCACCTTCGGGGCCGGAGAGCAGCGTCACCGCCATGCC
>ERZ724523.2759-NODE-2759-length-9956-cov-5.192708_pt1 | contig 9956 bp, 7 predicted proteins | sample MGYA00376056_ERZ724523 | MGnify/ENA primary metagenome ERZ724523 (study PRJEB28724, sample SAMN07190888) | wastewater metagenome | isolation source: influent of sewage treatment plant in Hong Hong | place: USA: Christiansburg, Virginia | collected 2016-03-01 ... | reverse complement strand
TCACGGCTGGGGGGCTTGCCCGCGCCGCCCCAAATGGTTTGGCGACCCATGGCAATGGGTTCGGCCTTTTCGCCTTCTTCGGGGCCAAAGCCTTCAATGATCTGCACGGGAATCTGCTGCTTGGTAAAGCGCTCGATGTCCATCATGAAGCCTTCTTCGTCCATGCAGACCAGGCTCACGGCTTCGCCGCTGTTGCCCGCGCGGCCTGTGCGGCCAATGCGGTGAACATAGTCTTCGGAGACGTTGGGGATTTCGTAGTTGACGACGTGGGGCAGCTCGTCGATGTCGATGCCGCGTGCGGCAATGTCGGTGGCCACCAGGGCGCGGATGTCGCCGCTCTTGAAGCCCGCCAGCGCTTGCGTGCGTGCGCTTTGGCTCTTGTTGCCGTGCAGTGCCATGGCCTGCACGCCGTTCTTGGTCAGGAATTCGGCCACGTTGTTGGCGCCGAACTTGGTGCGTGTGAACACCAGCACCTGGCTCCAGTTGTGCTCCTGGATGATGTGCAGCAGCGCCTGCTTTTTCTTGCCCCGGCCCACCGGGTGAATCACCTGCGAGATGCGCTGCACGGTGGTGTTGCGCGGCGTCACCTGAATGCTTTGCGGGTCTTTGAGCAGTGTGCCGGCCAGTTCGCGGATTTCATCGCTGAAGGTGGCCGAGAACAGCAGACTTTGCTTATCTTTGGGCACCAGCGCCAGGATTTTCTTGACGTCGTGGATGAAGCCCATGTCCAGCATGCGGTCGGCCTCATCGAGCACCAGCATCTGCACGGTGGACAAGTCCAGAAAACCTTGTTGCTGCAAGTCCAGCAGACGGCCTGGCGTGGCCACTAGCACGTCCACGCCGCGCTTGATGCGGTCGATTTGCGGGTTCATGCCCACACCGCCGAACACCACAGTGGAGTTCAGGTCGAGGTACTTGCCGTACTGGCGCACGGACTCTTCGACCTGTGCGGCCAGTTCGCGCGTGGGCGTCAGCACCAGGGCGCGCACGCCTTTGCCGCCAAATTTGCTTTTGGGCGCTGCTTCCAGCGACAGGCGGTGCAGCATGGGCAGCGTGAAAGCCGCTGTCTTGCCGGTGCCGGTTTGTGCGCCTGCCAGCAGGTCTTGCCCGGCCAGCACCGCAGGAATGGCCTGCGCCTGGATGGGCGTAGGGGTTTCGTAGCCCTGCTCACGCACAGCCTTCATGATGGCCGGAGCCAGATTCAGATCGTCAAATGTCATGTAAAAGACGCGCCCATCCGGGCGCCGGGTATCGGCCTGTCGTGGCAACCTGAGAGCTGCCGAGCCAGTGTTAGGCTGATAAGGTTCAAGGGTGGGAGCCGGCAATTGCTTGCGTCGTCCCCAGCAGACTGCTGATGTTGCGCACAACTGGAGTGCGCAACGACGGATATTGTCGCATGAGCCGATAATCGCGGTTTGTTCGCAGAATCCTCTGCCTTTTTTTGCAGGTGTGACTACTACAGATGGCCCAATACGTTTACTCCATGAACCGCGTCAGCAAGACGGTGCCCCCCAAGCGCCAGCTCTTGAAGGACATTTCGCTCTCGTTTTTTCCGGGCGCCAAAATTGGCGTGCTGGGTCTCAATGGCTCGGGCAAGTCCACGTTGCTCAAGATCATGGCCGGTGTCGACAAGGAATTCGAGGGCGAAGCGCTGCCCATGCCCGGATTGACCATCGGTTACCTGGAGCAAGAACCCAAGCTCAACGATGAGCACACGGTGCGCGAGTCGGTGGAAGAATCGATGGGCGCGGTGTTTGCCGCCAAGGCCCGACTGGAAGAGGTCTATATCGCTTACGGTGCCGAGGACGCTGACTTTGATGCCCTGGCTGCCGAGCAGGCCGAGCTCGAAGCCATCATCGCTACCGCCGGAACTGACTCCGAGCACCAGCTTGAAATTGCCGCCGACGCGTTGCGCCTGCCGCCGTGGGACGCCAAGATCGGCATGCTCTCGGGCGGTGAAAAGCGCCGCGTGGCACTGTGCCGCCTGCTGCTGTCCAAGCCCGATATGCTGTTGCTCGATGAGCCCACCAACCACTTGGATGCCGAGTCAGTGGATTGGCTGGAGCAGTTTTTGCAACGCTTTCCTGGCACCGTGGTGGCCATCACCCACGATCGCTACTTCCTCGACAACGCGGCGGAATGGATTCTGGAAATGGACCGGGGCCGTGGCATTCCATGGAAGGGCAACTACAGCACCTGGCTGGAGCAAAAGGGCGATCGCCTGGCGCAAGAGCAAAAGAGCGAAGAAGCCCACGCCAAGGCACTGAAAAAAGAACTGGAATGGTCGCGCCAGAACCCCAAGGCACGCCAGGCCAAGAGCAAATCGCGCCTGGCTCGCTTTGAAGAGCTGAGCGACATGGAATACCAAAAGCGCAACGAGACGCAGGAAATTTTCATTCCTGTGGCCGATCGCCTGGGCCAACAGGTATTCGAATTCCACAACGTCAGCAAGTCGTTTGGCGATCGGCTGCTGATTGACAACCTCAGCTTCACTGTGCCGCCCGGTGCCATCGTCGGCATCATCGGCCCCAACGGCGCGGGTAAATCGACGCTGTTCAAGCTGCTGGCTGGCAAAGAACAGCCCGACAGCGGCACGGTGGTGGTCGGCTCGACCGTCAACATGGCCTTTGTCGATCAGCACCGCGATGTGCTGGCCAACGAGAAAACCGTCTGGGAAGATGTCTCGGGCGGTCTGGACATCCTCAACGTGGGCAAGTTCCAGATGGCCAGCCGCGCCTACTGCGGGCGCTTCAACTTCAACGGAGCTGACCAGCAAAAGAAGGTGGGCATGCTCTCGGGTGGTGAGCGTGGGCGCCTGCATCTGGCCAAAACCCTGATTGCGGGCGGCAACGTGCTGCTGCTGGACGAGCCCTCCAACGACCTGGATGTGGAAACCCTGCGGGCTTTGGAAGACGCGCTGCTGGAGTTTGCGGGCAGCGTGCTGGTCATCAGCCATGACCGCTGGTTCCTCGACCGCATCGCCACGCACATCCTGGCCGCTGAAGGCGACAGCCAGTGGACGTTCTTTGACGGCAACTACCAAGAGTACGAAGCCGACAAGAAAAAGCGCCTCGGCGATGAGGGCGCACGGCCCCACCGCATGCGTTTCAAGGCGCTCAAGTAAGCCTGTTCTGTTGCATCCATTCACCGGGATTGCTTTGCCATGTCACAGTCTGAGTCCCGCACCCGAGCGGTTTTCAGGGCCTGCGTCGTCAACGCCGTGCGCGAGGGCGAGGCGCTCATGGCAAAGCTGCTGGAGGTCACGCGCAGCGCCCTGACTGCACAGGAGTCGGGCACGCGCGACATCCAGCAGCGCAATCTGGCCAGCGACGCACTGCGCTTGCTGCACGCGCATGAGGCGGCCATGGTCAAGGCCTATCCCATGGCCTTGCTCGAAATCTTTGCCGAAGGGCCAGAGACGGCCAAATCCCGCCCATCCGATCCTTCGGGCATGGACTTTGGCGAGCTGTCGCTGGTGGACGATGCCGAGGTGCAAGCCCAGGTAGAGCTGTCGCGCGCACAGCAGCAGGCGCTGCATGCCACCGATGCCGTGCTGGCTGAACTCAACGGTTTGGTCAGTGCCGCCCAGGGGCTGCGGCGTGTGCAACCTGAGCGCAACCCCTTGCGGCCAGAAAACTACATCCGCGCCCTGCAACGGGTGGTGGCTGAAACGGGTGTGCCTGCGCCGGTGCGCGAGGCTTGGATGCTGCACATGCGCCAGCTGCTGGGCCAGCAATTGGTGGCGGTGTACCAGCGTGCCGCCAAAGACCTGAGCGAGCACGGTATTGTCCCCGTGGGCTACGGCGTAGCGTCTGGGGGTGGTTTGGGTGCCACCGTGCGCGGTGGCCAGGGGGGCGCTGCCAGTTCGTTTTCCACAGCGCCAGGGGCGGGTGCCAGCCTGTACGGCGGGTATGGACAGGAGCCCGGCTGGAGTGCTGCGGTACCGCTGGCAGAGCAGGCCCAGGAGGCCTTGCTCACGGTGGGCATTCTGCGCCAGATGCTGGGCGGCATCGGCGACCCTTATGAATCGGTGCTGGGCGGCGGCGCCCACAGCGGCGCAGTGGCCCTGTCGCCCGGAGGAGCGCGTTCCGCCTGGGCACGGGCGTCCGATCCGCGCAGGCTGCCCGAGGCAGATGTTTCTGCCTCTGCATCGGTGGCGGCCCTGCAAGACATGGCTGAACTGGAGCGGTTGGTCGATCGCCTGTCGTACAGCCAGCAGGGCAGCCTTGTTGACCGGCTGGGGCAGGGCGTGCCGCGCACTGCGTACGCCGTCGCGCCTACCCAGGCACCCGACCCCCAGGCGATGGCGGTGGATGTGGTGGCGCGCATGATGCAAAACATTGCCCAGGACACGCGCCTGCTGCCGCCAGTGCAGCAGGCAGTGCAAGGTCTTGGCCCAGCCATTGCCCAATTGGTGCGTTGCGATGCACAGTTTTTCAGCGACGAGCAGCACCCTGCTCGTCGCCTGCTTGATGAGTTGACCCAGCGCAGCATGGCGTTTGATTCTGTCGATGCCCCAGGCTTTAGCGGCTTCATGCGCTTGACGGACCAGGCCGTGGCCCACCTGTCGGGCATGGAGATCACCAGCGCTGCTCCGTTCGAGTCCGTGCTCAAGGCGTTGGAGGCGGCCTGGGCCGTGCAGCAGCAGAAACAGCAAGCACAACAGGAGCAGCGTGCGGCGCAAGCGCGTGCTGCGGCACGGGCGCAAAGGCGCCAACAGCTGGCGCAGCAAGTGGCGGCCAATATCCGTGGCCTGTCTGCCGAGGTGGGGCAGGTGCCCGTGGAGATCATGGACTTTGCCACCGGCCCCTGGGCCGATGTGGTGGCCCAGGCGCAACTGCAAGACCCGCAGGGCGCAGAGGGCGACCCGCATGGCTATCTGGCCTTGGTGCCACTGCTGTTCTGGAGCGTCCAGAGCGGCATGGAGAGCGCCGACCGGGAGCGTCTGGCGCAGGCACTGCCCGGCATGCGGGCCACGCTGGAAGAAGGCATGCGCAGCATTGCCTATCCGGAGGCAGAAATCAGTGCCTTTGTCTCGTTGTTGCAGGGCCTGCACCAGCGGGCGCTGGAGGTGCCTGAGGCACCCGCTGCACCGGCCGCCCTGCCCGCTGCAGCCGCCCCCAATATGGCCCTGAATGCTTCAGCCGAGCTGGACATCGTGCTCGATGACCTGCCAGCGCCCGCAGCCTCTGCCGACGATGGCTTTGCTGTTGGCGTCTGGGTGGAGCTGGTCAGCAACCGGCGCCGGGTGCGCACGCAGCTGACCTGGGCCAGTCCTCAGGGCACGTTGTTTTTGTTCACCGCCCCCGACGGCAGCACGCAATCCATGACACGGCGTATGCGCGACCGCTTGAGTGCCGAGGGCGCGCTGCGCATCCTGCCAGCGCGCTGACCGGGCGCTACCCCACCCAGTCCAGCTCAGTCCAGGCCAGCGGCCAGCGCCGCAGCGCAGGGCAGGTGCAAGCCCTCAGCGGTGGTGATGCTGCGCGCTGCCCGCACCGCGCGCACGGTGGCGCGGGCCGTGGCTTCGGCGGCCAGGGCGCACAGCAGCAGCATGTCGGGGCGCTGGCCCGAGGCCCCTGTTCCCAGCGCAAACAGCGTGTCGCCGTCGAGTTGGGTGTGTACCGGGTTGATGCTGCGCGCCAGGCCATCGTGCGCGGCCACGGCCAGGCGGTGCGCTTGCGTTTTGCTCAGGATGGCATCCGTGGCCACCACGCCAATCGTGGTGTTGGTGCCGGGCAGGATGGTGTGCGGCAGCGCACCGCGCAGCAGGGCGCTGCGGCTGCCCAGCAGCTGCCGCCCGTCCGGGGTGCGCGCACCGGCCAGCACCTGCGCGGTGTCAGGGTCGATCACATCGCCCACGGCGTTGCAGGCAATCAGCGCCCCCACCGTGATGCCAGCGACCGTGACCGATGCCGTACCCACGCCGCCCTTCATGGCGCGGGCCATGCCAAACAGCTTGCCCACGCTGGCGCCGGTGCCTGCGCCCACATTGCCCTCGGCGGGGTCGGCCCCGGATGCGGCAGCACAGGCCGCGTAGCCTGCTGCTGCATCGGGGCGGATGCGCATGTCGCCCACCGGCAGGTCGAACAGCACGGCGGCGGGCACGATGGGCACGCGCCCTATGCCCACGTCCAGGCCCACGCCATGCTCTTCCAGCCAGCGCATGGCGCCGCTGGCCGCATCCAGCCCCCAGGCGCTGCCCCCCGAGAGCACGATGGCATGCACCTGCTCGACCAGGTTGCTGGGGTGCAGCAGATCGGTTTCGCGCGTGCCGGGGGCGGCGCCGCGCACATCCACACCCGCCACGGCGCCCTGGCGCGCCAGGATGGCGGTGCAGCCCGTGGGGCGGCGCGTGTCAGTGAAATGGCCCACTTCAATGCCGGCCACGCGGGTGATGCTGCCAGCATCGCTGGCGTTGGGAGGTGTGTTCATGGCGCGCGATTATGGTGGCGCGCACTGCGCTGTGCTATGGCGCTGCTTGCAGGCGCGTCAGCACATAGGCGCCGTTGACCTGTTCGGCCCGGAAAAGCACCTTGGCGCCCGGTTGCAGGCCACCCACCATGCCCGCATCCGGCACACGAAACACCATGGTCATGGGTGGCATGCCCAGGTTTTTGATCTCCCGGTGGCGCAGTGTGACCTTGAGCGTGCGCGGGTCCCAGCGGGTGATTTCGCCTTCGCTCAGGTCACTGGGGTCTGTCTGGGTGCTGGCGGGGGCACTTTGCGGGGGCGCTGCGCCAGGTGCGGCGCTGTGGTGGCTGTCGTGGCCGTCTGCTGGCGCGGCAGGCTGCGCCAGGGCAGAGCCCAGTGCGCCCCAGAGCAGCACGGTGGCGATGGATTGAGCGAGTGCTTTCATGCCGATGCTTTCTGGTGGTAGCGCTTGAAGATGCGGGTGCTGCCATCTCGGGCCACCAGCAGCACGTCGTACGGATCACGGCGGTTGCCGTAGGCCGGGCCGTCCATGCCGGGCGATCCCACTGGCATGCCGGGTACGGCCAGTCCCAGTGCCTGGGGCTTTTGCTGGAGCAGTGCGCGCACGTCGCTGGCGGGCACATGGCCTTCGATCAGGTAGCCGCCCACCAAGGCAGTGTGGCAGGAGCCGAGCTTTTGCGGCAGGCCCAGGCGGGTGCGCACGGCAGTGTTGCCGCTGTCGTGGATGGTGAAATCAAAGCCGTTGGCCTGCATGTGCTCTATCCAGTCGTGGCAGCAGCCGCAGCTGGGGTCTTTCCAGACCTCGATGGGGGTGCTGGCGGCTGCGTACACCAGGCGCGGGGCGACCAGGGCTGCACCCAGCACAGGCAGGGCGGCCAGCCATTGGCGCCGGCGCAGGGTGGGGGTGCGGGTTGTGGCCAAAGTGGCCAGTGACACAGTGGGTTGGTACATGGCGTTTTCCTTCGTTGCAGTGAATGGAAGTGGTGGCTGCGGCCTGCCCATCAGCGGCTGCGCGGCACGACGGTGATAGTGCCGGTCATGCCCGCCTGGTAGTGACCGGCAATCAGGCAGGCAAAGTCAAAAGTGCCGGGTCGGTTGAATTGCCAGACGATGTCGCCGCGCTGGCCTGCGCGCACATGGGCCATGTAGGGTGCATCGTGCTCCATGCCAGGAAATTTTTGCATCATTTGTGCATGCTGGTCGAGTTCAGCCCTGGTGCCCAGCACCATCTCGTGCAGCACCTTGCCTTGGTTCTCGGCACGCAGGCGCACGGTGTCGCCCTCCTGTACCTCGATGTGGCCGGGGGTAAAGCGCATGTTGTCACCCATGCGGACGGTGATGGTGCGGCTTACGGCCTGGACGTCGCCCGCAATGCCCCAGTCTTTTTGCTCTGGGGGCATGGCGGTACTGGCAGCATGGTGGGGTGAGTTTTCATGGCCAAAAGTGGCTCCAGCGCTTGCCAGTAAAGCGCAAGCAGCTATCAATTTAATAGTTTTCATGGGGGCTTCTCGCGGGGGTGTATTCAGTGTGGGTGAGCGCCAGCAGAGGGCTTGCGCGCATGGGCGGCGCCGGGTGCGGTGCCCGGTGCGTCTGCCCGTGCGGGGCGCGGGGTGTTGGCCGGGGCACCTTGCCACTCGTAGGCGCGCGTACCCGGTGGCTGGTTGAAGTGGCCCGGATCGCTGTAGTCGCCCGCAGGCTGGTTGGCGCGCACTTTGAGCGTGGTGAACATGCCGCCCATTTCCAGCGGCCCGAAGGGGCCGGTGCCGGTCATCATGGGGTGGGTGTTGTCGGGCAGGGGCATTTCCATGGCACCCATCTCTGCCATGCCGTGCTCGCCCATTGCCATGTAATCGGGGACGATTTTCTGGATTTTGCTGACCAGATCCGCCTGCCCAACGCCCACCATGGTGGGCACGCTGTGCCCCATGGCGCCCATGGTGTGGTGGCTTTTGTGGCAGTGCAGGGCCCAGTCGCCGGGCTCGTCGGCAATGAAATCGACCTGCCGCATCTGGCCCACGGCCACGTCGGTGGTTACTTCGGGCCAGCGTGCGCTGGGCGGCACGGGGCCGCCATCGGTGCCAGTCACCTCGAACTCGTGGCCGTGGAGGTGGATGGGGTGGTTGGTCATGGTGAGGTTGCCCACGCGGATGCGCACGCGCTCGCCTTGGCGGGCCACCAGCGGGCTGATGGCCGGAAACACCCGGCTGTTCCAGCACCAGATGTTGTGCTCCAGCATGGTGTTGACCTGGGGCGTCATGCTGCCGGGCTCCACATCAAACGCGTTGAGCAAAAAGGCGTAGTCGCGCTGCACCTTGGCGATGTGCGGGTGGCTGCCTTTGGGGTGGGTGATCCACAGCCCCATCATGCCCATGGCCATCTGCACCATCTCGTCGGCATGCGGGTGGTACATGAACGTGCCGGGGCGGCGCGCCTCGAACTCGTACACAAAGGTCTTGCCCACAGGGATGGCTGGCTGGTTCAAGCCGCCCACACCGTCCATGCCGTTGGGCAGGCGCTGGCCGTGCCAGTGGATGGTGGTGTGCTCGGGCAGGCGGTTGGTGACGAAGATGCGCACGCGATCGCCCTCGACCACCTCGATGGTGGGGCCGGGGCTCTGGCCGTTGTAGCCCCATAGGTTGACCATGAAACCGGGCGCCACTTCGCGCACCACGGGCTCGGCCACCAGGTGGAACTCTTTCACGCCCGCGTTCATGCGCCAGGGCGCTGTCCAGCCGTTGAGCGTGACCACCGGGTGGTAGGGGCGGCCCGTGGGCGGGTGCAGTGGCGGCGCGGTATCGGCGCTGGTTTGCATGGCAGGCTCGGGCAGCGCGGCCAGGGCCACGCGGCTGACGGAGGCGGCAGCGACCGCCGTGGCGGCGCCGGAGAAGAAGTTGCGGCGGTTCATGTCAGTGGCCTTGGGAAGTGGAGGGAGCGGTGGCACCGGGGCTCAGGCCCTGCAAGGCGCCCGGCGAGGTGCCCGTGAGGGCCAATTGCAGGTCGGTATCGGCCAGCCAGAAGTCGCGCTGGGCGTTGATGGCGTCCGCGACGGCTTGCGTGCTGGCACGGGCCTGGGCCAGCAGTTCCCACACGCTGGCCAGCATGCCGTTGTAGCGCAGGGTGGTTTCCTCGGTGATGAATTGGCGCAGCGGCAGCACCTCGGTTTGTTGCTGGCGCGCCAGGTCGAGCGCGGTGCGGTAGGTGTGCCAGGCGGCGCGCACTTCGCTGCGGGCGCGCACGGCGGTGTCTTGCAACTGGGCCGATGCTTGCTCTACCTCGGCCTGCGAACGGCTGCGGGCGGCGCCGCCCCAGTCGAACAGGGGCAGGGGCAGCTCCAGTTCCCAGCCGCGCTGCACGTCGCGGTGGCCGCTGGCGCGTTCGGTGGCGGTGTTGCGGCTGTAGGCCACACCGACGTTGCCCCACACGGCGCCCGCGCGGCTCCAGCCCTGGCGCTGGGCCAGGGTGTCGAGCTGGTGGCGGGCGGCTTGCACGTCCAGGCGCTCGCGCAGGGCGGTGGCTTCGAG
>ERZ724523.2757-NODE-2757-length-9958-cov-3.729577_pt1 | contig 9958 bp, 8 predicted proteins | sample MGYA00376056_ERZ724523 | MGnify/ENA primary metagenome ERZ724523 (study PRJEB28724, sample SAMN07190888) | wastewater metagenome | isolation source: influent of sewage treatment plant in Hong Hong | place: USA: Christiansburg, Virginia | collected 2016-03-01 ... | reverse complement strand
TTTGAAGTCGTTAACGTGTCGAAAAATTTTACACTCAAGAGAAATGTAAAGGTAAAAAGTTAATTAACCAATTGAATTATAATATTTATTTATTTATGGCATGTTGTGTGCTATCTGATTGGTGAGGCAGCTTGAGATGCCTGAAAATTAACTGACATAAAGGGGAATTCCATGAAAAAGACTACTTTGGCAATCGCTCTGTTGAGCATCGGTATGGTCGGTTCTGCTCAGGCCGCCAGCTTCCTGAATGGTGGTTTTGAAAGCAATAACTACAGCGGTTGGACTCGGGGTTCGGGAACGAATACCAGTCCGACGGCGACCGGCTCTGGCGCGCTGGCATTGGATCCGGCAAGCTACGCCACCAACAATAACTGGCAAGGTGCGATCACCAGTGCTGGTTTCGACTCCATCGATACGTCGCTTGCTACGGTTCGTTACGGCGATCATTCCGTTCGTGTGAACAACAACGCCAATGACTATTCAGTAAATGTCATTACTCAGTCCGTCTCGAATTACGACGGCACATCGATCAACTTTTCTTGGGCTGCGGTTCTGGAAAGCTCGCACGGTACCACCGACTCCGATATCTTTGGCCTAAAGGTCACTGATGGTAGCGGTTTTGTGCTCTACAACGCGACTTATTCCTCTGCATCAGCGCCGGGTACCTTCAAGAACTTGAATAACGGTTGGTTCTCCAGCGGCTGGCAAGACATTACCCTGAACGTAGCCAAGGGCGGGGACTACACGATCAGCCTTCTGGCTGCGGACTGCCCATACGGTGGCCACGCCGGTTACGTCTATCTGGATGGTTTTGGCACAGTGAGCGGTGGTGGCGGCGATAATGGTTCCGGCGGTACTGTTCCGGAACCTGGTTCGCTGGCGCTGGCTGGCCTCGGCTTGCTGGCTGCGCTTGGCGCTCGTCGTCGCAAGTCTGCCTGATCGATATTCCCGCACGTGAAAAAGGGCGACTTTGGTCGCCCTTTTTTATGCGCTTTGATTTTTGCTAAACTTGACTGCCTAGCTGTATTGCAGTGAGTATAGATTGTAAAATTCTGCCGTTAATATATTTCCCTTAAATCCTTTGCGATGGCCAAATCTGTAAGGAAGTTCCTAAATGGGTAAGTTGTCCGAATGCGTTGCTGGTGCCTCTCTCGTTCGCACTATCTCGGGGGGCAGGCTGGCGGTTATTGTACTTTCGTGCTCCCTGTTCTTTGGGTGTTCCAATTCTGCTTCTGACTATGCCAAGGAGGGAACTGCCTACCTTGAAAAGGGTGACTTGAATGCAGCCGTGATTAGCTTCAAGAATGCGGTTCAGGCTGATCCAAAATCCATTGAGGCTCGTCTTGCCCTGGCTGATGCTTTGGAGCGTAATGGCGACTTGTCAGGCGCTGAGCAACAGCTTCGGCGGGCGCTGGAGTCTGGTGGTGATGCGGATGAGCTTCTACCGAGAGTCGCTGTTCTTTTGCTGGATCGCGGCGAAAATGCCTTGCTGATTCGTGACTTCGGGAATCAGAACTTGAAGTCGTCAACTGCCGATAGTGATCTCAAGGCCCTCGTAGCATTGGCGCATCTTGCTTCGGGGCAACCTAAGAAAGCTAACGAGCGATTAGATAAATTAACAGAGCAGACTCCCGCGGTTTACTTGGCCCGCGCACAAATTGACTATGCCGAAAATCGTCGGGCAGATGCAGCAGCAGCAATGGACTCGGTACTGGCGTCACAGAAAGCACCTTGGTGGGTTGCACGAGGTGCGAGCCGCGTATTCCTCGCCAACAACGAAGCCCCCAAGGCTTTGCAGGCTATCAGGCAGTCCTATGACGCAGCTCCCATGCATAGAGGTGTTATCGGCGAATACGCGGAGCAGTTGATCGCTGCGAACCGAAAAGAAGAGGCTCGTCCGTTGCGGGACAAGTTGCGTAAAGTGGCGCCGGCTTATTACCGAACACAATATCTCGATGCGCTGTTCTTGCTGGAGGATGGCAAGCAGGATTTTGCCTACACGGCTGTGACCAAGGTTCTTGCTGCATTACCTGAACACATACCTTCGCAAATCATAGCCGCTTCAATTGAGCTGGAGCGCAACGAACTGTCTTCTGTGGACGTCAGGGTCAAGAAGGTCTTGAGCGCAGAACCGAATTCCAGCCAAGGGTATCGTCTAAGAGCGATGCTGGAAATGCGTCGAGGTCATATGGCTGAGGCATCGGATGCTTTGGAGAAGGCAATCAACAGAGCGCCAGAAGACAGGAATCTTCAGGCAATGGCAGCTGGAGTTTCGTGGTCGCGCGGAGACAAGAGGACTGCCTTACGCCAGATGAGCAAGGCTGCCATGCAGGAGCCGCAGCGTGCAGACTTGCTGGCAGGTCTAGCCGAAATGCTTCAAATCAGTGGTCAGGCGGCAGAAGCATCGAAGGCACTTGATTCCGGAATAGCTCTCGCAAAGGATACCAAGGGGCGTGAAGCAGTCTTCAATGCTGCTCTTCACATGAAGCAATTGGCCAAGGCGAAAGGTATTGCCCAAGTCGAGATTGGACTACGCCCTAAAGATCCCGAACCGCTGCTATGGATGGCCGCAGTGTTAGGAAGCGAGGGAAATGAAGCAGGAGCCCTCAATAGCACGCGCCAGGCCTTGGATTTGCAGCCAGATTATTATCAGGCGCTGAATGCCTTGGCCCGAACTTCCAATACTCCAGAGCGGAAGACTGAGTACGAGACACGGCTACAGAAAGCAGTGGATTCAGGAACTAAGGATGCGCGTGTTTACCTTGACCAGGCAAAGGTCTTGAACGCTGCTCATGTGAGTTCCGAAAAAATCGGTACAGTACTGGATAAGGGGGTTGCCGCATCGCCGACCAATGTCGCTCTGAGGGAGGCGGCTATTCGGCATTGGCTTGGTGTCGGGCGAAAGGACAGGGCGCTGGCGCTGGCCAAGGAGGGTGAGGCGACGATGCCTGATAGTGCCCCCATGCTTGCTCTTGCTGCAAATGTTCAGGAGGCGGCTGGAGAGTCATCGCAAGCAGCCATTAAGTTTGCCCAACTCTCTGAGCGCTTTCCGGATCGTGTTGACTGGAACTTGAAGCATGCGCAGAACCTGAGAGCTGTAGGCAAAAATGCGGATGCCGTAAAGGTTCTGCGACGCCTGATTCAGGAGCGACCAGATGAGCCTTTGCCCTATCAGGCACTGGTTCTTGTCCAGCTGGAGATGGGGGCATTGCTCGAGGCGCAGACCACCGCTGAAATGTTACGAGATAAACCCAGGATGAAGGGTCCTGGTTTGCTGCTTCTTGGTGATGTGCATGCAGCGGCGAATCGGCAGGCAGAAGCGATCCAGGCTTTCAATGCCGCAGTCGTTACCGATGCGGGGCTAGGTGAGCTTGCTCTGGAAAGGAAGGTAAGGCTATTGGATCAGAGCAATAGCAGTATCCTAGCATCGGCACAAATTTCCAAATGGTTGGCTGACCATCCGAATAGCGTGGTGGGGCTCTCGTTGGCTGCGAGGCGAGCCAGCGCACGGCAGGACTATGTGGCGGCAGCGAAATATCTTGAGGCTATCGTCAAAATCGACCCGAAGAATCCGGTTGCATTGAATGATCTGGCTTGGGCCTATGTGATGGCTAAAGACCAGAAAGCCTTGCTGGTCGCCAAGAGGGCAGTGGAGTTTGCACCCAGTAACGCAGTTGTTCTCGATACCTTGTCTCAGGCTCAGCTTGGCGCCGGACAGAAAAGTGAAGCCATTGCTACTGCACGTCAAGCCTTGGCCCTTGATGCCAAGTCACCTTTCGTTCGGTTGCACTTGGCCGAAATCGTTATGGAGTCAGGAGATCAAAAAGAGGCTGTGGCGCTTTTGTCGGGGCTTGATGAAAAGCTATTGGATGCGGAAGCGGTTCTTCGCTTGAAGGCGTTAAGAGAAAAACTGTGAGGACTTTTTTCTAATAAATCGGATACCAAAATTTCTGGCAGAGTGTCGCAATTGTCGATTGGAGCAGAGCTTTCACTTAAACAAGTCAGCCAAGACGGTCGCGACGTCGGGATGCCGCCACCGCCTTGGCTTTTAGGGGTTCAGGCGACGCCTGCGCTATGCGCCTGCTGATCTGCCCAATAGCTTGAACGCACCATCGGTGCACAGGCGGCGCCGGTGAAGCCCATTTTCTTAGCTTCCTCTTCGTACATCTTGAAGATGTCGGGATGAACGTAGCGGCTGACCGGCAGGTGATGGCCGGTTGGCGCCAAGTACTGGCCGATGGTCAGCATTTCGACATTGTGGGCGCGCAGGTCGCGCATCACTTCGAGGATTTCCTCATCCGTTTCGCCAAGGCCGACCATCAGGCCGGACTTGGTTGAAACCTTGGGGTAGCGTGTCTTGAACTGTTTGAGAAATTCCAGCGAGTGCTTGTAGTCGGCACCCGGGCGCGCTTGTTTGTAGAGGCGCGGGATGGTTTCCATGTTGTGGTTCAGCACGTCGGGCAGGGCTCCGCCGAGGACTTCCAGTGCTATTTCCATGCGCCCACGGAAGTCGGGCACCAGGGTTTCGATGGTCGTGGTTGGTGACAACTCACGGGTGTGGCGAATGACGTCGACAAAGTGCTGGGCGCCGCCGTCGCGTAGATCGTCGCGGTCGACGCTGGTAATGACCACATATTTTAGTTTGAGTGCAGCCACCGACTCGCCTAGTTCACGCGGTTCGTCCGGGTTGGGCGGTAGCGGCTGGCCGTGGCCGACGTCGCAGAACGGGCAGCGGCGGGTGCAGATGTCGCCGAGGATCATGAAGGTCGCCGTGCCGCGCCCGAAGCACTCGCCGATGTTGGGGCAGGTGGCTTCCTCGCAGACGGTGTGCAGCTTGCGCTCGCGCAGCATGGACTTGATCTCGCCGAAGCGCCCGGCGCTGTTGCCGGCCTTGACGCGGATCCAGTCGGGTTTCTTGAGCGGGGTGTCGACCGGCACGATCTTGATCGGGATGCGCGCCGTCTTCAGCTCGCCCTTCTGCTTGACGCCTTTTTGCTTGGCGCTTGCTACGTTGTCAGCCATGTTGTTTGTCCAGTTGGTGCTGCAGGTGCCGGCAGAGGAGATCGCCAGCCTCGTCGGGGGTGAGCGTGATGCCCAGCGCGCTGGTCTGGGTGACGCGGAGGCCAGCATAGCCGCAGGGGTTGATCGCGGCAAATGGGGAAAGATCCATATCGACATTGAGCGACAGGCCGTGGTAGCTGCAGCCGTTCCTGATCTTTAGGCCGAGGGCGGCGATCTTGGCGTCGCCGACATAGACGCCCGGCGCGCCGGCGCGGCGCTGGGCGGCAACGCCCTGTTCGGCGAGAAAGTCGATGATCGCCTGCTCGATTGCGGTGACCAGTTCGCGGACCTTGAGCTTCAGTCGGGCAAGGTCGAGCAGCAGGTAAACAACCACCTGGCCGGGGCCGTGGTAGGTGACCTGGCCGCCGCGGTCGATTTTGACGACTGGGATGCCGACCTCGCTGAGGATGTGTTCCGGCTTGCCGGACTGGCCCTGCGTGAACACCGGCGGATGCTCGACGATCCACAGTTCGTCGGGAGTTTCGGGCGTCCGGGCGGCAGTGAATTCCTGCATCGCATGGAAGGTCGGTTCGTACTCGACACGCCCCAGCTGTCTGACGTGCAGGCTCACAGGACCACTTTGACCAGCGGGTGCGAACTCAGGTCGGTGTAAAGCGCGTCGAGCTGCGGCTTGGAAGTGGCGACTACGGTGCACGTCAGGCTCAGGTAGTTGCCGCCGGAACTGGCGCGCATTTCCATGCTGGCCCCGTCGAAGCCCGGCGCGTGGCGGGTGACGATCTCGAGCACCACCTGGGCGAGTTCGTCCTCCGCCTTGCCCATGATCTTCAGGGGAAAGTCGCAGGGAAACTCGAGCAGGGTGTCCTTGTATGATGCCATTTCAACCTTTGCGCATTACCGAGTGCTTGAAATCCTGATACCACTGCCACATCCGCTCGCCGACCGGGCCGGGTCGGCCCGCGTTCGGCCCGTTTCCGACCGGCTTGCCGTCGAGTGTGGTGATCGCCAGCACTTCCTTGGTCGATGAGGTCATCCAGACCTCGTCGGCGGTACGAAGTTCAGTTTCGTGGATTTCGCGCACTTCCAGCGGTTGACCGTGGCTGGCTGCCAGTTCGAGGACGATGTCGTAGGTGATGCCGGGCAGCATGAAGCTTGTTTTTGGCGGGGCGAGCAGCACGCCGTCCTTGACCACGAAGATGTTCGAGGCGGCGCCTTCCTTGAGCCAGCCATCGCGGATCAGCAGGGCTTCGGCGCAGCCGGCATCGACCGCTTGCTGGCGGGCGAGGATGTTGGCGAGCAGCGAGACGACCTTGAGGTTGCAATGCGCCCAGCGGTCGTCGGCGACGGAAATCGCGGCGACGCCGGTGGCGCGGATGGCGGCCGGTGTCGTCACCAGCGGCGAACTGAAGGCGAAGGCGGTGGGCTGGACGCTGGCCGGCGGGAAGGCGTGGTCGCGCTTGTTGTCGGCGCCGCGCGTGACCTGCAGGTAGATCGACTGGTCGTCCCAGGGGGCCGCGGCGATCAATTGTTCGACGACGGCTTTCCAGCCCGCCAGGTCGAGCGGATTGGCGAGGCGGATGCCGTCCAGCGTCGCTTGCAGGCGGGTCAGGTGCTCGTCGATCCGGAACGGGCGGCGCGAATAGACCGGGATCAGTTCATAGACGCCGTCGCCGTAGAGAAAGCCGCGGTCGAGCGGCGAGATGCCGGCTTCCGCGAGCGGCACGAAGCGGCCATTGAGGTAGACGGGATCGGCGACGTAGGGGTTCATCGGCTTAATTGAACCAGAGTTTCACGGTATCCACGCTGCGCCCGATGAAGCCGGCGAGCGGCACGGCGTCGAGGGCGACGACCGGGTATTCGCCATAGACCTTGCCGTCGATCAGCACCTTCATCGTGCCCAGCTTCTGCCCGGCCTCGATCGGCGCCAGCAGGCGCACCTGCGGCGTGAATTCGCTCTTGATCTTGTCGGCGTAGCCCCTGGGCACGGCGATCGACAGGTCATGCCCGAAGCCAACCTTGACCGAAGGCTGGGCGCCCTTCCAGACGCGCAGGCTGTCGACCGGCTGGTCCTTGGCGAAGAGGGTCACGGCGTCGTAGGACTGGAAGCCCCAGTTGAGCAGCTTGAGCGATTCGCTGGCGCGCACGGCATCCGACTTGGTTCCGAGGACTACCGAAAGCAGGCGCCGCTTCTCGCGCTGTGACGAGGAAACCAGGCAGTAGCCGGCGGCTTCGGTATGGCCGGTCTTGACCCCGTCGACCGAGGAATCCATCCACAGAAGGCGGTTGCGGTTGGGCTGGGTGATGTTGTTGTAGCGGAATTCCTTCATCGAGTAGTAGCGCTTGTATTCCTCGGGGAAGTCACGAATCAGCGCGCTGGCCAGCGTTGCCAGGTCGCGCGCCGTGGTGTACAGCTGCGGATCGGGCAGGCCGGTCGAATTTGTGAAGCTGGTGCCGCTCATGCCGAGGCGCTTGGCCTCGCGGTTCATCATCTGTGCGAAGCTTTCCTCGCTGCCGGCGATCGCCTCGGCCAGCGCGACGCAGGCGTCGTTGCCCGACTGGACGATCATGCCCTTGATCAGGTCGTCGACCGGGACTTGCGTGTCGACGCGGATGAACATCTTGGAGCCGCCGGTCTTCCAGGCCTTTTGCGAGACGGTGACCGGCGTGTCGAGGACGATGGTCTTCTGGCGCAGCGCGGCGAAGGTCAGGTAGGCGGTCATCAGCTTGGTCAGCGAGGCCGGTTCGATGCGTTCGTCAGGCTTTTCTGCGGTCAACACCTGGCCGGAGCCCACTTCGAGCAACAGCCAGGACTTGGCGGCAAGCGCAGGCGGGACGGGAAGTTGCTGGGCGAGTACCGGGGCGGTGCAGGCCAGGCTGAGCGAGAGAACGAGGATGCGTTGGAACAGGGGGCGGAACAGCGACATGGAATTTCGGCTTCTTGATGCGTTGGGGGATCGAGATTATACCCCGTGCCCGGGGCTGCCCTGCGGCGCCGCAGCACAAAGGACCTCGATGGCCGGATGGCGGATGCGCCGCTCGTTGGAGATGGCGTAAATCTGCTCGCTGACCCCGGCCATTTCGCCGAGCGGGACGGCATCGAGCTGGCTGGCGACCTGGGCGGCCAGGGCCAGTGGCGCCGGGAAAAAGCCGAGGCCGGCACGCCCGAAAGTGGTGAGCAGGGCGCTGTCTTGGAATTCGCCGATGATTCGCGGCCGGATGCCGACCACCTCCATCCAGCGGTCGATCCTGCCGCGCAGGGCATTCTGGCGAGTCGGCAGGAAGAGCGGCGCCCCGTTCAGGCTCTCCGGGAAGCCTGCGGCATAGCGTTCGACGAGTGCCGTGCTGCCGAAGAGGCCGGCAGCGAAGTCGCCGAGTTGTGTGCTGAACACTTTCAGGTTGCCACCGGTCGGCGCCGGGCGATCGGTCAGGACGAGGTCGATGTGATGCAGGGCCAGTTCCGCCAGCAGGGGTTCGAACCCGCCCTCGCTACAGACCAGACGCACGTCGTCGGGCATCGCCAGCACCGACTCGAGCAGCTGGTAGGCGAGCAGCTTCGGGATGCCGTCGGAGATGCCCGCGCGCAAACGCAGGACGCTGGCGCTGTCGGCCGTGCGCACCGCTTCCTCGAGCGCCTCGCCGAGCTGGAAGATCTGGTCGGCGATGCCGAGCGCTGCACGCCCCGCATCGCTCAGGGCCAGGCCGCGCCCCTGGCTGACGAACAGGGCGCGGCCGAGGTTGCGTTCGAGCAGCGAGAGCTGGCCGCTGATTGTCTGTACCGCGACGCCGAGCCGCTCGGCGGCCCGCGTCATGCTGCCCTCGTGGGCGACGACCCAGAAGTAGTGGAGGTGCTTATAATTGAGATTGGCCATTGCATTTCCCGAAAAAACGAAGTGTTGTTCAGTCTCAAGTAGATTTTACAGTATTGTGCGGCGCATTAAGATGGCGCCGTCTGTAATTCCGATGGAGTCCATCATGAAACGTGTCGTGCTTTTCCTGGCCACCAACCTCGCCGTGATGCTGGTGCTTGGCGTGGCCGCCAGCCTGCTCGGCGTCAACCGCTTCCTCACCGCCAACGGGCTGAACCTTGGCATGCTGCTCGCCTATGCCGGCCTGATCGGCTTTGGCGGCGCCTTCATTTCACTGTGGATGTCGAAGGCCATGGCCAAGTGGAGTACCGGGGCCCGGGTCATCGAATCCCCGGCAACCTCGACCGAGGTCTGGCTGGTCGATACCGTCGCCCGGCTTGCCGAGCGGGCCCAGCTGCCGATGCCGGAAGTCGCCATCTATGACGGCGAGCCCAATGCATTCGCCACCGGCGCGACCAGGAACAGCTCTCTGGTCGCGGTGTCGACCGGACTATTGCAAAGCATGACGCGCGAAGAGGCGGAAGCCGTCCTGGCGCACGAGGTCGCCCACATCGCCAATGGCGACATGGTGACACTGACGCTGATCCAGGGTGTAGTGAACACCTTCGTCGTCTTCCTGTCGCGGGTCGTTGGTTACCTGGTCGACTCATTCCTGCGTCGCGGCGAGGAAAACAGCGGCCCCGGGATCGGCTACATGGTGACCAGCCTGGTCTGCGAAGTCGTCTTCGGTGTGCTGGCCAGCATTGTCGTCGCCTGGTTCTCGCGCCAGCGTGAATTCCGGGCCGATGCGGGTGCAGCGCAGCTGATGCGCTCGCCGCTGCCGATGCAGAATGCGTTGCGCCGCCTGGGCAGCCTTCACACCGAGCCGCTGCCGCAGAACATGGCGGCCTCGGGCATCGCCGGCGGCCCCGGCTGGATGGCTCTGTTCTCGACCCACCCGCCTCTCGAGGCGCGTATCGCGGCGCTTGGCGGCCACTACGCGTGGCACAGACTTTGCTCAAAGCTGACTCATGATTCTCCATTCACGACTGATCGTCTTCGCCTGCGGATTGAGTGCCTCGCTGGCCCTCGCC
>ERZ724523.2749-NODE-2749-length-9972-cov-5.634970_pt1 | contig 9972 bp, 9 predicted proteins | sample MGYA00376056_ERZ724523 | MGnify/ENA primary metagenome ERZ724523 (study PRJEB28724, sample SAMN07190888) | wastewater metagenome | isolation source: influent of sewage treatment plant in Hong Hong | place: USA: Christiansburg, Virginia | collected 2016-03-01 ... | reverse complement strand
CCCGATCGAACAACTCGACAAGAAACTGGCCGAATTCCTCGTCGACCGCGACACGTTGTGGCACGCCATCGGCCACGATGCCGAGTGGGATGCCCGCATCGCCAAGGCGCTCAATGAAGTCCGCGCCCAGACCCGCGCCGGCAAACGGGCGCCGCGCGCCATCCACGATCTGCGCTTCGAACTCGACCGCATGCGTCTGATCAAGGACGCTGCCGAAGCTGGCATCCAGAAGCGCTCGGCGGACATTGCCAGCGCCGGCCACGCCCGCGCCATGCGCGCCTGCCGTCCCGGCATGGCCGAATACGAACTCGAAGCCGAACTGACCTATGAATTCCGTAAGCGCGGCTCTGATGCCCACGCCTACACGCCCATCGTCGCCGGCGGCGCCAATGCCTGCGTACTGCACTACGTTTCCAACGACAAGATACTGAACGACCACACCCTGGTGCTGATCGACGCCGGCTGCGAAGTCGAAGGCTACGCGGCCGACATCACCCGCACTTTTCCGGTCAATGGTCGATTCAATGCGGCACAGAAAGACGTTTACGAAATCGTCCTCGCCGCACAGGATGCTGCCTTTGCCGCCACCGCGCCCGGCCGCCACTTCATGGAAGGCCACGACGCTGCAGTCCGCGTGCTGACCCGGGGTCTGATTGACCTCAATCTGCTCAGCGGCGACCTCGACAACCTGATCGACAAGGGCGACTACAAGCGTTTCTACATGCACCGCACCGGCCACTGGCTCGGCCTCGATGTACACGATGCCGGCGAATACAAGGTCGGCGACGAATGGACTACGCTACAACCCGGCATGACGCTGACCGTCGAACCAGGCCTCTACATCCGCCCCGGCGCCGACATTCCGCCCGCACTTGCCGGTATCGGCATCCGCATCGAGGACGATGTGCGCGTCACCGAAGATGGTTGCCACGTTTTCACCACGGCCCCCAAGACCATCGCCGAAATCGAGGAAGTCATGCGCCATGACTGAGCCGGTCATCGAAAACTTCGACATCCTGATCATCGGCGCTGGCCCGGTCGGCATGACGCTGCATCTGGCGCTCGCTGCCGGCGGTCAGAAATCGCTGCTACTGGATCGTCGCCCGCGAAACGCCCAACAAAGTGATCCGCGCGCCCTGGCTCTATCGTATGGCGCACGCCAGTTGCTCGAACAGATCGACAGTTGGCCGACGAAAACGGCGACACCCATCGAAACCATTCACGTTTCGCAAAAAGATGGCTTTGGCCGTACCGTCATTGATCGCTCTGATTACGATCTCCCCGCCCTCGGCTACGTCGTCCGCTACAGCGATCTCTCCTCGTCGCTCGCCGCCAATTTGGCTGACGAAGCTGTGCTATCGGAGGCTGAAATTCTCGACATCACGCCTGGCGAAGAACTAGTCACCGTCAAACTACGCCATGCCGGACAAGAACGTACTATTAGCACCAAGTTACTCATCCACGCCGAAGGCACGCCGGGCGACGACCCGGCCGTCAAGGTCAGCGACTACGAACAGCACGCAGTCATCTGCGAAGTCACGCCGACACCCGGCCATAACAAACGTGCCTGGGAACGCTTCACGCCAGAAGGCCCGCTCGCCCTGCTGCCGCTCGGCGAGCAATACTCCATCGTTTTCACGTTGCCACCAGCCAAGGCCGATGCCGTCATGGCGATGGATGACACCGCCTTCACCGCCGCCCTGCAACTGCAATTCGGCAAGCGCATGAACTTCACCAAGCCAGGCAAGCGCAGCCGCTTCCCACTCGCGCTGCGTCTGCGTGACACACTGGTCAAAAACAACGAAGTCTGGATCGGCAACACCGCCCAAACTCTTCACCCCGTCTCCGGCCAGGGTTTCAACCTCGGCATCCGCGACGCCTGGCAACTCGCAGAAATTCTGCTCAAAAATGGCGTTGACCGCGACCCGCAGGGAGTCCCCTTGTGGGATAACAGTTTGGCTACCTACGCAGCCAGCCGAAAACTCGACCGCCAAGGCAGCGCCTTCTTCACCGACCAGATCGTCCGCGCCTTCTCTAACGATTTCGGCCCACTCAAACTGGCCCGCGGCCTCGGCCTATTGGCGCTCGACCTTTGCCCGCCCGCCCGCCACTTTATTGCCAAACGCATGATCTGGGGTGCCCGCGCTTGGCCGTAAGTCCGAACCGACTGCAAATCTGGTTCCTCGCCTGTCGTCCCAAAACACTTTCGGTCTCGCTCTCGCCGGTGCTGGTCGGCACGGCCGTCGCCTGGCACGATAGCGGTGCGCTGCTCTGGCTACCGCTGCTCGCTGCCGTACTCGGCGCCGCCTTCATCCAGATCGGTACCAACCTGTTCAACGACGTCGGTGATTTCCTGCGTGGCACCGATACGCCGGAACGCCTCGGCCCCAAACGCGCCACCGCCGAAGGCTGGCTGACGCCGGGCAAGGTCAAGGCCGGCGCCTGGCTGAGTTTCGCTCTGGCTTTCCTCTGTGGCATTTATCTGGTCGCCCACGGTGGCTGGCCTATCGTCATTATCGGCCTCGCCTCACTTGCCGCCGGCTGGGCCTATACCAGCGGGCCAAAACCGATTGCTTACGGTCCACTCGGCGAATGCTTCGTTTTTTTGTTCTTCGGTCTGGTTGCGGTTGGTGGCAGTTATTACCTGCAAACCTTAACGCTATCGCCGCTGGCGCTGATCGCCGCCACACTGGTCGGTATCCACGCCGCAGCTGTCATCACCGTCAACAATTACCGTGACCTCGATGGGGATGCAAAAAGCGGCAAAAACACACTGGCCGTTCATTTTGGTCGCCCGGCGACGCGCCACATTTACACCGTAGAAATGCTCGCCCCCTACACCCTGCTGCCGCTCCTTCACAGCCTCGGCTGGCTGGCAGTCTTGCCGCTACTGTCGTTACCACTGGCGCTAAAACTAATCCGCCGCTTCCATTTTGAAGCACTCGGCCCAGTGTTCAACAATATTCTGGCCGCCACCGCCGGCTTGCAACTGACTTTCGCAATCTTGTTAACACTAAGCTTTACAATTTGACTATTTTTTAGGCGCTGCCTCGGGTAAAATGCGCGGCTCCCCACGATTAGCCCGCCCCCCGCACCCCTATGGAATTTGCCGGTTTTCAGCTCAGGAACAATCTGTTCGTCGCCCCGATGGCTGGCGTCACAGATCGGCCTTTCCGTCAGTTGTGCAAAAAGATGGGCGCCGGGCTGGCCGTCTCGGAAATGGTCACCTCCAACTCGCTGCTTTACGGCAGCACCAAGACCTTGCGCCGCGCCAATCACGAAGGCGAAGTAGCACCGATTTCCGTACAGATCGCCGGCTCCGATCCGGCGATGATGGCGCAAGCCGCCCGTCACAACGTGGATAACGGCGCGCAGATCATCGACATCAACATGGGCTGCCCGGCCAAGAAAATCTGCAACGTGATGGCCGGCTCGGCCCTGATGCAGGATGAAGAACTGGTCGGCAAGATACTCGATGCGGTGGTCGGCGCGGTGCCGAACACGCCGGTCACCCTGAAATTTCGCACCGGCTGGAACATCGCCAACAAGAACGCGCCGACCATCGCGCGCATCGCCGAATCGGCCGGTATTCGCGCCGTCGCCATTCACGGCCGCACGCGCTGCCAGCAATACACCGGCGAGGCCGAGTACGACACCATCGCCATGGTCAAGACCCTAATCCGAATTCCGGTCATCGCCAATGGCGACATCACGACACCAGAGAAAGCCAAGCACGTCCTCGACGTCACCGGCGCTGACGGCATCATGATCGGCCGCGCCGCCCAGGGTCGTCCCTGGCTTTTCCGCGAAATCGAGCATTACCTGAAGACCGGCGAGCGTTTGCCGCCGGCGCAAGTCACTGAAATTCACGAGATCCTCAAGGCACACCTGATCGATCTTTATGCTTTCTACGGCCCGGAAACGGGGTTCAAGATCGCCCGCAAACACATCTCCTGGTACACCAAGGGGTTGGTTGGTTCGGCGGCCTTCCGTAAGGAAATGAACGTTCTGCCCAGTATCGAACAACAGATGCAGGCAGTGAACGAGTTTTTCATCCGCCAGGCGGAAGAAAACGAATATCTAAAATACGACAAAGAGGAGGCGTTGGCAGCATGAGCCAACATGATTTGGGGCAGTGCGTTATCAATGCACTGGAGCAGTACTTCCGCGATCTGGATGGGGAAAAACCAGGCGCGATCTATGACATGGTTTTGAAAAGCGTCGAAAAGCCGATGCTTGAAGTGGTGCTCGCCAAAGCGGGCACCAACCAGACGCTGGCGGCGGAGATGCTTGGCATCAACCGCAACACGCTACGCAAGAAACTCACCGAACACCAACTTCTGTAAATCGCCATGACCATCAAGCAAGCACTGATTTCCGTTTCCGATAAAACGGGTGTTCTCGAATTCGCTCAAGGCCTCGCCGCCCAGGGCGTCAAGCTGCTGTCCACCGGCGGCACCGCCAAGATGCTGCGTGACGCCGGCCTCGCCGTCACCGAAATCGGCGACTACACCGGCTTCCCGGAAATGCTCGACGGCCGCGTCAAGACCCTGCACCCGAAGGTGCATGGCGGCATCCTGGCCCGCCGCGACCTGCCGGAACATCTGGCCACGATTGAACAGCATGACATCCCGACCATCGACTTGGTCTGCGTGAACCTCTACCCGTTCGCCGCCACCATCGCCAAGGCCGGCGTGACGCTGGAAGACGCGATCGAGAATATCGACATCGGTGGTCCGGCCATGGTTCGTTCCTCGGCCAAGAACTACGCCGGCGTCGCCATCGTCACCGATCCGGAAGACTACGCCCCGCTGCTCGCCGAAATGCAGGCCAATGGCGGCGCCCTGCAACTGGCCACCCGTTTCGGCCTAGCCAAGAAAGCCTTCACCCACACCGCCCGTTACGACAGCATGATCGCTAATTGGCTGACCGGCCTCGATGAAGGTGCCGAAGCCAAGCCGGCCGAAGCCGCCCCGGTTCCGGCGATCTTCCCGGCCAAGCTGCAATTGGCCTTCGACCGCACCGAAATCCTGCGCTATGGTGAAAACTCACACCAGAGCGCCGCTTTCTACCGCGACACCACACCAGTTGCCGGCAGCATTGCCGCCTACACGCAGCAGCAGGGCAAGGAACTGTCCTACAACAACATCGCCGACTCCGATGCCGCCTGGGAATGCGTCAAGTCCTTCGATACCCCGGCCTGCGTCATCGTCAAGCACGCCAACCCGTGCGGCGTGGCCATCGATGGCACACTGCTCGCTGCTTACGAAAAGGCTTTCAAGACCGATTCGACCTCCGCCTTCGGCGGCATCATCGCCTTTAACGGCGAAGTCGGCATCGACGTCGTCAATGCCATGAACGAGCGCAAGCACTTCGTCGAAGTGCTGATCGCCCCATCCTTCACGGCTGAAGCCAAGGCTGCACTGGCCTCGAAGCAGAACCTGCGTGTTCTCGTCGTGCCGATCTCCCGCGTGTTGAATACGCTGGAATTCAAGCGCGTCGGCGGCGGCTTGCTGGTCCAGACACCAGACGACTTTACGGCGCAAGCATCCGGTCTGAAGATCGTCACCAAGGTCCAACCAACTGCCCAGCAGATCGAAGACCTGCTCTTCGCCGAGCGCGTCGCCAAGTTCGTCAAGTCCAACGCCATCGTCTTCTGCGGCAACGGCATGACGCTCGGCGTCGGCGCAGGCCAGATGAGCCGTGTCGATTCGACCAAGATCGCCAGCATCAAGGCCCAGCACGCCGGCCTCGACCTGAACGGTTCAGTCGTCGCCTCGGATGCCTTCTTCCCGTTCCGTGATGGCGTCGATGTGCTGGCCGCCGCCGGTGCCAAAGCCGTCATCCAGCCGGGCGGCTCGATGCGTGACGAAGAAGTCATCGCCGCCGCCGACGAGCATGGCCTGGCCATGGTCTTCACCGGCGCAAGACATTTCAGACACTAACAAAAACGAACCCAAAGAGATCAGCCATGAAACTTCTAGTCATCGGTTCCGGCGGCCGTGAGCACGCCATAGCCTGGCGTCTGGCCAAGACACCCGGCCTGCAAACGGTTTACGTTGCCCCCGGCAATGCCGGCACGGCGCGCGAGCACGAGCTGGAAAACATCAACATCACCGATCCGGAAGCCCTGGCTGATTTCGCCGAGCAGAACAAGATCCACCTCACCGTCGTTGGCCCGGAAGCGCCGCTGGCAGCCGGTGTAGTCAATGTTTTCCGCGCCCGTGGCCTGAAAATTTTTGGCCCAACCAAGGAAGCTGCGCAGCTCGAATCCTCCAAGGATTTCGCCAAGCGTTTCATGGCGCGCCACAACATTCCGACCGCCAGTTTTGGCACCTTCACCAATGCTGCCGAAGCGCATGCCTATATCGACCTGCAAGGTGCCCCGATTGTCATCAAGGCCGATGGCCTGGCCGCCGGCAAGGGCGTCGTTGTCGCAATGAGCCTTGAAGAAGCGCACGCCGCCATCGACGACATGCTGTCCGGCAACAAACTGGGTGATGCGGGTGCGCGCGTCGTCATCGAGGAATTCCTCGACGGCGAGGAAGCCAGCTTCATCGTCATGGTCGATGGCAAGAACGTATTGGCACTAGCTTCCAGCCAGGACCACAAGCGTATTGGCGACGGCGACACCGGGCCTAACACGGGCGGCATGGGCGCCTATTCTCCAGCACCTTGTGTCACACCGGAGGTTCACGCCAAGGCGATGCGCGAGATCATTCTGCCAACGGTACGTGGCATGGCGGCTGACGGCATTCCCTTCACCGGCTTCCTCTATGCCGGCCTGATGATCGCCAAGGATGGCAGCGTCAAGACGCTGGAATTCAATTGCCGCATGGGCGATCCGGAAACCCAGCCGATTCTGATGCGCCTCAAGTCCGACCTGGTCGATCTCTTTGAGCACGCCATCGCCGGCACGCTGGACCAAGTGGAAGCGGAATGGGACCGCCGCGTTGCACTGGGCGTTGTGCTGGCTGCCGCCAACTACCCGGACACCCCGAAGAAGGGTGATGTCATTCACGGCCTGCCGGCTGGCAACAGCTTTGGCGAAGAGGCTCACGTTTTCCATGCCGGCACCGCCAACCAGGACAGCAAGGTCGTGACCAATGGCGGTCGCGTCCTCTGCGTTACCGCGCTCGGAGAGAACGTCAAACTGGCGCAAAAGGCAGCTTACGAGGCCGCTGTGCAGATTCAATTTGACGGCATGCAGTTCCGCAAGGACATCGGCTACCGCGCGATCAACCGCTAAACAGCCACAGCACCCAATAATCCGGGCGGCTCACAGGGAAACCTGAGCCGCCCGTTTTTTACCCCGGAGATTTTATGGATACCACCCGCCTCAAGGCATTCTTCACCGGCCTGCAAAGCCGCATCGTTGGCGAACTGGAAACTTTCGACGGACTGCCCTTCCGTACCGATAGTTGGCAGCGCCCGGAAGGTGGTGGCGGCATTTCGCGGCTGATCGAAGAGGGCAATTTTTTCGAGCGCGGCGGCGTCAATTTCTCGCACGTCACCGGTAAATCGCTGCCCGCTTCGGCCACTGCCGTCCGCCCCCACCTTGCCGGCCGCGCCTGGGAAGCGATGGGCGTTTCGCTGGTGCTGCATCCGCGCAATCCCTATTGCCCGACAGCACACATGAATGTCCGCTGTTTTGTCGCGACGCAACCGGGTGAAGAAGATGTGTTCTGGTTTGGTGGCGGCATGGACATGACGCCCTATTACGGTCAACGTGCAGATGTGGCCCATTTTCATCAGACCTGCAAGGATGCTCTGACGCCCTTTGGCGACGAGGTTTATCCGAAATACAAGCACTGGTGCGATGAGTATTTTTTCCTAAAACACCGCAACGAACCACGCGGCGTTGGCGGGGTGTTTTTTGATGACCTGAATGAAGGCGGTTTCGAGCGTTGCTTTTCTCTGACCCAAGCGGTTGGCAACGCCTTCACCAAGGCCTACCTGCCGGTCCTCGCCAAGCGCCGCGATGTGCCTTATGGTGAGCAGGAGCGCGACTTCCAGGCTTATCGCCGAGGCCGCTACGTCGAGTTCAATCTGGTCTGGGATAGAGGCACGCTATTCGGCCTGCAGTCCGGCGGGCGCACGGAATCCATCCTGATGTCGCTACCGCCCATCGTCAAATGGCGCTACGACTGGCAGCCGGAGGCCGGCACGCCAGAAGCTGAACTTTACGAGGTTTTTCTCAAGCCACAGGACTGGGCTTAAGGTTTATTTCAGTTTGCCGCGCACAACCCGGACGCGTTCCGGGTTTTTTACCGTCAAATTGCCGCCACCGCCGGTCAAATTGCCGCAGGCGCAGGCGGCCTTGATGAATGGCACCGAATTCACCACCACTTGGCAATCGGCACATTCGTAATAAATATCGCCGCCCGTTGGCAGATTGGCGGCATCGGGTGCTGGCTCGATGGGGTAAAAGTTGTAAATCTTGCGCATATCAATATTCAGCATTTTCCCCACCCTTTTTTGTTTCGTTATTCAGGCCAATTATAAGCACGCAAGCCAGCGAGAATGCCGCTATCAGCACCTTCTGTCAGCACAATTTTATTTTATCCCAGTTGCTTTGCGTTATCAGCAATGCGCGCATGCGGATCTATCAGCGGCGTTTGCTGCAGGAAGGCGCGGCTCTCTGGGTCAAGCATGTCGATCAGGTAACGCAAACCTTCGCTGCTCGAAATCGTCAGTGCGTCAAGCTGCCCGGCACGCCAGGCGCGGAGCAAGGGCAAGACACCATCAGGCGGGCCGGAGCGCCGGTAACAAGTGATGCAATCAACCTCTGCACCGCGTTCGCGCAGCGTATCAGCGAGCAGTTCGCGGCCACCATCGCCACGAAAAATAAGCACTTTTTTGCCGTTGACCGTAACAAGTTGCGGCAAGGCGAGCAAAGCCTCGGAATCGAAGCGCTCCGTTGGTGCAATACAGCCGGTGACGCCATGGGCGGCCAATGCGCTTACCGTTCCCGGCCCGACGGCAGCGGGCGTCAACCCAACGGGCCAGGCGCCGCGCGCAAGCAGCGTCGGCAAGGCGTAATCAACAGCATTCGGGCTGATGAAAATGGCAAACTGGTATTCAGCCAGGCGCTCGGCGATCTCGGCCAAGGGTTGGGTATCGAGCGCCGGCGAGATTTCCAGCAAGGGGAAAATCAGCGGCGTTCCGCCCGCCGCAGCGATGGCCTCAGCCAGCGCAGCCGCTTGCGCCCGTGGCCGGGTGACAACGATGGCCCTGCCGACGAGCGGACCACTCTGACTCATTTGCAGTGCGCGAGCTTTTCCAGAATGGCGTCGGCGCCTTTGGCGCTCAACTGCGCGGCGAGTTGCAGGCCGAGGGCTTCATCATCAACAGGATTGCCACGCAATTCAGCGCTGATCATTTCCTTGCCGTCCGCTGTCGCGACAAAGCCGCGCAACCAAAGCTGGCCGTTTTCAATGATGGCGTAGCCACCCAGCGGCACCTGGCATGAGCCACCCAAGGCGCGCGAAAAGGCACGTTCAGCTTTGACACAATGGGCAGTTTCCGCGTCATTCAAGGGCGCGACCACATCCAGCATATTGGCTGCGCCTGCCAGCAATTCAATGCCCAGCGCGCCCTGACCAGGAGCCGGCAACGACTGTTCTGCGGTCAACACGGATTTGATGCGACTTTCAAGGCCAAGACGGATCAGGCCGGCAGCCGCCAGAATGATCGCATCGTATTCACCGGCATCAAGCTTCTTCAAACGGGTATCAAGATTGCCACGCAGGCTCTTGATCACCAGTTGCGGATACTTGGCGCGCAAGATAGATTCGCGGCGCAGGCTGGACGTGCCGACAATCGCGCCAGCCGGCAAATCGTCGAGTGCAGAATAATTGTTTGAAACAAAGGCATCACGTGGATTTTCGCGGGCGGAAATGGCGGCCAGCACGAAACCTTCCGGCATCACCATCGGCACATCCTTCATCGAATGCACGGCGAGATGGGCGC
>ERZ724523.2745-NODE-2745-length-9981-cov-4.513903_pt1 | contig 9981 bp, 5 predicted proteins | sample MGYA00376056_ERZ724523 | MGnify/ENA primary metagenome ERZ724523 (study PRJEB28724, sample SAMN07190888) | wastewater metagenome | isolation source: influent of sewage treatment plant in Hong Hong | place: USA: Christiansburg, Virginia | collected 2016-03-01 ... | reverse complement strand
GTCACCAACCTGGGAACTGATCCGGTAACCGATGCCAACATCTATACCCAGCTTCCTCCTGGAATCACTGGAGCGTCGTGGACTTGTATGCCGGTGGGTGCGGGGGTGATGTGCCCTGCGGCAAGTGGCCAAGGTGCCTTGCCCGCGACTGTCACCTTGCCTTCTGGTGGTCAGCTCATCTACACGCTGTCGGTTCCGATTCCTGCCAACTACACCAGCGAGACCGTTCCGGTTCGTGTGACTGCTCTGCCACCGACCGGAACCACCGACCCTCAGCCTGCGAACAACAATGGATATGGCGAGGCAGTGGTGACCCAGACCAATCGTCCGGATCTGGTGTTGACTGTGGATGGACAGATCGGACCGGAACCGTACAGTGAGCAGTACACTGCGAACACCATGAACAAGGGAACCGGTGCGGCGGCTGGTGCCTACTTCAACTACACGGCACCCGAAGGCTCGCAAGTGACCGATGTACAGCCCGGAGAGGGTTGGACGTGCGTGGTGAGTGCGAACAAGCGCTACTTGAGCTGCGAAACCAAGACGCCGATTCCTCCGCAGGGCAGCGCCCCTCCGGTGGTGTTCGTGGTGAAGAGCCCGAAAGGAACCACCACCCAGCCGTTTGATGCGACGGTGACGCCGCGTGATGAGCTGGGCTTTGCGATGACCGATGCCAATCCTGCGGACAACACCGTGAGCAAGAGCACTCCGGTAGGTGATGCCAAGCTGGCCGGTAACGGATTTGGTTGCGCGATGGCCGCCCCTGCTCCGGAAGGAATGGCCCCCCTGGGCGCGCTCGGTGGCTTCCTACTGACCTGCTACTCTCTGGTTCGTCGTCGACGGAACGTGGCCTAAGCAGCGGGTGTCTCTTCGCAGGGAGTGACACCCACTCTAGGCCCAAGCAAAGTCACCACACTGCTTTGGTGTGATGGCTTTGTTTGGTTGCTGGCTGCGGCTGCGTTTCTGGTTGTTTTCACCGCGACAGACTATTTACTTTGGCGGGCTTGGCGTGAGTTCTTCATAGGCACTGCGGGCGATGGGGAAGGTGCGGATCGGGCCGGGCTTTGCGGTGATCTCAATGTCACGGAACACGACCTCGCCTTCCGCTTCCGCATGGTATTTCCCCGTAGCCTTTCCGTAGACCGTTAGGGGTTTGTGCGCGGACTCTGCCAGTCCAGCACAGAAGGACAAATCGACTCCCCACGCCGAAAACACTTCGTAGCCGAAGCGACCTTCGGGGTTCACCGGGGTCGCGCCGAGCACATGTGGATTCTTGGCCAGACAGTCGCCTTGCACGGCGTACACCCAGAATTTCTGACCGGGTGGGAGTGGCTTATTGTACTTCACCGAACCAAAGAACTCGACTTCGCAGGTCTTCTTGCTGGTGACGGGCGGTGCGGGCTGCGCGGTCGCAGCGGTTGGGGGTATGGTGGTGGGGGCTGGATTGGTCGTGGCGGCAGGTACGACATCAGCCTTCGCTGCCGGCGCTGCGGTGACTGCGGTCGGGGCAGCCGGGGGAGGAGTCGTGTTTCCGGTAACGGGAGGAGCGGAAACCGCTGGTACGGCCTGCTTGTCCGTACTCACGGCTGTCGGTTTGTTCGAAGGACATCCTGCGATAAACCCGCAAGCCGCGAAGACTAGAACTCCGTCACGAAAGTGCTGCGTCAGACGTGGTTTTGATTGTGGTTTCATGTCCAGAGAGTGTACAATAAGGCAGTAGAAATATGTAAGTCATCTCGCAAAACACTATGGAGAACGGAGATACCCAATGCGCCTCTTTTCACAACTATCTAGCTGTCTGATCCTCAGTGCGCTTTCTGCTAGTTGCGCGAGCATTTCTAGCAGTGGTTCCGATCAACCCCCTCCCACGACGTGCCCAGATGGAGTGGTCTGCGATCCGAACACCAACCCAGGGCCAGACCCGTACGATGTTCCGACCTCTGGCGGCATGGTTACTGTCGGTAACAGCATGTCTCCGTATACGCCGACCTCCCCCGGATCAACGGGCGTGAAGGAAAACAACGGCGCCATCGTGATTGACTCCTCCAGCTTTGGTCAGGGTCTTGGTACGTTCGTTTGGGTCGCCAACAGCGCCGACGGAACAGAGTCCAAGGTCGATGCGGCCACCGGCAAGGAAGTCGCTCGCTACTGCACGGGCCCGGGCTGTAAGCAGGATCCTTCGCGGTCGACGGTCAGCTTGCTCGGTGACGTAGCGGTTACCAACCGTGCCAACTACTACGGATACGCCTTTCCGGACCGTGCTTCGGTCGTAAAGATTGCCGGAGACAAGACCCGCTGTGTGGATCGCAATGGCAACGGCCAGATCGATACCTTTGAGGGTTCCGGTCCAGTCCCGGCAGCGTTTATGTGGGCGGTCGGTGCCAAGGACAGCCCGGACGAGTGCGTGCTGTGGCACGTTCCGCTTACCAAGGATCGCAATGGCAACACCACTGGGGCCCCAGGAACCCTTCCTCGTGCGGCGGCGTTTGACTCTACGCTGAGCCCAGAGGGAGTGCCTTCGCAGTACCTGTACGTAGGTCTGTTCCAAACGCAGGAAGTGGTTCGCCTCGACTCTGCCACCGGCAAGATCCTGAAGCAGTTTCCAGTCGGCGTAAGCCCATACGGCTTTGTGATCGACAAGAACGGCAAGCTCTGGATTCAGGGCACGGGCACACTGGCCAGCGTCGATGTGAAGAACGGCGACGCAGTCACCAATCATGGCAGCGATCCCTGCATGTACGGCATTACTGCGGATGCACGTGGCTTGATCTACACCAGTTCCAGCAACTGCGTCACTCGCTTTGATCCCAAGACCGGCCTCCGCGACCGGCTGACCCTCCCTCCTGCGAACTTCCTGCGGGGTCTGTCGCTGGATGATAAGTACAATCTGTGGATCGCTGATACCGGAACCGGTCTGTTCCATGTTGATGCGTCGGCTGCCCCACCGGCTTCTGGTGCCACCACGATGGTGATGAAGAAGCACATCAACGCGCTTCCGGGCCCCAAGGACTACCTTGGCGTGGGTCTAGACATCAACGGCACTCCCTGGGTCGTGAACGAAGCCAATGCCGAAGTGTGGAAGGTCAATCCGACCGACTACAGCTTTGTCCGCACCGCAGTGGGCGCGAATCCGTACACCTACTCGGACATCACGGGCTCTGCGCTACGCTATGCGGGAGCGCGGTTCGGTCTGTATCGCCACACCTTCAAGTCGGATTGTGCGCCGCGCAAAACCACCTGGAACAAGGTGTCCTATACGGTCGACACTCCGGTGGGAACCACCGTCGAGGTCAGTGCGCGTGGAGCGGGCTCTCTGCTCGACATCGAAAAGACTCCGTTTGGCACCACCACCACGATTCCGCCTGACCCGGTAGGCCCCATCAAGCCGTCCATCAACGAAGGCGTGGACAATACCTACCTCCAGGTGCAGTTCAAGCTCACGGCGGACGACCCCACCAAGACTCCTTCCGTGAAGGATCTGGTCGGTAGCTATACCTGCGGTTAGTACGGCACGGAATCCCCGATTCGGCTCCTTCCCTCCTGCTGCGCGCAGCCTAGTTGGCGCGCCTGTGCTCGCTCTCCCCATTTATCCTCGTTGACAGGAACAGCTCGCCCGCAGGCACAAGGCGAGAACTCCGTTTTCCGACGAGAAAACTTGGACCGTAACGGGCCAATTGATGGTACGCTTCTGCCAAACCTGTTTTGATTTGCGCCAGGAACACCTGGCCTTGGGGGAGGACTGATGATGATGAGCTTACGGCGTGGTTTTGGCGTGGGAAGCGCGGTCGCCTTTGCGGCACTGCTGAGCCACAGTCAATGTACGGACGTTCCTTCAAATGGCACCACCAACACCGATGGTCTGTCTGGTGGCTCTGTCGACATGGCGATGGTGATTCCGCCTCAGGATCCACCATCTACTCTGGCCATCACTTCAGTGAATCCTCCACGCCTTGCGCAGGATCAGGCCACGACGCTTGCGATTGGCGGAACTGGATTCAAGGCCGGTGCCACGGTTACGGTCGGCGGCGTGACTTGCGCGGGTCCGATCGTCTCCCAGGTGAACTTTACGGGCACGCTGATTACGTGCGCGATACCGACCCAACTGAAGACCTGCGGTCTGCAGAACATCGTGGTGACGAACCCGGATGCGACCACGGTGTCTAACGACCAGCTCTTCCTTCGCCATCCTGCGGCCCCAGCCTACGCCCCCCGTGCGAGCATGGCCGTCGGCGCCCAACCTGACGGAATTGTGGTTGCGGACGTCGATGGTGATGGCAAGCAAGACCTTGTGTATGCGCAGCGCAACTCGAACAACATCGCTGTTCGTTTGGGAGTGGGCGATGGAACCTTCGCCGCAGCCACTACCTACGGCGGCGGTGGCAGCGGTCCGATCGAGCTCGCAGTGGCGGATGTGAATGGGGTTTAAGGCTGTCCCTACAGCGCCTTACGTTTTTGGCGCGAGATAGGAGCTAGTGATGATGGGTCACAGTGCGGAGCGTAATGTGATGGGAACCCCTGGAAGGACGGCTGTAGGATACGTCCGCGTTAGTACCGACATGCAAGCGGCGGATGGGCTGTCTCTGGATGCGCAGAGGGCAGCGATCAAGTCCTACTGTGAATCGTTGGGACTGCGACTCCTTCAGATCCATGAAGATGTGGAGTCTGGAGGGAAGGCGGATCGGAAGGGTCTGGCTCGTGCGCTTGCGACGAACGCCGACGTGGTGGTGGTGCTCAAGTTTGATCGGCTCAGTCGTTCGATCAAGCACTTCTGTGATCTGTATGAAACGCACTTTGCGGATGGAACGAAGGAGTTGGTTGCGATTCGGGAGGCGATACGTCTCGACTCTGCGCTTGGGAGGGCGCTGGTGAGTATTCTCCTTGTGTTCGCGCAGATGGAAAGGGAGTCGTGTGGGGAGCGCGTGAAGGAGGCGATCGGACACATCCGTGGGAATGGGTATCACTTTGGGAAGGCTCCCTATGGAAGCAAGGCAGTCCCTTCGCCAGAGAATCCTCGCTATCGCATTCTTGTGGATGACCCCGAGGAGCAGATCATTCTGGCTCGGATCAAGTCGATGATCGAAGCGAGGATCAGCTACCAGAAGATCGCGACACAGTGTAACGCCGAGCGGATTCCCTCTCCGCAGGGAGCATCATGGACCGTGTCTGTGATTTACAACCTCAGCATTCGGAAGGGCTGGCATGTCTGCAAGCCGATCAATCAGCGTCCACACAGCGATGAAGAAGTGAAGCTAAAGATGCACGAACTGCGCGATCGGGGGACAACCTACCAAGGAATCGCGAACATTCTCAACGAGCTGGGATACCTTCCGTTTAAGGGGCGCAAGTTCACAGAGTCGAACGTCTATCAACTGATGGCAAGCACGAAGGAGACGACGATTCTGACTCCTCGGAAATACTGCGAGTCCCTGATTCAGCGAACAGGCTCAAGGCCAAGCTATCCGCAGCTCGCCAAACTACTCGGTGAAGCAGGCTATCTAACACCCCGAGGGAATGCGAACTGGTGGCCGTCACAGGTGCAGCAGCTCCTACTCGGTCGGTATGAGCAGTTTTATAGCAAGCCCCGTGGGACTCCTGCTGAGAGTCCTGACACGGTGTGAGGAGCCGGTCTTGCCGCTCTGTCACGGGTTGGTGCACGGCGTTCGCCAATGACAGAGAGCTGATCTCGCGGAGCTATTTACAACCCAGAACCCGTTCCTTAGGCTTAGGCTGGATGTGCCATCGAGCGTCTTGTCATCCATCGCGGATCAAGCCAAGGCCGATCCAGTGCTCCACTGTCGAGATGCTCCGTCAGAAGCATCGCTCCAAAGATCATGGGCGACAGAAGCATGGGTACCACATTGTTCAGACAGGTGTACCAGATGGGACACGAGGTGTGGTGCATCGATCGAGAGGCCATAAGGGAGCTGTCGGAACGCCTCCTGACCGGTGAAACCGCGAGGATGGTTTCCTGTGGAGGCATTCGGCAAGGGAGCCGAACGCTCGCAAACAGAGGCACAAAGATGACCAGCCATCGAGTCGGTATCATCGAAGGAGATGCTCCATCTGCTCGTTGGATGCAATCAAGACCTCGGTGGTGCCGACACCCTGACACAGTGGTACTTCGCGCAGTCAGGAATCATGACGCAGGTGGATGTTCAGACGAAGTGCGCAGCAGGTGGACAGACGTTTGTCGCACCGTAAGATTGTAGTCGCAGGAGCGCAAGAGGAGAAGGACGAGCCCTCCCAAGCTACAGAACGAAGCGATATCCGGCACCGATTGTTAGCGAGCCAATCGAGCCCTCTCCGGTGGACTTTTGGTTGATGCCAGCCCATAGGAGCTGGAACTCACCGAAGACTCTGCCCGGTCCCAGCATGACGTTGACGCCGACCGGAACGCCGACACCCACCTGCGTGGAAGTCTCCAGCGTTTCCAGGATGGCAGCGCCTCCGGCATCACCGCTGGATAGCGTCCGTACTGCGTAGATTCGCGGACCGATACCGATGTACGGAACCACTCTGCCGAGCGGCATGTTGGCCCACACCGTGAGCCCGATCAGATAGTGTTGCTCCGTCGAAGAATAGTTGTAGGTACCACCCGGTACACGCGAGTCCACAAGTCCTGTTCCGTTTGTGGAGGGTATCGAAAACGCGAACGAACCGGTGATTCCCAAGACTCGGCGTCCGAACGGGAGCAGATAACCCGCTTCCAGCTCTGCCAAGACGTTGGTATGCAGTGGAGAAAAGGCTTGCGGCAGCAGCAGTTGCAGCTTGATACCGATGACTGGCGCACCTCGGTCCGAAGGAGGCTGAGCCATTGTGCTGTCCATGCCACGATCCGCAGATGCGGTGGAGCAAAGTCCAGCAGACGCAATGCTGGCACAGACCAGCAGGGAGCGCAGAAAGGGAGTGTTCATGGGAGTCTCCTGTAGCGTTACCAGATGGTCTGTTCGGTGGTGTTCTGCGCGGTATTCGGACCCGCGTTGGCGCCACCGAGTTGATAGATAAAGGCACTCTCGATCGCTGTTCCCTGAAGCGCTCGCGGGAACTTGAGGACGCCAGTACCTAGCGCATTAAAGTTTCCAAGCTGCGTCGCGCTCGACAAGGTTGAGCTGTCCGAGTTGTTGGTGGCCGCGCCTGCCGCGAAACCACCAAAGGCCATCATCTGGTTGTTTACCAGTGCACCGCCGTATCCAGGGCGTTTGATTCCGGTTCCCGCAGTCCGTGCATCGACAAAGGCTGCTGCGAATTGCCCCCCTGCTGCCACCTTGGCCACATCAATCGTTCCATCGAGATTCGTAATCGCCGTGGTCGAGCCCGAGGCCGCAAACAGATACGTATCGGTTGGGACCGTCACCACGCTGTTGGTCGCCGAGGTTGCGGTCAATGCGGACAGCGCCCAGCGCGGCTTGCTTAGCCCAAAAGTTGCGGCGGTCCAGGTGGTGAAGGTCTGGGTGGTTCCGTTCGCTCCCACGGTCACAGGTAGGAACTCAATGCTTCCGAGCGCGGTTGGGGTCGCGATGGTCCCGCTGTTTCCACCCACTGCGTAGACGTACCACTTGGTCGCATCGGTTGGATCTTGGGCCACGGCCACACCCGGTGCAACCCGCGCCGTTCCCAACGAGGCAATTTGACGCCATGCTCCGGTTGAGCCAAGAGGTAGCGGAGCCCCGCCAACAGGCGTGACCGTTCCGTCATCAACAAAGCGCAGTGGAGAGGCAGTTGCCAAGACCGTTCCGAGCAACAGCTCTTTTCCCGCAGGATCGTTGGCTTTGGGAGATCGATAGATCCGATAGCTCTGCGCACCAACCACGGGGTTCCAGTAAATGATCGGCTGTAGCTTTCCTGCGACGGTAGGTAGTTGGATCGGGAAGGGATCGCTCGACAGAGTTTCTCCTCCGGGATTGTTGGCGTCGGCGGCTCCCATTACGGTCGAAACGCGATAGGTATAGGTGCCAGCTCCCAGACCCGTAGTGGCGCTAAATCTCACATCGGCATCGCTGACCTGCGTTGCTGCCAGTGGATTCAGGATCTCCGCACGATAGACATCTTTTACCGCAGCCGCACCGTCGAAACCTCCCACCGCGTAGATAAACCGACCAATGGTGCCAATGCCCTGAAAGGACAGCGGCTTCGGCAGCGCAGTTGGCAGCGTAAACCACGTTCCGAGCGTGCCATCAATTGCGGTGGGAGCAGCTTCTACAGAAGCCAGCGGCTTGTTGTCCGCACCAGTGTCTCCTCCGATTCCATATACAAAACGAGCGACCGGAGTCGGTCGACCCGCCGTCGCTCCCAGCGCACGTCGCGCCACGCTCATGTTGGTGGCGTTCTTGAATCCCGACAGGTTCAGGGACGAGTTGGTCACACCAATCGCCGAAAAGTCGAAGAACGTACCGTCTTGGTTGGTGACACGCACGATGCAGAGTAGTCCAGCGGTGGTCACGGTGGCGGAGATCGTGGTGGCCGTAATCGTTCCAGGCGTTCCCACTCCACCGAGTACAGGAAGTCCCGCTGCATCCTGACAAGAGACGGTCAGGGTTGCGCCAGCGCGGAATCCACTGCCCTTGATGGTGGTCGGAGTCGCAGAGCCGGTCACGAACGAAGACGGTGCAATGCTGGTGATCACGGGAGGCGGAGCTGCCGCAGTCGTCACCGTGAACGCCATCTTTTTGATTCCGTAGCTACCGTCTGGATTCACCACAATCAGGTCGTACTGACCAGCCGGAAGTCCCGCCCGGGCCACTGCGCTTAGCGAAGTGGCGCTCTGGAAGGTCACTGCTGCGAGTGCCTGTGCTTGTCCAACGCCCGCTGAAGGAGACAGATACGCACGCGGAGTGCTCACAAAGCCAGCACCAGTGATCACCGCTGCGGTGTCCTGGGCCGCGCTCCCAAATCCGGGGTCCATCTTGGTGACAGTCAGCGTCGCTGCGGCCACGATTTTGAGCGCACCCGGAAGGAATGCTGAGCAGGTTGTCTGGTCATCGAGCTTCATGTCGTAACTGCCCGCAGCCAGACCGGACGGAATGGTGATGAGGGCGCGATTAGGAAATGCAGGATTCGTGGACAACGCCAGGCTGGTGTAGTTCATCGTACCGGCCGGCGCGATCGAAACGGTCTTGATCGGTGGACTGATCGAGGTTGCGTACACCGTGGCCTGAATCGTCGTGACGTTGGGAATGGCTGGCGGATCAACAAACAGAATCGCCGGACCCGGTGAAACACTGATCGCATTGGCGAGCGTCGCTTCGCATCCGAGCTGATTCCGCACGGTCAGGCTGTACGGACCTCCCACAGGGAGAGGACCGGCAAATACCGCTGCTGCGGTGGTTCCGTTCGCGGCAGAGCTGTAGGTCTTTGATTGAACCGACGGAGTGCTGTTGATGATTGCAGCGCCACCACTATACAGGTTGGTTCCGGTGATGTTGACGGTACCGCCGCCCGCACAGATGGTCTTGGGAAGTGCGTTTGTGATCGTTGGGGGGCCCACCACGTCGATGTTGATCGCCATCGCGGTCGAGCAAGCGTTGCCGCCGGGATTGGTGATCACCGCTTGAAACGACATCGTTCCCGAAGGTGGCAGCATGTTGGCGGGAATCGTAAAATTGACCGTTGTACATAGCTGGCCGCCAGGGGCATCCGTGATCGGCATACAGCCATCAAGCGTCGTAGGGAATGACTTGCCGTTGATGGCAATCGTCGGATTTTGGACCGGTGGGCCCGCGAGTTGTAGGAAGTTCTGACCAACGATCTGAAGTGTGGTGTCCGCAATCGAACAGACCGCGAGCGTTCCCACTGTAGTCACGACCGGTGCCGGAATCGTAACGACCCGAACGTCCTCCTGGCTGGAGCAGCTTGCAGAACCGGGATTGGTAACAGTTGCGCGATAGCTTGCTGGAGGTAGCAGTCCTTTGTCAGCAGACACCGTCAAATCGGTACACGACTCGATCGTGATACCGGATGGCGATGGTAGTGATGTGCAATTTT
>ERZ724523.2737-NODE-2737-length-9998-cov-3.548426_pt1 | contig 9998 bp, 11 predicted proteins | sample MGYA00376056_ERZ724523 | MGnify/ENA primary metagenome ERZ724523 (study PRJEB28724, sample SAMN07190888) | wastewater metagenome | isolation source: influent of sewage treatment plant in Hong Hong | place: USA: Christiansburg, Virginia | collected 2016-03-01 ... | reverse complement strand
GGCAGCCAACCCTGCGGCCAATTTAGGTAAAGTGATTTTGGATCCTCGCAATGCGGCACGCAGTTTGGCCGAGCTTAAAGCAGCTTAATGCTCTCACATTGGGTGCTGGCTTCTATCTTTGGAGTCTTTGATGTCGCCATCGGGGTCTGATTCGGCTTTTTCTCACAGCGTTCAACCCAATGCAACTTCCAGTGAGCATGGGTTTTCATTTGAGCTGCTGTTTTATCGCCGCTTGCAGCAAGTTACCACTCGGATTCATAAGACAGAAAATCTGGATCGGTTGATGATGGATGTCAGCCAAGATATTTGCTGGCTGTTCAATGCCGATCGGCTCACTTTGTATACGTTGAATGCTGACGGCAGTGCGATCGTTTCCAAGGTAAAAACTGGGCTCAATAGCAGTAAAGAACTGCATTTGCCGATTAACTCTCACAGCATTGCAGGTTATGTGGCGACCCAGCGCCAAGTTCTGAATTTGCCTGATGTGTACGACGAAGCAGCATTAGCGCGAATTGATCCTCAATTGAGTTTTCTGCAAGAGGTTGATCGCCGCACGGGTTATCGCACCCGACAAATGTTGGTGGTGCCCATCATTGATGGCGAGGTGCTGCTGGGTGTGCTGCAAATTATCAACAATAAAGCCAATCAAGCTTTCAGCTCGCTGGACGTGGAGGGTGCGCAGCAGTTGTGCGCCACGTTGGCCGTGGCCATACACCAGCGCACCCGGCCTGCGCCTCCTGCTGCCTCGCCCGCACCGGGACGCGCGACCAAGTACGACGGCCTGATCAGTGCTGGATTGCTGAGTTTTGAAGAGCTGCAAGACTGCATGACCAGCGCTCGCCAAGCCCAGCAATCGCTAGAGCAGTTGCTGATGAATCGCTTGGAGCTGCGGCCCGCGCAAATTGGCCCGTCGCTGGCGCGCTTTTTTAGCGTGCGTTACGTGGGTTTTGACTCTGGACGCATCCGGTCCGAAGCCTTGCATGGGCGTGTGAAGCGTGAATTTGTGACCAACCAAGGTTGGATTCCGCTGGAAGACTCGCCGGAGGGCTTGTTGGTGATGTGCATTGACCCTGAGGCGGTGCAGCAATCGCGCCTGTTGCCCCAGTTGTTTCCGCAGATCAGCAAGTTTGTTTACTGCGTCACCACCCAAACTGAGTTTGACGAAACCGTGGCCCAGCTCTACGGCGGCGATGGCGGTAGCACCAGCACCATCGACGAGATGCTCGCCGACATGCGCAACGATGGCGACGCTGATGCTGCTGACGAAGTGCTGATGGAATCCGCTGCCGCTGACAACGAGCTGGTCAAGTTGGTCAATAAAGTGATCGTCGATGCGTACCACCAAGGTGCGTCTGACATTCACGTGGAGCCGATGCCGGGCAAGGGGAAAATTGGTATTCGCTTTCGCATTGATGGCGCGCTCATTCCCTACATTGAAGTGCCCGCGCAGTTTCGGTCAGCGATGGTGACGCGGCTGAAAATCATGTGCGATTTGGACATCTCCGAAAAGCGCAGACCGCAAGACGGCAAAATCAAATTCAAGAAATACGGCCCGCTCGACATAGAGTTGCGCGTGGCTACCATTCCGTCAGCGGGCGGCGTGGAAGATGTGGTGATGCGGATCTTGGCCGCAGGCGAGCCAATTCCGCTGGAAAAGTTGGGCCTGACTCAGCACAACCGCGAGCGTTTGGAAGCCACCATCAGCAAGCCTTATGGCTTGTTTTACGTGTGTGGGCCGACGGGTTCGGGCAAAACCACCACGTTGCATTCGATTTTGAAGTTCCTGAACACCTCGGAGACCAAAATCTGGACGGCTGAAGACCCGGTGGAAATCACCCAAAAAGGTCTGCGCCAAGTGCAAATCAACAAGAAGGCGGGTATCGACTTTGCGCTGGTGATGCGCGCATTTTTGCGTGCCGACCCGGACGTGATCATGGTGGGCGAGTCGCGCGACAAGGAAACCGTGAGCATGGGCGTGGAGGCCTCGCTCACCGGGCACTTGGTTTTTTCTACGCTGCATACCAACTCCGCGCCCGAATCCATCTTGCGCTTGCTGGACATGGGCATGGATCCGTTCAATTTTGCTGATGCGCTGCTGGGCATTTTGGCGCAGCGGCTGGCACGCAAGCTGTGCGCGTGCAAAGAGGCCTATGTGCCCGACCCCGCCGAGCTGCGCCTGTTCATGACCGAGTACGCGCAAGAGCTGTCGCAAACCGCCGCGTGGCAAGCCGATCCGGGTGGCGAGGCGCAAGCGCTGCTCAGCAGTTGGCATCGGCTTTATGCCCAAGACGGCCAGTTGCGTTTTTACCGCGCCGTGGGCTGCGACAAGTGCCATCAAACGGGCTACAAAGGCCGCATCGTCTTGCACGAGTTGTTGATTGCCGACGATTTGCTCAAGCGCCAAATTCAAGAGCGGGCGCGGGTAGCAACGCTGTTTGCCACCGGCCTGGAAAGTGGCATGCGCACCTTGAAGATGGATGGCATGGAAAAAATCATGCAGGGCTTGACCGATTTGAAGCAGGTGCGATCCGTCTGCATCAAGTGAGGGTGCGGCGCAACCAGGGCTTGAGTAGCCAGTTGTCCAGCGTCCACGGCCCGGTGCCGAACACCGCTAAACCTGCCAGCAGCACGCCCCATGTGATGTGCTGTTGCAGTGCGGCGGGGGCAATCTCGCTCAGACTCAGCACTGCCACCACGTTCATCACCGACAGGCCCAGCGGCGCAAAGCGTCCGCCCACGCCCAGCATCAGCAGCACGGGCAGTACCAATTCGCCGCCCGTGCCCATCCATGCCGCCAAAGTGGGCGGCAGCAGTGGGACGTGGTATTCGTCATTGAACAGGGCCAAGGTCGTTTCCCAGTCGCGGATTTTGGTCAGGCCGGACAAGAAAAACGCTTGCGCCACATGCGCCCGAGCCAGCACGGCCAGCAGTGGTTGCAGGTGGTTCAGTCCCTTGGTGCCGAGTTCGGCCAGCAACAGACAGCTACGGATTGCGATACGCAGGGACATACAAAGCTCGCTCAGTGTGTGAGTGGATGCGTCAGTGCAACAGGGCCACGCCCAGCACCAGCCCTTGGGGCACTGCGCGGTTCAGCCACAGGGTGAAGTCAAAGTCGGCCTCCGCAGCCAAGGCCGCGTCCAGCGCCGCCAGCAGCGATTGGCCGTGGAGCAGGGCGTGCAGTAGCGCGGCTTGGGCGGGCGTGCAAGCGGCCACGTTGGGGCGCAAGCCCTGCCGCCAGACCAAGGCGGTTTCGCTGTGCTGGGCTTGCAGCTTGGCGGCCACCTCGTCGAGCGATGGCGCATGTTCGGTGTGCGCTTGGATCAGGCTGACCACCGGCCATGCACTGTCGCGCAGCGCGGTGGCGGGCGGCAGGCGCAGCGTGATGGCATCGGGTTCGTGTTGACCCAGTAGCGCAAAGCTGGCGGGCTGGGCGCTGGCATCGGGCGCACTGGCGGCGCGGTGCAAGGCCCATTCCACGCGAGCCACATCGGCCAGATACGGCACTTCAAGCAATTGCGGGTCACGGGCCACGAAGTCGGGCAGGAGCGCGCCCCAACACGCCAAGTCGCCCACTTCGGGCGGATGGCGCAGCCAAAAATGCCGCGCCAAGGTGGCAAAACTGTCGCTGCCGATCAACTCGGCCAGCACGGGGTAGGTGGCTTGCAGGGCGCGTTCGGCCAAGGCGTAGCCGTTGGTGCGGTAGGCGCTCAAACCGCGCTCCCAGGCGGGGCGCATCATGGCGGCCAAGGTGGCTTCTGCCGAGGCTGAGTTCTGCGGCGAGACCGACACCTCGGCGGAGGCTTGGCTCCAATCAGGCAGCGTGTGCGCTTGCGCCCACAGGGCTTGGAGCAGGGTTTGTTGCTGCATCAGCAGTGAGGTGCTCATGATGCGGCCCCCAGCGTGGCGCGGCTGCATTGCATCATCCAATGGCGTGCTTGGGCGGCTTCGTCCAGCAGCACGGACAGGGGCGGCACATCGGTGTCCCATTCGATCAAGGTCGGCACCGCGCCCCAGCGGCTGATGGCGTGCTGGTACAGCGTCCAAACCTCGGGGCAGACGCGGCTGCCGTGGTCGTCGATCACGATGTTACCCAGATGCGCGTGGCCCGCCAGATGCAGCTCGGCCACGCTGGCGGCGGGCAGGGTGTTGATCCAAGCGCGACATTGGGCTAAGGCGGCGGCGCGGTCAGCGTCTGCATCGCCTGACGGGCCGCTGCGCAGGCGGGTGTTTTGTGCGTTGACGTAGAGGTTGTTCACGTCCACCAGCAGTTGGCAGCCAGTGCGTTGCGCCAGCGCAGCCAAGAATTCGGCTTCGGGCAGATCTGCGTGCGCCCATTCCAGGTAGGCGGACAGGTTTTCGACCGCAATGGGGCGCTGCAAACGCTCTTGCACCCGCTGCACGTTGGCGCACATCACCGTGAGGGCTTCGTGGGTGCAGGCCACGGGCAGCAGGTCGGCGGCATGTATCGGTTGCGCGTGACCCGGCAAGGGCGCACGGGCAAAACTGGCGTGGTCACTGACGTGCACGGGCTCGATTTCTTGCACCAGCCGCGCCAGTTGCGACAGGTGTTGCTCATCCACACCCAAGGCGGAGCCCAGTGACAAACCCACGCCATGCAAGCTGACGGGATAGTGTTCGCGTCCCTGCCGCAGCACCGCCAAGGCGGCACCACCGGGGGCGAAAAAATTCTCGGAATGGACTTCAATGAAGCCGAGCGCCGGGCGCGTGTGCAGCAGCTCGGCGTAATGCGGATGCCGCCACCCTATGCCCACGACTGGCGTGTCGCAGGCGGGGCCGTGGGCAAGAGGGGCGGTCAGCAGCATGATGACTCTGGGCGCTGGGGTTCAGCTCTTCATCTTGGCGGGAGCCTTCATCATACCGCCCATCTTTTCGCAAGTGCCTTTGGCGACGTACTTCCACTCGGCCTTGTCCATGTCCATTTTGGACTGGCCGGCGCAGCTGTGGACACCCGTGGTGCTGGCGCAGTCGTTTTGACCGGCCTTGGCAATGCCAAAGCACTTTTCTTTGGCCATGCTGTCCTTGGCCATCGAGTCTTTTTCCATGCTGTCAGCCGCGAAAGCGGGGGTGGCGAACATGGCCAAAGACATCAACGAAGTGGCAGCGGCGGCGATCATGGCGCGTTGGTTCATGGTGAAACTCCTGAAAAATAAAGTTAAAAACAAGGGGTTGAAGGCAAACCATCTGGGGCTGTGATTCTCAGTGAGCACCACGTTTCAGACTGGTTAGGGCTTGGTCTGTGCAATCAGCGAGTTCTTACAGCGTGGCTGAAAAAATCTGCAAAATTTTTCAGAGCAGGTCTGAAATGCGATCCCACGCCTCGGGCGGGATGCGGCCGCTGTACTGCTCTACCACCCGGCCCGACTTGTCCAGCAGGTAAGCGGCGGGCAAATGGCTGGGGCGCGCCAGCGTGCTTTGGTAGCTGGCATCGCCCGCCCACAGCGCCAGCAGGCGTTGGTCTTTGTTGACCACTTTGGCGACCAGGCGCTCGTAGTCAGCGGTGTCTTGCAGCTTGCGGTCTAAGCTGACCGTGACCAGCTTGAACGGCTGCCCCTTCCAGCCCTGCGCATTGGCGCGCAGCTCGGGCATCTTGTCGCGGCACACGGCGCAATCGGTAGACCAAAACAGCACCAGCGTGACCTTGCCGCGCTGTTCGGCCAAGTTGAAGGGCTTGCCTTCCAGCGTCTTGCCTTGCAGTTGCGGCGTGGTGCCGACCGCGCTGGCGGCTGCGGGTGCCGATGCCGTCCCGGCACCCGGCGGTGTGCCCGCTGCATTCGGCGCAGCAGCCCATGACGACGCTGCCCATGCCAGCGCGCTGCCAAAAATCCAAGCCCCAATCAGCCCGCGACGGGGCATGGTGAAAGTGCGCATCAAAATTCTCCTGCGTGATGTGTGTCTTCGTCGGCGCAGTGCGGTTTTTCTTACACCGCGCTTTCCACGGATACTGGCATATCTGCCACTCACTTGCCCACCATGCAATCCCCCACTGCCATCGAGTCCCAGCTTGCCGCACACCGCGACTACCTGCTGCGCTTTGCGCGCCTGCAATTGCGCAACGACGCATGGGCGCAAGACGCAGTCTCTGAAACCTTGCTGGCCGCGTTGAGCAAACCGCAGGCGTTTGAACAGCGCTCGCAGCTCAAGACCTGGCTGGTTGGCATCTTGAAACACAAAATCATCGACGCGCTGCGCCAGCATGGCCGCGAAGTCAGCCTGAGCGGGGATGAAGACGAAAGCAGCAGCGACTTGCTCGACCAAGCCTTGTTCGCCGCCGATGGGCACTTTGCCGACAAGCCCGCTGACTGGGGCAACCCGGAGCAAGAACTCAGCAGTCGCCAGTTTTTTGAAGTGCTGGAAGCCTGCGCCAGCCAGCTTCCCGCCACGCAAGGGCGGCTGTTTTTGATGCGCGAATGGCTGGAGCTGTCCAGCGACGACATCTGTAAGGAACTGGGCCTGACCCCGACCAACTTGTATGTGCAACTGCACCGCGCCCGCCAGCGCCTGCGTGAGTGCCTGCAATTGAACTGGTTTGCCAACCCTCAAGCCCTATGAAATTAACCTACCCTCTCCAACTCAGTTGTCAGGACGCAGCGGCGCTGCTGCTGGCCCGTGAAGACCGTAGCCTGTCGTTGGTCGACCGCGCCGCCTTGCGCGTGCATTTAGCGATCTGCGCCGCTTGCCCGCGCTTTGAGCGCCAAGTGTTGACCATGCGCAACGCCATGAAACAGTGGCGCGGCTACGTGGACGAGGATTAACGCACCAAGTACCACAAGATCCCGATCCACTCGTGGATGGCGTAGCGCGATTCCACGTAGCGGCTGGGCAAAAAATCCACCAGCGTCGGTGGCTCGCGGTAAAAGCGCGTGGGGGCGGGAATCACAGTCAAACCTTGCGCGGCGAAGCTTTCAGCGGCGCGGCGCATGTGCCAACTGTGCGTCACCAACGCCACCCGCTGGATGCCATCGCGCTTGAGGATGAAGGCGCTGCGAATGGCGTTTTCGCGGGTGTTGTTCGATGCATCTTCTGACCAGCGCACCGGCACGGTGAACTCGTCGATCAGCACGCGGCTCATGGCTTCGGCTTCGCTGATGTCACCGCCATCGGGCTTGCCGCCGGTCACCAAAATAGGCAAATTGGTGTCGCGGTGCAGCTTGGCGGCGTAGCGCAGACGCACCAAGGTTTCTTCTTTGACGGTGTCGCCACCGTATTCAGGCGCATCGCGGTATCGGCCACCGCCCAGCACCACGATGGCTTGGGCGCGCTTCAGGTCGGTGGCGCTGGCGGGGGCTACTTCTAGGGTGCGCACCAAGGCGTAGCCCACCGCAGGCAGTGACAGCACTACCACCAACAGCAACCCCAAGCTGGTACAGACTTTTGAAAAACGCGGCATGTAATTCCACAGCAACTGGCCGAGCGCAATCAGCAATAGGCCGTTGAAGGGCGGCAGCAGCATGGCGGCCAGTACGTTGGTGATCAGCCAAGAGGTGGACATTGCAGGCCGCCTTTACGCGCAGGTTGCGGCCAGTCGCGCGCCGTGCGTGGCCAAACCCGCCGCGACGCTGCCAAAGCGGTCGCCGACAGCGGTTTCAGTGCCGGGGAAAGCGGCGCTGAAGGCTGCGCCCAGCGGTGTCAGCGCCGACGAGCCGCCGGTCAGATACACCACGTCAGGCTGGCGCAGACCGGCCAGCACCACGCATTCGCGGGCGCAACCCACAATGGCAGTGAGCTGCGAGCTCAGGTTAGTGTGCAGTGCCTCGGCGCTGAGTTGCGCTTGCAGCTCGCGTTCGATGCAGTCGAGCCGCAGCGGCGTGAGCGCGCCCGAGTTGGAGCAGCCGATTTTGGCGGCTTCAACCTCGGCCAAGATGCGGTGGCCTTCGTGGCCTTGCAGCACGCGCATCAGCCGCTGGTGCAAGCTGCGGTCGCTGTAGAGCGAGCGCAGTTCGCTGGCCTCGTGCAGCCCTTTGCGCGAGTAGCACTGTTGAATCAAATGCCAAGTCGCCAAGTTGTAGAACATGGACGACGGCACTTCGCGCCCCGACGGGCCGCCGTGCCCCAAGCCGAGCAGCGGCATGACGTGGCGCAGGTTCAGCACTTGGTCAAAGTCGGTGCCGCCGATGTGGATGCCGGTGGTCGCCAAAATGTCTTGGGTGCGGTCAGCGTCGGGCGCGGGGTTGGGGCGCACGCGCACCACGGTGAAGTCCGAGGTGCCGCCGCCAATATCGACCACCAGCACGGTGGTTTCGCGGCGCACTTGGCGCTCAAAGTCCAGCGCGGCGGCGATGGGTTCGAGCTGGAATTCAACATGGCTGAACCCAGCTTCGCGCGCGGCGCGCTCCAGTGTGTTTTGCGCCAGCGCGTCGCGGGTGGGGTTGTCGTCCACGAAATGCACCGGGCGGCCCATCATGGCGGCGTGCAGCGGCTGGCCTAAGTGGGCTTCGCTGCGGGTTTTGACCTCGCGCAGGAACATCACCACGATTTCAAACAGGCTGGTGGGGCGGCCATTGACCAAGGTTTGCTCGTCCATCAGCGCGCTGCCCAGCAAGCTTTTGATAGAGCGCAGCAAGCGGCCTTCTTCGCCGCTCAGGTAGGTGCGCAGGGCGGCTGCGCCGTAATGCACGCGGCCATCTTCGTTCGAGAAAAACAGCGCTGTCGGCAGCGAGCTGCTGGTGCCTTCCAGCGGGATGTGGAGCAGTTGCCCCGCATCGGTCATCAGGGCGGCGGCGGAGTTGGAGGTGCCAAAGTCTATGCCAAGCATCGTTCGTTTCATTCGTCAGGGAGAGAGGGAAAGCTGCGCACTCAGGCCAGCAGGGCTTGGGCGAATTCGCGGGCGTTGAAGGTTTCCAGATCTTCAAGTTTTTCGCCAACGCCGATGAAGTACACCGGCACCGGCTTTTCGCGGGCGATGGCGCACAGCACGCCGCCCTTGGCGGTGCCGTCGAGCTTGGTGACGATCAGGCCAGTCAGCGTCAGCGCTTCGTCAAAGGCTTTGACTTGGGCGAGGGCGTTTTGGCCGGTGTTGCCGTCAATGACCAGCAGCACTTCATGCGGCGCGGTGGCATCGGCTTTTTGCACCACGCGCTTGATCTTTTTCAGCTCTTCCATCAGGTGCAACTGCGTGGGCAAGCGGCCTGCGGTATCGACCAGTACCACGTCGCGGCCTCGGGCACGTCCGGCGCTGACGGCATCAAAGCTGACGGCGGCTGGGTCGCCGCCTTCTTGGCTGATGATTTCGACCAAGTTGCGGTCAGCCCAGACGGCGAGTTGCTCGCGTGCAGCGGCGCGGAAGGTGTCGGCGGCGGCCAGCAGCACGCTGGCGCCAGAGTTGGCCATGTGCTTGGTCAGCTTGCCGATAGAGGTGGTTTTGCCCGCGCCGTTCACGCCCGCCACCATGATCACGGTGGGGCCGTGCTGGCCGTTGTGCAGGTTGTCGTGCCGCTCGCCGACGACCAAGGTTTTTTGCAGCGGCGTCAGCAAGTCGGTGATGGCGTCGGCCAGCAAGCCTTTGACGGCGGCGGGTTCGGTGGTTTTGGTGTCTTTGACGCGGCGTTTCAAGTCGGCCAGCAGATGCTCGGTGGCTTTGACGCCGGTGTCGGCCATCAGCAGCGCGGCTTCGAGCTCTTCGTACAGCGCGTCGTCAATTTGCGTGCCGGTGAAGACGGTGGCGATGCTGGAGCCGGTCTTGCGCAGCCCGGCCTTGAGTTTGTCCAGCCAGCCTTGGCGGGCGGGCGCGGGAGCCGGGGAGGGCGCAGGCGTTGCAGCCGGTACCGCCGCAGGAGCTTGCGCGGCAACCTTGGCGGCTGGCGTGGCTGGTGCGGGCGGCGCTGTGGGCGCTGGTGTTGGCGCTGGTTCCGCGTCGCTGGACTTGCTCCACGGCGGTGTCCACCAGCGGCTGGTGGCTTCTGCCGGGGCGGCGGTGGGTGCGGGCGTGGCAGCCGGTGCAACCGGGGCTGGCGCGGGAGCGGCTGTTGCAACAGGTGCGA
>ERZ724523.2735-NODE-2735-length-9999-cov-4.846340_pt1 | contig 9999 bp, 8 predicted proteins | sample MGYA00376056_ERZ724523 | MGnify/ENA primary metagenome ERZ724523 (study PRJEB28724, sample SAMN07190888) | wastewater metagenome | isolation source: influent of sewage treatment plant in Hong Hong | place: USA: Christiansburg, Virginia | collected 2016-03-01 ... | reverse complement strand
CAGGTAGCAGTAGTCGCTGACGGTCCAGCAGGAGCGATGGAAGATCCAGTGCACCAGGCCGACCGCCACGCCGTCTTGCCAGGCCAGCGCGGCGTGCATCGGTTCGCTGGGGTCGAGAAAACGCTGCCAGGTGACGGCGCTGACCTCGGCGGCAATCTCGGCGTTATAGAAGCGTTGATAGCCCTGCCACAGGGGTAACCAGGCGGGATGATCGGCGGCGCTGACGGGGCGAATCTGGCGTGTGGACATGGGCGTTCCTTAGGGCTGGTGAGTGGCGGCGCGGGCGCTGTGCATCTGCGCCGCCAGTGCTTGATCTTTGGCCTGCGGGCTGGCGCTTAGGGCCTGTTGCACACCGGTGTGGTCGGCGGCGTTGCGATTCTGGCTGAGTTTCCACTGGCCATGCAGGCGCTGGATCGGCAGGGCAAAGCCGACGATGGCGCGCAGCATGGCGTCGATATAGTCGCGCGGCGCATCGTCCATGACCCACGGCTGAGGTTGGCGGCTTTCGTGGGCAGCAGTTAAGTGCGTGAGCAGTTGACGCAGGCGCTCGGGGTCATCGAACAGTTCGAGTTGGCCGTGGGCGTGCACGCTGATGTAGTTCCAGGTCGGCACCGCTTTGCCGTGCTCGGTCTTGGACGGATAGGCGCTGGGGCTGACGTAGGCGTCGACGCCGCTGAAGATCGCCAGCGCCTCAGGCTGCTCGGCAAAGGCCTGCCACTGCGGGTTAGCGCGGGCGAAGTGACCATACAGGGTGCCGTAGTCTCCTTCCTCGGCCACCAGCAACAGCGGCAAATGGCTGGCTTGTAGGCCGCCGGCGCCGTGGCTGACCAGCGCCGCTAGCGGGTGTTGACGCATCTGCGCGTGCAATTGGCTGAGGTCATTCTGGGTAAAGGCGGTGGGGATATACATGGGCGAACTCCGGCGCTAATGGCATCATCCTAGGCAAGCCATTGGCCTGTTGTAAGAGCCATTTATAGTGAGTTTGATAGAGCCAATTTTCAGAACCTGTTCAATGTCTGCTGCGCGTCGGCCATACGGCGTTAAAAATGACCTCGGAATGCCGCTTGCGGCTAACGCGCTTTAGCGCGGCCCTTAGGGTGAGTGGAGCGAGTCATGCTCATTTACAACCCGTAAACTCCGCTCCCTCGGTCATTTTTGCCTTGTCTGGCTCTAGCTCGCGAGACCTTGAATAGGTTCTCAGGAAGTCCTGCCATGTCCCTCCCCGCACCGCTGCCTTTCGACCTTGCCGGCATTCAGCTCGATCCGCGCCGCGGCCTGGCGCGCCAGCTGTACCAGGCCCTGCGCGAGCGCATTCTCGATGGTCGCTTGCGCAGCGGTACGCGCCTGCCGGCTGGCCGCGAGCTGGCCGAGCTGCTCGGCGTGTCGCGCAACACCGTGGGCCGCGCGGTCGATCAGTTGTATGCCGAGGGCTATGTGCAGGCGCGGGTGGGCGATGGCACCTATGTGGCGACGTTGGTCCTGCACAACGAGCCGACTCCCCGCGTGGCCAGTAGCCCGGCACCCACTGCGGCCTTGCAGCGAGTGCAGGCGCAGCCGTTGCGCCTGCCGCCGAGTGGGGCGCCACGGGCGTTTCGCGTCGGCGTGCCAGCCTTCGACCTGTTCCCGTTTGAGACCTGGGCGCGGCTGCAGGCGCGTTTCTGGCGCAAGCCTGGGCCTGCGCGGCTGGGCTATGGTGATGCGGCCGGCGATGGCCAGTTGCGTGAGTTAGTCGCGGCGTATCTGCGTAACAGCCGTGGGCTGCACTGCGACCCGGCGCAGATCGTTATCACCTGCGGCGCGCAACAGGCGATCAGTTTGTGTGCGCAGTTGCTGGTCGACCTAGGCGATCGGGTGGCCATTGAAAACCCGGGTTATCGCGCTGCTGGTCATGCCTTTGCCGCCGCCGGGGCTGAGCTGTGCGGCGTGGCGGTGGATGGTGATGGCTTGGATGTGGCGGCGCTGGCACAGGTGGAAAACTGTCGGCTGGCCTATGTCACGCCCTCGCACCAGTACCCTACTGGGGTGACCTTGTCGCTGGCGCGGCGCCTAGCGTTGCTGGAGTGGGCCGAACGCAATGACGGCTGGATCATCGAGGACGATTATGATGGCGAATACCGCTACAGCGGCACGCCGTTGGCACCTTTGGCGGCGCTGGATCGGCAGGGCCGGGTGCTCTATGTCGGCACCTTCTGCAAAATTGCCTTTCCGGCCCTGCGTCTGGGCTATCTAGTGTTGCCGTCGGCCTTGGCGCCGCTGTTTGCCCAGCGCCGCGCGCTAGACATGCGCCACTCGGAAATCGGCACCCAAGTGGTGATGGCCGAGTTTATTGCCGGTGGGCATTTTCAGCGGCATATCCGGCGCATGCGCGTGGCGGCGCGCAAGCGCCGCGATGCCTTGCTGGCTGCCTGGCCTGCGAGCATCCCCGGCTGCGCCGCGCTACCGGTAGTGGAGGCCGGGTTACACCTGTGTGTGCGGGTCGAGAGCCTGGCCCGTGAGAGTGAGCTGATCGCGGCAGCCGAGCAGGTTGGGGTCGAGCTCAATGCGCTAAGCGCTTACTGGCTGCCAGACCGTTCGCCGCCTGCGGATGCGCGCGCTGGCCTGGTGCTAGGTTTTGCTGCCGTGCCCGAGCCGCAAATTGTTCAAGCTGTAGCGCGGTTACGCGCCGCCTGGCAGGTATAACGTCGCTGCAGCGCACTTTGTGCGGGGATAAAAAAAGGGATGACCTAAGTCATCCCTGAAGGAGAAGAGGCGTGGGAGCCTCCCTATCGCAATGAGGTGTCGCGGCGCAGGTTATTTCTGCGGTTTTTTCTGCGGCTGCTGCAGTTTTTTTACCGAGCTTGGCAGGTTGTCGCTGGAAAAAATTTGAATGTCCGGCCATAGGCGACGCGGTGGGTGAATCGCCAGAAAGCCAGGGGTCGCTACTTGCTGCTGCATGTCAATTCTCCTGGCTTAAGGCTGCAGTGGGACCAGACGCGGGGCGATCATGTTTTCTGGGCGCAGGATGTCGGCCAAGGTGGCGTCGTCCAGCAGCTTCTCTTCACGCACCAGCTCCAGTACACCGCGGCCGCTTTCCAAGGCGATCTTGGCGATGCGGGTAGCGTTTTCGTAGCCGATGTAGGGGTTCAGCGCGGTGATCAGGCCGATCGATTGCTCGACCAGATAACGGCAGTGATCTTCGTTGGCGCTGATGCCATCGATGCAATGCTCGCGCAACATGTCCATGGCGCGGGTCAGCAGGCGGATCGAGTCGAGGATCTTGTAGGCGATCAGCGGCTCCATCACGTTCAGCTGCAGCTGGCCAGCTTCGGCGGCCAGGGTCAGGGCCAGGTCGTTGCCGATCACTTCGAACGCCACCTGGTTGACCGCTTCCGGGATCACCGGGTTGACCTTGCCGGGCATGATCGAGCTGCCTGGCTGGCGTGCTGGCAGGTTGATTTCATTGATGCCGGTGCGTGGGCCGCTGGACAGCAGGCGCAGGTCGTTGCAGATCTTCGACAGCTTGACCGCGGTGCGCTTGAGCATGCCGGAGAACAGCACGAAAGCGCCCATGTCTGAGGTGGCTTCGATCAGGTCGGCGGCAGCGATAACCGGATGCCCGCTGATGATGGCCAGGCGCTCAACCGCGCGCTTCTGGTAGCCAGGGTCAGCGTTGATGCCGGTGCCGATCGCGGTACCACCGAGGTTTACTTCGGAGAGCAAATCCGGGGCCATGCGCTTGAGGTGTTGCAGGTCTTCGCCGAGGGTCACGGCAAAGGCGCGGAATTCTTGACCGAGGGTCATCGGCACGGCGTCTTGCAACTGAGTGCGGCCCATCTTCAGAACGTGGTTGAACTCCAGGCCCTTGGCAGCAAACGACTGAATCAGTTTGTCGAGTGCAGTGAGCAGGTAGTCATGACCCAACAGCAAGCCGACGCGAATGGCGGTCGGGTAGGCGTCGTTGGTCGACTGCGCCATGTTCACGTCGTTGTTCGGGTGCAGGTATTGGTATTGGCCTTTTTCATGGCCCATGGCTTCCAGGGCGATGTTGGCGATCACCTCGTTGGCGTTCATGTTGGTCGAGGTGCCGGCGCCGCCTTGAATCATGTCGACCACGAACTGCTCGTGGAACTCGCCCTGAATGATGCGTGCACAAGCGGTGCTGATGGCGGTGTGCTTGGTCGCGGACAGGTGGCCCAACTCACGGTTGGCATCAGCGGCGGCCTGCTTGACCATGGCTAAGCCGATAACCAATTTCGGGTAGTGCGCAAGTGGTACACCAGAGAGTCTAAAATTCTGCACAGCACGTAGAGTCTGAATGCCGTAGTAGGCTTCAGCAGGAACTTCCAGAGTGCCGAGCAGGTCTTTTTCGATACGCGTGGATGCAACAGCAGACATGATGAGTGTGACTCTTTGGTAATACGGCAAACGCCGCGATGACCATAGATTAGGAGCTGTAGGCGATTATTGGCCAATGCCGTTACTTGCTGGGGTATGCACAATCGGCATAATGTCGCCGAGTGCTGTTGATTTTGTCGCTTGTGCATAATTTCAAACGAATGGCGGGGATGTTCTCGATGAATCTGGAAACCAAATGGCTCGACGATTTTGTCGCTTTGGCCGCCACGCGCAGCTTTTCTCAGGCGGCGGCGAAGCGTTTCGTCACCCAACCAGCATTCAGTCGGCGTATTCGCAGCTTGGAAGCGGCGCTAGGGCTGGTGCTGGTTAATCGCAGCCACACGCCCATCGAGCTGACCGAGGCCGGCCAACTGTTTTTGGTCACCGCGCGCAACCTCAGCGAGCAGCTCGGTGAGGTGGTGCGCCACCTGCACAACATCGAAGGACAACAGGGCGAAGTGCTGCAAATTGCCGCCGCGCACTCGCTGACCTTGGGATTTTTCTCTGAGTGGATCGCGCGCCTGCGCCGTGAAGGCTTGCCGCTGAGCACGCGGCTGGTGGCGAGCAACGTTGGTGAAGCAGTGCATGCCCTGCGCGAAGGCGCCTGCGACCTGATTCTCGCCTATTACGACCCAGATGCGGCGTTGCAATTGACCAGTGAAATTTTCCCCTCGTTGCATTTGGGCAACACCGAAATGCTCCCGGTGTGTGCGGTGGACGAGCACGGTGCGCCGTTGTTCCAACTGGACAGCGGGCAAAGCGTGCCGCTGCTGGCGTATAGCGCCGGGGCTTTTCTTGGCCGTTCGGTGAATGCCCTGATCCGTCAGCGTGCGCTGCGCGCCACCACGGTGTACGAAACAGCGATGGCCGACAGCCTGAAGAGCATGGCCCTGCAAGGCTTGGGGGTGGCGTGGGTGCCGCGCTTATCGGTGACCGCCGAGCTGGCTCGCGGTGAGCTGGTGGTGTGTGGCGATGAGCATTGGCAGGTGCCCTTGGAGATTCGCCTGTACCGCAGCGCCTTGCAGCGTAAGGCGGCGGTGCGCTTGCTGTGGCGCAAGTTGGAGTCAGGTATGGGCGGCGAGGGCGCTTAAGCGCAGCGGATGTCGGGTCAGTAATCTGCGACATGCCGGGTAGCCGCGCACTGTTATTATCCAGCGCATTACTCGGCCCGTGCAGGTGATTTGCCACGGGCGGCGATGATTTGTGGAGCCGCGCCAGTGTTATCGAACTCTCAAATTGGGTTGCGCCAGTGGATTTGGCGCGCCTTTGCGCAAAGCGCCCTGATCCCCCTGTTGCTGGTGGAAACGGTGCTGATCGCCGTCTATCTGTTGAGCAACAGCTCGATCCGTGAAACCCAAATCGACTACCTGCGCGACACCGCCATGACCGAGCTGAAGTTCGCTGCGGCCCTTGAAGGACGGGTGGTGGAGGAGCAACTGGCGAAGGTCGGCGGATTGGCTGCGCTGTATCGTAATCTCACGGCTCAAGCCCTGCAGCAGCCAGCGCCGGCGGCGGTGCAAAATTTGGCCCTGAGCGCTGATGGTGTGCATTACAGCGTGCGCGACGAAGGTGGCGCGGCGGTGTTCTACCCCAACAGCACGGCGCCGGCCAAGCATGACCTGGACAAGGTGGCCCGCCTGGCTCGCCTCGACCCGCTGATGCAGCAGATCAAGACCCACACCCCGCTGGTGGCGGCGCTGTACTTCAACAGCTGGGACAGCCTCAACCATATCTACCCGTGGTTCCGTACGCCGGACCGCTACGCCCATGACATGGTGATCCCGGACTACAACTTCTATTACCTCGCCGATGCCAAGCACAACCCGCAGCGCAAAGTGGTGTGGACCGACGTTTACCTCGACCCGGCCGGACAGGGCTGGATGGCATCGGCTATTGCCCCGGTCTATCGCGACGACTTTCTTGAAGGCGTGGTGGGTATCGACATCACCGTGGATGACATCCTTAAACAGATTGGCCAGCTGCAGGTGCCGTGGAACGGCTACGCCATGTTGGTCAGCAAGGACCTCAATATTATGGCCCTGCCTGAGGCGGGCGAAGTGGACTTCGGCCTCGACGAACTCACTCAGCATACCTATGACGAGGCCATACGCAGCGAGCTGTTCAAGCCTGAGGACTTCAACCTGCGCCAGCGCGCAGACACCCAAGCGTTTGCGCAACGCTTAGCGACCCAGGCGGCAGGTATCGAGCGCGTCCAGTTCGGCGGTCAGGCGCATTTGGTGGCCTGGGTCAGCATTGCGCAAACTGACTGGCACCTGTTGACCGTGGTGGCCGAGAAGGATGTGTTTGCTCAGACCAACAATCTGGCTCAGCGCTACAAAGAGATCGGCTACCTGCTGATCGTTGGCTTGCTGCTGTTCTACGTGGTGTTTTTCAGTTTTATGTGGCTGCGCAGCAAGCGCTTGAGTGATCAGTTGCGCGAACCCATTACCGGCATCTCGCACATGATGCGTGAGATTGGTCGCGGCAACCGTCGTCCGCAGCGGGTGCTGTCGAACATCGACGAGCTGGATGAAATGGTCGGCCACGCAGTCGATCTTGGCGTGCAACTGGAGCACAGCGAAGCACAGCACTCGAACGCGCAGCAGCGCCTCGAACTGGTGCTGGAAAGCGCCACCGAAAGCCTGTGGGAATTCAACATCAATACCCAGCAGGTCAGCTTGCGTGGACGTTTTGTCGAACGCTTCGGTTTGCCGAGCAGCGAAATCAGTGGCGCGGCTTTTATGCAGCGCGTGCATCCCGATGATCTGGCGCACATGACACCTGCGCAGCAGCTACTCGATGGCAGCGGCTCCGAGGATTATGAGGCCGAGTTCCGCTTCGCCGACGGCGCCGGTCACTACCATTGGTTGCTCAGCCGTGGCCGGGTGCTGGAGCGCGATCCGCAGAGCCGGCGCGCCCTGGTACTGGCGGGCACCCATGTGGACATCGACACCCTGAAGCAGACCGAGGCCGATTTGCGCCAAGCGCACCTAGAAGCCCAAGCGGCCAGTCAGGCCAAGTCGCGGTTTATCTCCAGCATCTCCCACGAGTTGCGCACACCGCTGAATGCCATTTATGGCTTTGCCCAGTTACTGCGCCTTGAACATCCGCTGGAGGGCGATGGCACCGAGGCGCGCTATCTGGATGAAATCATGCTCGCCAGCACCCACCTCAACCAACTGGTGGGCGATATCCTCGACTGGTCTAGCGTGCAGGCTGAGAAAGCGCCGCTCGAACTGCAACCGGTGGCAGTCATCCAGTTGATGAGTGAGTGCGCCGACATGGTCCGTGTTGAAGTGCGCAGTCACGGGCTGCAACTGCAGGTTGACCTGCCTGAGCGCGCGCTGCAGGTGTCTGCCGACCCGCGTCGGCTGCGTCAGGTGTTGATTAACCTGTTGTCCAACGCGATCAAATACAACACCGCCAATGGCCAGATCACCCTCGGTTACCAGATCGTTGCCGGGAACATTCGTTTGCTGGTTGAGGACACCGGTCTAGGCATCAGCGCCGATCTACAAGCCCAACTGTTTGAGCCGTTCCAGCGTCTGGGCCGCGAGAACACGGCGATTCAAGGCACCGGCATTGGCTTGTCGCTGTGCCGCGAGTTCGCCAGCCTGATGCACGGGCAGATGGGTGTGCACAGCGAGCCGGGAGTCGGCAGCCGTTTTTGGATCGAGCTGCCGTTACTGTCGCTTGGCAATGCAGATGTTATCTCGGACTAAGCGCTTATTTGGCGCAGCGGCATAAGTTGCGTTTAGCGTTGGCCCTAACGGCGCTAGCCCGCGCCGACACAAGCTGTCATAGCGTGCGCAATAGCTCGCACGCCTCGGCCCAGTTGCAGGCACCGGCCGGCGGATTGTTTTCAAACACCATGCGATAGCGATAACCGCGCCCGGCGGCGGCTTCCCATTACTGTCCTAGCTCTATCTTGGCCTCTCTGTCGGAGTTGTCGCGATCGCCGCCTTTGGTTTCTTGGTTTCCAGTAGATAGTTTCTTTGAGTCCGCATGTACCAATTATTCTGCCTACGGGGGGCATGTGGCTTTGCTGAGTTTAGGGGGCTGTAGCGATTATTGATGAAGCGATATACTGGGAAAAATAATTAAATAGGGGGGCATATATTTTGAGTAATCGTTGGACTCACGAGCAGCTTAAGTTAGCATTTCACCTGTATTGTCAGTTGCCATTTGGTAAGTTAGATAAAGGTAATAAGGAAGTTATTGGGCTCGCTAAGTTGATTGGGCGAACGCCATCCGCAGTTGCGCTTAAGTTAGTCAATTTTGCCAGTCTCGATCCGATGTTATCTGCTCGTGGCATCAAAGGTATGGGCAATACCTCTGCTCTTGATCGTGAAATATGGCACCAATTTCATTCTGACTGGGAAGGGTTGGCAAGCGAGAGCGAAAATATACGCAGGAACCTGATGGCTGAGCAAGGTATCGTCGAAATAGTAGAAGTAGACCAATCAGATTTTTCCGACTTCACCGGCGAAACACGGCAAGTAATTCGTGAGCAGCGAATCAAACAGGATTTTTTCCGTAAGGCTGTTTTGAGCAGCTATCGTGGGCGCTGCTGCATGTCAGGAATGTCAGAGGCGCGATTGCTTATTGCCGGTCACATCGTTCCCTGGAGTAGAGATAAAAGAAATAGGCTAAATCCCGCTAATGGATTGAGTTTATGTGCTGTTCATGATCGAGCATTTGATATTGGACTGTTAACGTTAAGTGACGATTATCGTATTATTTTGAGTGAACAAATAAAGCGCAAGAATGATTGTTTTCTAAATTCTATTTTTGTACCGCTCGCGGGCAAAACCATAGAGCTTCCTGAACGATTTGCTCCGGAAATATCCTTTATTCGCCGCCATCGATCGGAGATTTTCATTGATGCAAGATAGTCTTAGTTATACCGTTTTTGAATATTTATATCGTGATGCTGCAAATTATAAAGCACATGGATTGATTCTTTTGCGTGGCTGTTTTAGCGAGAGACACGAGGCTGATATTAGAAAGTATTGTGAGCAGGGTGAGTACTTTGTTGCGGAGCAGTTAGATATTCCGTCTCTTTGTGAGTTGTTGTGGGTAGAAAGCTCCGGGCCATCAGAAGATGATCATGGATGGCATGAGTTCATTGGCTTGCGTCCCCCTGAAGTAGGTGAAGAAACGGCTCTTAATGAGTGGGGTAAGCTTGACGAATTGCTGGTGCGCTTTAGATCTGTTAAGGAATGGAATTTGAGATTGTCCAAAAATGCATAAAAGTTAACTTTCGAGAAGCGACCTGCAAAGATCGCTGGCGGCAAGCATCTAGTGACGCTGGAGGCTGCTATCAGCGAAAACCAAACAAGGGAAATGCAATCACATGGCTTACAGTTGGTAGTGCCGTGTCTGATACAGGCGACCTATACAGATATTCAGCGTGAGTGGTTAATTGGGCTAGATACATTTATTGACGTTATTAAACAGCAGCAAAGAAGAGCATAAGCGGTGTGTGGAGCCGTCGGTATTGGATCTGCGAGTTGTTACTGTCAGCTCCTTGCGTGCAAAAACGCTGTTGATGTGGTTTAACAGGCCTGTGGGTGGCGCTGGAGCTACGCGGAAATAATCACAGGGAGAGCCGAATGAATTCGA
>ERZ724523.2726-NODE-2726-length-10013-cov-3.699940_pt1 | contig 10013 bp, 9 predicted proteins | sample MGYA00376056_ERZ724523 | MGnify/ENA primary metagenome ERZ724523 (study PRJEB28724, sample SAMN07190888) | wastewater metagenome | isolation source: influent of sewage treatment plant in Hong Hong | place: USA: Christiansburg, Virginia | collected 2016-03-01 ... | reverse complement strand
CGAGTGTGATGAGCTGATTCACCTTGGGATTGAGTCCTGGCGCTCCTTGCTGTAGCACCAGCCGGAATCGGCCTGGCCATCGCTCGATCATCTGTCGTGCCACCGGAACCGCCGGATCATCCTCTCTGTGCACCCCAAGGAGTACCTCATACTCCGGATAGTCCAGCTCTGCGAAGGAAGTAAGGTTCTCTGTAAGCCCGTCATCGCAGCCGGCCAGGGGCTTCAGGATCGAGATCGCCGGAACCGGGCGAGAAGGACGCACCATCTGCGCACGAAGGAATCGCCAAAGGAGTGCGGCCTGGATGGCGACACAGACAACTCCCACAGAAGCAATCAAGAACAACGCGAATGAAGAGAAAGACACGTTGGCTCCAGCAATGTCCGACCGTGAAATGTATAGCAAGAATGCTCCCCATCAGACACGCTGATTTCCGAAAGGAAAGAGAGCAAAGTTACAAACATCGGACCAATCAGAGTCGCAGGATGGCGGCAGCGCTCGCGAGTCGCTCCATAATGAAGCGTATTATATACATAATATTTCCTTGGTTGCCGATACCTACCGGCAACGGTTCGCTGATCAATATGCTCGCCCTGAGCGAGCCGGATCAGGTATATGGATTCATAAGTGTCGATGGCTCCTGAGTCCCGCCTGCAACGTGCGCTGCGATTCCTCACGTCTATGCTGACGGGCGGAGCCGCGACGCTGGTGGACTTTGGTGTACTGACCAGCCTCGTCGAGTTGCTTCATGTCTCACCCACCCGAGCGAATATTCCGTCTCTGCTCGCGGGTGCTACGATTCAGTTCGTTGGCAATCGCCACATGGTCTTCAAGGCCGGACATTTGGCGGTCAGACCGCAGCTCCTGGGATTCATCGTGGTTGAGATAGGAACTTTCGCGCTCAACGCCGTTAGCTTTCATCTCCTGGTCAAGCTGACCGGTGTTCCCTATCCAATCGCCAGGCTACTCTGTTCGTTTGCGGTGTTTGCGACGTTTAGCTACCCGCTGTGGAAGCGAGTCTTCGCAGAAAACCCAACCGAACGAGGGTAATGGACGCACCACGACTTCCCCGCGCTAGAGCGACGGATCAAGGGAATTACTGAGAGCGTTCTCGACGGGTCAGTGAGTAGGCTCGCTAAGATTCGACTGGAAGCGCTGGTGGATGACATCAGCCAGCGATCGGAAACGCTGACCAAGTACGGCACCATCTTTGGCACACCAGCCTACATGGCGCCGGAACAAGCCGCTGGTGGTGAGGTCGATGGCCGGACGGACCTGTATGCACTCGGAGCAGTGATGTATGAGCTGCTGACCGGCTGGGTGCCCTTTGATGCAGATGATCCATCGGTCATCTTGCGGCAGCAGATTCTGGCACCGGTTCCTCCGATGTCGCAGAAAGCTCCGTCGGTCAAAGTGCCGGCAGCGCTTGATGCGATGGTCATGAAGCTCGAAAAGAACCCGGACAATCGGTACAAGGATGCGCGGCATCTGCTCGATGCACTCGCGGAGCTGGCGGCGGCAGAAGGCCTTCGCTACGAGCCGTCCTCACCACTCGGTCGCCTGAACATTCCCAACTCTGGAGTGCGCGATCTCGACAATCGGCCCACCGTGATGGGCGACAAAGACTACCCCGGCCAAGCGGGTGCCGGGGAATCGATGGCGCAGATCGATATCATCAACAATGAATCGAGTCGTGGCGGCAGCCTTCCTGCGACGTCCGGCCCCAAAGGAACCGGTGGCGTACCGGTGATGAGAGGTGCGGATGGCAGCGGCAAAAACCCGGCCAACTCTCCTCACAAAGACGCGGCGGCGAGCGCGGAAGCACACCGGGCGGTAGGTGTAGCTGCAACCGTTCCGGCAATGGCCTCCTCAAGCGGCGAGACCCCTGCCCCACTACCCACAGCGACCACCCAAAAGATTCAGGAACGGGTCGCCAAGATTGTTGCTGTACTCGGGCCAAAGTGGACCCAACTGCTCACGTGGGTCCGCTCCAAGCTCCCGGAAAAGCACCGAGGTATTTCGCAGTGGGCACTCGGAACCGCCGTGGCTGCGCTGCTGCTACTACCAGTGTTCTTTGTGTTCGGAATCTTGCTCAGTGGTGAGGATGACGGCGACACAGCGGTCGTCGGGATGGTCGGCTACGCAACCGACTCCGATATGCAGAAAGCGGTCGAAAAGGGTCCAGCCGCTCTGCTCAAGCTCCGCAACAAATATCCGAACGACTCGCGTACTCATCGCGCTCTGGTCAAGGCCTATGGCAAAAGCGGAGAACTCGGTTCCGCCCTGCAAGCGATCACGCCGCTGCTTCAGATCGATCCGGCTGCGGCCTATGATGAACAGATTCTTCGTATCGTTGCGGATGCCGCGCTCCAGCCGCAGACCTCGGAGCCTGCGATGCAGCTTCTGGAACAGCAAATGGGAGAATACGGGGTCGACACGCTGATCGACCTGGCCGATCGCACAACAATGGAACCGTATCGCGGACGGCTGGCCCAGAGCCTCGCCAAAGACAGCGTACGACGGTTGGCATCACCGGACGGTCTGATCGTTCTCGATCTGCGCAGCGCGAGCTCTTGTGAAGCCAAACGCGCACTCCTTGGCAAAGCGGGCAAGCAAGGCGGACGACGCACGCACGAGCTACTCCTCAAACTTCAGGTGCCAAACGGCTGTGGACCTGGGGGCCAAGCGGACTGCTGGAGCTGTCTGCGCAGAGGCAACCCGCTGCAGGCGGCCATCAACGAGATCAAGCAGCGCGGGCTGTAGTACGACCGATTCGAATCAGAACACCAGCATCGGATCCTCACTCGGCCGTGGCCTGGGTCGACGATATGGAGTTAGCTGCATGGTGATCTCGATGTGCGCGATGCACAGACTCGGGCGCTGCTGATTCCAAGCGCCCGTGGGCAGAGCCAGATTCGCAAACAGCCTCGACAGGCAACTGATCTGCTTTGGCTTAAAGCCGCTGCTGCCGGGTGCCTGCGCACACCCCTTTACGCGACCGGAATCGGCAAACGGACAGCTCAGCGTGACCTTCCCTTGTACATAGCCGCTCGACAGACACTCCCTCACGTCGTCTCGTTTGGACTGCACCGCATCTTCAAGAGCGGTCTTCGGACATCCAGCAGAGGGGCTGACGGCCAAGGTAAGGCGTGGCGGTGGAACTCTGTCGGCCAAGACCTGCTCCGCCCCAAACAGAGTCATCCCAACAACCACACCCCGCCACCACGCTCCGCTCGCATGTCCACAGATCAACCGCTGCATCTTGATCGTCCTTCCTTTCCACAGCACACGATTCACATGTCCACACAGTACAGACTCTGTATCTGCCTCTTTACTGACCGATGCGCTTCCCAACCAAGTCCACCAAGTCGCCTTGGGTAAACTGCATGTCGAGCACGTGCGTCCCAAAGCTCCGGTTCAATCGCCGATCCTCTAGATCGACCGGCGCAACCCGTTTTTCTCCCGGCGCAGCCGCAGCCGAAATCCCCAAATAACGATATCCCTCGGGACTCGTCATACACGCCGCATCGTAGTAACCACGAAACAGCACAAATGGAGTGGTCACACCGTCCACGCCAGCCATCAGCTTTCGAGTCTGTGCATCCACCGGATAGTATGTCCGTGATAACCGCCTCGACTCCGTGCTGCCCGGCTCCACAGGATTCACACACGCCGGTTCATGTCCAGGCGGAGGCGGAAAGATCGCTTTGCGGGTATCCCCTCCCATGCGAAACGTCCGAAACGCCACCACGCAGCCTGTTTCATCAGGACGACTGCACAGCGGGATGTTGTCAAAGGATCCGCCAGTGAGCTTCCCGTTCGGCACCTCGACCGGTCCCCCCACCGGCATCGCCAGCATCAGTCGTTCACGCATCGCCGGATCGTGATCGAACACCTGCCGCAGCAGCCGAGAGATCATGTCGGCCCCTTGGGAGTGTCCGATGAGGACTACTTTGCGACCGCGATTGTGTTGTCCCATGTAATGCAGGAAGGCATCCAGCACATCGGAATAGGCGGTCTGAAGGAAGCTCTCTCGACGATCCTTCCCGGCGAAGTACGTACCGATCGTCGCTTGCCGATACAGGGGTGCATACACCGCACACACTTCGCCAAACCGAGCGGCCTGAGCAAGGACGGTGCGACGCATCGGGGCCAGATCAGAAAACTCGGTATGATTGGCCGCCGTAAGCTGCACATCGACGGTGGGATAGACATAGAAACAGTCGACCTTCGGATCAGGAATCGCCTGGTGCGCGACAACTGTCTGAGACCCATCGGGATGAATCTCGGTCGCGGTCAGATCGGACGCACAGACATCACCTGGCTTGCCAGGTCGACAGAGCCACATCGCATCCCGCGCATACGTTGCGCTGGAATAGCCAACAAATGGACTGCGCAGATCCGCAGGAATACGAGCCGGAACCGCCGGGCTATGACAGCCCGCCATACTGGCTGACACTACAGGAAGGATGACCGAAAGGAACGCAAGGGGTCGCATCGAACCATGGTACGCCAAACCCCTCGGCAGGCGATAGGCTCGGACGGAATTCTGTCCATCCGCATGCACTTACCATCCAGCGCGACGATGCGACCCTGCACTTAGCGTGACGAAGAGCGGGTGCGCGAAGACGATGTGGGCTGACAAGTACGCAGTTGGCGGCTCAGCTCACTCAGCTTCTGTTCGAGTCCTTGGATTTGCTGCTGCTGCACTTTGAGAGTGGCCACCGCCATGCTCGTGAAGCCGTACAGATCGACCATGTCGCGTTCTGCATCCACGCTCATGCTCTTTCCGGTTCCGTCTCCTTGATCGTCAATCATGAAGCCAAGTCGCTGTGGTCCACCCGCTCGGTACTTGAACGTCGCAAGCTTCAGCTTCATCACCTCATCGGCGTAGCGCTGCAAGTCGGTTGCGCTCAAGTATTGAATGTCGGTCTTCACAGATCGCCGCGAGATCGGACAGCCGCCCGGTTGCATCGTCGGATCGCTGGTCGCGCAGCGCAGCCGACGATTACAGGAATCCACCGGATCACACTCTGCGGCCCCAGTCACGCAAGAGTCACCCGCCTTTTCCGTCGTACATTTTGGCACTCCTGCTGGTGCGGTATAGCCACGACAGACTGGATCACCACAGGTGAAGTACCATTTGGATGCAGTAGGTGTTGGATCGGTTCCGCCGCAGCCAGCCACGACGGACATGGAGAGTAGTGGGAGAACCCAGGAAGCAAGTACAGAGGCCTTCATCACAGCATTCCGTTTCTCCCCCCCAAGGTCAGTCGGAGCACTCACAGTTGGGAGGACTTCCCAACCGCTAGCCGTTACTTACAGAGCGTCGGATCGGCAATCTTACAGACGCTGGCGGTACACTTGGCAGGTGCCTGGCAGCCGATTCCGGATCCCGCGTTGCAGCTTGTCCCATCAGCCAAAGATGCCACGCACTTCTTGGTCCCCGGATCACACGAGGTTCCGCCCGTACACAGAATGTAGGTAGTGCCTTGCTGACCGCATGCCCCCCCGAGCTGCGCCGTAGCCGGAGCCACACACTTGCCCGCCACTGGGCAGCTTAGTCCGCTCGGCTTGTCACAGTCTTGCGCGGTGGTGGAACAGGTCTCTCCCAGCTTGGCAGGAGTGGAACAGGTGCCGTTTCGACAGGCCAAGGTACCCAGGCATGGGACGCTGTTCAACGCGGTGCTACAGCTCGCGCCCATCGTCAGGTACGCCGCACACTGCCGGGCCCCCGCAGCCCCCACGCACGTGAGTCCCTTGTCACAGTCGGTGTTGTTGACACACACGCTGCCGGACTTCCCAATCACGGTGCATTTGCCGCAGTCCATGCCCACATCTTTTTTGCAGTACAGACTCGCGCACTGGACATCTTCACCGCAGGCGGTACCTTCGGTCAGGGTGCCGGGCTTAAAGCCGCACACCTGTATCGGATTCGAGAGTGAGAAATACTCATCACAGGTGAGGTTGTTAAACTTCGCCGCACAGGCCTGCAAGTCCGGTCCGGTCACGCTGTTCCCAGTGACCTTGGCGAGCGGCAGACACGTCAGGTTGAGCCGTGCCTCACAGGTTGCGGCATCTGGCCAAGAGAGCTGCCAGATAATCGGATAGCACTCCTTCGCTTTGGCACAGTACGCCTTGATCACCGCAGGACAGGCCTGCTCTGGAGTGATCACCACAGGCGGCGACATGTCGGTCATGATGGTGCCGGACGAATCACAGCCGATAAGGGCTGACGCAAGACACAGGGATGCGGTCCAAGCTAGGTTCTGAATTTTCATGTCTTTCTCCTCGGTGAGTTAAGTATGCGGGAACTTTGGATTCCTATCGACCCTACGACGGTAGCGTGGAAGCGCGGCATCGACAAGAACGTATCCACCTAGTCTGCGGGGGAGCGAGCCCAGACAGAACTTGCAGCGCACCTCCCACATGAAGGAGGATGAACAGGCATAGACGATCGCCACGCAGGTTGAACTGGGAAAGCAAGCCACCCTCCAGTTCGAGATCAAAGGCACCGTGTGGAATGGTCGCCTGCGGGCTGCGGCTGCGCACGTCCCCCTTCGTGAGCTGCGCGGTCTGGTCTCGGACTCCACTCGCAAGCTCATCGATGAGCCACCGCCGTCTTCGAGCTGGGTTCCCGGACAGGCGATCGTCGAGCTGGATGCCGCCATCTTTGACCTGCGCGGCTCGGATGTCTGTGCCCGCTGTAGTCGGGAAACCTCGGAGGTTGCCGGAACTACGGTCCTTCGCACCATGGCCGAAGGCATGCTGCGCCTGTTTGGCACATCCCCCGCGACGATTTTCGAGCGGATGGGTCAAGTAGCCAGCACCTCGGCCCGCGGGGTCGACTATGAATATGTCGCGCAAGGCCCCCGGTCAGGACGAATGACCGTGCGCTATTCCCGCTGTACCAACGTTCCGTACTGTGTGTTTGTGTCGATTTCGGGAGGACTCAGCGCCATCTTCGGATTCCTCGGCATCAAGGGGACCGTCTCCCCCCCCGATACCAGCATCACGCCGCCGTGTAACTCCGCGACCTTTTCGTTGCGCTGGTAGATCGCCGACGTTACAGAATCGACCGCCCGGACCCGCCAACGTTCGATTTCTTAACGCCGCCGATCCCGTCATCACCCACAGCCACACCCACATCTGCCGTCTTCTCGACGGCAATCCTCGAAAGGCACGCCGACTCAACCCTGGCACAGCGCTGGCAATGCCATCCCGCGAAGAACGACGTCTTCGCACCGAAGGATGCTGCCGTGAGCCGCCAAGCCACCTACACCCCAGATTTAAGAGCCGACCTTGTGTCCGGTTTTCTCGTGTTTCTCATCGCCCTACCGCTGTGTCTGGGTATCGCGATGGCCAGCAACTTCCCCCCCGTCACCGGTGTCGTCACGGCGGTGGTCGGAGGCCTGATTGCCACGTTTGTCGGCAGCGCGGAGCTTACCATCAAGGGCCCCGCCGCCGGTCTGATCGTCATCGCGCTCGGGGCTGTCCAAGAGCTGGGAGCAGGTGACGCCGTTGCTGGATATCACCGCACCATCGCCGTGGTCGCCATCGCCGGAGTCCTGCAAGTGCTGTTGTCCCGGCTGCGTGCCGGAGAGCTCGGCGACTTTTTCCCCTCGGCGGTCGTCCACGGCATGCTCGCCGCCATCGGCGTCATCATCGTTTCCAAACAGACCCACACTGCGCTCGGAGTGGCCCCGATCGCCCGTGAGCCACTCAAGCTCCTCGCCGAAATTCCGCACAGCCTGGCCAACATGAACCCCGAGGTCGCTCTCATCGGCATCCTCAGCCTGGTACTCCTGTTTGGGATTCCCAAGCTCCCGTTTTCCTGGGCCAAGAAAGTTCCCGCGCCGATGGTGGTGCTGCTCATCACCGTGCCGCTCGGCATGTTTCTCGATCTAAGCCACGAGCACACCTATGACTTCCATCTGCATCACTACAAGGTCGGTCCGCAGTATCTGGTTCAGCTTCCCGGCAGCCTCGCCCAGTCCCACTCCTGGCCCGACTTTTCGCACCTGCTCGGCTGGGTTTCCATCAAGTACATCGTGATGTTTACCCTGGTCGGTTCGCTTGAGTCGCTGCTCAGCGCCAAGGCCGTCGATGCGCTCGATCCCCAACATCGCCACAGCGACCTAAACCGCGATCTGTTTGCCACCGGTGTCGGCAACGTGGTCGCCGGTCTGCTTGGCGGCTTGCCCATGATCTCCGAGATTGTCCGCAGCTCGGCCAACATCAATAACGGAGCGCGAAGCCGCTACGCCAACTTCTTCCACGGTCTGTTTCTGCTCCTGATGGTGGCGCTGCTACCCGGTCTGCTTCAGAAAATCCCCCTGGCCGCGCTCGGAGCCATGCTCATCTACACCGGCATTCGGCTGGCCTCACCTGCCGAGTTTGTGCGCGTGTTCCGCATCGGCCATGAGCAGCTCCTGCTGTTCGTGACCACGCTGCTTGTGACCCTGGCAACCGATCTGCTGCTCGGAGTCGGAGCCGGTGTGGTGCTCAAGATGCTGCTGCACCTCCGCCATGGCGCGCCGCTGCGAGGCATGTTCGCAAGCCGCATCGAACAAGTCGAGCTCAATGACACCACGCTGCGGCTCAGAGTGTACGATGCGGCCGTGTTTAGTAACTACCTGTCCCTGAAGCGGCGGCTCGACTCGATTCCGACCACCATCACCAAGCTGGTGCTGGACCTAGAAGCGACTCGACTCGTCGACCACACCGTGATTGAAAAGCTACGCCACATGGCCGATGACTGGCAGCGAGCTGGACGAACGTTGGAGATCATTGGCCTTCACGACCACACTCCAAGCGCTTCTCACGAGCTGGCGGCCCGCCGCAAGCCAGTCGTCAGCATCAGCCCTTCAACCAACTAGCGCGGGTTCCGTTTTGCGGGGCACACCGCGCACACGGTCCGCACCACCCGATCGAGGCGTTCCATGCTGTCGAGCGCAATCTGTCTGTCTCTCCTCATGCAGGCGGCGGCGGACCTACCAGCACAGAGTCCAGCCACGGCGACGGCCCCTGTTCCGGCGTCCGGTCCTGCGATTCCTGAACCATCGCCGATTCCTGCACCATCGCCGACTCCTGCACCCCCGCCGCCCCCCGTGGTACCCGCTCCACCGCCGCCGGATGCGAGCGGGCCGCTGTTCTTTGCCTCTCTCGATCGGGGTCTCGGCGTCTCTACGGCTGATTCGTCCTTTTCGGCAGAGCTGCACTTCTTTGCGCAGATTCGCCTCGATGAGGTCATCGCCGACACCGTCCGAGTCCCGGAATTTCGGGTGGCCATGGCGCGACCGGTACTGCGCGGAAAGCTACTGCGTCCGTGGATTCAGTACTTTATCCAGCCCGAGCTGGCCGGTCGGAGCGCCACCCTGCTCGATGCCGAGATCACGATTCAGCCCCATCCTGCCATTGGGGTACGGGTCGGGCAGTTTCTCACGCCGTTTTCCCGTGAGTTTCTGGTGCCGCCGTTTCGGCTGCTGTTCCCCGACTTTGCGCCCTCGAATGTCTTCTTCCGCGACAACCGCGATCTGGGCGCGATGGTGTTCGGCATGCCAGCCGACGGCCACCTTGAATACTACGCGGGCGTCTTTAACGGCAACGGCATCAACCAAGTCCCTGGCGGCGGGCGAATCATGGCGATTGCGCGACTTGCGGCCAACCTGCGCGGCAAGCCGGTCTACAGCGAAACGCCGCAGTTTGACGACACGCAGCCGCAGGTTTCCATCGGCATCAACGGAACCTATGGACGGCATGACCTGCCGCTCGATGCCGGAGGGCTGCCGACCGTGCCGGCAGAGGTCGCCCCCTATGCAACCGTCGGTCTCGACCTGGCCCTCAGCCGAGGCGCGTGCGTGCTTCAAACCGAAGGCTACGCCCGCTGGCAACAGCTCTCCGGCGGCGCAACGGTGTGGGCGGCTGGTGGCTATCTCCACGGGGGTTGTTTTGTCTATCGGCGATACTTGCAGCTCGCCGCCCGTGGCGATGTCATCGATGCCAATGTCGTAAC
>ERZ724523.2722-NODE-2722-length-10019-cov-9.277900_pt1 | contig 10019 bp, 7 predicted proteins | sample MGYA00376056_ERZ724523 | MGnify/ENA primary metagenome ERZ724523 (study PRJEB28724, sample SAMN07190888) | wastewater metagenome | isolation source: influent of sewage treatment plant in Hong Hong | place: USA: Christiansburg, Virginia | collected 2016-03-01 ... | reverse complement strand
AATGCTTTTAGCTCTGCAACTTCGGCACGTAACTGAGCGAGTTCTTGTTGTTCTTTGGTTGCAGCATGAGTTGTTGTCATCATCAGAGCAGCCACACTAAGTGCTAGGCTTTGAGCGATAAATGGCTTTTTATTGAGGGCTAAACGCATACACAAACTTCCTTTATTACATTGTTAATAGTGAATCAAAAATTCCATTTCAGTAAAATTTTTTGCACAAAAGACCACTCCGTTTTGGTCTTTTCATATGCAAAGTAATCTTATAAAGATGAAAAATCGCACATTTCGATGTTTTAAGATATGACCTTTTATTACTCTTGCCACTAAAGTCTAATGCCAGCAATTATGAACGATAATTGATGTTATTCGCGATTGGCTTTGAAGCATCAAATTACAATTTAGACAGACTTTTGCAATAATTAAGTAACAATTATTCATATTTTCTTAAATATAGACTGAGTTTTATTTGATATCTATACTTTTTTCTTATAACTAAAGTCTTAGTCTAATCGATAACCACCTATGCTCAGTGATGGGTCAAAATTACGTCTTTGCACCAAAAAAGTCTAACTATTCAGACGATTATTGAGCATGGTTCATTGAACGCCCTCAGGCACCAATACACACCCACAGAAAAAGTACATGTGATCGCAGGGAAAAAGCCCAACGAAATACTTGAGCGGGTCTGTCATACTCTATTTAGACTGTCTGAACATCCTGTAAAAATATCGAATAACAAGAAAATTTTACACACCATCCTGAAAAATGGATTTCGGCTTTTATTGAGGGTGTATGGTTTGCTCAATATTCAAAAAGGTTAAAATCGAAAATGGCACAGCAGCAACTGCGGAATGATCATTTTTTGATGCACCTGCCGAACTATTCTTCACAGTCAATCCAGCCATGGGCATCAGCACGAAAATGGATATTGCCATGATGATGCAAAATGTCATGATTACAGCCAAAGCACGAGACTCAGTGACTTGCCCACAAGCCGCATGAAATCATCTTCATGCTCTCGTGTTGAATATACTTGATGCTGCACAATTTGAAGAATTGGTCTGCGGCATGACGATGGGTTATGCGGATCCTGAGCAGATCGTCAATCGCTTTATAACACCACGCGTGCCAGTTGAAGATTTTGCAGTATTCTTAAACAATGAGTGCGATTTAATGCATTCATTTAAATAAAAAAAGACACTAAAATGAGTCTCTTTTTTATATAGTCACAACTTCAATTTTTAGGCTTTTTCGTGCTCAAGCTTAAACACATAATACAAAGCCAAAGCCACAAAAATAGCCATCACAATGGCCATATTCAAAAGTGCCGACCAGAGTAGAAAATTAAGAATCACGCCACAAAGTAGACCACAACCAAATTGCATGCTGCCCATAATCGCACTGGCCGTTCCTGCCCGTGCACCCTGCTCAGACATTGCAATCGCCATGGCATTTGGCCCTGTAAAACCGATTGCTGCGACAGCGAGAAACATCCCTGCACATACGATATATAAGGGCGCATGCGTCATGCTACCCGCTACCCGCTACCAACAGCAGCCCCACACCAGCCAACTGCAAAAAACTGCCTAATTTTAAGCGCTGAAAAACACTTAACTTTTGTGCCAGACGTTTATTTAAGGTCGAGAACAGCATAATCCCAACTGCATTGGCACCAAAGGCATAGGCAAAAACTTGCTGACTTAAGCCGTAACCATCCATCAGAATGGCAGCAGAAGCACTGATATAGCAAAAGAGTACAGCCCCAGCAAAGCATCCAACAAACATCGGGCGTCTAAAGCTCGAATCTTGCAGAATCGCCCCGTAAAGGTTTAAAACTTGATTAAAGTTAAGCTTTAAACGACGCTTCGGATCTAAAGTTTCTTCAAAGAAAAAGTGTACGCAGCACAGGCTTCCCAAACCAACGACCATCAAAAAGGCGAAAATACTATGCCAACTACTGAAACTCAGTACCAGCGCGCCTAAACTCGGTGCAATAATCGGCGCGATGGTGGTCACGATCATCATACTGGCAAATGCTTGGGCTGAGGCTTGCATATCTAAACGGTCACGAATCGCAGCACGGGCAATCACCACGCCCACACAACCGCCTAAGGCTTGTAAAACCCGAGCGGCAATGAGACTCCACTCACTGTTTGCAAACACACACAGTAAACTGGCAATAATGTAGAGACTTAGGCCAAAATACAGCGGTTTTTTCCGCCCAATACGGTCACTTACCGGCCCAGTTGTCCAATCGCCAAGCCTAAGAAGTACGCAGGTAAGCTGTTGGCCACCATTTGTGTGCTTACCCCGAAATCATCTGCCATTTGTGGCAAAGCGGGTAAATACATATCAATAGACAGTGGACCAAGCGCAGTCAGTGAGGCAAGTAAGAGAATCCAAGCGTTGGAATAGACCGCTTTTTCCTGTGTAGTCGACATAGGATTAATTTATGTTTTGGAAGGAGAGTTTGCAGACAAGTTTACACGCTCCATAGTATGATTTATACCAGAGCAGGTGAAATTTCACATATTCTCATATTTGAAAATTGTCCAACCCCAAGTGACAAACAAAGGTGCCCTTTGAAAGCATGGCTGACCAGTCTAAAACAGGCTACTTATAATACAACCTTCATGTATAACCTCCGCATGGTCATTACTTTTGCAGGGACGGCTTTTGTTCCATATTTTATGGGTTTTCAACTGGCAACTATTCCGCTGACACTCGGCGCAGTTGCTGCGGGTTTAAGTGATATTGATGACCGCTTTTCCGTGCGAATCATGAATTTAATTTTTACCTATATTGGCTTTTTCATTACCGCAACGTCGATTTACTTTTTATTTCCGCATCCAATTTTATTCGCACTGGGTCTAATCGTTTCGTGTATTGGTCTGATTTTACTGGGCTCACTGGGACGTCGTTATGCCACCATTTCCTATGGTTGCTTAGTGGTTTCCGTTTACTCCATGCTCGGTGTCGGACTTTTTGACAACTGGTATACACAACCATCTCTGCTGGTGATTGGAGCAATTTGGTATAGCGTTATTTCAACTATCAGTTTTCTGCTCTTTCCCGTTCGTCAGGTTCAAGACAATCTATCGAAGTGTTATTCCTCACTCGCCGATTTTCTGTTTGCCAAATCCAACCTGTTTGATGTCGATATGACAGCTAACAGCTATCAACAGAGCATGATTGAACTATCGTTGGAAAATGGTAAATTAATTGCAATTTTCAACGACATGAAAACCGCCCTACTCACCCGTTTAAAAGGTGACCGTGGACAACGAGATACCCGTCGCAGTCTGCAATATTATTTTGTGGCACAAGATATTCATGAACGTGCAGATTCAGCACATATTGACTATCAAAAACTGGCGAAAATTTTTCAACACAGCGATATTTTATTCCGCTTTCAACGAATCTTATCTATACAAGCCAAAGCCTGTAAGGACTTAAGCAGCAGCATTTTAAACCGTCAAACCTATACCCATAATAAACGCTTTAAACATGCATTTGAAAACCTCCGTTTATCATTAGAAAAGCTCAGAGACGAACAACAATATGACCAAATTTGGGTCAATGCTCTGTTTTCACTGTATCAAAACTTAAAGTCGATTGATGCGCAGCTACGTAATTTAGAAACTGAACGCAATATTAAGCTCGATAAAACCAAACATATCGAAAGCCAGCTCAAAGATGATGACCTGAAAGGCTGGGATGACATTAAGGTTCGGATTAAACAACATCTCACCCCAGAATCGGTGTTATTTAGACACGCGATTCGTCTGTCTATCGTGCTGTTAGTTGGATATATCTTTGTTCAAGTCACTAACATTGAATATGGGTACTGGATTCTACTTACAGCACTCTTTGTCAGTCAGCCCAACTTCAACGCAACCAAACGTCGTTTACGTTTACGTATCGTAGGGACGTTGGTCGGAATCATTTTAGGGTATGCCGTATTGTACTTTGTACCTTCGATTGAAGGACAACTTCTCGTATTGGTCATCAGCGGGGTACTTTTCTTTGAGCTTCGCAGTAAACAATACGCTCAAGCCACCGCTTTCATCACTATTTTGGCGCTGATTAATTTCAACTTAGATGGTATGGGATATGAAGCTGCCCTTCCGCGCATGATGGATACCTTAATTGGCTGTGGTCTGGCATGGTTAGGCGTGAGTTTCATTTTCCCAGACTGGAAGTTCCGTCGCCTACCCCGCACAATTTACCGTTCGCTTTCCGCTCAATGTGATTATTTGGCTGAGGTGATTGAGCAGTATAAGTCTGGACGCAACAATGGCCTGAATTATCGCGTGGTCCGTCGTGCGGCACACAATACCGATGCCGAAGTTGCTTCACTCATTTCCACTTTAGCCACCGAGCCCGACTTTGACCCAACGCAAAAAAGCTTGGCGTTTGAATTCTTGTGCCTCAATCATACCTTTATTAGCTATATTGCAGCGTTGGGTGCACATCGTGAAAAAATTGACGACCCAGAAATTTTAGAATTGATGGATCGCGCTTTTGACAATATCCAAGGTGCGCTCCTGCGGGATGAAATGCCTGATTTAACTGCGCAAAATATGCTACAGACCATTCGTCAGCGTTTAAGCCAAAATAATGAGGAAGATCAGAAGGCATTGATCATTTTACAACAGCTTTCGTTGATGTTTAGTATCTTGAATCAGTTCAGTCGTTTGAAGCAAAGTTTAAGCCACGAACGGGATCATGAGGCCACAGAATTGGCTTCATTATAATTTGGGTGATTTTGGAACAATATACTCACTGAAATGCTCTAAATGATGCTAAACTTTTTGCAGTTTTAAATCTGTTACTTTCACTATGACCGCGAAAAATTTATACGCTTATACTTTACAGCCTGTGACCTATGAAATCACTGAAGCTGAACAACGCGATGCTCAATTAAAAATTTGGCGTAGCACAAACAAAATTAGCATGAAAGCTTGGATCATCATGGCTGTCGTTACAGCCCTTTCGATTCTTGGCCTAATTTTACTCAAAAATTATTCAACCATCTTTTGTTGGGTCGCAATCGCCTGCGTCGTGGTTTACCTTTTAGTCCGTAAATTCGGCTTAGAATGGTATGTGAAACGCAAAATGAATGAGTTTCCAGTTCAGGAAATTAAAGGCATTCGTTTAGGCGTACAACCTCATGGTCTGATTATGCGCCAGCAAATGGGCATGCAAGAAGGTGTCGGTGCGATCGGTTGGAAAGACATCTACGAATGGTACAACACACCTGAGTTTTTGTTGATTAAATTCAAAGTGAAAGGCCAAGAAGGTGCATACATTCTGCCAAAACGCATGGATAGCAAAAACTTCTCGTTTAATACGATTCGTAAACATTTAAAAGAAACAGTTGGTGAAGCACAGCCACTTTAAGTCCTGCTTTCTCCTCTGTAAAAAACCTCCAACTTTTGGAGGTTTTTTTATATCCCAAACCCTCGAATACAAATGATAATGAGAATAAATATTAATTTCTAAATCCATATTATCTTCTCAATCTTCAGGTATAATTTCCGCACAACAAATCGCTCACCATTAAGTATCGCCATGTTTAAAAAAACATTTTTCCAAGTGCATTGGTTTTTGGGAATCACTGCGGGTCTTATCCTGTCGCTTATGGGCGTCACAGGGGCCATCTATTCTTATGAACAACAAATCATAAAATGGATGAACCCAGACAGCTATACCGTTCAAGCAACACAAAACAATAAATTAACCCCTGCTGAGCTGTATCTACATTTCCAAAAACAAGATCCTGCCATCAAAATCAATAGTATTACGATTGCTCAAGAGCCAACCACTTCAAGTACGGTCAATATCGAGAAAGAAGGCGCACGTCGTGGTTATAACATGATGGTGAACCCGTATACTGCTGAAGTCTTACCCGAAGTTAAAGGCCGTGAGTTTTTTAACTTTATTCAACAGTTGCACCGTAATTTAACTGTCGGTCCTGTCGGTAAACAAATTACTGGCGCTTGTACCCTCATGCTTATTTTCTTTGTATTGAGTGGCCTGTACTTACGTTGGCCCAAACGTCATTCCATCAAACAATGGTTTTTTATTAAACCTAAATTGAAAGGACGTAACTTCATTTGGGATTTGCATGCTGTTGTTGGTACTTGGGTGGTGATCTTTTATCTGATCTTGGCCTGTACAGGACTGTACTGGTCTTATGATTGGTGGCGCGATGGCATGTTTAAAGTCCTCGGTGTTGAACGCCCACAAGCACAAATGCAAGAAGGACCCCGTCCAAATGCTGGTGCAGCTCAAGGCCCACGTGGCGAACAGGCTGGTGCTCGTGGTGGCGAATCACGTGAGCAAGGTCGTGGCGGCCCACAAGGTGAGCACACTGCACGTGGCGAACGTGGCCAAGGCGAACAACATGGTGAGCGTAAAGGCTTATCTCCTGAACAAGTGCAAATTGCTTTAACCCAAACGTGGACAGGATTTAACGCACAAGTTGGTCGAGACTATTCAACCCTGACCCTAAATATTCCGAAAAAGCCTGACGGTACACTTGAGCTTTCATTTGTAGATGCAATTCCACAGCATGAGCGGGCGCGAAACTCAGCGGTCTTCAACTATCAAACTTCACAAATTGAAAAAATGGAGTTGTATGAGCAGAAGAAGCTGAATGAAAAAATCATGAGCAGTATGCTTCCTGTGCACCGTGGTAGCTTCTTTGGCCCAATTTATCAATTCTTTGCCATGTTTGCATCACTGATGATGCCACTGTTCTTTGTAACGGGTTGGATGCTGTATCTCAAACGTCGTAAACAAAAGAAACTCACTCAGCAAGCCCGTGGTGGAGCGTTGAATGTTCCAGTTGATCCACATGCGAAACCATGGCTCATTGCCTATGCAACTCAAACGGGTGTTTCTGAACAAATTGCTTGGCGTACTGCAACCAGCTTACAAGAAGCAAGACAACCTGTAAGTGTTAAAGCTGTACAACACTTAACGCAAGATGACTTAAAAGCTGCTGAACAAGTGCTTTTTGTTGCAAGTACTTATGGCACGGGTGAAGCACCTGACTTAGCCAGTAGTTTTGAAAAGAAATTTTTAAATACAACTTTGGATTTGTCACACCTTCACTATGCCGTGTTGGCTTTAGGCTCTCAAGAATATCCTGATTCCTATTGTAGTTTTGGACATCGTATTGACCGTTGGTTAAAAGCCAATGGCGCACATGCTTTGTTTGCAACCATTGAAGTCAACAACGCAGATAACAATGATATTCAACGTTGGAACAGTGCTCTTGCCTCTGCAACCAAACTTGAGCTTCAAGCCATGAATATTGACAAAACCTTTGATCAATGGACTTTGGCACAACGTGAAGTACTCAATCCAAACAGTGTCGGAGCACATGCTTATAATATTGAGCTAAAAACCAACTTCGATGCAACATGGCAAGCGGGTGATATTGCTGAAGTTCAACCAGGTAACAGCACAGCACGTATCCAAGCCTTTATGCAAAAGCATCACATTGCAGCACAGAGCATCGTTGAGTCTTTAGCCATTTCGATTGAGCAAGCGCTTGGGGATAAGAACCTCAACACAGAGATTGAGCCTTTTGCCAATTTGGAACATTTACTGGAACAGTTGAGCCCTTTACCTACACGTGAATACTCGATTGCAAGTGTACCGACTCAACAAGTGTTACGTTTGGTCGTGCGCCAACAGCAAGATTCAGCAGGTGAACTGGGCTTAGGTTCTGGTTGGTTAACCCAACATGCCGAGCTTCAACAACCTATCGCACTACGTATTCGTACCAATGAATCATTCCACTTGATCAATGACAACCGTCCTATCATTTGTATTGGTAATGGCACAGGCATCGCTGGTTTAATGAGTCTACTCCATGCACGTACCCGCCTAGACTATACGCAAAACTGGTTGATCTTTGGTGAGCGTCAACGTGAACATGATTTCTTCTATCAAAGTACGATTGAAGCGTGGCAAACCACAGGCATGCTACAACGCTTAGATTTAGCGTTCTCACGAGATCAAGCAGAGAAAGTTTATGTACACCATAAACTACGTGAACAAGCCACTGAGCTTAAAACATGGGTTGAAAATGGTGCCGTAATTTATGTCTGCGGTAGCATTAATGGGATGGCGAGCGATGTCGATGCGGCGCTAATTGAAATCTTAGGCGAAGAAAAATTAGATCAACTCCGTCAAGAAGGTCGTTACCGTCGCGATGTTTACTAAACACTAAGTCTAAATGAAAAAACCGAGCCACAGCGCTCGGTTTTTTCATGCGTAAATTTGCTAGAATCATGCAAACGATAACCCACAAGCCTGTATGCAAAAATCAAAAAGAGTCATTAGTTTTATTATCGGGTCATTACTGTTCGCAGACGGCTTGTATTTTGTTTTACAACTACGCTTTAATTTTGGCACCCTCTTGCCCTTATTGATTGGACTAGGTCTAATCATTTATGCACTGGCTTATCCTAAACTTATTGCCTATATTCAAACCAATACAATCAGACAATCAATATGGCGTTGGGCTTGGGCGATTTTCTTTGTTTGGGTTTTTAGCTTAGTCATTTTCTTCGTCTTTTTAGGCTTTTCAAATCAACAAAATACCCCTCATGTCGCTGCACCCGCTATTGTAGTTCTTGGCAGTGGTCTGAAGCATGGCAAACCGAGTCCAACATTGGCCAGCCGTTTAGATCAAGCGGCAAGCTATGCCAAGCTACATCCCAACAGTATTATGGTCGTCAGTGGCGGCCTCTCCTTTCAGCAAAAAAATAGTGAAGCTGAAGCAATGCGACAATATCTGATTGATGTACACCATATCCCAGCACAGCGTATTTACACCGAAGATCAAAGCACCAGTACTGAGTTAAATCTGATCAATAGTAAAAAGATTTTAGCCAAGCAGCATATTTCCCTACAGCAACCGATTGCTATTGTGACCAGCGATTTTCATATCCCCCGTAGCCGTGCTATAGCCATACGTCAGGGTTATCAAACGCCTATCATGATCAGCGCTCAGACACCTCTTGCCACTCGCTATAATGCATGGTTACGTGAGTATTTTGCATATTGGAGTGGTTGGCTACTCAATGAATACTAAAATGAAATCCTCATGAATTAATGGAGGCGAATTGTCCGTGGCGATGGTAATTGTAATTGTTTAAATAATTCAGGCTTCTGCATTGAAAATTGATATAAATAGTTTTTGATATCTAATAATAATTTTTCTGGTGCAACCAAGACATTTTGCCCTTCGGGGCTTAAATTCATCGAGACCGTGGTTTTTTCTGCACGTAAGAATGGAATCACTTTTTCGACTAAATCGCTAAGACCAATACTCTGGATTTCGTAGCCTGCCCAATTATCTTTCACTAAAAGCTGTGCTAAACCTTTACTCTGCCACATCGCAAATGAACGTTGACCGGTTGGCGTAGCACATAAAGCCCAGCCATCTTGATATAATGCTATAACATGGCCTTGATGCACGATAGTTTCGATAAAAAGACGATAGATTTCAAGAGGATCGTAAGAAGTATTTTGATGTTTAGACGCAGCTTTGCGTTGATATGGGTTTCTCATAAATCTGTCATATTTTAAAATTATTATTGCACAGAAGTGTATGAAAACAGCTTGAGATAAGCAAGGTTTTTACGATAAGGGAATATGGTGGGCGCTGACGGGATCGAACCGCCGACATTCTGCTTGTAAGGCAGACGCTCTACCAACTGAGCTAAGCGCCCTTGAGAAATAAAAATAGCGTCGCTATTTTTATGATGCAAGAAAGAAATCTTGCTTGATTCCATTTACTAGCACAAGGGATCTAGAAAATGGCGCAGCGGACGGGGCTCGAACCCGCGACCCCCGGCGTGACAGGCCGGTATTCTAACCAACTGAACTACCGCTGCAACGGTAATTGCGAATGCAATTAGGGTCATTAAGCTTTACAGCTTGAATATGGTGGGCGCTGACGGGATCGAACCGCCGACATTCTGCTTGTAAGGCAGA
>ERZ724523.2721-NODE-2721-length-10021-cov-5.563717_pt1 | contig 10021 bp, 12 predicted proteins | sample MGYA00376056_ERZ724523 | MGnify/ENA primary metagenome ERZ724523 (study PRJEB28724, sample SAMN07190888) | wastewater metagenome | isolation source: influent of sewage treatment plant in Hong Hong | place: USA: Christiansburg, Virginia | collected 2016-03-01 ... | reverse complement strand
TGAAATCCTCACCCGGTCCCTTCGGGCTGCGGCTTCCGGTTTCACCCTTGACACCGAAACCTCCCCAGGACCGCCCCGCTCGATGGCGCGGCAGACAACCAAAAACATGCGCCTGCGATAGCAAAATACTATATATTGCGCTTCCATTATGAATATTTATTTGCATTCTGCCAAGTAAAACAGCTTGACAACAAACGAGGCGAAATATATAATTTCGTCATGGTGATCGATAACGAATCACCTTAAAACAACAGTTTAAGTCAACGTAAGTACGGAGCCGAAAATGCAAGAAACCCTGATGATGCAAGCAGCCCTGGCAGTTCCCACGATCCGCCCGTTTCTCTCTTCGATGCAGTTGTCCGTTATGGGTGATTTGAGCCGTGGCGAGGAAGGTTCGTTTTTCCTGCAAAAGTTCATTGACCTGCAATCGCAGATCAGCACCATGCCGAAGACCTGGGACCAGGACGGCAAAGGTGATGCTGCAATCGCTTACCTGCATTACTTCATTGGTGGCTGTGATTGGTACATCACCGAAAAGGACATGGACGGCGGCGTTCAACAGGCTTTCGGTTACGCCATCCTGAACGGTGACGATGAATGCGCCGAGCTGGGCTATATCTCCATCACCGAAATTACCCGCTGCGGTGCAGAGCTGGACCTGCACTTTACCCCCTGCACCCTGGCCGAAATCAAGGCCAAGCGCGCAGCTCAAAACACCCCTGAAATCGAGTTTGACCAGGACGCCGCCCCGTGGGTTGTTGTGACCGACGCGGGCACGGATAACGAAGCCGTTTGGGCCAACTGCGAAACCCAGGCGGGCGCTATCAATGAATGCGCCGCAGCCGGTGGCCGTGACAACGGCTTTGACGTTATGAAGCGCCTCGATGACGGCACGCTGACCACCGAGTTTTAAGAGCATCCCCGGCCCCGTGGGTTACGGGGCACCTACCGCTTTCAACCACAGAAGGAGATTCAACGATGGCATCACTCAGCAAAACGCAGTTGATAGGGAATTTGGGCGACAAGCCCGAAATCCGCTACACGCCGGACGGCAAGCCGGTTGCTACCGTCAGCCTGGCCACCACCGAAACCTGGAAGGACAAGAACACGGGCGAGAAGAAGGAAGCGACCGAATGGCACCGTCTGGTTTTCTGGGGCAAGCTGGCCGAGGTTGTGGGCGAATACTTGGGCAAGGGTTCCCAAATCTACGTCGAGGGTCGCAACAAGACCCGCAAGTGGACCGACAAGAACGGCGTGGACCGCTACACCACGGAAATCATTGTCAGCGAAATGCAAATGCTGGGTAAGAAGGAAGGCGGCAGCGCCCCGGCCGCACCGAGCGCCCCGCCGCGCGATTACTCCGACCTGCCGCCGATTCTGGACCCTGACGACATTCCGTTCTGAGGCTCACCCTTTGACCCCCTGCCCCGGCCTAGCGCCGGGGTTCCTCAGGAGTAGCAAACATGGAAACAACGACGATTTTGCCAAAACGAGCCGCCGGCTACGTTTGCCCGTCGACCGGGCGCGTAGCTGTCAGCGTTGCCGAGCTGGCTAATGACGATATGAATGGCGACGTAACGGCATATTGGCTGGACGAGAACGCAGAATTTTTCGGCCTCGATGCCTGGCGCACCGTGGAGGGCATCGACCCGCATGTCGACGGCAGCGGCGCGTTTGATGTTTGGTTTGAGAACGGCGACAGCATCACCGTAAAGGCTGACGCGCTGGTTTATCTTCGCTGGTCCGACGCTTCGCGCCTGGCCGGTGGCAACAAGGCAGGGAGGGCGCAGTAATGACAACCACTTTTCGCGTGGTCCTGGCCGGGCTGCTGCTGGTGGCGGCGCTTGTTGCGCCTCCCGCGATCCTGGCCAACGTTGTTGCCGGTGCGGGTGGCCTGGCCTTGCTGGGTTCCATTTCCGCGCCCGTGGCCGTGTCGTCCATGCCTGGCACGATGCCCCCTTCGTATCAGGTTGCCGAGCTGGCCAACGTGCCCCAGGTTGTCGAGTTGAAAGGCCGGGCCGGCGTGGTTGTATTCAAGACGGTCGACGGAAAATTAACCAGCCGTTTCTATCGCATCGCGGCTTAAAATATTTCGCGTTTGCCAAGTAAAAACGCTTGACAAGAAACGCGGCCGTTATTAAAATAACTACATAACAAAAGCATATTGTTTCAAGTCAACGTAACGAAATTACAGGAAACCGAAACCATGAAAATTCTGGCAGTTGCGAATCAAAAAGGCGGTGTTGGCAAAAGCACCCTTACCGTGCATCTGGCGTATATGGCCCTTGAGGCTGGCTTGCGCGTGCTGCTGGTCGATATGGACAAGCAGGGTAGCTTGTCCCTGACCTTCACCGCTCCGGAAGGCGCTGCGCCTGGCCTGCTGGCTTCCAAGCTGTACGCCGCCGAGCCGACCGATGAACAGCCCCAAACCATTACCGACAAGCTGGCCATCATTCGCGCCGATAACGGCCTGCTGGCCATCGACAAGGCCGAAAACGAGGTGATTCGCCACCCCGGCAAAGCCCTGCGCCGCTTCGCTGAAAACTTCGACCTGTGCTTGATTGATACGCCGCCGCTGCTGGGTATTCGCCTTATGGCATCCCTTACCAGTGCTGACTTTGTTGTTACGCCGGTTTCCGTTGGCCTGTACGAGCTGGCCGGCGTTGCCGACCTCATGCAGACCATTCACGTTGTCCGGACTCAAGGCTTTAACGCCCGGCTGCGCCATGTCGGCATTCTGCCGATGAAGACCAACAGCCGCAGCACCGAGGAACGCGAAGGGCTGGCCCAGCTCCGCGAACGCTACGGCTCCGCGATCCTGGCCGAGTCCCTGCCGGAACGCGCCCCGGTGCGTAAAGCCATCGCCCGCCGCCGGCCGGTTTGGGTCAATACCCAAGGCCAAGGCCATCTGAAAGCCGCCCAGGAATGGCGCGCGGCTTGTGAATCCGTGCTGGCCAAAATCGGCAAGTAAGCACCGACCCCAACCGAACATAAAAGGTAAATCGACATGAACAAGAAGGACAAGGCTTTCTCGGGTGCCGCTGGCGGCTTGGGCGCTGGCATTGATGCCCTGTTTGCGACCGAAGGCAACCCGAATGAATTCGACCTGATGGCCAACCTCGACGATATTGAAATTGTTGCCCAGGTCCGCGAAGAGTTTGAAAGCGAAGGCGACGAGCTGGCCCTACTCGGGAAAAGCCTTCGCAAGCGTCAATTGCAGGCAATTTTGCTGCGCCACAACGTAGCGGGTGCGGTAAAGCCGTGGCTGCTGGTGGCTGGTGAACGCCGGGTGCGCGCCGCTCGCATTGAAGGGCTAACCCAGCTCCGTGCCCGCGTTGCTGAAATGGATGATGCCGAAGCCGAGGATATGCAGCTCGCGGAGAACATCCACCGCAAGAATCTGACGCAGATCGAGGAAGCAAAGAAAATTCAGCGTGATCTGGACGAGCTGGGCAACGTCGACGCGGTGCTTGAGAAGCACCAGAAAAGCCGGGGCTGGCTGTCCAAAATCCTTTCGCTGCTGAATCTTCCGGAGCAGGCAAAGCGCCTTGTTACCGAGAACGTCAGCGCCGACATTGAGGTAATCAATACCGTTAAGACCATCGAGAACCACAGCCCGGAAAAGGCCAAGGCGTTGGTGGACGACCTCAAGAAGACGCGCGGCAAGGAGAACGCCCGCGAGAAGGTTGCAGCCGTCAAGGAGGAAGTCAAGCCGAGCAAGAAGCCGAAGGCACCGAAGGCCGACAAGGAAAACAAGGCCGGCAGCGGCCAGGTGGCCACCGAGAAGGACCGGACCGCCGAGGAACCCGGCCCGGTTTCTGTTTTCGCGGGCGAGAAAATCGAAACCGTGACCGAGGGCAAAGACCCGTTCGCCGACGACCAGGGCGAAGCCACCCAAGACGCCCCGCGCCCGGTGGCCTTTGCGCCGGCCGAGGTTCTTACCCGTGCCTACAACAATATTTTCGAGTTCGGCGCAGCGCCCAAGATGATCTTGGAAACGATGACGGCAGACGACAAGGACGCCGTAGAAGGCTACCTGCATTCGTTCTATGACGCCGGCACCAAGGCCACGGATTCGGCCCGTGCCGTTATCCAGGGCTTCCGCAATGGCCAGTTTGCCACCGAGAACGAAGGCGCGTTTGCGTTGGTGGCCTTCCTGTATGGTGCCGACAGTGACCAGAAATTCAACCTGCTTAACATCTTCGGCAGCGTCAAGAGCTAACCAGGAGGCGGGGCCAAGCGCCCCGCCCTTTCAGGAATAACGGAGATAACAACTATGAACCAACATACAGGCCGGGGCTTCCTGGCCTTTGTGATTATTGCCGCCGTTATCTGCCAAGGCACCCTTTACGTGTTCGGGCCAGTACCAGGAGCGCCGACCGTCGCGGACGATCCGTTTTATTATCTATCGTCTTTCATTATGTCTGTTGTTGTGGCCTACGTGGTGCGCTGGTCTATTGCGGCATGGAAACGGCGGCAGACACTAACCCACCACAAACCGCAAGGCACCCAATGACGACAATGCCCAAAGCGCGAATAAAGCGCCGTCTATCCGCCGCCGAATTCGACACCGTGCGGCCCCTGCTGAAAATCTCCGATGACCGCATAACCGCCGCCCGCGCCCATCTTGTCGACGGGCTGACAATGCAGGCCGTGGGCGAGCAACATGGTTGCTCAAGGCAGGCCGTCAACGACTCCGTCAACACCTTTTGGCGTGCCGTTGAGAACTACCGCGAGTCGCAGAAGGCCGCAGCCCACGCGGCCGGCGAGCTGCCCGAGGGCTGGGAGCAAGTGACTCTTGTTGCCCCTAGCCACCTGATCGAGAAATTCCGGTATGAAATCGCCCAGGCAGCGCCGAAACCGGAGAAGAAGAAGCAGCACGCAGGACAATAAAAAAGCCCGGCGTCTTTGGAACGCCAGGCTGAAAAGTCAACGTAAGCAAAACCCAGCCAGAACCGCACCGAACCCCGCTTAACAGGCGGTATTCTAGCAAATACGGAGTGATCCAGCCATGAACATGAAGAAAGCCGCGCAGTTCGCCAACGAAGCAGGAACCGGCCAGCTCGACCGCGCGCAGCGTACCGCTTACCTCAACAGCAAAGGGATCAACCCCGGCGCACAGTTTCAGCTCGACTTGGTTTTCCCTGAAACGATTGGCGACCGTGAAGACTTGCGCCACATCCCGAACGACTACGCGCGCAGCTCAATTTTCACCGCTCGCAACAAGCGTGCAGCTCGCCGGAACTTCCTGCACGAAAAGCTATTTCACTATAACGAGTTCGTCACGATCCTTTACACCGGCATCGAGTTACGAGCCGAGGATGACGAAATCATTTGGCTGCAAATCCTCAACTATGGCCAGCGCGTGCCGCTGGGCGATTCGTTCGAGTTCTCGATTAAAGACCTTGTAAGCGATGTTGGTTGGCATAAGAACGGCCGCTACTACGACAAGGCGCGCGAGTGTATATCCCGGCTCAAGGCCAACGAAGTTTTGGCCCTGAACAGCAAGGCGTATGGCAAGAGCGGGGCAATCTCGCTTATCCAGAACTACGAGGTGATAAACGACGCCGAGGGAACGCCTACGGAATACCGTGTATGGATCGACAAGAACCTGATCCTGTTGTTTGCCGGCAATACCTTCACAAGTCATGCTTGGGAAATGTACCGGGAGCTTTCCCCGGTTGCTCGCCGCATGGCTGACTACATCGAGAGCCACAAGCACCCTTACCCGCTTTCGCTTGAGAAGTTTCAGCAAATGTGCGGCTCGACCGATGCCAGCATTACGAGCTGGCGGCAGACGGTCAAAAAGGCATGTATCGAGGTCATGCAAAAGAAGGTTGCTGTCAATGCCAGCTTGGTTAATGACCAGATCATTACCCAGCGCGCGCTTACGGCTTTCTGATGGTGACAAAATCCGGATGCCGGCGAGCTGGCCATGTCACCAATACCCGCTTTGGTGACAGGCTGCGCCCGGATCGAGGCCAGCGCCGGGCACCCGCTGTCACCATTCGGCGCGCACCAGGAGCGCCGCCGAGCTGGGCCAAGCACCCACCCACCGACAGAGGACGCGCAAGCGTCCTTTGCCGTTTGTGGGGACGCCTCAGAAAACGGAAAATAGAGCACGCTAAGGTTGGTGGGGATGCCGGATTCCGTTTCACTGCCTTGCCTGGCGCGGCATTCCGCTACACAGGACGTGCTGCGATGAGCAGAGCAACCTGCTGATTTTGGTTCATCCAGTCGGCCGTGATCGGGCAGCGCAACGCGATCAACTCAGAAATCCGCCGGAAGTCGTCAGCTAGGTTCCGTGCAAAGATTGGCTCATGGTGTGCGATCCGGTTCCGCAGGGTGCGGATGTGGTCCAACTCGTTATAAACCGCCAGGCGATACTGCCCGATTGCCCGCGGGCTGTTCGGTCCTTGCGGCAGGCCCGGGAAGATCCGCGCCATGTGGGGGACCCACAAACGATTGTCGTAACGAGCCGTGAACATCTTTTGCCAGAATACAAATTTGAGTTCTGGAATCACCTTGCCCGTGGTGTTGTGCGCTCGGCACGCTGCCCTGACGTCCTTAAGCTGGCTATAACCAGAGTGAGGGGCCGGCAAGCTTTGCTCGAAACCTACTGACCGCGGCCAGTTTTGGCCGTAAACGGCCTCCAAGGCATCCGAGACAGCGTTCCGGACGACTACCTCACAGATATGCAGCGGCGCCATGAGGGCCGCGGACACCTGAGCATTCCAGGCGTAGAGGTGCAGGGCTTGGCGGGACGTGATCGGATTCCCTGCAGAGTCGAGCGCGGCCTCGTAAGTGCCGATCCTCGGAAGGGATAGAGAGTTCTTTACCGCCTGAATTGTCGTTATTGACGGCATCGTCAACAAGCCTTATAGTTCGTTCACTAGCCCCGGGCCTTGTTGGCGAAAGCCTCCCCCCGAGGACATACGAAGTGTTTTAGGAAAGCCCGCTTTCGAGCGGGCTTTTTCTATTCTATCGGCAAATGCTTTTTCGCGGGCGCGAAAACCGGGATTCCCTTCCTGGCGCGCGCCTTCGCGCTTGGTCCCTGCGGGACTGTCCGGCGCCGCCGGCCACCATCCAGGCAACCACTAGCCCTTGCGCCGTCCCGGCGCCAACCCCAACCTGCAGCATCGACATTTCTGACGATGTTCGATAAATCGGCCCCCCCTATGTCGTTAAATCGGCCCCCCCTAAACCTATAAGGTTTTGCCTTTAGCTTTTCCTCTAAGTTTACCGATAGCAAGGCTGCCTCTCTCTGTGGATAAATCTGCAAAATTTCCGCCGCCAGGGCGAGGGGCACCCCTGTGGGGTTCCATGGCGCATCAACCAAGGCCATCATTCATGTCGCTCCGACGGCAACCGCCGTTAGAAACAAATTTAGCACCGCGATATATAGAACAGCGTCAGAGACATGTAGTCGGCGGTTGATCGCCATTTGTTGCTGCCGCCTGGTGATTTCAAGTCTCGCCTTCCGCCACAATTTCTACGTATCCAATCAATTCGGCAGAATAGCTGCCATCGCCGTTCGCAGCACCCTTGTGTTTCAGTTCGCGCTGAAGTGCCGGCTCTACAGCTTTCGAGAAGATTTCGATTCGCTGTTCTGGCGAGAACATTGGGGCAATCGTCGGTGCTTGCAGATAGCGCTCGCACTGCCGCTCTACTGCGGGCACCCTCGTGCCATCTTGCTTCACCGCTATCGACTGCACGATGACCCGGCGCTCACCGTTGCCGGTAGAGGTTTCTACTAGGGGTCGCCGCAGAATTCGGAAAAAATTGTACGCTAAGGTTTTCCGCTGCTGCGTAGCGGCCGAAACTGGCCGTCCTCAACCTTTCGGTTTTGCCGCCAGACGTAATCACCGGTCAGATTGATGTGCTCCCAGCCCAATGGCGACAGATATTGCAGCAGTCCTTCATGGATGGGTTTGCCGGTCTCGCGTAATGCCTGCGTGGCCCGGTCGAGATAGACGGTGTTCCACAAAACAATAGCGGCGGTCACCAGATTGAGGCCGCTGGCGCGATAGCGCTGCTGCTCGAAACTGCGGTCGCGGATTTCGCCCAAGCGGTTGAAGAACACGGCCCTGGCCAACGCGTTCCGCGCCTCGCCCTTGTTCAACCCGGCATGGACACGGCGGCGCAACTCGACATTTTGCAGCCAGTCCAAGATAAACAGCGTGCGCTCGATTCGCCCCAGTTCGCGCAGCGCAACCGCCAAGCCATTTTGACGTGGGTAGCTGCCGAGTTTCCGTAGCATTAATGAGGGGGTCACCGTGCCCTGCTTGATCGACGCCGCCAGCCGTAAAATCTCATCCCAATGGGCGCGAACGTGCCTGATATTCAGCGTGCCGCCGATCATCGTGTTCAGTGCGGGGTAGTCCTGTCCGCTCTTGGGCACATACAGTTTGGTGTCCTTCAGGTCACGAATGCGCGGTGCAAAACGGAACCCCAACAGGTGCATCAAGGCGAATACGTGATCGGTGAAGCCGGCCGTATCGGTGTAGTGCTCCTCGATCCGCAAGTCAGTTTCGTGGTACAGCAGGCCGTCGAGCACGTAAGTGGAATCACGCACGCCGACGTTGACCACCTTCGTGCTGAACGGTGCGTACTGGTCCGAAATGTGGGTGTAGAACAGTCTGCCCGGCTCGTGGCCGTACTTCGGATTGACGTGACCAGTGCTCTCGCCTTTTCCTCCTGCCCGAAAGCGCTGCCCATCAGAGGATGACGTGGTGCCATCGCCCCAGTTTGCGGAAAAAGTGTGGCGGAACTGAGTATTCACCAGGTCGGCCAGCCCGGCTGAGTAGGTTTCGTCACGGACGTGCCAGGCTTGCAGCCAGGCCAGCTTGGCGTAAGTCGCACCGGGGCAGGACTCGGCCATTTTAGTTAGCCCCAAGTTGATGGCATCCGCCAGGATGGCCGATAGCAATAGCGTCCGATCCTTGACCGGTTCTCCATCCTTCAGATGAACGAAATGGCGGGTGAAGCCCGTCCAGTCGTCTACGTCCATCAGCAACTCGGTGATCTTGATGCGTGGCAAGTACATGCCGGTCTGGTCGATCAGCGTTTGCGCCGCTTCGGGAACAACGGCATCGAGCGGCGTGATCTTCAAGCCGGAGTCGGTGATGATGGCGTCCGGCAGTTCGTTGGCCAGCGCCAAACGATTGACGGTCGCCAGTTGTTCTTCCAGCAGGTGCAACCGCTCATGCAGGTATTGGTCACAGTCTGGGTTCACGGCAATCGGGAACGTTTTCGCCTGCTTGAGTGTGACGAACTTCTCGACCGGCAACAGATATTCGTCAAAGTCGCGGAACTGGCGCGAGCCTTGTACCCAAATGTCCCCTGAGCGCAGCGCGTTTTTCAGTTCCGATAGGGCGCAGATTTCATAGAAACGGCGGTCGATTTCACCGTCGATGAAGACCAGTGATTTCCAGCGAGGTTTGATAAAGGCTGTGGGCGCGTCCGCCGGCACCTTTCGTGCGCTGTCGGAATTCATGCCGTGCACCACTTCAATAGCGTCCAGCACGGCCCGCGCCGCTGGTGCGGCGCGCAGCTTGAGCACAGCCAGGAATTCCGGCGTGTAGCGGCGCAGCGTGTTGAATTGTTCACTGACCAGGTGCAAGTGATCGAACGACTCGGCTTGGGCGAGTTGATCGGCATCGGTGACGCTCTGCGTGAAATCGTTCCAAGGGATGATCGTCTCGATGGCGGCGTACGGATCAGTGCCAGACTGTTTGGCCTCCAGCAAGGCATGGCCGATCTTGGCGTACAGCCGTACCTTGTCGTTGATCGCCTTGCCCTGTTTCTGGAACTGCTGCTGATGTTTGTTCTTGGCGGTACTGAAGAGCTTGACCAGAATGCGGTCGTGCAGATCGACCACCTCATCCGTCACCGTGGCTGTGCCCTCCAAGGCCAGGGCGACCAGGGTGGCATAACGCCGCTCGCTCTCGAACTTGGCAAGATCTTGCGGCGTCATCTGCCCGCCTTCCCGTGCCATCTTCAGCAGGCGATTCTGGTGGAT
>ERZ724523.2709-NODE-2709-length-10049-cov-4.063138_pt1 | contig 10049 bp, 9 predicted proteins | sample MGYA00376056_ERZ724523 | MGnify/ENA primary metagenome ERZ724523 (study PRJEB28724, sample SAMN07190888) | wastewater metagenome | isolation source: influent of sewage treatment plant in Hong Hong | place: USA: Christiansburg, Virginia | collected 2016-03-01 ... | reverse complement strand
TCGGATCTTGCGCGCCGGCAATGGCAGTATTCATCAAGACCGCATCGGCGCCATTAACGCGTGGGGCATCGATGTTCAAAACCGCTGCTGCACATGTGTTTCGGCGATGAAAATCGCGCATGATATGCTCGTGGCCGATAAAAGCATCGACACGATTATGATCGTCGGCGGATACCGCAACGGCGACTTTGTCGACTATGCCGATAAGGATATGTCGATGATGTATAATTTGGGCGCTGGCGGAGGCGCCATCATCTTAAAGCGCGACCATGACAAAAACCTGCTTCTCGGCAGTAAAATCATCGCCGATGGTTCGCTTTCAAGAACAGCCGGCGTCGAAATCGGCGGCATTGCCAAGCCGTTTAACGCCGATAATATCGAAGAAGGTTATAAATCTCTTCGCCTCCTGGACGCCAAAAAGATGAAAGATCGACTCAACGAAGTCTCAATGTCAAACTGGTATCGTTGCATCGATGAATCGTTACAGCAAGCAAAACTGACAAGAAAAGACATCACATTCCTGGATATCCTCCACATCAAGCGCTCAGGTCACGCGGCAATGATTGCCGATCTCGGTCTTCGCGAAGATCAGACGATCTATCTTGAAGACTATGGCCACATCGGCCAGATTGACCAAATTCTCTCGCTGGAATTGGCGCTTAAAGAAGGAAAAGTGAAAGATGGGGATGTTGTTTGCATGATCGCGGCCGGTATCGGCTATGTGTGGAGTGCCAACATCATCCGCTGGGGATAAACTATGGCCCAACTCCTGTCCTTATTAAATACGATAACCGGATCGCTTTTGACCATCTGCGTGACAATGATCGCGACGATGGGTATCACCCTGATTTTTCGCACGAGTAATACGACCAACTTTGCGCAGGGCGCCATCGCCGCCGCTGGAACTTATGTCGTCGCCTATCTCGCCATGCAGTACAGCGTCCATTACATCCTCGCCATCGTAATCGGCCTGTTCTTCGGCATCGCCTTTGGACTATTCATCGATATCATGATTTTTCGGCGCGGCAAAAATATCAACATCGTCGGAAAACAAATTATCACGATGGGCTTGGTCTCGATAATCTTCGGAGCGGTTCCGCTTATTTTCGGAGCTCAAATTCCGCCGCAAATACCGGCTTTTGTCGAAGGTAATTTTTCAATCAGCATGCTCGGGGGCGAGCTGTCCATCACCAAACATTCGGTCGTATGCATCGCCATAACCGCGGTCGTCTTAACTGTTTTATTCGTCTTACTTTTTAAAAGTAAATGGGGTCTCGGCGTCCGCGTTACGGCTTCAAGCGAATATACGGCCGGCATCGTCGGCGTCAATACTTATGTCATCACCGCCACCTCGTGGGCGATCGCCGCGGCTTTAGCCGTCTTGGCAGCCGTCATGCTCAACGCTGGCAACGCCTCGTTAACGCCATCGTTTATGACGAAGATTCAGGTCAGTTCCTTTTTAGCCGGAATCCTCGGCGGATTCTCGACCTTCTTGGGGCCGATTCTCGGCGCCATCATCATTCCTTTGGCAATTTCCGTCGTCGGCTGGCTCGGATTCATCAATCCCTTTTTCCAAAGCTGGGCGGAAGTCATCGTCTACATTTTACTTCTAATTGCGATTCTTATTAAACCACAAGGTTTATTTGGCAAAGTGGTTGCCAAGAAAGTATGAGGTGAAAACCATGAACAATCGCTTCAAAAACGAATATCTGGCCCACACCTCGCCGCGCCCTGAAAGCGGCTGGAAAGCCCACGCCAAGCGCATCATGTCAAATCCGCTGGGCCAATTCGGCCTCCTCGGTTTGCTTTTAGCAATCACGCAGCTTCTTAACATCGCCGGCATCGTCCCGCGCAGCATCATGACGACAATCGCGTTCGTCAGCATCTATTCCATCGCCGCCATCGGCTTCTGCCTGTTGCTCGGCTACTCCGGCCTCGCCTCGCTGGGGACGGCAGGCTTTATGGGCCTCGGCATCTATCTTTGCTACTACGGCCTCCAGGAATGGCAGATCAGTATTCTGCCCGCCTTTTTAATCGCCGGAATCGCTTCGATTGTCATCGGCTTTGTCGTCGGCTTTGTGTCCCTGCGCATCGAAGGCATTTATCTGGCCATCATGACCCTGGCTCTTTCGGAAATCATCGTCAAACTGCTTAAGACGATTAAGGGCAGCACCTTGATAATTCGCGGCGTCAACCTTAATTTCTTCGGAATACCGCTTTCAAATAATGCCGTTTACTTCACGATTATCGTCGTCTTGGTCATGCTTTTGGTCGGGACTGCCAACCTCATCAATTCGCCGACCGGACGGGCGATGGTGGCCATGAAATCGTCGGTCGCCGCCGCCCAGGCCATGGGCATCTCCTTGCTCAAATATCGCCTTCTGGCTTTCATCATCTCGACTCTTTTCGCCGGGATTGCCGGCTTTTTCTATCACGCCTATCTCCCGGGAATCTCACCGACGACGGCGACGATTCTGACTCTTAGCATGTCGCTTAATATTCTCGGCGCGGTCATCATCGGCGGCGCGAAATCGCTGTGGGGGACATTAGTCGGAACCTTTGTCATATACGGATTCCAGTCGATATTCCTTCAAAACATCGCTTTTTTCAACGAAAACCCCGCTTTCATGATGATGGTGACCGGCGTTTTGATCATCCTTGTCGTCATGTTTTATCCGGGCGGCTTTGCCCAAATGCTTTTTACCTTACGCTTATGGCTTAAAAAAATGACCAAGAAATGGAGGATATACCGTTATGGCATTGAAGAATAAAGTAATGGCTTATCTTCTGAGCAAGTATGTCGACTTTTTGACTCAGCGCGTCACCTTTTATAAGTCGCGGACCTCATTATATGCCGACTTCGAAATCGAGCATCTTAAAGATATCGACGATGCCGCGGACCGCAAAATCGAACTGCGCATCGCTAAAAATGCACGCCTCTATGCAACCGCTGATTATGAGGCATCCGATAAGAAAGAGGTTTTTGAGGGAACTTCGAAACTCCAAATCGCCGCTTATCAGAAGAAACTTCGCATGCGCTATCGTATCGAACGCGAAAAAGCGAGGCGAGCCATCGCCAAGCTGACAGAGGAAGACAAGAGCGGCGAACAAATTAAACTCATCGATCAAAATCTTGCCTCTTTTGAGGCTTCCTTGGCGGAAGAGTTGGAAGCATATAAGGCAAAGCGCCACATCGCGTTTGAAAAATCACTTGAACGCGACCTTAACAAAGCCAAACCAACCGCCCAAGAACTCGAGGCATTAAAGTCGCGCCTCACCGCTGATAACGAAACATATACCGCGGCCGTAAATGCAAAACGCGAGGCTAAACGAGCGAAGTTCGTGCGTTCAAACAAAGCGCGAATCGCTAAATTGGAAGGAAAACTCAATAACTTCCAAGCTAAGCTAAAAGTTCAACTGGAAAGAATTCAACAGGACAGTTACGCGCTACCCGAGGGGGTCATCCTCAGAGCCGAAAACCTGTGCATGTTCTTCGGCGGCGTCAAAGCCGTCAACGACTTGACTTTTGATGTCAAGCAAGGCGAAATATTCGGGCTCATCGGCCCTAACGGCGCGGGCAAGACAACTGTTTTTAACTGCATCACGCAATTTAATAAACCGACGAGCGGACACCTCTATTTGCGCAACCGCCTCGATGAAGTCGTCAACCTTAATAAACTGGCCGTCCACAATGTCATTCTTCAAGGCATCGTGCGGACTTTTCAAAACCTTGAAGTGGTGAAAGAAGTCAGCGTTCTCGACAACCTCCTGATCGCCGCTCACCGCCAGTATCAGTCTAATTTCTTTATTCACATGCTGCATTTGCCGATCCTGCGCCTCGAGGAAAAAGTGATTCGCGCCCGAGCTGATAAAGTTTTAGCCTTTATGGGCCTATCTCTTTATCGCGATTGGTACGCATGGGGTCTTCCTTATGGCGTCTTAAAAAAGATTGAGATTGCCAGGACGCTGATGGCTGATCCCCACCTCATCATCCTCGATGAACCGGCCGCCGGCTTAAACGACAGCGAAACCGTCGAACTCGCCAATCTCATTCGCCGCATCCGCGATGAATACGAATGCACCATTCTGCTCGTCGAACACGACATGGGACTGGTGATGGATGTCTGCGACAATATCCTGGCCATTTCCTTCGGCAAAAAACTGGCTCAAGGAAGCGCCAAAGAGATTCAGTCCAACAAGGATGTTCAGGCCGCCTATCTGGGCGCCCCCGAGGAGGTTGAAAGATGAAATTACTAGAAATTCGCAACCTCATCGTCCGCTACGGCGTCATCGAGGCCCTCCACGGCATCAACATCGATGTCGAACAGGGGAAGATGGTCGCTTTGCTGGGTGCTAACGGCGCCGGCAAATCAACTATTCTCAAGGCCGTCTCGGGACTCGTTAAACCGGCTTCCGGCTCGACGATTATGCTCAACGGCGCTAACATCGCCGGCAAACGGGCCCATGCCGTTTCGAAGATGGGCTTGTCTTTGTCGCCGGAGGGGCGGCAGATCTTTACGGGATTAACCGTCGAAGAAAACCTGCTCGCCGGTGCATATGGCTTGAAACGCCATACCCAATTAATTGAAGATGAACATGGAATAAAGCGGAAAGTCTCGATCAGCGTCAAAGCGCAGTTGAAGGAAAACTTTGACCGGGTCTACAAGCTCTTCCCGGTGCTTGCGGAAAGAAAGAGACAGCAGGCCAGCACCCTGAGTGGCGGTGAGCAGCAAATGCTCGCGGTCGCCCGGGCCCTGATGAATTCGCCGAAGATACTCGTCCTCGACGAACCATCGCTCGGCTTGGCCCCGCTCATCATCCAGGACATCTTTAATACCCTTGTCGAAATTAAAAAACAAGGAACTACCATCCTCATCGTCGAGCAAAACGCTCTGGCTACGCTGAAGATTGCCGACTTCGCCTATGTTCTCGAACTGGGCAATGTCTCAATCTCCGGGAAAGCGAGCGAATTAATCAACGACCAGAGGCTCATCGATGCTTATTTAGGAGGTGGAGAAAAAAAGTAAGATTTGTAAGCGCGCAACGGGTGTACACCGACAAATCAACACCACGCCTCAAATATTCTTAATCGAAATACAAGGCTATGGAAAAGAAGCGATAAGATAGCGATTCCGGAGAACCAAATTAGCTTAACCTTCGCCTCCATCCGAATCTCCCCCCGCATAGGCATCAAGATAGCTCCTTCCTATCGGATGCAAGAACTCATCGATTCTTACGTCTGCGAGTCGATCAACAATCATCACGGTTCTCAATAGACAAATGAATGAAAGGAGTTTCATTAATGAAAAAAATCAATTTATTTGTTCTCTCTGCCGTTTCAGCCGTCATTTTAGCAGCCTGTAATCCTGCCGTCGAAGTCGTCAAGCAATACGATGGCACTGAAGTCCAAGGTGTCACGGCCGAAAAAATTCTCATCGGCAACACCGCCGCCACCTCTGGCGCTTTTGCGACAGTCGGCGTTCCCTTCAATGCCGGCATCAACGCCGTCTTGAAAAACTTTAACGACGCCGGCGGATTCGATGGCGCCACTGTCGAACTGATTCACTATGATGACTCATTTGACGGCGCGATCGGCTTAGCGGCCACGCAAAAATTAGTCGAACAAGACAAAGTCTTTGCTCTCGTCGGACACTTCGGCACCAACACCGTCGCCGCCACTGTCGACTATATCAAAGATCAAGGCATTCCGATGGTCTATGCCGCTACCGGCATTTCTGATTTATATCAAGAAGCAGCCGAAGGCTTTAATAAGGCCGTCATGCCCGTTCAGCCCATCTACAACTCCGAAGGTCGCATGATGCTCGCCAGAGCTCTCGCCGATGACGCTGTCAGCGGCTTAAATGCCACCAAAATCGGCGTTATTTCGACGACCGACGATGCCGGCGAAGGCATGCTCTACGGCGTTCAGAAACAAGCTGAACTCCTCTCTGTCGCCGCCAAAGAAAACCTCGTCTATGTCACCACCCCGGCCGAACAAGGCACGAACCACTCCGCACCGGTCAACACTTTAAAGACCGCCGGATGTGATGTCGTCATCGTCGCCGCCAACCAAGTTCCGTTCACCGAAATTCTCAATTACATGAGAGACGCGAGCTTCAATACCAAAGTCATCACCTCTTATGTCACGGCCAACACTGACATTCTCAGAGCTGCCGCCGCCGCCGGTTCAATCACCGCCGATCGCCCGGTCTTCACGAATTCATGGCTTGACGTCACCGACCTCGCTTACTATGATGCGACACTTAACCCCTATGCTTTGACTCCGGAATATGTCGCTTATCTGACCGAGATGAACACCGGCGGACAAGTCGCTTATTCAGGTAGTTCATACGCCATCGCCGGTTATGTCGCTGCCAAAATCTTCTTAGAAGGTCTGGCCAGAGTCAAGGCCGCCGACAAAGAACTCACATGGCTCAATTACATCAATGCCATGGAAGAAGAACCAGTCGATCTTCCAATGGGCAGTGAAATCGATTACGCTGATGGCAAACGCCTCGGCGTCACCGATCTTGGTTTCAGCAAGCTCTATCTCGCTGATCCAGTCAACACGAGCGCTTTGGCCGAAGTCGACACCCTGAGAACCTTAGACTATGTCTGGGCTCTCGTCCCGGCCGCCAAAAAGGCTTAGTCAATTCATTCAGATACCTTGTGTTCCCCGCCGCAATTGCGCGTTGCGGCGGGCCGCAAGGCACGTTAAAACATAAAGGAGAAACCTATGAAGCACGATCTTTCCAAAAAAATCATTACCGTTGAAGAGGCGTTGAAACTCGTCAAGAGCAATGATCATATTTTTACCGGCTTGGGCGCCAGCGAAGGACGCGAGTTTTTAAGTAAACTCCACACTTTGCACGGGTTGGTCAAAAATGTCACCGTCACCAACTGCCTGCCGATGCAAGACTACGAATTTTATATGAATCCGGCCTACAAGGACACCTTCAAACTGGCTGGCTGGTTCTACAATGCCGGAATGCGCAAAGCCCACGCTAACGGCAACGTCTCCTTTATTCCCAACGTGCTCCACTATGCCGGCACAAAGCGCCTGGATCACATTAAGCCTAACATTTATGTCGGCATTGCCTCGCCTCAGGACGAGCACGGCTATGTTTCCCTTTCGCTTGGCAACACCTACGAAAAACAAGTTATCAAGGAAGCCGATCTTGTCATCTTGGAAATAAACCCTAATGCCCCGCGCACTTTCGGCGATTTGGAAGTCCACGTCAGCGATGTCGATTATTTCATCGAGGTGAACTATCCGATTCCCGAAATACCCGATACCGAACCCAACGAAAAAGACCTCTTGATCGGAAAATATATTTCCGAATTAATCAATGATGGCGATTGCATTCAACTAGGTATCGGCGGCATTCCCAATGCCGTTGCAAAGTCGCTTTACGGCAAAAAAGATCTCGGCGTTCACACCGAAATGCTGACCAACGAGATGGCAAAATTAGCCAAAGCCGGAGTCATCACCGGAAAACACAAACAACTATTCCCAGGTAAGATGGTCGCCACCTTTGCGATGGGAAGCCGCGATTTATACAACTTTATCGATAACAATCCGGCCGTCATGCTGCTGGCGGGCTCTTACGTCAACGATCCCTATGTCATCGCCAACAATGACAATCAGGTTTCGATCAACACGACGCTTGAAGTCGATGTCACCGGGCAGTGCTGCTCGGAATCGATCGGTTCGAAGCAATTCAGCGGAACAGGCGGGCAGAGCGACACCGCGATCGGCGCCCAAAACAGTAAAAACGGGCGCTCGATCATCGCTTTATATTCGACGGCCAATGTCCGCAATCCGGAAACCGGAGAACGCGAAGAAACATCCAAGATTGTCTGCCAGCTCAAACCGGGCGCGGCCGTCTCTTTATCGCGCAACGATTTACACTATCTCTGCACCGAATACGGCATCGTCAATCTCCGCGGCACAACAATTGAAGAGCGCGTCGCAAAGATTATATCGATCGCTCACCCCAAATTCCGTGAAAGCCTCCGCCAGGAAGCCATTGCCCTCGGCATCATCGGAGCGTAAAATGCCTTTCTTCACTTTTTATAACAAACACATCTTCTATGAAGATAATGGTTCAGGCGAGCCGATTCTCTTTCTAAACGGCATCATGATGTCGACCATTTCGTGGAAGGCTTTTGTCCCGGCATTAAGCAAGGACAATCGCTTTTTGCGCATCGATCTTCTCGACATGGGCCAATCAGCTCGCATGGATGAGCATTATACTCAGGACATTCAGGTCGAGGTCGTCAAAGCTTTTTTGGACCATCTGCAAATCGCAAAGATAAACATCATGGGGATTAGCTATGGTGGCGAGGTGGCGATTAAATTCGCTCTCAAATATCAGAATTTGCTCCGGCGCTTAATGCTCTTTAACACGACATCGCGAACAAATGAATGGCTCCGCGACATCGGCCGGGGCTGGAATAAGGTCGGAGCGACTCTCGACGGCGAGGCCTATTATAATATGACGATACCCATCATCTATTCCTCGAACTTCTACGTCGCCAACTATGGATGGATGGAGCATCGCCGCAAGCTTCTCATTCCTCTTTTTTCGACTCCCGAATTTCAGGAGAGAATGAAGCGTTTGGTCACCTCCGCCGAATCGCTCGACGAGGCCGCCAACATTCATCGGATTGAAGTGCCGACACTTATCGTCTCGTCTGAATTCGATCAACTGACGCCGTCAAGCGAACAGGCTTATCTTGCCGAGCACATTAAAAATTCCACGCACATCATCGTTCCGAAAGCCGGCCACGCCTTTATGTATGAAAAGCCGCACATCTTTGTCTCCCTTGTTCTCGGATTCACGAATTCCAGCACCGACAAATACATTATTTAGGAGGAAAAATATGGAACGATTTGTCAAAAAACGCCTCACCCTCAAAAACGGCGAGCAATACGCCTACATCGAGCAAGGCCAAGGCGAAAAAGTCTTTTTGCTCATTCACGGAAACATGTCGAGCAGCGCCTATTTTTACGAATTATTGAAGCGGATTCCTCACGATATCCGCGTTTTAGCCCCCGATCTGCGCGGTTTTGGCGATTCCTCATACAACGCGCGCTTTGATTCACTCGATGAACTGGCCGATGATGTCATAGACTTTCTCAGCATTCTCGGCGTTCATAAAGTCGATGTTTTGGGGTGGTCAACCGGAGCCGGAGTCGCCTACAAATTAGCGGCCAAAAAACCCTCGCTTGTCAAGAAGATCATCTCCCTTTCGGGAGCCTCTTACCGCGGCTATCCGATTTTTAAAAAGGGTGATCACAACATGCCGCTAATCGGCCAAATATATTCCAGCAAGGAAGAGATGGCCAAAGATCCCGTTCAAGTCGCTCCGGCCCTCTATGCCACGGCGACGCAAAACAAAGCCTTTTATGATTACATCTATTCTCTCACGATCTACAATGTCAAAAAACCCGAGCCCGAACTCCTTTCTTACCTGCTTGATGAAACATTAAAACAACGCAATCTCATCGACATCGACTGGAGCCTCGCCAATTTAAATATGTCCAACTTTTCGAATCTTTATAATGGAGGCACAAACGATATCGCGCAAGTGGCATGCCCCGTCCTCCTTTTATGGGGCGAGAAAGACTTGGTCGTCCTCGAATATATGGTCGATGAGACTCTCGCCGCCCTTAAGAATGCCACCAAAAAAGTTTATTCAGGCGTTTCGCATACCGCGATCACCGACATTCCCGACCAATTCGCCGCCGATGTCCTGCAATTTTTTAAAGGATGAGACAGGCTATATATCCGGGTTCTTTTGATCCGGTAAGCAATGGGCATCTCGATATCATTCGCCGCGCCGCGAAGATTTTTGCCCGCCTTTATGTCCTTGTCTCCGTCAATCCCAACAAGCAATACCTGTTCACGGCCGAGGAGCGGGTCGATATGCTTAAAGCGGCGACCGCGGATATCGCCAATGTCGTCATTGAAGCTAGCGAAGAATTAGTCGTCAGTTACGCTCAGAAAAAAGGCAATGCTTCCATTATCCGCGGCGTGCGTAAT
>ERZ724523.2708-NODE-2708-length-10055-cov-9.259100_pt1 | contig 10055 bp, 7 predicted proteins | sample MGYA00376056_ERZ724523 | MGnify/ENA primary metagenome ERZ724523 (study PRJEB28724, sample SAMN07190888) | wastewater metagenome | isolation source: influent of sewage treatment plant in Hong Hong | place: USA: Christiansburg, Virginia | collected 2016-03-01 ... | reverse complement strand
TGAACAGTCATGATTTGTCGCTATCACATTATATTGCTGAGTTTTTTGTTTCGATTGCCTCCAAAGAGACCTTTGCCATTGTGATGGGCTTATATTCTGCCATTTTAGGCTTTTTCATTCCTTCTGGCGGTGGTAAATGGATTATTGAAGCACCCTATGTCATGCAAGCTGCACATGATTTAAAAGTGCATTTGGGCTGGTCGGTGCAAATCTATAATGCTGCGGAAGCCTTGCCGAATTTAATCAACCCATTTTTTATGTTGCCCATGCTCGGCATTCTCAAATTAAAAGCCAAAGATGTGATCGGCTTTACCGTCACTCAATTGGTTTTCCATCTGCCTTTGGTGCTGTTCCTACTTTGGATTTTAGGCCGTAGCCTGACCTATATGCCGCCTACCTTCTAAACCAAGGAAGAAAATACAATCTAAATAAAAAAGGACGAATCATATTCGTCCTTTTCTCATTCTATAAAGCGTATTTTTAATGTAGCCCAATTAATTAAACACATTATTTAAATACACAATGCGCTCATTAGTTTTTTGGTTAAAGCACTTGGTATATTGCAATTGTTGATCTTGGGCACGTAAAGCATCATCCCAATATTGCGACTGCTTTTGATAGGTTTCTTTTTCACTATCCGTCATTTGGTAGACACTTTTTTGGGAAATCACTTTACAGTCCACATCACGCTTTTCAAACCACTCCGTTTGGTCTTGTTGTAGCTGCTGTTTTTGTTCCTCAGTGAAATTGTCCCAAGTTTGGTTCAGACGTTCCACCACTTTGACTTGGTCAGCGTCCAATTCCTTCTTACGAATATTCATGGCTTTCTGTGCCAGTTCCATCTGCGCAACTTCTTGCTCATTATATTGTTTTATATTCTTTTGTATTTCTGCATTTTCTTTTTCATATGCCGCAAACTGAACCGCATGCTGCGTCACCAACACTACACCATCAATCACGCCATTTTGATTGGGTACATTCAGGCTAATGCCTTCTTTATCCGTTTTAATGATGTTATAGCTAAATGCACCTTGTAGCTGATCATTGTCTAAGTTGAGTGAATATTCACCCTCTTCTAAGACATCACGCAAAGTACTTTGATAACCGTCCTCACACTCTTCACATGGACGCGCTAAAAACGCATTTTCAGCACGTTTCTGTAACCCTTTCGGGAAAATCACCACCAACTGGCTTTCGCAGTCCAATTGCTTCGCTGTATCAGGCTTTTCTGTGGTCGTTGAAATCCCTTTAATTTCAAAGCGAATACCGTTATTAATCTGCGTTAATAATTTTTCATCGGCCTCATATTCACGGCTATCACGCAAACGGCGGTCTAGGGCTTTTAAGTATTCAGCTTTTAAATGCGCTTGAATTTGTTTGACATTGGCAGGAGCCGTACAACTCCAATCTGACATTTCTTGCGGTTCAGCAACCGTTTCTGTTTTATTCTCTGTTCGGTTACAAGCACTTAAAAATAAACTGCTCAAGATTAGACTGGCAAAAATTGTTTTCTTCATCATTGTTATAAAACCATAAGGCTGTTGTTTTTCGCAGCGTATTTAACCAAAAAATAAGCTTTTATGCGAGTAGCTATATAAAAGAACCCTGCCGTAGCAGGGTTAAAACATCGCTTAGTTGACCTTTTCAACACCACGATCATCCACTTCACGCACCACACCCGAGTCTGTATTTAAAACCTCAAACTCGATACGGCGGTTTTTAAACTTGCCTTCATCAGTTTGATTGTCTGCTATTGGCTTTTCTTGCCCATAACCAATCGCTCTCAACTGCGCAGGATCGACGCCTTTAAAAATTAAATAATCCACCACCGCTTGTGCCCGATTTTGCGACAAAGTTTTATTGACTGCCGCATCTCCCGTTGCATCTGTATGCCCCATCACGGTAAGTTTGACTTGCGGTGCTTTTTGCATCAGCGCTGCGGCCTGATCCAAAATCGACTTATTGACATCAGGTATCGCCGATGAAGCTGTATCAAAGTTAATAATTTGCAAATTCAATGCCGTGGCAACGTCTAGTGCTCGAACTTGCTCAGGATTAATTTCTGCCAGTGCACGCTCAGCATCACTAATACTGGTATCCACGGCACGGTTTACATCCAGTGGTTGCTGCGTCACAACTGTCATATTACGCAGTAAAGGTTTAATTTGATCTGCCACTTTAAGTGCATTGGCTGGATCTTGTGATTGAATCGATAACTGATTGCCAAACCATGTTAAATTTATATTTGGCACACCTTTCAATGCACTGATTACACTGGGTATCGCATCTTGGTCGATAAATTCAGTGTGATACATACTCTGCATATCTGCACCACAGCCGATGCTGTTATTAAAAATTTGCTTTACTTCTTTTTGCAAAATTTCAACATAAGCCGCATTGGCTGAGAAAATTTGGCAAGTGACCAAATCTCCTGTTGCCCCTGTGGTGATTTGAAATTTAGCAGGTTGGCTGGCATTCACATTTGCAGCAGGTGCTGTTTCAGTTGTGGCCTTTTCGGTACAGGCTCTAAAAATAAAAGCAAACAATGCCGCAAAAATAATTAAAGCCAAAACTGGCAGTAAAAATGACCGTTTCTCATCTACTTTTGTAGCATGTACGCTTGCAGGTGCAACATGTGTAGCTTGTCCTTGTAAGATATTTACCCCCAATCCAGCCAGTAATGCAGTTGCCCACTCAGGTAAGGCACGACTAATGGAATCTGTGTTGACCTGTAGTAAATGGGAAATCGCTTCAGGTTCTGAAGAACCAGCCTCTGTGGCTAAAAATGCTAATGCAGGTGTAATCGAACGGCTCAAGGTACTTTCAATTTCATCTGCGGATGCTGCCCCGCGAACATGCTCCAAAAACTGTTGCTTGAGACTAACATTCGATGCAAAAGCATCATTAAGACGTGGATTCAACTGCTGTTGAAATGCAGGAATCAGTTCAGACTTTGACTTTAATATAGACAGTAAAATTGGTAAAAAGGATTGAATTGCTTGATTTTTTTCAAGTAAATGTTGTGTATCACCCTCTAAAACAATTGCAGAGACATTTTGTTTTAGTAAATCCATAAAATCGATATTCATGAAGTCTTACCCCACTTTTTTTCATTGTTTTCATCGTCATTTTTCAGTTTATCTGTTCATTTTTTATACTTTGTAAAATATTGTATTTGCATCAGTTTTATCTAGGCCCAATAAAAAAGCCAGCCGAAGCTGACTTTTTTGGATATATTTCTTACTCTAAATAGTAAATTTTCTGACGTAGCTCGTTTACACGTTGATTAGTCATTGTTGCCTCACAATTTAAGCGGGCTACTTCTGAATTATCTACATTTGTACTTTCCAATTTGCACTCAAGCTCACGCTTCTTCAACCAAATCCTTTGTTCATCAAGTAATTGATCACGAATCTCCTTCGTTGTAGCATTCCAAACAAGGTTTAGATTTTCATTGGCAGTGTCAACTTTAGCTTTAGCTTCATCGACTAAAACAGATTGATACTCTTTGGCTGTTGCCTCTTGATCAGCAACAGCTTGCAATGCTTCTTGCTTAGCAACTTCTACTGCATTTTGACGCGCATTTTTAATCAAAGAATCAACTGCAATATCTCGAACAAAGTAGGCTAGTGCTTCAGAGTTTTCTAAAGTAACAAAAACTTTATCTCCGCTATCAGTCGGTTGTACTAAATAATCAATGTCTTTTTTCAATTGGTTCATTTCAAAAGACAAATCCGCAAGCACTGCCGATTGAGTAACATTGCTTTCTCCGTAAATTTCACGAGCTGCATCAGCATCTTTAACAAGTTGTTCTGGTAGTTTTACGATAAATTCAGTAACACAATATTGTTTATTGCTATTAGGGTCTGAGTTATTAGTTCTCACATTAGTCACATTAAATGTAACTTGTTGCAACGTACTACGGAGTTTCCCCATATCGATCGTTATATTTTCATTTTCGATCAAACTTTTTACACGCTCTGTCGCTGCATCACTAACAACTTTACTAAAACTTTCAACAACTAATTTTTTTGCTGCTTCATTGTCACATTTAACAGCTCCACTTGTTAAATTTTGAACCTTATCGCAGCCCCCGAGTAAAATACTACCTGCAATAATAAATAATGGAATTATTTTCATAGTGAACCCAACCATTTGAAATATAAATAGATAATTAAAAACTTAGTTTACTATTCTGCATAATAGTTAGCAGCTTCTGCAGCCGCATCAGCTGCTTCAATTGCAGTAGTATCCATAGGCTCAGCATAGGTAGACTCAGGCACAACAGCTTGCTTATTCGCTTCTATATTACGAATCTCATTTTTTTCAATTTGAGGCTTTAAAAATGCATAAGTCAAAGTATCAGACAGCAATGTTTGAAGATTTGAAGTATTTTTCATATGTGCAAAAATTTTTTTGCCACTATCTGCAGGTTGTAATTGGTATTCAAGTACTAGATTAATTTTATTATTCTCATAATCAAGCCCAATATCATCAGCTTGAGACTCAACACTCCAACGATCCACTTTATTTCTAGCTTCATCTGATTTTTTAATTAAATCAGATGGTAATGTCACTGTTAAATCAACCGAGCAAGTCGTTTTCGGGCTATGTGGATCAATGAAATCTGTACGACTATCAGCTAAAACATATTGAATATTCTGAGCCGATAGCTTTAATTTGGCAGGATCTAAATCATTAATTTGGCTTTGACGAATTAAGTCTTTTAACTGACTCTCTAGAGAGTTGTTTAGATCATCTTTTAATACTTGATAAATTAAACTGTTTGCAGTTTCATCGTTACATTTTACATGTTGATCAAATAAGCTATTACAGCCAGCCAAACCCAAAACAGTTACCGATAAAATTAATTTTTTTGCAGTATGTCTCATTATTACCCCCTTAGTTTTTGCAGAAGTATAATCAAACATCACATAATAATACAATAAAAAAGCTGATAAAACACCAGCTCATTTACTTTTCATAAAAAGATTTTTTATTAAAACTAAATAATAAATATCCTTTCTACTTTTCCTTTCACCACTTGATTGATCAAAGGTGTATTTTTACCTTGCGACAAAATATTGTCTTTATTCACAATCCAGTCTAACTCAGGATCAATCAACACCCAGCCAGCTTCAGCAGACCAACGTTCAAGCATATTGGCTACCGTGGCTGGTGCAATCGTGACTTTTTCGACCCATTCCAAAGGACTGAACAAACCTTCGCGCACCAATTGCACACCAAAAGCTACATAGGTATCAAAAGCGGTAATGCCTGGCTGTGTTTCAGCAAATGGTGCTAGCTTTGCAGAGCTGCTCAGCGGTTCATGATGCGTACAAATCGCATCGATCACGCCACTTTTCACACCTTGGCGAAGGAGCTCTTTATCCGACTCAGCACGTAGTGGTGGACGGACATGTGCAAGTGAGTTGAAGCCATCAATCAGCTGATCTGTTAAATGCAACTGATGCATTGCTACATCGCATGTGACTGGCAGGCCTTTATCTTTAGCGATTTTGATCAAATCGACAGAAGCACCTGTAGACAATAAGCCAAAGTGAGCACGAACACCCGTCGCTTCAATCATTAGCAAATACTTGGCAATGGCAATGGTTTCGGCAATCGCAGGGATGGTTGGTAAGCCCTGACGCGATGCCACAAAGCCCTCATGGACACAGCCATCTTTGGCAATTTGCGGTTCTTCGGCATAAAACACCACCGTCATACCAAGGCCTGCTGCGTATTCTAAAGTGCGCAGCACCACATCGTCATCTGCAAAAGGCGCACTGGCATTTGAAACAGCTGTACAACCACCCTTTTTAAGACCCGCCATATTTGCAGGTTGCTTACCTTGTAAGCCTTGGGTTTGAGCACCAATCACTTCAAGATAAATGCCGCCATCCAACATCGCTTTTTCCATCAAACCATGAATCAAAGCACCATTGTCTTGCACAATCGGTTTTGAGTCTGGCGGTGTAAACACATGCAAAATACCATTTTCACGCGCAGCACGACCTTCTGATTTTAATGTCCCGTGCTGTTGCTGACCTGGTTCACGTAGGCGTGCACATAAGTCCACCATGGTTGGCATTAACCACTTGCTTTGACCATCAATTGTTTCAGTGACATTAGCTGTTTCAGCAACCAGCTTGCCATTCTCGATATACACTGTTTGAACCGCATCTGTTTGATGAATTGGGTCAAGAACACGTACATTTTCAATTTTTACAACAGTCATGACTTATTCCTTATCCAGCAATCGCGTCTAACAAACCTTGCTCTTGCAGTTGACCTTGCATTGCAAGCGCCAAAACTGCCATACGTACAGCAATCCCGTTGGTCACCTGATTTAAAATCACAGACTGTGGACCATCGGCAATACTGGAATCAATCTCTACACCACGGTTCATAGGCCCCGGATGCATTACGATGCAATCAGGTTTTGCCATCGCAAGACGTTCTTTGTTTAAACCGTACATTTTGTAGAATTCAGCTTGAGATGACAGCGCGGGCGAATCAATGCGTTCATTTTGAATGCGTAAGGTAATAATCACGTCGCAGTCTCGGATCCCTGCTTCCATGTTATTAAATAGACGTACGCCTTCACCATATTCATCAAAGCCGTATGGCAGCAACGTGTTCGGTGCAATTACACGAATGTCTTTACACCCCAGTGTTTGTAATGCAGCAACATCTGAACGCGCCACGCGTGAGTGTTTAATATCACCAATGATGGCAATTGAAATATCTTCAAATTTCTTTTTGGTTTCACGGCGAATGGTCAGCATGTCCAACATAGCTTGTGTTGGATGCGCATGACGGCCATCACCTGCATTGATAATTGCGACATGCGGACAAACGGTTTGGGCAATAAAATGTGCCGCACCCGACGAAGAATGACGTACTACAAAAATATCCGCAGCCATCGCTTCTAAGTTCCACAAAGTGTCTCTGAGCGTCTCCCCTTTGGAAGTACTTGAACGTGCGATATCGATATTTAATACATTTGCAGAAAGACGTTTTGCCGCTGCTTCAAAAGTGGTACGAGTACGGGTTGAGTTTTCAAAGAAAAGGTTCATTACCGTTCGACCTTCTAAGAGGTTGTTGGTAATCAGCTGATTTTGGTCATTAAAAAAGGACTGCGCGGTGTCCAATATTTTTGTAAGAGTTTCTTTAGAAAGACCTTCGATGGTGAGGAAGTGTTTGAGATGACCATCTTGGTTGAGTTGAATCTGACTCGGAGTATGCAATGCTGCCAAGTGCATGAGAGATTCCTTGTACGTTAAGTTAACGCATTATACAGATTTTCTTTTTGATTTGGACCTCAGTTTAAAACAATTGCCTTAATTATCATCGGCTTCAAAACTAAGATTATGAAATTCTTATCTATTATTTCAACCAGTTAAATTAAACCATCAAAGGCTAAATTAGCTAAATTCTGAGTCCATCAAATTGCTATAAATATCAATTCTATAGAGTTTCTTATCTTATTTATCCCAAGCGGACATTTAAAAAAGCTCTCTTGCGAGAGCGATCCAACTTCAGCGATTCTTATCGTAAAGCGCCAATATAGTGATGTGACACTTGGGCACGGTAGATTTCTTCTTCAGTGGCTTCCAACTCATATCGTGTCGTGTCGACCTGTTTAGGTTTTTCGATCACGGCTGTTTCTTCATAGTTAAAAACATCCATGACACTGTCTAAACGACTCACCAATCGAATCAGTTCAGCATCTTCTGTACTTAAAGCAAGCTCTGCCATCTGACGTGCATAACTTGGATTTTCCACCAAATACATCACATCAATTACACGCCCCGATACACGGCGCAGACGTGCATAAAGTAAAGTTGCAATTGAAAAAGCATCAGCATGACTTACAACACCGCGATCTAACTTGGTCGACATATTCATCCCCTTTCAAGTGAAAAATATTTACTAACGATCTATCAGAAATCAGTCAGCAAATTAAACTTGCAAGGATTTAGCAAAATACGTACCAAAAACGTTATTGTTCACATGGTGATTCATTTATTTTGATATTTCCGCTGAGTAGAAGCATATTTAAAAAACCATTCAGAGGCAAAATACGTTAAACTTTAGCGAGTTTATTTTGTTTTATTTTGGTCTCTCAAATTTATGAAAACCGCTTCGCGTTTAAGCAGCTATTGGGTTACGTGTGCCGATGGCTTAGAAACCTTACTCCAAGAAGAATTAGAAGGTTTAGGTGTTCAAAACATTGAACGTTTTCCTGGGCGTTTAGTTTTCAAAGGTACACTGGAACATGCCTATCGCATTTGTATGTGGTCGCGTCTTGCTTCGCGTGTACTCACACCAATTCATGTCCATGAGCTGGAATTTAGCCATGATGCACGTGATGTCGCTGAAGAGCTCTACGAAGGTGCAATGAACTTTGATTGGTCGCTAATTTTTGCACCACAAAGCACCTTCGCCGTTCGTTTACATATTGAACGTGAAATTAAGGTGAACAGCCAGTTTGCAACTCTACGCGTAAAAGACGGTATCGTGGATTCATTCATGGAAGCTGTCGGTAAACGTCCAAGTATTGATATTAAGCAACCTGAAATTACCATTTATGCACTCGCAGGAAAAACTGAACACACATACTGTTTAGACTTATCTGGTGATTCATTGCATAAACGTGGCTACCGTCGTTATATGACCGATGCCCCAATTAAAGAAAACTTAGCCGCTGCTATTTTACAAAAAGCCAAGCTCCTTGCAAACAGACCCGATATTTTCCTTGACCCAATGTGTGGTTCAGGGACGTTCATTATTGAAGCATTGATGATGCTGACTGACCGCGCACCTGGTTTAGTTCGTCGTTTCGGTTTCAATGGCTGGAATGGCCATGACCATGATCTGTGGATGAGCATTAAAGCGGAAGCAGCTGAACGCCATCAAACAGCCTTGGAACAACCCCTTCCTAAGTTCTACGCATTTGATGCAGACTGGGAAGCAGTAAAAGCCACCAAGCAAAATATTATTGCTGCTGGTTTTGAACGTGTACTTGACCAGATCCAAATCGAAGAACGGACTTTAGCCGACTGGCCGAACTTTGAAGCCGAAGGAAAAACAGCCTTTATTGTGACCAACCCACCTTATGGTGAGCGTTTGGGTGATAAAGCCTCAAACCGTGCTTTATATTTAGGCTTATCTGCTTTACTGCAAAAGAACTTCCCAAATCAGACCGCAGCGGTCATCGCAGCAGCCGTTGAGCAAGCCGATGTATTGGCGCTGAATGACCCGCAAACCATGCGTTTGATGAATGGTAAACTGCCAATTTACGTGCGTTCAGGTTCAGTTAAACCTGTTGCAGTGATCAAGCCGTTCTTGGAAACATGGCAACCGCAACAGTTTGAAGCAATTGAAGGCGCTGAAGACTTTGCTAACCGTTTACAAAAGAACATGCAGACCTTAAAGAAATGGGCAGTGAAAGAAAACATTCACTGTTTACGTTTATATGATGCCGATCTTCCTGACTTTAACGTCGCAGTCGATTTGTATGGTGAACGTTTACACGTCCAAGAATATGCACCACCGAAAAAAATCGATCCTGAAAAAGCCAAGAAACGTTTCAATCTTGCTTTACAGGCGATTCGTGCTGTAACAGGTTTAGGCCGTGATGCGATCTTTATCAAAACACGTGCTCGCCAAGAAGGTAAAACTCAATATACCAAGCAAAGTACTGCTTCTAAGCGTTTTATCGTGCAGGAAGGCAAAGCGAAAATTTTAGTCAATCTAACCGATTACTTAGATACTGGCTTGTTCTTAGACCACCGTCAAATCCGTCTACGCATCGCACAAGAAGCGCGTGGTAAGCACTTCTTGAACTTGTATAGCTATACCTCTACAGCCAGCTTACATGCAGCTTTAGGCGGTGCAGCAAGTACCACCAGCGTCGATCTTTCAAATACTTATTTGAACTGGTCTAAAGAGAACTTCGTCTTGAACGGCTTAACAGTCGATCATGCTGATGAACAACATCAATTCTTTGCCAGCGACTGTTTTGAGTGGTTAAAAGAAGGTCATGA
>ERZ724523.2699-NODE-2699-length-10071-cov-6.883387_pt1 | contig 10071 bp, 12 predicted proteins | sample MGYA00376056_ERZ724523 | MGnify/ENA primary metagenome ERZ724523 (study PRJEB28724, sample SAMN07190888) | wastewater metagenome | isolation source: influent of sewage treatment plant in Hong Hong | place: USA: Christiansburg, Virginia | collected 2016-03-01 ... | reverse complement strand
CAAACAGCAGCGACCCCGGCGCCCGCAGCACCAGCGGCCCCCACCGCAGCATCTCCGCCGACACCCGCACCCGCCCCCCCCGTGGTACAGCCCCCCGCTGCCAACGCGCTCAGCGCCAGCCGCCAGGAACTCATGGCCCGTGCCGCCGCCCTGGCCGCAGCGCTGGCCCCGACCCCCCCCCCGCCCCCTGCCGATCCAGCCACGGTGCCTTGGAGCTACCAGGGCGAGACCGGGCCACAGGCCTGGGGACAGCTGCATCCGGCCTTTGCCACCTGCGCCCAGGGCCAGCGCCAGTCGCCCTTGCACATCACCGCCGCCGACACCGTGGCAGGCCCAGCCGATCCACTGCGGCCCGGCGCACAAGTCTTCAGCGGCACCCTCATGCACACGGGCAAAGCGATTGAATTGGAGGTCGAAGGCATCCAGACGCTGGTGCTGCGCGGACGGCCCTGGCAACTGCACAGCGTGCAGTTTCACCACCCGGCAGAAGAAAAAATCCACCACCAGAACTTCCCCATGGCCACCGATCTGGTGTACCACGGGCCCGAGGGCCAGATGGCGGTGTTGTCGGTGCCCATGCAGCTGGGCACACCCAACCCGTTCTTGGCCAAAATCTGGACGCACATGCCCCTGGACAGGGCCGACAGCGTGCGCCTGCCACCGGGCCAGCTGCAAGTGCAAGAGCTGCTGCCGCGCGATCTGCGCTATTACCAGTATCTGGGCTCGCTCACTACACCGCCCTGCACCGAAGGGGTGCTGCGGCTGGTGCTGAAAACGCCTGTGAGCATCAGCCCCGAGCAACTGCGCCTGCTGGCGCGCCTGGCCCCTGCCAACGCGCGCCCGGCACAGGCCACCCACGGGCGCCTGGTGCGCGAGGCGCAGTAAACAGGGTTACGGCGCAGCCAAAGTACCCAAGCGCCGGGCATTGCACCCGGCGCCTGCCGCTATCAGTCGAGGCGCACGCCCACTTGCTTGATCACACGGCCCCACTTGTCGCGCTCGGAGCCGGAGAAAGCAGCCATCTGCGCGGGCGTACCCGGCAGGGGCTCCACGCCCAGCGCTTGCAGGCGCGCTTTCACGGTGGTGGAGTTCAGTGCCGTTTGCAGCGCTTTAGCCAGTTGGCCCGTGAACTCGGCGGAGGTGCCCGTGGGCACCACGAGGCCTTGCCAGGCGTAGCCCTCAAAGCCTTTGATGCCTTGCTCGCTGATGGTGGCCACATCGGGCATGGTGGAGACGCGCTGCGCGCTGGCCACGCCAATCGGTTTGACCTTTTTGCCGTTGATGAACGAATACGCCGTAGCGCTTTCCACCCACATGGCCGGAATCTGGCCGCCAATCACGTCCTGGATGGCAGGCGCCGCGCCCCGGTAAGGCACATGGGTGAGCTTGAGCTTGCTTTGCTCGCGGAACAACTCGCCCACCAGGTGGTGCGGGCTGCCCAGGCCCACCGAGCCCCAGTTCACGCCATCGGCCTGCCGCTGTGACCAGGCCATGAACTCTTTGAGGTTGTTGGCGGGCACGCTGTTGGACACCACCAGAAACAGCGGAAAGCGCACCAGCATGCCCACGGGCTGGAAGTCTTTTTCTGCGTTGTAGGTCAGCTTGCTGAACAGCGTCGGGTTGGCCGCCAGCGTGGCGAAATCCGCCGTGAACATGATGTTGCCGTAGTCCTTGGAACGGGCCACATATTCCGCTGCAATGTTGGTGCCCGCGCCCGGCTTGTTGGTAACGATGATGGTGCGGTTGAGCGTTTTGGACATCGCGTCCGCAATGGTGCGCGCCACCACGTCCGAGCCGCCCCCGGCGGCGTAGCCCACCACCCACTCCAGGGGCTTGTCCTGGGCGCTGGCCAGGGACGATGCGGCGGCCAGTGCCAGCCCGAACAAGGAGGCGATGAAATTCTTACGGTGCATGGATGTGTCTCTGTCGTTATGAAAAAAAAGGGGCCACCGCTCAGGCGGCAGCGTGCGATGGCGCCACGGGCGTAATGGCCGCACGGCCCGCCAGCGAGACCGACTCGGCAGCGGCGTTTTGGCCGCGTGCCAGTTGCAGCGCCTGTTGCAGCACGGCAGCGTCGCCGATGTGGTTGGCCAGCAACAGCACCAGGCGGGCGTTCATGGCGTGGCTTTGTTCGGTGGTCAGGCCCAGGTGGGCGGTGATGAGTCCTTCGTAGAAATCATCGTAGGACGGCATATTGGGCTGGGTGTTGAGCATGGTGACAAACTCCTGGTTCATGCCGTGGCGGCAACGGTGGCGGTGGCCAAGGCGGCGCGCACGGCCGCTTCGGTGGGGGTGCGCCAGCGGGCGCACACATGCTGGTCGGGGCGGATCAGGTAGGCGGTGCCGCTCTGGCCATCCAGGCGCTGGGCGACCAGCCCCTGCACATCCTCGATGTCCTGGCCAATGGACAGCGCCTGCACATGGGGCAGGCCCTGCGCCCAGGCAGGCACCGGGCCAAACACCAGCAGCGTGAAGTCCATGCCCAGCTGGCGCAGCAGCCAGCCGCTGTGGCCGTTGCGGCGCACGGGCGCATCCAGCAGCACCGCGCCGGGCACCTGGGTGCCAGCAAAGCTGTCCGCATCGGGCGTATTCAGCGGCGATTGGTGCAGCACGGCGGGCACCGACAGGCGTCCGCTGTTGACAATGCGGCGCGCAAACGGGTGCTCGCGGGCCAAGTCCAGGGTGGCATCGCGGAACAGGCGGCTGATCTCGCTCTTGGGCGTGATGAAGTCGGTGGCGCGGGTGGAGTTGAGCAGGTTTTCGTCCGCAGCGTATTCACGCTCGGGGCCGTAGGTGGCCAGCAGCTCGGTGCCCGCGCGGCCCTTGAGCACCCAGTCGAGCTTCCAGGCCAGGTTGTCGGTGTCCTGCACGCCGCTGTTGGCGCCCCGGGCACCAAAGGGCGATACGCCGTGGGCGCAGTCACCGGCAAACAGCACGCGGCCATGCACAAAGCTGTCCATGCGCAGGCAGGCGAAGGTATAGACGCTGGCCCACTCCAGCGTGAACTCGGTGTCTTTGCCCAGCAGCGCCTGCACGCGCGGGATGATGTTCTCGGGCTTCTTTTCTTCTTCGGGGTCGGCATCCCAGCCCAGCTGGAAGTCGATGCGCCACACGTCGTCGGGCTCGCGGTGCAGGAGCACGCTTTGGCCAGGGTGGAAGGGTGGGTCGAACCAGAACCAGCGCTCGGCAGGGAAGTCGGCCTTCATCTTCACGTCGGCAATTAGGAAGCGATCCTGGAAGATGCGGCCCTTGCTCTCCAGCCCCATCAGGCCGCGCATGGTCGAGCGTGCGCCGTCGCAGGCAATCACCCAGTCGGCGTTGATCTGGTAGGGGCCGTCAGGGGTTTCGATGCTGAGCAGGGCGCCATCACCGCGCGGGGCCACGCCGGTGACTTTGTTGTCCCAGCGGATTTCAATACCGGGCAGTTGCAGGCAGCGCTCGACCAGGTAGGCCTCGCAGTAGTACTGCTGCAAGTTGATGAAGGCGGGGCGCTCGTGGCCTTCTTCGGGCAGCAGGTTGAACTGGTACACCTCTTTGTCGTGGAAGAACACCTTGCCCAGGTTCCACGACACGCCTTTGTCCACCATGGGCTGGCCCACGCCCAGGCGATCCCAAATCTCCAAGGCGCGCTTGGAAAAGCACAGCGCCCGCGAGCCAATCGACAGGCGGTGGTCGTTGTCCAGCACCAGCACGCGGTGGCCGCGCTGGGCCATGTCGATCGCCATGCTCAGGCCCACGGGCCCGGCGCCCACCACCACGATGGGGTGCTGTGCGGGCTGCGCCGCGTCCTGGTCGGGCGAACGGGTGTAGGCAAATTCAATGGCCTGTACCTCGGCACCGGTGCCGCGGAAGGGGTAGGAAGGGGTGTGGGCAGATGTCATGGTGTGCTGGTGGGCATGAAAAGTGGGGACAAAGCTGCGCCCAGCGGGCTGCGCACCCAGTGCGCGCCCGTCGGGAGGGGGAGAGGAAAAAATCAGCCGCTCAAGCGGCGGCTGGGCCAGGCCAGATCAGCCCTCGAGGGCCTGCCACATGGCCACATCGCGCTCGGCCGTCCAGATGCGCGGGTCGGGGAACTGCGTGGCCTCGTCGTAGGCGCGGGTCACGTCAAAGGGCATGCAGTGGTTGAAGATGACCCAGTGGCCGTACTTGGGCTGCAATTTGGCAAAGGTTTCTTCATAGACCTTGCGCAAGTCCTGGCCTGCGGCGGCACCGGCCTGCACGCTGGCATACACATCGCTGATGAACTCGCGTGTGCCTGCCAGGCCGGCTTGCACCTGCTCGGGCGTTTGCAGCGCGGCGCCACGGCCAGGCACCAGCTTTTCGGGTTGCAGGGCGGCAATGGCGTCCAGCGTTTGCGGCCAGTCTTTGAAGTAGGCGTCACCGGCGTAGGGCGTGGCATCAAACTCGACCAGATCGCCGCTGAACAGGATTTTTTCCTGGGGCAGCCAGACCACCGTGTCGCCCTTGGTGTGGCCCCGGCCCAGTTGCAGGATTTGCACTTCCAGCTTGCCCAGCCACAGGGTCATCTTGCCGGTGAAGGTGATGGTGGGCCAGGTCAGGCCCTCGGGCACGCTCTCGACGTTCTGGAACAGGCGCGGAAAGCGGCCAATCTCGCTGGCCTTGTCGAACTCGCCGCGCTCGACGATCAGGTCATAGGTGTCCTGGCTGGCAATGATGTGCTCGGGCTGGTAGGCGCTGGCGCCCAGCACGCGCACGGCGTGGTAGTGGCTCAGGGTGACGTACTTGATGGGCTTGTCGGTCACTTCGCGGATGCGGCGGATCACGTCCTGCGCCATCACCGGCGTGGCCTGGGTGTCGATGACCATCACCGCGTCGTCGCCAATGATGATGCCGGTGTTGGGGTCGCCCTCGGCGGTGTAGGCGTAGGCGTGCTCGGAGAGCTTGTCGAAGCTGACTTTTTTGACTTCCAGATCGGCGGCGGAGGCGAAGGTTTTGGTGCTCATGGGGTATCGGGGGGTGGCGTTAATTCGTAAATAACAAGTCAATTTGACTAATCACAATGAAGGATAGCGGAAAGTTCGTTTTAGTGAAACGAATTCGTTTAAGTGAAAACCCTTGCCCCTGCCGATACGGCCCCCGAGTCCACGGACAATCGGCCCATGGACATGCACAGCGAACACCCTTTTTCAGACCCGGCGCCCGATGGCGCGCCAGCGCGCTCCTCGCGCGGCATCCAGAGCGTGGAGGTGGGCGGCCAGCTGCTCAAGGCGCTGGTGCACACCGGGCGGCCCATGGCGCTCAAAGACCTGGCGGGCGCCGCCGGGATGACGGCCGCCAAGGCGCACCCGTACCTGGTCAGCTTTGGCAAGCTGGGCCTGATCGAACAAGACAGCGCCACCGGCCACTACGGCCTGGGCTCGCTGGCCATGCAGCTGGGCCTGATCAGCCTGCAACAAAAAGACCCCGTGCGCATGGCCATTGCCGAGCTGCCCGGCCTGGCGCTGCGCGTGGGTGCGACGGTGGCGGTGTCGGTCTGGGGCAACCACGGCCCGACCATCATCCAGGTGGAACAAGGCCCTGCCGATGTGCATGTGACCATGCGCCACGGCACCACGGCCTCGGTGCGGCGCACGGCCAATGGCAAGGTGTTTGCCGCTTTCATGCCGCCTGCCAAGGTGCAGGAGGCCCTGGCCCACGATGGCGACGCCGACGCGCTCAACGACCCGCTGTTTGCCCAGGAGCTGCAAGCCATCCGGGACGAGGGCATCAGCGTGGTCAAAGACCGGCTGGTGGGCGGCATCTGCGCAGTGGCCGCGCCGGTGTTCGATGGCTTTGGCCGCCTGGTGCTGTGCTTGGTGGCCATCGGCCCGATTGCCACGCTGGACAGCAGTGTGCATGGCGAGCCCGCCCGGCACCTGCGCGAGACGGCCAGCGCCCTGTCACGCCGTCTGGGCGCGCCGGGCGACGCTCCAGCGCACGCGGGCTGATGCAATCGCTATTTTATTGATAGCTGCTTGCGCACGCCACGCAAGGGCTGACCGAGGATTTTGCTTGTATTCCAGTCCCATTTGAATGGTTCGTTGACCCGGCTGCCGGGACGGCTTCAGGTGCGCGCCAGCGGCTCCACAGAGAGCTTGAACCCCATGGCGTGGATGACCTTGAAGAGCGTGTCGGAGCTGGGCGCGCGCTCGCCAGAGAGGCTTTTGTAGAGGCTCTCGCGGGACAGGCCGGTGTCGCGGGCCAGTTGGGTCATGCCGCGCGCGCGGGCAATGTCGCCCAGCGCCCCGGCCAGCTCGGCGGGGTCGTTGTCTTCCAGGACTTGGCGCAGGTATTCCGCGATTTCTGCTTCGCTGTGGAGGTAGTTGGCCATGTCGAATGGCCGGGTTTTGATGTTGCTCACAGGTTGATCTCCTTGGCCATCGCCTTGGCAGCAGCAATGTCGCGCTCCTGGCCCGACTTGTCACCGCCGCCCAGCATCACGATCAGCACGTCGCCGCGCTGGATGTAGTACATGCGCCACCCGAGGCCGAAGAATTCGCGCATTTCCCAGACGCCATCGCCCACGGCCTTGATATCGCCCAGATTGCCCCGCTTTGCTTTGTTGATTCGACGGCGCAAGCGGATGCGGGTCGGCATGTCTCGCAGGCCATCCACCCAGTCAGCGAAGGCTTCAGTTTCTATGACGCTGTACATGATTTGATTGTAGCCTTGCAGCTACAGTTTTCTCACGTCCGTGGCATCAAGCCCCAAGGCTGAAAACCCGAAAAATCCCCTTTACTTGGCCAGCGCCCGCAGCGCCAGCTTGATACCGTCGCTCACGCCCACATCGGCAGGCAGTGCCTTGAGGGCAGCGGCGGCATCCTTGTCGCTGTAACCCAGCGCCAGCAGCGCTTGCAGGATGTCGGCCTGCTGGGCCGTGCTGGCGTGGGCATGGGCGCTGCCCAGGTCGGCGCCCAGCTTGCCCTTGAGTTCCAGCAGCAGGCGCTCGGCGGTTTTCTTGCCGATGCCGGGCACCTTGACCAGGCGGCCGGTTTCCTGCGCCGTGATCGCCTGTGCCAGCTCCTGCACGCCCAGCCCGCTCAATACGCCCAGCGCCATGCGCGGGCCCACGCCCGTCACCTTGATGAGCTGGCGAAAGGCGTCGCGCTCAGGCGCGGTGGCAAAACCATAGAGCAGCTGTGCATCCTCGCGCACGACAAAATGCGTCAGCAAAGTGACCGGCTCGCCCAGGCCGGGCAGCTGGTAGAAAGTGCTCATGGGCACATCCACCTCGTAGCCCACGCCGTGGCAGTCGATCAGCACCTGGGGCGGGTTTTTGGCGGCCAGGGTGCCTTGGAGTCGTCCGATCATGGTGTTCCTTCGAAAGAATATTTTTCAAAAATGATAGCTGGTAGCGCCCTGTGCATCTGCGCTGGCGCCTGTTTTGGCTATGGCCTACCATAGCAGCTCCCATCCACCCACCCGAGTGCCGCCATGTCTGCCCCGCCCCAAAGCCAATCCGCCTTGACCGCCGATGACTACCTGGCCTGGGAGGCCACCCAGCCCGAGCGCCACGAGTTTGTCGATGGCGAGACCTTTGCCATGGCCGGTGCCGAAGACCGCCATGTCACTGTGACCGGCAACCTCTACATGGCCCTGCGCCAGCACCTGCGCGGCACGCCGTGTCGCACCTTCATGGCCGACATGAAGGTGCAGGCGCAGGCCGACAGCAGCTACTTCTACCCCGACGTGGTCGTCACGTGCAGCGCCGCCGACGCCGACAGCCGCCTGGTCAAGCGCGAGCCCCGGTTGATTGTGGAAGTGCTCTCGCCCGGCACCGAGGCCTACGACCGCGGCGAAAAATTCCAGCGCTACCGCCACATTGCCAGCCTGGAGGAATACGCGCTGGTCGATATCGAACACCGCCGCGTTGATGTGTTCCGCAAGCTGCCTGAGGGCCTGTGGGTGCTGCACCCCTTCGATGCCACCACACCGGCCACCTTCGCCAGCGTCGATCTGGCCCTGGACGCCGACACGCTCTACGCCGAAATATGACACCGGGGTCAGTGGGGGCCACGCCCCCCGCACCGGCCAGCGGGCATCTGCGGTACGCTGCGGCCATGGCCTGCGCTGGCCATCTTCTTTGCATTCCCCTGACTCCACCCTTCACGGACAACACCGCGTGATCCTGCGCCACACCTTCATCCCCCACAACAACACCCGCCTGGCCAACCTGTGCGGCCCGGCCGATGCCCACCTGCGCACCATCGAGGCAGCGCTGCAAGTGAACATTGCCCACCGGCACGAGCAATTCAAGGTCGATGGCCCCAAAGCGCGCGCCACGCAGGCCATGGAAGTGCTGCAAGCGGTCTATGAAATGGCCGAGCGCCCCATCAGCGAAGCGCACCTGCAACTCATGCTGGTGGGCGACAGCGCCCTGGCCGCCGACACCGAGGGCAGCCCCGCGCCCCTGAGCACCCGCCGCGCCGACCTGCGCGCGCGCACCCCCACCCAGGCCATGTACCTGGAGAACATCGCCACGCACGACATCACCTTCGGCATCGGCCCCGCAGGCACCGGCAAAACCTACCTGGCGGTGGCCTGCGCCGTCGATGCGCTCGAGCGCAGCAGCGTGCAGCGCATCGTGCTGACGCGCCCGGCGGTAGAGGCTGGCGAGCGCCTGGGCTTTTTGCCGGGCGACCTGGCGCAAAAGGTCGATCCCTACCTGCGCCCGCTGTACGACGCGCTCTACGAGCTGATGGGCTACGACAAGGTGCAAAAAGCCTTCGAGCGCAACCAGCTGGAGATTGCACCGCTGGCCTTCATGCGCGGGCGCACGCTGAACAACGCTTTCGTCATCCTCGACGAAGCGCAAAACACCACGCCCGAGCAGATGAAGATGTTTTTGACGCGCATCGGCTTTGGCGCCAAGGCCGTGGTCACCGGCGACGTCAGCCAGATCGACCTGCCCAAAGGCGCCTTGAGCGGCCTGATTGAAGCCGAGCGGGTGTTGAAGCGCGTCAAGGGCATTGCAGTGACGCGCTTTACCAGCGCTGATGTGGTGCGCCACCCGCTGGTGGCGCGCATCGTCGATGCCTACGACGCGGCGGGCCGCCCGGCACCCGTGCGCCGGCGCAGCGCAGACTGATGCGCAGCGCGCTATAGCAGCCCAAAACACCTCAAAAATCTACCACCGCCATGCCCCTGCAAACCCTCACCCTGTCGTTGCAATTTGCCCGCTTTGACGGCGCTGCCGAGCACCGCGCCGCCCTGCCCCGCCACAAGGTAGCGCGCTGGATACGCCATGCCCTGGCGCTGGACGCCGAGATCACCGTGCGCATCGTCGGTGAGAACGAGGGCCGCCAGCTCAACCGCGACTACCGCCAGAAAGACTACGCCACCAACGTGCTCACCTTCGACTACGCGCAAGAGCCCGTGGTCAGCGCCGATTTGGTGCTGTGCGCCCCCGTGGTCGCGCGCGAAGCCGCCGAGCAAAACAAACCGCTGGCCGAGCACTACGCCCACCTGCTGGTTCACGGCGCCCTGCACGCCCAGGGCTGGGACCACGAAACCAGCGAGCAGGATGCGCAAGAGATGGAAGCCTACGAAACCGACATCCTGCGCGGCCTGGGTTTTGCCGACCCCTACGCCGCCTGAGCACCCGGGTTTGCAACGGCATTGCCCCTTTCACGGCAAAGCAATGCAACCCTAAACGGGCGTAATCAATCCGTTTTTTGGATGGATTTGCACCTAACATGCCTATAACTTACCCCGGGCCACCACCCGTTTGACTTTGATGTAGCCATGTTCGACACCGCCTTGCTCCTTGCCGCCGCCTTTGTGGCGGGCGCCCTCAACGCCGTGGCAGGGGGCGGCAGCTTTTTGACGCTGCCCGCCCTGGTCTTTACCGGCGTGCCGCCCGTGGTGGCCAACGCCACCGGCACCGTGGCCCTGCTGCCGGGCTACATGGCGGGCGCCTGGGGTTTGCGGCAAGACACAGCGCCGCCGCCGGGCTTGACGATGCGGCGGCTGATGGTGCTGTCGCTGGTGGGCGGCGCAGCGGGCGCGGCGCTGCTGCTGGTTACGCCCGACGCCACCTTCCGCCGCATCGTGCCCTGGCTGCTGCTGGTG
>ERZ724523.2698-NODE-2698-length-10072-cov-8.350005_pt1 | contig 10072 bp, 9 predicted proteins | sample MGYA00376056_ERZ724523 | MGnify/ENA primary metagenome ERZ724523 (study PRJEB28724, sample SAMN07190888) | wastewater metagenome | isolation source: influent of sewage treatment plant in Hong Hong | place: USA: Christiansburg, Virginia | collected 2016-03-01 ... | reverse complement strand
TCCATAGAGCCATTTTATGGGGTAACGGATTACCGTCAACTGGTTTAGACCCTAAAATAAATAATGGCTTTCGTTGACTTTCCCACCCACATACATTCAAAACTAATCACATCATCTAATCGTAGTTAACTATGAATATTTGAAAAATAGACTCGTAGAATACGATTAATGCTCATTTTATAAAAACCACGTTTAACGTGGTTTTTCTCTTCGAAATAATATTTCATTTGTCATTCCCGCGTAAACGGGAATCTACTACTACCCTGATTCACGGCTCATTATATCTATGTGATTCAATACATTTCTTGCACTCATAGAGCTTTGTGGGAATGGTAGAGTTTCATAATATCTATCATCCTGAATTTATTTCAGAATTTTCAGCTTCAGAATACAAATCCACCCCGCCTACGGCACCCCTCAAGAGGGGAAGAATGCAATCTCTCTCACAAAAATTCGAAATAACTATTCTCGATGTTCGATCCATCACTTCATAAGATCTGCAACGGTAATACCTGCACTTTTGAGTTGGGCTGGGATAAAACTTGTCTCGGTCATTCCAGGTATTGCGTTAATCTCCAATACAACTATTTCTCAGTTGTCATCGAGGATCATATCCGTACGAGAAATATAGTTTGCACCGCAGGTATGATGTGATTTGAGTGCTGTCTCTTGGAGAGATCGTAGTATATCAGGAGAGCATTCTGCTGGCGTTACCTCGAGACAACCACCCACATTGTATTTTGCTTCATAATCAAAAAGTTTTGTTTTGGTGAGAATAATCTCGGTAGGTGGAAGTGCAATATATTTTCCATCATAGAGAACAACTCCTACTGAAAATTCACGACCAGAAATGTATTCCTCGAGGAGAAATTCCCTATCATCTGCAATATTCTTGAATGCTGCACTCAGATCTTCGAGATTATCGATGAGAAAGAGGTCTTGACTTGATCCCTCATCATTTGGCTTGAGTATGAGAGGAAATTGCAATTCCTCCATAGTTCATAATTCCTCTTGGATCTCAGATATAGTTCCTCTGAGTCCAAATGGAACTCATATTCCTGCAGATTGGAGCTTTTGTTTCGTTGCGTCCTTATCCATCATGAGAGCGAGGGCAGTACTTGACGAACAAAGAATAGGTACACTCATTGCTTCGCACAATGAAGCAAAAATACCATCCTCACCATAAGCACCATGCATAATCGGATAGATCACTCCATTGTGCTTATGAATTTCTGAGAGTAATGAGAAAAATGGAATCTCTCTTTCATCCAGTATAAAATGCAAATCAGATGTCACTTCAACAAACGAATGAGCCACATTTACACTCTTTAATTGAGCTGATACGAATTGAGCACCTCGCAGAGATACCTCTCGTTCATTACTCGGTCATCAGCACACGATGAAAATAGGTGAATAGTCCATAGAATTGTTATGAGAAAAGAAAAACTTTCCAAAGGAAAGTTTTATCGATGTTTCGCGACCATCTCGATGAGTTCATCTCCTGTCTTGAGTCCGACTGCTTGTTCGACACGAACTCCGTCCTTGAAGACTATAATCGTTGGTATCGACATGATGCGAAACTTTGAAGCCGTTTCACCACATTCATCAACATTACACTTGACCACTTTCACATCAGTTTGTGTTTTTGCAAATTCTTCAAGACGAGGAAGCATTGCCTGACATGGACCACACCATTCGGCCCAGAAATCAACAAGAACAAGACCTGAGGCAATATCTGCCTCGAATGTAGCATCAGTTGTTATATGCATAAGAGAAAAATTAATAGTGTTGATACTATCAGAGGATTGTTTTTTTGCAAGACTATTTTACCAATAGTTTTGATTTTATCCTATCATCGAAGTATGCAGCATGTTCCATACTCGCAATAGGGACGCTGCGAAGATTCTCTCCTACAATCTTGAGACGCCAAGTGCGAAGAGCATTTGGCTCAAATATTTCACGATGGATGAGACGATGAGTGACAACATAAGGATAGACACTGCGAACATCCTCTGGTAGGACATAATCTCTTCCAGCAAACATTGCGAAGCCCTGTGCGTACTCCTTGATCGCGAGACTCGAGCGAATCGAGAGGGGTGATACAATTTCACCACCAATCTCACTACGGCGAGTGTATGCGACAAGATCTCTAATATAGTAGAGAAGTGCTTCACTAGTATGAACAGATACAATTTTCTCACGAATTTTATCTACATCTTCCGAGTGAATCGTGGTATTTTTACTCTTTCAGAGAAAACCATTTTTCAGAATCTCAACCTCCACTTGTGCCGATGGATAGCTGATCGGGAGAGATACAGCAAATCGATCCAAGAGTGAAAATGGAAGCAGCGTCGTCCCAATATCATCGAGACTATTGTGTGTCGCAAATACACAGAATCCAGGAGGAAGTGGGAGCCTCTCTCAAGCAATAGTAATGCTACCATCCGAGAGAGCTTCCAGAAGAGCAGCATACAGCCTTGGAGAAGCGCGATTGATCTCATCAATGAGAACAACCTCTGAGAAGAGTGGTCAACGCCGAATCTCGAATACACCATTACGATAAATCTCAGCACCGATAATATCGCTTGAAAGCAAGTCTGATACCATTTGTATCCGTCGATAATCAAGATTGGTTCAAGCAATCAGTTCATCGATCGATCGAGTCTTGCCTACCCCACTTGGTCACTCAAGGAGTGTATGCCCTCCGAGCACGAGTGAGAGCAAAAGGATACGGCGAGTATCGAGACTAAAAGGAATAGTCCCAGTAAGGTTATCAAGGAGAGATTCAAGAGTCATAGAAAAAGAATTTTACAGAGTATAAGCACACATCTCTCAGATACAAGCAGAATGTCAAGCGAGAGAGTTGCACAAAGGGAAAAAGTATGGTGAAATAGGGTCAAATAGAATCTATCATCATGTCTGAAAAAGAACCGTTAAATACACAAGAACAACCGTTAAAGGGAAAATGAATTCCCGTTCTTTGAGACGAGGAAAAACGCGAACTTCTAGAAAAAATCACCACTTCAGAATTATTCCTAAGAGAGGAGATAATAAAAAATGAGTTAAATGATTCTCAGAAAAAAGATCAGCAGAGATTTATTGATCTAGGTGGAAATATTCTTCAGAAAAATAGCGTCAGTGAGTGGGCTTTTCAGCTCGGCTCAGAACTCCAGATGATTAATACAATAATAAACGAAAGATCTAGAACTATTGAAGATGCTGCAAAAGATACGAATGTGTCATACACTTCCGAAGATATTCTTAAACTCTACAAATTACTAGCAGATGATTCAACGATCGCTGATCCTCAATCGGCATATGATTCATTAAAATGACACATTGATATCGCAAAATCAGGAATCCAAAGGTGATGGAGCCTAGATGATATCCTAGAAAAACTCAAGATACCAAAAGACAATCAAAAATATCGAAAGATTGTCGCAAAAGCTTTTATTGGAGAGCAATTAGACAGCACCGAAACCAGTGCAGTTGTTGTAAATACAGGATTTGATGCTTTGAAAGGAGGCATCGAAGAACTTTCGCCCACAGAGAAAAGCATTTTCGAACAGATTTATCAGAGGTTATCAGAAGATGATAAAATCTTGTTGGGGGAAGAGAGGCTTATCAAAGCGCTAAGTTCATGAGAAAATTATCAACAAACGAGAGAGAATGTACTAAAAGGATTGTGAATTGATATTTCAGAGGACGAATACAATATTCTTATTGGAAGTGCAAAAAGGATCAATACTAATGTCAACACAACAACGGCACGAGCACAAGAAAATCAAGGTGCGCAAGTTACAGCCCTCAAAAAATGAAATCTTGTAGAGGCACTACAGCAAGAAACAAAATATCAGCGAGAAACTTCACAAATTGAATACTATCGAGATCTTCGATCGAGCCTTTCAAAAACAGAATGAAACCAAATCAATAGCGCTATTCCAACATCAAAAAATAATATCAACGTAGGTGGATCTGATTTTTCGACAAACCTCACATACTTTATGAATGATGAGCGGACAAACTCAATATATCCCAAACTTAGTGATGGAACAACTATACCGATCATCAAAGCATGAGATGATCTCTATATTGTGCAAGGTTGCCAAGTACCCGCTGATGAAGTAGAATGACTCGTGAAACTCAATCAGACACTTGCAGAAAAAGGGCTACGATTCTTCTCAACCAAAAGTCCTCTTACAAGAATCCTCTCAAACATAGAACAAACACTACGAACGAAAGGTGTACAAAATGTGCCTTATTTTTGAGATTTGAAAAATGTCTCTACCTACCAAGATAATATTGTTGATATCCTCTATGCAATCATTGATCCAGATCCAACAGCATCTATAAGAAATATAGATGAAAGAATTAAGTATTCAGATAGGAGATTTGCAGGAGGTATTCCACTGATAGCCTATGGCCGTCAATCATGAATCGTCAAGGAAGATAGCAGTATTGATATCAATAAACTCACAGAGAAACTCACCACTTTAATACAAAGTGGCTACCCTTTTCTGTTTTGAGATGAAACGTAGATATATTTTTAGAGATTAAAACAAGTTTATATAGATGAAACAAGAAAAAGCGAGGGTTATCACGAAAATAAAAACTCACCCATTAAGGGTGAGCGGCTGACTGGGCGCTCAGCGCTACAATTTTTGGTCGTAGCACTTGCTGATCGGTATTGGTTGCCCAGAATCCTTTTCGGTCATGGGCTGCGTGCTGACAGACAGATCCTCGGGGGTTCTCGATCGGAGTTCTTCTCTTATCCCCTCGAGATTCCCACGAAGGAGCATTTGTGCACTAACCAGATAGCATCCTTTGGTAGGGAACCAACGTTGGGTATCGATGCTGAAGCTCTCGTTGTTGATATTAACGACGAGAAGATGTGGTTCACCAGTGTAGATTGGCTTAAGTGACGGCACTTTTGTATCACGGCAATCTGTTTCATTCTTAAGAGCAGTTGGCATCCTTCCTTTTTCCAAAGCAATCATCGAATTGGAACCGAATGTCTGAACGACGAAGCGAAGCGGGTAACAGCCAGGCTGTTCGATAGCCATAGCTTCGGTGCCTTGTACCATGACATCTTGCGCCGTGGTGATACTGATGGTATCGGTGGTCTTATTGTCACAGCCTTGAAGATTCACGATAAACACACAAAACAGTACGAACTTCGTAAGCATCCGATAATGAAGATTCATGATCGGTTTCCTCCTTTTGTTGATGGGTGAGTCTATGTTGGTCAAGCCTCGTAGACGCAAATGATAGTATATAAAAATGAGTTTTTGTCAAAAGATAGCGGCTACTGCCTGACTCAAAACATAATCTTCTTCTGTTCTTCTAAATAAAAAATCCAAAAATCTGTGTACCCTATACCATAGCACTCAATCTTGCTATCACATCATCCAATATTGCACGAATGGGAAGATTCGTATTTTCCAGATCTTCGAGAGCTTGAGTGAGTACTCTACTCAGAAGAATAGGTCGTTCATTCTTTTGATGATATTCGCCCGATAGGAGGCGTTCATGGAGAGAAATACGATGCGATTCACATATTTCACTGCAGAGTGATCGAGTATCGGTGATCTTCTTGAGATCATTGACCATGATCTCATAATACCCAGTATAATCCTCTCGAAGCCAAAGCTCCAATGCCTGACGAATCGGATGATCATGATAGGTGTTGAAATCAAGCACCCTCTCATGAGATTCGAGTACTTTCACACGTGATCGTATCGTTGGGAGAAGATGATTTGGAGTATCAGTGAGAAGTACAAATAAGGTTTTTTCTGGTATATCTTCGAGTGTCTTGAGGAATTTATTCGCTGATGATACGGGCATCATCTCAATATGATCGATCACGATGATTGCTATAGGACCATAGGGAGCCAGAAAAGCACGAGTGATAATCTCATCTGTATATTTTGTCGAGTATTGCTCGACTTTTTTAGTTGCATCATCGATACGAGGCTCGTACCAGACAAGGTCTTGTACCATACGAATATCCTCGAGAGATGAGACACCATAGAGTCAAAAAAGTATCTCCTTTCAGAGTTCCACCGGCAAGACAACCGCATCCGAACTGCCGTCCATAACAATGCTATGAAGGATATGAGCGAATCACGGATGAGAAATACGGCTGAAATCAAGAGTCATACTGATGGCTATAAAGAATGGCAAAAATCTCAATTGCCACTATACTCATCAGAAACCATCCTATGTCAAATCGTCTTGTCGCTTTCCTCGTTTTACTTGTCACAATCATCATTGGTGGATGAGCTCTCTACTATGTATTCGTGACTCGTGGAGTCAAACTCGAGCTCCATATCACTCCTGCGAATATCGATACTCGTATTGATATCTCCTACCTTCAGACTCCTCTCACGACAACGGTTTGTAAGACACTTTGTACTATTTCCTATCCTCAAAAATCTGGATTGAGCATGGAAATCACAGCATCTGGATACACGAGTCAAAGTTTCGATCTCTCATCATCACCAACATCTCTCAATGTTGTCCTCACAAAATCATTGGTTACCCTCGAATCTATCAAACAATCCACATCCACTTGATCAGCTGTTCAAGAACGTATCAAAACATTAGAATCAAGAACACAATCCAATACAGGTATAACATTTTCATGAAATATACTTACGATCACGCCACAAGGGAGTTGATCAATTTTGTTCATTGAGAACGAAAGTATACCTCTCACCATAGCTTATAGTGATACTCTCTCAGCTCATCGTCTCGCACAAGATCCGAATATTATCCATATTCCAACAAGACAATGACTCGTTCGCGTGAGTCGACGAGCGGATGACACATGGCAGATATCATCTCCACACCCAATCTATCGAGACACACTCCCCTATCGAGATGGTATGATCGGACTCAGACAAGATGGAACAAAATTCATCGTCGAATATCAGACTCCAAAGAGTATATTGACGCTTGGATCATATGAAGACGAAATTCTCTCTCTTGATCTCATCGGTGATTCACTCGCTCTTCTACAAAAAGATGGCAGATGGAGTACTATCTCACTCGATACAACCAGATCTATCATTCAATAAGAGATACAACATTTCATGAAAAAAATCTACACGAACGCCGGAGCACAAATTGCAGGGAAAATCCTCACTGCTATCATCGCAATATTTCTCATACGAATACTCACGCAATATCTCTCAGTTGAGTGATATGGGCTGTATTCGAAGATATACAACTATCTCTCAATCTTCGCCACCATAGCTGATATGGGGCTCTATACCATTGCGGTGCGAGAGATAGCACGAGCTGCAAGTAAATGAGATGAAGAGGAAGTCCGAAAGATCTCTGGAAATATTCTCACGATAAGAAGTCTGGGTGGTGTTGCAATTATCGGAATCGCTCTCCTCATAGCACTCTTCCTCCCTGGATACAATAGTCATATTGCACTTATTTGTATTGGTATTACGGGTATATTTACGCTCTTTGGACTTATCAATAGTTCTATTCTTGCTCTCCTCCAAGCACGACTCAAAAGCGAATTCTCGCTCATTAGTAGTGTGACTGGCAAGGTCGTGACGCTTCTAGGTCTCATAGCAATCACCTATTTGATACCACGAGATAGTATCTACTTTGCAGAATGGTGACTCATTGCAGTGGTAGTAGTAGGACTGCTTGGAAACATCATCATGACTCTGATGCTTGCTCTCTACACAAGACGATCTGATTGGATCGGGTTTCGATGTGACCTTCAATATATCAAACATATTTTCAAAGAGACTCTTCCATTCTGAGTAGCGCTTTTTCTGGGCGTTGTCTACTTCAAAGTCGATGTTATTCTCCTCTCCATCCTCGAGCCAGCACACATTCATGATATCTCCATTGCCCTCTATTCTCTCCCTATGAAGATCGTAGAGGTTGGCATGGTATTTGGCACCGTGTATCTCAATTCGCTCCTACCAGTCCTCTCATCTCATAGTTTGAGCAGTGAGAAAAAACACCGAGTCACTCATACAGCCTGACTCCTTCTGAGTATCCTTGGAAGTATGATTAGCATAGGATTTGCATTTGGCGCCTACCAGGTCATCTGACTCATTGCAAGCAGTGAATATACCAAAGTTGACAGCATCTATGACTCACCTCATACGCTCATGATCACCGCTTGGATATTTGCCGTCTATTTTATTGCATCTCTCTCAAACTATCTTCTCATCAATGCTAACAGACAAAAAGAACTCCTCAAAATCAATATTGCTATAACTATTCTCAATATCGGACTCAATCTCATACTCATACCCTACTATTCATTCATTGGCGCGGCAGTTGCGACTCTTATCTCACAGATCACACTCACCATATGCACTCTCTCACGCCTCAGGTGAATGGGGGTATACAGATCTATGCCCATTCGTCGATATCTCGAAGTACTTGCATCATCTCTTCTCTGTGTGATCATTTTTGGATGACTCTATACTATAATTCCGGATGGAATAACAGGACTTATTATTATCTGATCAATAATCCTCTTGGTATTTTCACCAGTTCTCGTAAAATGGTGGAAGTATAATAACGAAACCACCACTTATGTCTCATAAACTTCTCGTAGCATTCGTCTGACCAATAGGATCAGGCAAAGGAAAAGCAAGTGAAATCCTCAAAGAACACTATGATTGTGATGTTTACGGCTATTCTTCACCACTTCGATCAATTGTCTCATTGATTGGACAAGAAGCAACTCGTGAAAATCTCTCGAATCTCTCACTCAGTCTCCGTCAAATTTTCTGAGAAGATGTCCTAGAGCAATCAGCCATCCAAGCATATAAACAATCGAATAAATCCATCATATTTCTCGACGGAGTACGTCGTGAATCAGACATAGCCAATCTTCGAAAGATGGAAGAATTTATTCTCATTTATATCGATGCACCAGCTGAGCTTCGCCACAAAAGAGTTACTGCAAGAGGGCAAAATGCTGGTGATACTGATAAGAGCTTTGAAGAATTTCTCAAAGATGAAGAACATGATACCGAAAGATCGATCAGATCACTCCGGCCACTTGCCAATACGGTGATCGAGAATATCGGAAGTGAAGCTGATATTGAAGAAGCTCTCATCTCCTATCTCAAACAATATATCGTTGACTAAATCAACACTTGACAATCAACTCATTTGAGTTGATTTTTTCATAGAGAAAAAAAGATGTCACTTTTTTTGACAACATAAAAAAGAAATGATAGTATTTTGAAGTTAAATTATTTATTTTAAAAATAACTATATGGGATGAGGAAATATACCCGAAGCGCTTTCAGCTTCATTTGATATTACAAAGTTTAATCTCAACACTATTAATAAAGATAGTGCAAAGGATTTTCTTAAGACATACTATGATCCAAAAACAAGAGCCAAAGCTATTGCGCAATGGCAAAAGCTTGATGATCCCAATGTATCTCATAAACCAAATGAGTTTGGGCGTAGCTCTGTGGACAGTTTTGATCAAAAATATGGACTCCCCGATCGAAAAACCGTAAAACAAGCACCGACAGATAAGCAAATTTCAAAACTACAAGAAATAGCAAATGGGAAGGTTGCTATACAAGCTTCATATACAAATCAGACGAAAGGAAAAGAAGTAGTACAGACTTCAACAGTTAAAAAAGCAAGAGAAGCTACAGCAGGAACCCAATCCATTGAGTCCATTATTTCAATAAAAAATGAAGGTGTAACACAAGATAATGCCAAGAAAATTCTTGAGCTTCTTCCTACATCAAATGGACTACCAACAAAAAAAGCCGTAGAAATGTGGGATAGAATATTGTTGTCAGAAAAAAAAGCAATCCAACGAAATATCTGAACAAAAGATGATGGAATATTAGGGAGAAAAACTCTCCTTGCACTCCAAAAACGTGCAAATAATGAAGTATATGCTGGTGATAATTTTGAATTTCCAAAAAACCCAGTGGTTGATAAAAAGCTAGCAGCACTTGCAACGACAGTAGATGCGGTTGCGGTGGATACGAAGACGCCTGCGGTTGCGGTGGATACGAAGACGCCTGCGGTTGCGGTGGATACGAAGACGCCT
>ERZ724523.2688-NODE-2688-length-10083-cov-5.568209_pt1 | contig 10083 bp, 4 predicted proteins | sample MGYA00376056_ERZ724523 | MGnify/ENA primary metagenome ERZ724523 (study PRJEB28724, sample SAMN07190888) | wastewater metagenome | isolation source: influent of sewage treatment plant in Hong Hong | place: USA: Christiansburg, Virginia | collected 2016-03-01 ... | reverse complement strand
TATTCGCGCTCTGGCTGCGGCGCTGGAAAAAGAAGGTCTGGAAGTGCTCGGTGTCACCAGTTATGGCGACCTGACCTCGTTTGCCCAGCAGCAGTCGCGTGCTAGTGCTTTCATCCTGTCGATCGATGACGAAGAATTGGCCTTGGAGCCGGAAGAAACGTTGGCTGAGTTGCGCGCCTTTGTCAGCGAAATCCGCAATCGTAATACTGAAATTCCGATCTTCCTGCACGGCGAAACGCGTACTTCACGCCATATTCCAAACGATGTATTGCGTGAGCTGCACGGCTTTATCCACATGTTCGAGGATACGCCGGAGTTCATCGCTCGCAACGTCAAGCGCGAAGCCAAGGCCTACCTTGCATCGCTGCCGCCGCCATTCTTCCGGGCGCTGGTGCATTACGCTGCCGACGGTTCATATTCCTGGCACTGTCCCGGCCATTCGGGCGGCGTTGCCTTCCTGAAGTCACCGGTCGGTCAGATGTTCCACCAGTTTTTTGGCGAGAACATGCTGCGTGCCGACGTCTGCAATGCCGTTGAAGAACTCGGACAACTACTCGATCACACCGGCCCGGTTGCCGCTTCTGAGCGCAATGCGGCACGAATTTTCAACTCCGATCACCTGTACTTTGTAACCAACGGCACCTCAACGTCGAACAAGATCGTCTGGCACTCAACGGTTGCACCGGGCGATATTGTGGTTGTCGACCGCAACTGTCACAAATCGATTTTGCACGCGATCATGATGACGGGGGCAATCCCGATTTTTCTGATGCCGACACGCAATAATTTCGGCATCATTGGGCCGATCCCGAAGAGCGAATTCGCTTGGGAAAGTATCCAGAAGAAGATTGCCGCCAACCCGTTCATCACCGACAAAACAGCCAAACCACGTGTGCTGACCATCACGCAATCAACCTACGATGGCATCCTCTACAACGTTGAGGACATCAAGGAGGAGCTGGATGGCAAGATCGACACCCTGCATTTCGACGAAGCCTGGTTGCCGCACGCCGCATTCCACGATTTCTACGGTGATTACCATGCCATTGGTGCCGATCGTCCGCGCTGCAAGGAGTCGATGATTTTTGCAACGCAATCAACGCACAAGTTGCTGGCCGGTTTAAGTCAGGCCTCGCAAATTCTGGTGCAGGATGCCGAGAATCAAAAACTCGACCGCGACATCTTCAACGAAGCCTATTTGATGCACACCTCGACATCGCCGCAGTATTCGATTATCGCTTCCTGCGATGTCGCCGCAGCGATGATGGAAGAGCCGGCCGGTACCGCGCTGGTTGAAGAATCGATCACCGAAGCGCTCGACTTCCGCCGTGCCATGCGCAAGGTCGATGAAGAATGGGGTGTCGACTGGTGGTTCAAGGTCTGGGGGCCGGACGATTTGTCGGAAGAAGGCATCGAAGAGCGTGATGCCTGGATGCTCAAGCCGGGCGAGCGTTGGCACGGCTTCGGTCAGCTGGCTGACGGCTTCAACATGCTCGACCCAATCAAGGCAACGATCATTACGCCGGGACTTGATGTCGATGGGGATTTTGCTGATGAATTCGGCATCCCGGCCGCCATCGTCACCAAATACCTGGCCGAGCATGGTGTTATCGTCGAGAAGTGCGGTCTCTACAGCTTCTTCATCATGTTTACCATCGGCATCACCAAAGGTCGCTGGAACACGCTGGTCACAGCGCTGCAGCAGTTCAAGGATGATTACGACAAGAATCAGCCATTGTGGAAGGCGCTGCCTGAGTTTGTGCAGAAAAACCCGCGCTATGAGCGGGTCGGCCTGCGCGATCTTTGTACGCAGATTCACAGTGTTTACAAACGAAACGACGTTGCCCGCCTGACCACCGAGATGTATTTGTCCGACATGGTGCCCGCCATGCGCCCGGCTGATGCTTTTGCCAAAATGGCGCATCGAGAAATCGAACGGGTTGCGGTCGACAACCTGGAAGGCCGGATTACTGCGGTGCTGCTAACGCCTTATCCGCCAGGTATTCCGCTATTGATTCCCGGCGAGCGTTTCAATACGACGATCTGCAGTTACCTGAAGTTTGTCCGTGAATTCAATGCGGCTTTCCCCGGTTTTGAGACCGATACACATGGTCTGGTAAAGGACAGTGAAGGTCGCTATTACGTGGATTGCGTGCGGTAGGTGACGAAAGAAAACCCCGTTCCGCTTGGGCTGGGCGGGGTGATTTTTGACGTTATTTGCCAGTCGACCGTAACAATTTCAGGAAACCAGCTGTCACCTACCGGGTTGAGGTCAACTTCGGTGATTTCCAGACGGTCGGCGAAAGCCACTGCTTGTAGATTTCAGCGCCGCCAATAACGAAAATGGTTTCATCGTTGGCGCTCAGGGCTAACGCCAAGTCCAGCGATAACGCGATTTCCGCACCCGGCGCGACGTATTCGCTCTGGCGAGTCACTACAATATTGCGCCGCCCGGGTAACGGGCGAAAACGTGGCGGCAGGGACTCCCATGTCTTGCGGCCCATGATCACCGTGTGGCCAGCAGTCAGCGCCTTGAAGTGCGCCATGTCTTCCGGAATGTTCCAGATCAATTGATTGTCGCGGCCGATCACGCGATTTTTGGCGACGGCAGCAATGATGACGATTTCAGGCATGAACAACTCAGTGATGGCTCGCGATGGCATCGCGATAGAGGTTGATGTAGTCGTGCGCGGCGTGTTCCCACGAGAAGTCGCGGCGCATGCCGTTTTGCTGAATGCGCTGCCAGAACCGCTTGTCCTGCCAGGTTTGGCAGACGCGTTCCATTGCCAGCCAGAGCGCGTGCGGCGTTGCCTCCTGCAGCACAAAACCGTTGGCTGTCTTGTCGGCGAGGCTTGCCTCGCTAACGTCAATCACGGTATCCGCCAGCCCGCCGGTGGCGCGAACGACTGGCGGCGTACCGTAGCGCAGGCTGTACATCTGGTTGAGTCCGCAAGGTTCGAAACGGGAAGGCATCAGGAAACTGTCTGCTCCCGCTTCGATGCGGTGGGCGAGGCCTTCGTCAAAACCTAGCTTGACGGCAATCTGGACAGGGAAGCGCTCGGCCAAGGCTTTGAATCCGGCTTCCATGGCTTTGTCGCCACTGCCCAGCAGAACCAGTTGGGCAGGCAGGTGTGGAATGCCTTCGGCAATGGTGAGCAGCAGATCAAGGCCCTTTTGCTCAGTCAGGCGGCTGATGACGCCAAACAAGGGGCGATCGGCAACCTGCTCCAGCCCCATTTCGGCTTGCAGCGCGGTTTTGTTGAGTCGTTTGGTGGCCAGCCGATTGGCTGCATAGGCATGCGGCAAGGCCGGGTCCTTGGCCGGGTTCCAGATGTCGGTATCGACGCCGTTGAGAATGCCGCGCAGGTGGCTGCTGCGGTGGCGTAACAAGGGAGCAAGGGCATAGCCGAAAAGCTCATCCTGTATTTCCCGGGCGTAGGTCGGGCTGACCGTTGAAATTTGTGTGGCGAGTTGCAAACCCGCTTTGAGAAAAGATAGTTGGTCATGGTATTCGACGCCATCGAAACGCCAGGCGTGATCCGGCAGGCCGAGTCCGGCAAGTAGTGAGCGCTCATAGCAGCCCTGAAAGGCGATGTTGTGTACGGTGACGACACTGGCGGCACCGCCCTCGTAATGTAGCCACGCCGGCGCGAGCGCAGTTTGCCAGTCGTTAACGTGAATAACATCAGGTCGCCAGTCCAGCGGTGAGGCGGATTGTCCAAGCAGGGCGGCGACGCGCGACAGAAGGCCGAAGCGAATGGCGTTGTCCGGCCAGTCATGTCCTTGTACATCAAGGTAAGGATTGCCGGGGCGATCATAAAGTTCGGGGCAGTCGAGCAGCAGCAGGGGCAGACCATTTGCCTCGGCCAACAGCAGGCGGGAAGCTGGTAGTGCAGGCGCCAGTTGCGGCAGCACGGCAAGCGTTGTCGCCTCGGGAAAAGCCTGCTTTAGCGCCGGGTAAGCGGGTAGCAAGACTCGCACATCGCAATTTGCCTTGAGCAAGGCGGCCGGGAGTGCTGCGGCAACATCGCCGAGGCCGCCGGTTTTAACCCACGGCGCCATTTCCGAGGTGGCGAAGAGGATGGAAAGGGGTTTCATGATTACCTCAGTGCGGCAATTAGACCCTGGGTTGAGGCGTCAAAGCGCGAAATATCGCCTTCGCCGGCAAACAGCGGGGTCAGTTGGTTGGCCAGTTGCTTGCCCAACTCGACGCCCCATTGGTCGAATGAATTGATATTCCACATTACGCCCAGGCAGAATACTTTGTGTTCGAACAGCGCCAGCAATTGGCCCAGTGTGTAGGGCGTCAGTGCCGGGAGAATCAGGGTGGTCGACGGCTGATTGCCGGGGAAAATCTTGTAGGGGGCGAGGGCTTCAGGGATGCCGGCAGCGCGAACCTCATCCATTGTCTGGCCGAAAGCCAGTGCCGCAGACTGGGCCAGGCAGTTGGCAAGCAGTGAGATATGGTGGCCGGGCAGCGGGAAGTCGGCATCACGCAAGGCGATGAAATCGCAGGGAATGATGCGGCCGCCTTGGTGGAAGAGCTGATAAAAAGAGTGCTGACCATTGGTGCCGGCTTCGCCCCACAGAATCGGGCTGGTTTGTGTACCCACCGGATCGCCATCGCGGTCGGTTTGTTTGCCGTTGCTCTCCATTTCCAGTTGCTGCAGATAGGCAGGTAACAGCGACAGTGACTGGCTGTAGGGCAGGATGGCGGTGGTTGATGCGCCAAGGAAATCGGTATTCCACATGCTGAGCAGCGCCAATGTAAGCGGCAGGTTACTGCTGGCTGGGGCATCGATGAAATGCTGATCCATGGCGTGGGCGCCGGCCAGCAATTGTTCGAAGGGGCGCCAGCCGATGGCGAGCGCCAGCGACAATCCAATCGCCGACCACAGCGAAAAGCGGCCGCCGACCCAGTCCCAGAACTCAAAGACATTTTCCGCCGCAATACCGAATTGACGGGTCAGTTCAAGATTGGTCGAAATCGCCACAAAGTGTCTGGCTACCGCGCTTTCATTGCCTGCCGTAGCGAGCAGCCAGGCGCGGGCGCTGCGGGCATTGGTCAGCGTTTCGAGGGTGGTGAATGTCTTGCTGGCAATGATGAACAGGGTTGTGCGCGGGTTGAGCCGGGCAAGTAGTGGGGCGATGTCGGCGCCATCGACATTGGCGATGAAATGAACGTCGATATCCGGTTGCTGGCGTGCTGCCATGGCGTGCGTTGCCATGCGCGGGCCGAGATCGGAACCGCCGATGCCGATATTGACGACGTCGGTAATCCTTTCGCCAGAAAAGCCGCGCCGGCTGCCGCTGTGGATGCTCTCGCAAAAATCGCGCATGCGTTCGAGCACGGCTTTGACTTCGTTCGGCGCTTGTGCGCCAGCGCGCAGGGCCATGTGGCGGACGGCACGATGCTCGGTATGGTTGATTGCTTCGCCTGCCAGCATTTTCTGTTTCCAGCCATCAATGTCGGCATCTTGTGCGTAGGCGTGCAGCAAGTGCAGCGTTTCAGCATTGATCCTTTGCTTCGAGAAATCGAGCAGCAGGCCGTCGTGACGAATCGAAAAGTCAGCGAATCGCGCCGGGTTTTCAGCAAACAAGTCGCGCAGGTGCTGCGGGCGGATAGCCTCGGCATGAGCGGCAAGTGCCCGCCAGGCAGGGGAGTCAAAGAGGTTCATAGCCAGACCATGAGGCCCGTTTCAAATTTGTGGATGAGCGAGGCGTTGGTTGGGAAAATGCGGATGCGGTATTCGAGCTTGCCGCATAGCTCCGGGGTTAAGGCCAGGGTGTACAAGGCTTCGCCGTTGTTGGTGTTGCCCGTAAAATTGAGCGGGTAGTGACGGACGCGGCCGCCAGCCTTGTGGCCGGGACGGCCAAATAGCGCTTCGATGGTGACATCTTCCGGGCTCAGTCCGTTGAGCTGGACGGCAACTTCGATATGAACCGAGCCACCAAACTTCAGGCGGCGCTCTGGTGAATCGAGGCGATGCAGGCGCACTCCGGGCCAAGCGGAACGAATGCGGGCTTTCCAGTCGGCAACCTGACGGGCAGTTGAAAAATTCTCGTTGTTATAGCGTCGACCGTGCGCGGCAGCGGGCGCATAGAATTTTTTGACATACTCGCTAACCATGCGAATGACGTTGAAGCGTGGAGAAATGGTCGCGATTGAAGCTTTCGACATCGCCACCCATTCCGGTGAATAACCCATCGGGCCGGTGCGGTAATAAGTCGGGATGACCTGATCCTGCAGGATTTCGTAGAGTGTGCGGGCTTCTTCGTCGTCGCGCTGGGTTTCGGTCAAATGTGCTGGCGCCGGTTTGATTGCCCAGCCATTGAGTGCTTCGCCAGTATCGTCGTAACCTTCGCCCCACCAGCCATCAAGCACCGACAGGTTGAGCGCGCCATTCATGGCGGCTTTCATCCCTGAGGTGCCGGAGGCTTCGAGCGGGTAGATCGGGTTGTTGAGCCAGACATCAACGCCGGCAACCAGCGCACGCGAGAGGTGCAGGTCGTAGCCTTCGACGAGCAGGATGCGCCCTTCGAATTCCGGCAATCTTGCCATCTGGGCGATTTTGCGAATGATTTCCTGACCCGGCAAATCGGCCGGGTGGGCCTTGCCGGCAAAGAGGAAAAGCACCGGGCGATCCGCCTGACAAATGATTTCGCGTAACCATTTCGGATCCTGGAAAAGCAGGGCTGCGCGCTTGTAGGTCGCGAAGCGGCGGGCGAAGCCAATGGTCAGGATGTTCGGGTTGTCCGGATCGGCAAATTTCAGCAGACGATCAAGATGCGCCGGTGAGCCCTGATTGCGCAAATGCTGTTCGCGGATGCGTTCGCGGACAAGTTTGAGCAGCTTGGATTTCAACTGCTGTCGGATACTCCAGAAAGTGGTATCGGGAATCAGGTTGATGCCATGCCAGTTGGCCGGCTCGGTTTGCCGCTCCTGCCAGCCAATACCGAGATAACGCTCAAAAGTTTCCGACCATTCCTGGGCCAGGAAGGTAGGCAGATGGACGCCGTTGGTGACGTAATCCATCGGGTTTTCGGCAGGATCAATCTGCGGCCAGAGATAGCTGCAGATGTCAGCCGAGACATCGCCGTGGATGCGTGAAACGCCGTTGTGATGGCGCGAGCCACGCAAGGCTAGTGAGGTCATATTGAAATCGGTTTTGCCCGGCTCGGCGCCGAGTGCCATGAGCTGTTCACAGGACATGCCGAGATCGTGACACCAACCGGAAAAATAGTGGCGCATCATCTGGTCGGGGAAATGATCGTGGCCCGCCGGGACTGGTGTGTGCGTGGTAAATACGACGTTGGCGGCAACGGCTTCAAGGGCGGCAGCATAGGGCAGTCCGGCTTTAACCATGCTGCGGATGCGTTCGAGAATCAGGAAGGCGGCATGGCCTTCATTGACGTGCCAGACCGTCGGTTTCAGATTGAGTGCCGCCAGTGCGCGGGCACCACCCACGCCGAGCAGGATTTCCTGTTCAATGCGCGTGTTCTTGTCGCCACCATAAAGTCGGTGCGTGATTTCGCGGTCTTGGTCCGAGTTTTGCGGCAGCCAGGTGTCGAGTAGGATGAGGCGAACGTGGCCGACCTTGACCTCCCACAGCTTGGCCTGGACGATGCGACCGGGAAATTCGACCGGCACCAGCACTTCGTGGCCCTCGCTGTTGAGTACCGGCGAAATTGGCAGATCGTCAAAATCGGAATCGTTGTAGATGGCCTGTTGATGGCCGTCGGCGCTCAGTTTTTGCTGGAAGTAACCCTGGCGATAGAGCAGGCCGACGCCGATAAAGGGCAGCCCCATGTCGCTGGCCGCCTTGCAGTGGTCGCCAGCCAGAATGCCAAGGCCGCCGGAGTAGATCGGCAGGCTTTCGTGGAAACCGAATTCGGCGCAGAAGTAGGCGATCAGGTCGTCCGGTTTGAACGGGTGACCATGCACGTGCGCCATGTTCGGCGTCTCGTGGTAGGTCTCGAAGGCGGAGGCGACGCGATTCAGGGCGCCGATGAACACCGGGTTTTCGGCGGTGGCTTCGAGACGCTTCTGGTCGGCGCGCTTGAGGAATGCCTTGGGGTTGTGGTTGGTGGCTTTCCACAGCGGATGCGAGAGGCTGGCGAAAAGGCCCTGGGTCGGGCGATCCCAGCTGTACCACAGGTTGTTGGCGAGATCTTCGAGCTGCGCCAGACGCTCCGGAATCTGCGGGTTAACTTCGAGGGTGTAAACAGTTCCGGTCATGGTTGGCTGGGTTCTATGATGAGTTGAATTTGCAGGGTGCAGGCGTCGCTGGGAATTTGCCAGCTCAGCTTGAGTTCGGTCGATTGCATGATTTTCTCAAAACCGGCTTCGGATTGGGAAACAGTCTGTTGCGGTCGACCGCTAATTTCGGCTGAAAAATTTGTTTGCAAGCTGACACTGCCGCCCAGCACGCCGTCTTCGAGGCGCAGAGAGCTGGCTTCGGCCAAGTGAATCTCCTGGCCGAAACCACCGGGAATGCTGCCGTCGGCCAAGACGTAGCGGCCGAGGAAACCGTCACAGCTGGGCATGGCGAGGTGAATGCGGGTTGCAAAACGCTGGCCGCCAAGTCCGTTGAGTTGCCAGGTGACTGTTACGGTCGACGCGTCCAGGGCGTAATTTTTTGCGATGCTGCTGCGCTCAAACTGCAGACCATCCGGGCGGGATAGGCTGTAGTCGTTGAGGCTGTTGCCATCCAGTTCATCGAGCCACAGCGCACGCGGCAGGGTGTCGGGGACAATATCCTCAGCTGAAACCGGGTGCTTGAAACGCACAATGTCGTGCGCCGAGGAAATGCCCTCGCCTGCGTGCTCGCTACTACTTGGGCCGTGGGCAATCCTGTCGTGGTAATGCTCGTGATAGCGGCGCAGCGTGTCGCCGAAGTTATGGCAGAGCGGGTAACTGCTCAGTTCGTGTGCCGCCGCCAGGCCGTCATCGCGAATGATCAGTTGTAGCGCAGGCGTGTGGGTGATGAGTTCATTTTTTCCGTCAAAATCGAGGTCGACCGTAACAGTTGCCGGTCTGGCCTTGATCGCGTCGAGCTTGGCCTCCAGCGCAACGATGTTGTTCCATACGGCACGTCGCAAATGGGGCAGGTAAAGCCCGCCGAACAGGCCGTGCCAGTAAGCGTCATTGGCTTGGGCGCGATACAGGTCGTCAGTTAACGCTTGCGGTGGCTGCGGGATTTCGGCGAGGCGTGCGGAAAGTGCCTGCATCCGCTTGTGCATCCAGTTGGCTTCCGGGTAGCGCGTCATGAAATTGCGCCAGATCCCACCGCGCAGGAAAGGCCGATGCAGATCACCGCGCCCGGCGGCTTTCTCGCTGGCCAACAGGCTGGAGTAAATGCCGGCTGCCGGCATCGGCAGCGTCCATTCGTTCATCTCGCTGTACGAAGTGGTCGGCAGATAGACGATGCCGCGTGTGGCGTTGTTGGCGTGGAAATCGGCGTAGGTTGCGGTGCGGATTTTCGGGCTGGCCAGCACGCCTTCGATCAGTGCTTTCAGCCAGCCACGGTTGTAAACCCAATCGTAAGTTTCCGGCCAGATGCCGAATTTTTCGATGTCATCAAAGTAAATGGCGGCGGATTGGCCCTGGTCGGCCAGGTGTTCGAGATAACCGATGACTTCATGTGCCGGCGAGAAGGGCAGGCGATAGCGCAGGGCTTCGGAAATCGGGAAAAGATCGAGCCGCGTGCCATCTTCTTCGGTGCTGAAATAGCCGTCGAGTTCCTCTGACGATTTACCGGTGCAGAAAAAATGATAGTCATCGACGGTGACGTAGCCGATGCCGGTTTCGGCCAGCGCCGGGACCACGGCGGACTCCCAGACGCGCTCGGTGAGCCAGGCGCCGCTTGGCTTGACGCTGGTCCACGCGGCCAGTTTGTCGTTCAGCGTGTTCAGTTGCCCGACGCGGTCGCAATGCGGGATGGCGGCTAGCACTGGCTCAGTGTCGCCGGAACTGAACAACTCAACCTGGCCGCGTTTGACCATCTGCGCCAGTAAGTTCATATCGTTCGGATGGCGTTCGCGCAGCCAGTCAAGCAACCAGCCGGAAAAGTGGGCGGCAAA
>ERZ724523.2681-NODE-2681-length-10094-cov-3.343361_pt1 | contig 10094 bp, 7 predicted proteins | sample MGYA00376056_ERZ724523 | MGnify/ENA primary metagenome ERZ724523 (study PRJEB28724, sample SAMN07190888) | wastewater metagenome | isolation source: influent of sewage treatment plant in Hong Hong | place: USA: Christiansburg, Virginia | collected 2016-03-01 ... | reverse complement strand
GGTCGCGCGCGTTGAACGCGCGCACTTCGATGGCGTGGCGGTCGGGGTCGTGTTCGGCGATGTTGCGGCGCACCGCGAGCAGTCCGGCGCGGGCAATGTCACGTGGGGACGCCTTGTCGATGCCGGTGACATGGTCGGCCATGCGCGTGTCGACCGAGCCGACGATCAGCGCCGACAGCTGCGTCCCCTGCGGCGCCAGCTCGGCGCGCAAACAGTCCGAAGCGGCGCGTGCGGCGAACTTCGACGGGCTGTAGCCGCCCATCACCGGCACCGCGACGATGCCGCCGGCCGACAGCACATTGACCACCGCACCGCCGCCATTGGCTTTCAGCACCGGCGCGAAGGCGCGGACCATCGACACCATGCCGATGTAGTTTGTCTCGATCTCGCTGCGCAGCGCGGTCAGGTCGGGCGCGGTCAGCAGCGTCGTCATCGCAAAGGCGCCGGCGTTGTTGACCAGCAGGTTGACGTCGCTGCACTGAGCTGCGGCCGCGGCGACCTGGTCCTCGCGCGTCACATCGAGTTCAATCGCCACCAGTCGCGGGTCGCGGCTGGCGGCCGCCTGTGCATCGGCCAGCCGGCGTGCGGCGACATAGACCCGCGCTGCGCCGGCTTCGAGCAACTCGGTGACAAAGCCTTCGCCGATGCCGCGGTTGCCGCCGGTGACGATGGCGACGCAGCCTTCGATGTTCATGGGTCTGGCCCCTTCCCCTTGTTTGCTTGCCGCATCATTGGCGGCACCGCTGCACCCAAGTCAATCACCCGCCATCGACCTTGCCCTGCCCGCGCAACGTCAATATCACTGGCGGATAAACTCACGGCAGCGCGACCGTCGCGACGCTGCCGGATCATCCGGGCCAAATCACTTGGGGTAGTGCCATGAAACTCGAAACATTTCCGCGCGTGAAGTCGTCGCTGCAGCCGAGCAACCACCCCTATCTCAACGGCGCCTGGACGCCGCAGCACGAGGAGGTGACCGCGACCGACCTTGATGTCATCGAGGGCAAAATCCCGACCGACATCGACGGCGTCTATCTGCGCAACACCGAAAACCAGCTGCACCACCCACTCGGCCGCTACCACCCGTTCGACGGTGACGGCATGATCCACGCGATCGATTTCAGGAACGGCACCGCGAGCTACCGCAACCGCTGGGTGCGGACGCGCTGCTTCCAGGCCGAACAGGAAGCCGGCGGCTCGATCTGGGGCGGGCTCGCCGACGGTCCTGCCGTGTCGAAGCGCCCCGGCTTCGGCGCGCATGGCGGGCTCAAGGACAGCTCCTCGACCGACATCGTCGTCCATGCCGGCAAGGCGATTTCGACCTTCTACCAGTGCGGCGAAGGCTATGTGCTCGACCCCGAAACGCTCGAGCAATCAGGCTTGGCGCCCTGGGTGCCGCTCGACGGCATTTCGGCGCATCCCAAGGTCGATGAGGCGACCGGCGAGCTGCTGTTCTTCAACTATTGCGTTCATGCGCCCTACATGCACTACGGCGTCGTCAACGCCGCGGGCGAACTTACCAACTATGTCGAAATCCCGCTGCCCGGCCCGCGCTTGCCGCATGACATGGCGTTCAGCGCGAATTGGTCGATCCTCAACGACATGCCGCTGTTCTGGGATGCCGAGCTGCTGAAGCGCAACATCCACGCGGTCAAGCAGCACCCGCTGCCGACGCGCTTCGCGCTGATCCCGCGCCACGGCACCCCTGACCAGATCCGCTGGTTCGACGCCGCGCCGACCTATGTGCTGCACTGGCTCAACGCCTATGAGGACGGCGACGAAGTCATCCTCGACGGTTACTTCCAGGAAAATCCGGTCCCCAAGCCGCTGCCCAATGAAGACGGCTACGGCCATCTGATGGCCTATGTCGATGAACACAGCTTCCGGCCCAAGCTGCACCGCTGGCGCTTCAATCTGGCGACGGGCCAGACCACCGAACAACGCCTCGATGACCGCATCCTCGAATTCGGCATGTTCAACCAGCGCTACGCCGGCAAGCCGTATCGCTATGCGTACAGCACGACGACCAAGCCCGGCTGGTTCCTGTTCAACGGCTTCGTCAAGCACGACCTCGTCAGCGGCGAAAGCTGGTCGCTCAACCTCGCCGCAGGCCGCTACGCCAGCGAAGCGCCGTTCGTGCCGCGGCTCAACGCCAAGTCGGAGGATGACGGCTATCTGGTCAGCTTCATCATCGATGAAAACACCGGCACGTCGGAATGCATTCTGATCGATTGCCTCGATTTCGAAGCCGGCCCGGTGTGCCGCATCGCGCTGCCGCACAAGATCAGCAGCGGCACGCATTCGACCTGGGTCGACCGCAGCGAACTCGATAAAGCCAGAAAGGCCGCAGCATGACCGACGCTGAAAAACTGGCCTTCGCCGAAAAATTCCTCGGCGCCATCGAAAGCGGCGACACCGACACGGTGCGCGGCTGCTACGCGCCCGATGCGCAAATCTGGCACAACAATGACGGCGTCACCCAGACCGTCGAGCAAAACATGAAGGTGCTCGGCTGGTTCATGGCGAAGCTGCCCGACCGCCATTACCGCCTCGTCCGCCGCGTCGCGCTGCCCGACGGTTTCCTGCAGCAGCACGTGCTCGAAGCGACCTTGCCCGACGGCACGCGCTGGGAAATGCCGGCGTGCGTCATCGTGCGAATCGAAAACGGCCACATCACCCGCCTCGACGAATATCTCGATTCAGCCCATGCCAAGGCGTTGAACGTTCTCGGGCGCTAGACCGCTGCCCGGCTGATCAACTCGACAACTTGCTTCGACGGGGCGTTGCCGGCTTCGCTGGCGGCGATGACGCCGGTGTCGACATAGTCGCGCCAGCCGATGATCTTGTCGCCCTTGAACTCGATGACGCCGGCGTAGGGCGCCAGCACGGTGACGCCGCTGACATTGTCATATTCGTCGACGCCTTCGACAAACAGCGTGTCGGCGGTTTCGGCATGCGCGAAGATGCGCCAGCGGATGGTGGCGATCGTCGCGCTGAAGCGTTCGAGGAAGGCGCGCGCCTTGGCCTTGCCGCGCGCCGGCGGCGCGACCGCAGCGGCATAGTGCCAGACGATGTCGTCATCCATCGCGTCGAGCACGGCTTCGATGTCGCGGCGCTTCCATGCCTCGATGACGGCGCTGAACTGTTCGTAGCGGCTCATGCTGCGCTCCTGTGGGTCGCTGAAGCGGCTTCGCGCTCCACAACAAAGCTGACGGTCGTGGTCGTCGAACCGCCGATATTGAGCGTCTGCACGCGGCGCGCGCCTTCGACCTGGTAATCGCCGGCGGTCCCCGTCACCTGCTTGTAGGCATCGAGCATCATGCGGATGCCGGTGGCGCCGACCGGATGCCCGGTGCCGATCAGTCCGCCCGACGCGTTGATCGGCAGCCGCCCGCCCATCTCGATGCTGCCGTCCTCGACTGCCTTCCAGCTTTCACCGGGCGCGGTCAGCCCGAGATGATCGATCGCCATATATTCGGTCGAGGTGAAGCAGTCGTGCGTTTCGACTGCATCGATCTGGCCGATGTCGGCGACCCCGGCGCGGGCGCGCGCGTCCATGATGGCGCGCCGCACCTGCGGGAAGACATAGGCGTCATGCGCCGAATCGCGGATCTTCTGCGCGTACTCGATCGGTGCCGAACGGTGGCCCCAGCCGCTGATCCGCGGCAGGCTTTCGAGCGCGATACCCCGCTCCTTTGCGTAAGCCGCCGCACGTTCGGCCGAGGCGAGGAACACCACCGCGCTGCCGTCGGTGACCTGGCCGCAGTCCATCTTGCGCGTCCGGCCTTCGACGACGGGATTGGCTTCGTCATCGGCAGTGAAGCTCTTGGGGCCGAACTGATAGGCCCGCGTCTGCGCGTTGGGGTTGCGCTTGGCGTTGCCGAAGTTGATTTCGGCGATGCGCATCAGATGCTCGTAGTTCAGCCCGTAGCGCTTCTCATATTCCCCGGCGAGGTCGGAAAACGCCCGCGGCCACAGGAACTTCGCGTCGGCGAATTCATGCCCCGTCCAAGCCGCCGCCCCCAGATATTCGGCCGCCGTCTGCCCCGGCACGTTGCGCATCTGCTCGAGCCCGACGACGCAGGCGAGGTCGTAGCGCCCGGCCTCGATTTCGGCGGTGGCGGCAAGGATAGCGACGCTGCCCGACGCACAGGCAGCTTCGTGGCGCGACGTCGGCAGGCCGTTGAACGCCGGGTCGACCTGCCCGAAAAAGCCGCCGAGCAGCCCCTGGCGCGCGAACAGGTCACTGACGAAATTGCCGACATGGCCGGTCTCGACGTCCGCCGCATCAAGCTGCGTCGCCTCGAGCCCGGCGTTCACCGTCTCGGCAAACGCCCCGGCGATATCGAGCCCCTGCCGGTCCCAGTTGCGCGCGAAATCGCTTTGCCAGCCGCCCAGCACATAGACCATCACTGCATCCTCCACCCAATTCTTCGCACGTTTATACAAGCCGCCGACGATAAGGCAAAACCGCGCTGAACGCGGTTCGCACGCAATCGCCATTGCACCGGCAAACGTTCATGCACTAGCGGTAAAGAAGAACTCGCTTGAGCCGTCGCGGGTGGCGGGCCAAGGCACCACAAGATTGAAGCTGGCGGCAGCACGCCGAAAATGGCTGCCCGCAAGGAACCGGAACCACGTCGTCATGACCAGAACCCTGACCCATCTCGAGCGGCTGGAGGCCGAGAGCATCCAGATCATGCGCGAGGTGGTGGCCGAAGCCGAACGCCCGGTGATGCTCTATTCGGTCGGCAAGGACAGCGCGGTGATGCTGCATCTGGCGAAGAAGGCGTTCTTCCCGTCGCCGCCGCCGTTCCCGCTGCTCCATGTCGATACGACGTGGAAGTTCAAGGCGATGTACGAACTGCGCGAAAAGGCCGCGCGCGATGCCGGCATGGAGCTGCTCGTCCACAAGAACCCCGAAGCGGTGGCGCGTGGCATCAACCCGTTCGACCACGGCAGCCTGCACACCGACATGTGGAAGACTGAAGGGCTCAAGCAGGCGCTCGACCATTACGGCTTCGACGTGGCGTTCGGCGGCGCCCGCCGCGACGAGGAAAAGTCGCGCGCCAAGGAACGCATCTTCAGCTTCCGTTCGGCGGCGCACGGCTGGAACCCCAAGGCGCAGCGCCCCGAATTGTGGAACCTCTACAACGCCAAAAAGGCCAAGGGCGAGAGCATTCGGGTCTTCCCGATCTCGAACTGGACCGAGCTCGACATCTGGCAATATATCCACCTCGAAGACATCGAGATCGTGCCGCTGTATTTCAGCGCACCGCGCCCGACGGTGACGCGTGACGGACTGCTGCTGATGGTCGATGACGAACGCTTCCCGCTCAAGCCCGGCGAGGTGCCCGTCGAACGCAACATCCGCTTCCGCACGCTCGGCTGCTATCCGCTGACCGGCGCCGTCGAGAGCCAGGCGACGACACTGCCGCAGGTCATCCAGGAAATGCTGCTAACCACCACCTCCGAACGACAGGGCCGCGCCATCGACCATGACCAGGCCGCCAGCATGGAAAAGAAGAAGGCCGAGGGATATTTCTGATGTCGGACGTGATCTACAAGACCGACGATCTGATCGCCTCGGACATCGACGCCTATCTCGAAACGCACCAGCACAAGTCGCTGCTGCGCTTCATCACCTGCGGCTCGGTCGATGACGGCAAATCGACGCTGATTGGCCGGCTGCTCTACGATTCGAAGATGATCTTCGAAGACCAGCTCGCCAGCCTCGAGGCCGATTCCAAAAAGATGGGCACGCAGGGCCAGGACATCGACTTTGCACTGCTCGTCGACGGGCTGGCGGCCGAGCGCGAACAGGGCATCACCATCGATGTCGCCTACCGGTTTTTCGCCACCGAAAAGCGCAAGTTCATCGTCGCCGACACGCCCGGCCATGAACAATACACGCGCAACATGGTCACCGGCGCCTCGACCGCCGACTTGGCGGTCATCCTGATCGACGCGCGCAAGGGCGTGCTCGTCCAGACGCGGCGCCACAGCTATCTCGCGCACCTGATCGGCATCCGCAACATCGTGCTCGCGGTCAACAAGATGGACCTGATCGACTATGATCAGGCGCAATATGACGCGATTGTCGCCGATTACACGGCGTTCGCGCGCTCGATCGGCATCACCGACTTCACCGCGATGCCGATTTCGGGGTTCAAGGGCGACAATATCACCAGCAACTCGCCCAACATGCCGTGGTACATGGGCAAGCCATTGATCGCGCACCTCGAAACCGTCGAGCTCGACGTCACCGCAGCGCAGAACCAGCCGTTCCGCATGGCGGTGCAATGGGTCAACCGGCCCAACCTCGATTTCCGCGGCTTTTCGGGCCAGATCGCGACCGGCACGATCAAGCCCGGCGATGCCATCCGCGTGCTGCCATCGGGCAAGACCTCGACGATCAACCGCATCGTCACACAGGGCGGCGACCTCGCCGAGGCCGTCGCCGGCCAGTCAGTGACGCTATGCTTTGCCGACGAAGTCGATTGCTCGCGCGGCGACGTCATCAGCATTGCGGGCAACCCGCCGCAGGTCGCCAACCAGTTCGAAGCCACCGTCGTGTGGATGGCCGACGAGCCGATGATCCCGGGCCGCGCCTATTGGCTCAAGCTCGGCACGCAGCTGGTGTCGGCGACGGTGCAGGCGCCGAAGTATCAGGTCAACGTCAACACGATGGAGCATCTTGCGGCGAAGACCTTCGACCTCAACGCCATCGGCGTCGCCGAAATCGCCACCGACAAGCCGATCGTTTTCGAACCTTACGCCGACAACCACGCGCTCGGCGGCTTCATCCTGATCGACAAGATCAGCAACGGCACCGTCGCGGCGGGCATGCTCAATTTCAGCCTGCGGCGCGCGCAGAATGTCCATTGGCAGACCGTCGACATCAATCGCGACATGCACGCCGCCCTCAAGAACCAGAAGCCCGCGGTGCTGTGGTTCACCGGGCTGTCGGGGTCGGGCAAATCGACGATAGCCAACCTTGTCGAAAAAAAGCTCTACCGGATGAACCGGCACACCTTCCTGCTCGACGGCGACAATGTCCGCCACGGGCTCAACAAGGACCTGGGGTTTGCCGAGGCCGACCGCATCGAAAACATCCGCCGCGTCGGCGAAGTCGCCAAATTGATGACCGAAGCCGGTCTGATCGTCATCACCGCGTTCATTTCGCCGTTCCGCGCCGAGCGCGAAATGGTGCGCGCGATGATCCCCGACGGCGAGTTCATCGAGATCTTCGTCGATACGCCGCTCGCCGACGCCGAAGCCCGCGACGTCAAGGGTCTGTATAAAAAGGCGCGCAGCGGCCAGCTCAAGAACTTCACCGGCATCGACAGTCCGTATGAAGCGCCCGCCAACCCCGAAATCCGCATCGACACCACCGCGATGACCCCCGATGCGGCCGCCGACCTGATCGTCGAAAGGCTGCTGGGATGAGCATGACGGACGCAGAACTCGCGGCGGAACTCGCCGCTATCGCGGGCAAGCTACTGCTGCAAGTGCGCGACTGCGGGCTGTTGTCGCTGAAGTCGCTCGGCAAGGCCGGCGACCAGACCGCCAACCAGTTCCTCATCCACGCCATCCGCGAACAGCGCCCCGATGATGGCCTGCTGTCCGAAGAAAGCAAGGACACCGACGAACGCCTCGGAAAATCGCGCGTCTGGATCATCGATCCCGTCGACGGCACCCGCGAATATGGCGAGGGCCGCACCGACTGGGCGGTGCATGTCGCGCTCGCCATTGACGGTGTGCCATGCATCGGCGCGGTGGCTCTGCCAGCACTGGGTGTAGTGCTGCGCTCCGACCAGCCGGCGCCGCTGCCTGTCGCGATGCACCCGCCGCGCATGTTGGTCAGCCGCTCGCGACCGCCGCGCGAAGCGCTGGCGGTGGCCGAAGCGCTGGGCGGCGAGCTGGTCGCCATGGGCTCGGCGGGCGCCAAGGCGATGGCGGTGGTGCGCGGCGAGGCCGAAATCTACCTCCACACCGGCGGGCAATATGAATGGGACAGCTGCGCGCCGGTCGCGGTCGCGGCAGCGCATGGCCTGCACGTCAGCCGCATCGATGGCAGCCCGCTCGTCTACAACCAGCGCAACGTCTACCTGCCCGACCTGCTGATCTGCCGCGCCGAATGGGCCGAGCAGGTGCTGCGTCTGGTGCGCGAGATGCCTGCAGCGGCGTAACGCGAAGATGCCGCTTGACGAAACAAGCCAAATAGGTTATATCAGCAAAATCAACAAGCTGCAGCGATTTCGGCGGGGACTGTAAACTTCGCGAAAGCCGAATCTTCGTACAGATTGTAAACTTCGCGTAGCGCTAGCGGCGGTCAGCGTAGTACAGCCGCCAGACCCGCCACACCGGATAGCTGGCCAGCACCAGGAAGATCACGATGCACAACGTCAGCATCTTGATCAGGCTTTGCCCGGTCAGCATCTCGAGGATCGACGCCGAGTGATAGACCAGGCTCTGCAGCACGTAGAGCGGAAACAGTAGTATGCCGAGGCTGGCGAGCAACTGCACCCCGAGCCGCGCCGGTGCGACTGGCGCTGCAGCCTGCGCGATGGCCTCGAAACGCCCCACCAGCCACAGCGCGATGCCGGCATAGGCGATGGCTGACCAAAGCGTGATCGCTTCGTGCGGGGTGATCCAGCTGGCAAGGTCTTGCGCCGCCGCCGACATCACCATGCCGGTGCCGAACACGATCACCCCGACCGGTGCGACGCTGCGCAAGCTGCCGCCCACCGCCAGATGGTTTTCGATCAACAGCCCGACAACGACGCCGGCAAGCGTCAGCGACCCAAGCTGGAACAGGCTCCAGTGGCCGGCAAACGTCTCGCGCAGGAACACCGCCGCCGCACCGCCGGCGTCGGCCGGCAGCACTGCCAGCAGCGCCAGATACGCCGCCATCAGCACCAGCGCGACCAGCGCCAGCCGCACCATCGACGCCGTGTCGCGCCGCACCGCACCGATCCACAGCGGCATCGAGAGCGTTGCGGCGAGGAAGTACAGGAACGGCCCGTTGGTGAATGACGATGCAACCAGCGTCGCGTCGAACGTCTCGCCCGCCACCAGCCGCGTCGCTGCCTCAAGGACAAAGCCGACGCCCAAACCGACCGCGAGCAGCAGCCCGCCCTTGCGGACATTGGCGCGGAACGCCGGGCCGCTGCCGGCGTATTGCCGCGCGTGGAACACCGGGATGCCGATGCCGAAAATGAATGCCAGCGTCGGCGTGCCCATCGACAGCGCCGGCTGGATGGCCTTCGAAATCAGCCCGCCGCGCATCCCGAGATAGCCGAGGTAGATCGGCACCCAGTGCGACGCGATCATGCACAGCACGAGGATGCCCTTGACGAGGTTCATCCCCTCGCTGAGCAGCGCGATCTGGCTCTTGGTGCGCACCGGCGCCGGCCGGTCGGCGACCTGCGGGCCGGCCGCAGCATCCGCCTCGGCCGCAATTTCGGCGATGGTCTTGCCGTCGAAAATCGCGCGCGCCAGTTCGGGATCGAAACCGGCGCGCTCCATGTTGAGCGCCAGCGTGATCGCCGACAGCGAGTCGCCGCCGACATCGTAAAAGCCCTGTGTCAGGCTGACATCCTCGCGGCCCAAAGTCTCGCGCCACAGCGCCAGGATCTGCGCCTCTGCACCCCCGCCCGCGACCGGCGCGGCGTCGAGCGTCAGGATCTGCGCGATGCTCAGTCCGTCCCACAGCCCGCTTGCTGCAGCCGCCGAAATGCCCTGCGCTTCCATCGCGGCAATCAGATCATGGCCGACCAGCGGGTCGCCACCGAGGTCGAAGAAACTGTCGTTGACGCCGACCGCTTCGACACCGAGCACCTGCTGCCAGAGCTTGACCAGCCGTGCTTCGGGCGTGTCGGCGTTGCTGTGCGGCACGTGTGCGGCCGCCAGCGCAGCGCGGCGCAGCTTGCCGGTTTCGGTGCGCGGCAGCGTATCGACCAGCGTCACGTCGAGCGCGGTGCCGGCGTGGACGCCAAGCCCGGCGATGACCTTGTCGGCCGCCGCGCGCAGCGCGCCGACATCGATCCCGGCGCCAATTCCCGCCTCGCGATCGTTCGGAACGATAACAT
>ERZ724523.2673-NODE-2673-length-10104-cov-9.721365_pt1 | contig 10104 bp, 7 predicted proteins | sample MGYA00376056_ERZ724523 | MGnify/ENA primary metagenome ERZ724523 (study PRJEB28724, sample SAMN07190888) | wastewater metagenome | isolation source: influent of sewage treatment plant in Hong Hong | place: USA: Christiansburg, Virginia | collected 2016-03-01 ... | reverse complement strand
TTGCGGTCAACGGGTTTGGTGACGTAGCCGTCCATGCCGCCGGCCACGCAGCGTTCGCGGTAGCCCTCGATGGCGTGGGCGGTCATGGCGACGATGGGGGTGTGGCAGCGTTGCATCAGCTCCATCGCGCGGATGCGCCGGGCTGCGCCAAAGCCGTCCAGCTCGGGCATCTGGATGTCCATGAAGATCATGTCAAACCGCTGCTGCTTGCAGGCTTCCACGGCCTTGAGTCCGTTGTCCACCAGGGTGACCTTTGCGCCCAGAAACTCCAGCACTTTCAGGGCCACCACCTGGTTGATGGGGTGGTCTTCGGCCACCAGCACGTTCAGGCCAGCGGGCACTTCGTTGTTCAGCGGGGAGTGGTCCATGTCGGGGGCTTCGGTGGCGGGCAGGCACACCTCAAACCAGAACTCGGTGCCTTCGCCCACGGTGCTGTTCACCTTGAGTTCGCCCCCCATCAGCCCAATGAGGCGGGCCGAAATGCTCAGGCCCAGCCCGGTGCCGCCAAAGCGGCGGGTGATGGAGCTGTCGGCCTGAGAAAACGCCTCGAACACGGTGGCCAGTTGCTCGGGTGCAATGCCGATGCCGGTATCGGCCACGCTGAAGCGCAGCCGGTTCTCGCTGGCGCTGGCGAGGCTGACGCGCACATCCACATGCCCGGCTTCGGTGAACTTGACGGCGTTGCCCACCAGGTTGAGCAGCACCTGGCGCAGGCGGCCTGGGTCGCCCAGCAGCCATTCGGGCACATCTTCATCGACGTGGGTGAGCAGTTTCAAGCCCTGGGCTTCGGCCCGCTGATGCAGCGGGGCCACGGCGTGGCGCAACACCTGCGGCAGGTGGAACACCACTTGCTCGATGTCGAGCTTGTTGGCCTCGATCTTGGAAAAATCGAGCACGTCGTTGATGACCGTCAGCAGCGATTTGGCCGAGGTGTGGGCCATGTCGATGTAGCCGCGCTGCTCTTCGTTCAGCTCGGTGGACAGGCACAGCTCGGTCAGGCCGAGGATGCCGTTCATGGGGGTGCGGATTTCGTGGCTCATGTTGGCCAGAAAGTCGCCCTTGGCGCGGCTGGCGGCTTCGGCGGCATCGCGGGCGGCGGCCATCGCTTCTTCCATCGCCTTGCGGGCCGAGATGTCCAGGCTCACGCCGGTGGCCCGCATGGGCTCGCCGTTGGGCTGGCTTTGCACGATGCGGCCTTTGAACTCGATCCATTTGTAGCTGCCGTCCTTGCAGCGCAGGCGCACGTCGTCGCGGTACATGTCGGTTTGCGCGTGCGAGAAGTATTCGCTCATGGATTCACCAAACCGCTTGCCGTCGTCGGGGTGCAGCAGGCTGACCAGGGTCATGGAGCGGGGCTCCAGGTCGGCCACTTCGTAGCCCAGTATGGCGGCCCATTCGATGCTGAAGTACACATGGTCGGTGACCAGATCCCAGTCCCACAGGCCGATGTTGGAGCCTTGCACGGCCAGGGCCAGGCGTTCTTCGCTTTCGCGCAGTTGCTGGCGGGCTTCTTCGCGCAGGCGTTCGTTGGCCTGGGTCAGCTCGGCGGAGCTGATTTCCAGGCTGCGCCGGCTCAGGGCCAGGTCGCGTTCAAGTTGGGCGTAGCTGTCGTTGACGCGCTCCAGCAGCTGGGGCAGCGTGCTCAGCGGGCGGCGCAGTGCATCCGGGGGTGGGGTGGCCGATGTCCAGGCCGACAGGCTGTCCAGCAGTTCCTGCAACGCTTCGGGTGTGGTCACGCCCCACAGGCGTTGTAACTGGCGTTGAAGGTATTTGCCGGGTGTCATCGGGGGTGTTCGCTTTGCCAGGATCAGGCCGCAGGCCGTTCGCTCAGCAGCGTGATGGTCATGGTCTGGTTGTGCAGCTTGCAGTTGGTACTGTGGATGTGGGGGCTGATTTCGCCGTTGGAGTAGAAGCCTGCCAGCGTGGTGTGCTGGCCCAGCATCTGGCCCACGGCCTCCACTTCTTCGTCCACCCGTGCGCCCATCACCAGCTTGCGGCCCACGCAGCTGACCAGCAGGGCCAGCGCTGCCTGATCGGAGGTTGCCTGGGCATCCTGGCTGGCGGTTTCGGCGGCCTGTTCGGCGGCATTCACCAGCGCATCGACCGATGCGTGCATGAGTTGCAGCTTGCCACCCTGGGGGATGTCGCCCGCCATGATGAGGCTGCCATCGGCTTCGCTGATGCCCAGCAGGGTGCGGGTGATGCCTTCGGCCTGCGCATCGGAGCCCAGCACCGACCACGGAAACAGCAGGCCGGAGGCGGGCAGTTGCGCGGCGTAGTCGCCCAGGTAGCGTTTGTAGATGTCGAGGGCGCGTTCGCCGTCCAGCTCGTACAGCACATTGCCCTCGCTGCGGGTGACGGTGCGAACAGGGCCGAAACGCTGCCAGCCCCCCATTGAGCCGTGGCTGATGTGCCAGCCGGGGCCGTCAAAACCGATGCCCACCACGCTGGTGGCCGAAATGCCGTCTGGCCCCCACACCCGCGCGCCGGTGAAGCGCCCGCCGTCACCGGCCAGCCCGCCCGACACCACCACGCCACCGCTGCCCAGCGTGCCGGTGAGGCCATCGACCAGCGCACTGCCGTTGATGCCCGCCCCTTGGCCCAGCACCAGCACATGCCGCAGATCGGGGTGGGCCAGGCGGGCTGCCAGGCGCTGGCCTGCGGCGAGCGAGTCGGCCATGTCGGCCAGCTCCACGCTGGCCACGCGGAAGGCGGGCTGGTCAAACTGCAACGCGGTGAGGACGATGCTGCCGTCGTACACGCCCTGGCCCGATATTTCCCCGGCGGTGGAGCAGCCCACCCATTGCGCCTGGGGAATCAGGGCCCGGATGCGATCGGCATCCAGCGCCTGCATGGCCTCCAGGCTGGCGAACACCAGCACCAGATGGGGCTGCAAACTGGCCAACGGGGCCACATCGGAGGGTGCGATATCGGCCCCTTGAATGGTGACTTGCTGGATCTGCATGGTGTCGTCCTCGGTATGGTTTTCGGGTGGCTGAAGTCCGGGTTCGCCAGCATACCGCAGGGCATCTGGCATGGGCACAATCCCGCCATGATTGACCTATCCGATATTGAACAGGCTGCCTTGCGCATTCAAGGGCAGATTCTGGAAACTCCCTGCGTGGAGTCGCGCACAATTTCACAGATCACCGGAGCGCAGGTGTTTCTCAAGTTCGAGAACCTGCAATACACGGCTTCGTTCAAGGAACGCGGGGCCTGCAACAAGCTGGCGCAGCTGGCCACGGCACAGCCCGCCGTCAAGGGCGTGGTGGCCATGTCGGCGGGCAACCATGCCCAGGGCGTGGCCTACCACGCGCAGCGGCTGGGCATGAAGGCGGTGATCGTGATGCCGCTGTTCACGCCCGGCATCAAGGTGGAGCGCACACGCGGCTTCGGGGCCGAGGTGGTGCTGCACGGCCAGAGCCTGGACGAAGCGCGTGCCCATGCCTACTTTCTGGCCGAGCGCGACGGCCTGACGTTTGTCCACCCCTATGACGATGCCGCCATCGTGGCCGGTCAGGGCACGGTGGGGCTGGAGATGCTGCGGGCCGTGCCCCACCTCGACACGCTGGTGGTGGCCGTGGGCGGTGGCGGCCTGATTGCGGGCATGGCCACGGCGGCCAAGGCGCTGAACCCGGCCATCCGCGTGGTGGGCGTGCAGACGCAGCGGTTTCCGGCCATGGTCAACGCCATGACCGGCAGCCACCACGCCACCACCGCGCTCAACTCGATTGCCGAGGGCATTGCCGTGGGCACGCCGGGCCGCATTCCGCAGGACATCGTGCGCAGCAAGGTGGACGACTGGCTGCTGGTGGACGAGGGCGACATCGAGCAGGCCATCGTGATGCTGCTCGAAATCGAAAAAACCCTGGTCGAAGGTGCGGGAGCGGCGGGCCTGGCGGCGCTGATCCGCCACCCTGAACAGTTCAAAGGCCAGCGGGTGGGGCTGGTGCTGTGCGGCGGCAACATCGACCCGCTGCTGCTGGCCTCCATCATCGAGCGCGGCATGGTGCGGGCCGGGCGGCTGGCCCGCATCCGGGTCAACACGCGCGATGTGCCGGGCTCGCTGGCCCGCATCGCCGCCACGGTGGCCGAGGCCGGGGCCAATGTGAACGAGGTACATCACCAGCGGGCCTTCACCCTGCTGGCGGCACAGAACGTGGAAATCGAGCTGGTGCTGCAAACCCGTGGCCCCGGCCACATTGACCAGGTGTTGCAAGCCCTGCATCAGGCCGGATTCGAGGCCAGGTTGTGCTGAGTTTCCCTAGTGTGGCCACCTGCCAGGCCCCGCTGCGGGGTTGTTCGACCTAAAATTGATTTTTATCAAATTCACACCCCCAGGAGACCTTGATGGCCAACGCACCCCAGCACACCCCCGCCAACGACCAGCAAGATGTCGTGGAGTCCATCGTTCACCACATGCCCGTTGTGTTGCCGGTGGCCGGAGCGGTTCTGATTTTTCTGTTGGCCTTCATCGCCGTGTTCATGGCCTGAGCCGCCAGGTCACCCATAAAAAAGCCGGGTTTACCCGGCTTTTTTTCTTGGTTTCGGCATCAAGTCATGCAATTTTTGCATGTAACTGTGTGGTAACCCTGTGGTTCTGGTTTTTAAAATAGACCCTCTTGGCCGACACACGGTTTCAGGCAGCAGGCCATACCCCTCTGCCGCCTGACACTCCGCCTGCAACCAGCCCACCGCTTTGCAGCTTCCGCGCGCCGACCGAGACGAACGCCCTTTTGCACGCACGCCCACGCCACGCATGCAGTCAAAAGGATGTTGAAAAACGTCTCGACCACATCCATTCAAAGCCTGGGCACATGGGCGCGACGTTTTCCAACATCCCGATTTTTACCTTTGGAGTCTGTTGAATGAACGCACCTGTGAACCTGGGCCTGTCCCTGAACACGCCCTCTTACGTCAAAAATGCCAAGCTGGTCGCCTGGGTGGCCGACATGGTCGCCCTGTGCAAGCCCGCCGCCATCCACTGGTGCGACGGCTCGCAGGCCGAGTACGACCGCCTGTGCGACCAGATGGTGGCCAGCGGCACCTTGAAGCGCCTCAACCCCGCCAAGCGCGCCAACTCCTACCTGGCCTGCTCCGACCCATCGGACGTGGCCCGCGTGGAAGACCGCACCTACATCTGCTCCGAAAAGAAAGAAAACGCCGGCCCCACCAACAACTGGATGGAACCCGCCGAAATGCGTGCCACGCTGCAACCGCTGTTTGACGGCTGCATGGCTGGCCGCACCATGTATGTGGTGCCTTTCAGCATGGGCCCGCTGGGCTCTCCCATTGCCCACATCGGCATTGAGCTGTCCGACAGCCCCTATGTGGCCGTGAACATGAAGATCATGACCCGCATGGGCCAGGCCGTGTACGACGTGCTGGGTGCCGACGGCGAGTTCGTGCCCTGCGTACACACCGTGGGCGCACCGCTGGCCGCCGGTCAGGCCGACGTGGCCTGGCCTTGCAACCCCAAGGTCAAGTACATCGTTCACTACCCCGAAACCCGCGAAATCTGGAGCTATGGCTCCGGCTACGGCGGCAACGCACTGCTGGGCAAGAAGTGCTTCGCGTTGCGCATCGCCTCCACCATGGGCCGCGACCAGGGCTGGCTGGCCGAGCACATGCTCATCCTGGGCGTGACCAGCCCCGAGGGCAAGAAGTACCACGTGGCAGCCGCTTTCCCCAGCGCCTGCGGCAAGACCAACTTCTCCATGCTGGTGCCGCCCGAAGCCTTCAACGGCTGGAAGGTCACCACCATCGGTGACGACATCGCCTGGATCAAGCCCCGCAAGGATGCACAGGGCAACACCCGCCTGTACGCCATCAACCCCGAAGCCGGTTACTTCGGCGTGGCCCCCGGCACCAACCTGCTGACCAACCCCAACTGCATGCGCAGCCTGGACAAGGACGTGATCTTCACCAACGTGGCCCTGACCGATGACGGCGACGTGTGGTGGGAAGGCATGGAGCAGGACACCGGCGGCGTGGTGCCCGATCACCTGATCGACTGGCAAGGCAAAGACTGGACTCCGGCCCTCGCCAAGGAAACCGGTGCCAAGTCGGCCCACCCCAATTCCCGCTTCACGGTGGCCGCCACCAACAACCCCGCCCTCGACAGCGCCTGGAACGACCCCGCCGGTGTGCCGATTGATGCCTTCATCTTCGGTGGCCGCCGCTCCACCACCGTGCCGCTGGTGACCGAAGCCCGCGACTGGGTGGAAGGCGTGTACATGGCCGCCACGATGGGCTCCGAAACCACCGCCGCCGCCTTTGGTGCCCAAGGTGTGGTGCGCCGCGACCCCTTCGCCATGCTGCCCTTCACCGGCTACAACATGAGCGACTACTTCCAGCACTGGCTGAACGTGGGTGCCCACCTGAAGACCGTGGATGCCAAGATTCCCGCCATCTTCTGCGTGAACTGGTTCCGCAAGGGCGACAACGGCAAGTTCGTGTGGCCCGGCTACGGCGAAAACATGCGCGTGCTGAAGTGGATGATCGACCGCCTGGAAGGCAAGGCCACCGGCACCGAAACCATGTTCGGCACCAGCCCCACTTACTCTGAAATCAACTGGACCGGCCTGAACTTCAGCGAAGCCCAGTTCAACAGCGTGACCAGCATCGACAAGGCTGCATGGCAAGTCGAACTGGGTCTGCACACCGAGCAGTTTGCCCAGCTCGCCTACCACTTGCCCAAGGAGCTCGAGGAGACCAAAGCGCGTCTGCAAGAACGCCTGATCGCAGCCTGAGGCAGGCAATGGGAAACGGGCCAAGGCCCGCTTCCCGACCCGGACAGGCAGGCCACACCTGCGTGCCAATCCGGTTAACCGGGCGGACTTATCGGTCGCAGCCCCGGTTTTTCAAACAAAGCCACCCGATGCGGTGGCTTTTTTGATGGTGCAACGCCTTTTGCTTCAGCCCGCATGGCTGCGCTGGCGGCGCAGGGCGCGGTGACGGGCCAGGCGCAAGGCCCAGTCGTCCAGGCTGGCCAGCGTGCGGTGAACCAGGTCATTGCTCAGGCGCGACAGGCCCAGCAAGGCGGCCAGCATCACGCACCACAGCACCGTCCAGCCCAGAAACAGATCGTCTCCCGCCCAGGATTGCAACAGCCGCTGGGTCAGCAGCACCAGCGTGGTCAGGCAGGCCGCCATCAGCATGAGGGTGAGGCTGCGCACGGTTTCCACGCCCACGGCGCGGGAGGGCGGTTGGGACAGGGTACCCTGGCTGTTTCCGGCAGCGGTGGCCGGTGATGCCCGGAGGCTAGCGTGATCGTCAACAGAAAAACGTGAGGTGGACATGGCGGATTCCCCCATGAAAGTCGGAACAATGAAGCGGCCAAGTCTACGGGTTTACCCGAATTTCTGACGTAACCATTTGTAATGTCCTTGGGGGCCTGCCTGGATGCCCAGGCGGCCATCAACCCGGCTGGCGGGTGTGCAGGCCGTCGAAACAGGTCATCAGCACCTGTTCGACGATGGCTTCGGTGCTGTACTGCCCGGTGGCTTTCATGAAACCCAGCACCGGATCGCAGGCACGGGCAAACAGGGTGTACAGCACCACGGTGGGCGGAATGGCCGGGTTGATGGCCCCGTCGGCCTGGGCCTGGATGATCCATTCACCCAGCTGGTCGCTGACCTGCGTCAGTGCATCCAGGTAGGCGGTGTGGCCCATGAGGGTGGCGCGCAGGCTGGAGTTTTCGCTGGGCAGCAAGGGCATTTCGCCCGCCAGATGCACTTGCATCGCCCAGCGGGCCACGCTGCGCAGCTTGCTGACCGCGTTGTCTTCGGGGGGCAATGCAGCCAGAAAGTCCTGCGTGCGTTGCAGGATGCGCACCATCGCCGCCGCAGCCAGGTGTTCCTTGCTGGGAAAGTGCTTGTACAGGCTGGCTTTGGCAATGCCCACCTCGGCGGCCACCTCGTCCACGGTCATGCTCTCGAAGCCTTTTTCGGCCAGCAGCTTGTTGACGGCCAGCACGATGGCATCTTCCCTGGCCTGGTGCATCTGCTCTCGGAAGCTGGGTTTTTTGACCGGAGCAGCACCGGCGGTGGTGCGGGCTGCCGTGGCGGCAGCGGTCTGGGTGGCATTGGCAGCAGAAACGGTGGTGACCATGGCGGTGTCCTCTGAATGCACCGATTGAACCACAGCACCCAAAACCTTACGAACGAGTCACAAACAAGCCAGTAAGGTCAGACCATAGGTGCTGGGTATGGCTTGCGCCCATGTGACCAGAGCTTTCAACCCGTGCGCACACCCTGTCAGTTGACAGCCTGCACGCCCGCCTGGCCAGCCAGCACCTGAAACTGGGCCTGCAGTTGGAGTTTGGCCCCGGCCTGGGCCGGAAACGGCGTGGTCAGAAACTGCGTGTGCATGCGCTCGGGGGTGATGTCCACCAGCGCGTAGCCGCGCTCGTCGCTGCGGGCGTGCAGGATGTCGGGGTTGCTGGCGCGGATGCGGGCCAGCGCGAACGCACCCATGCCGCGCGAGGTGATGGAGGTGGCCACAAATTCACTGGCCACGATGGGCGACTGGGGGTTGTTGGGCTCCAGCCGCAGCTGGGCGGCCACGTTCTGGTGTACATCGCCACCCAGGGCCACCACGTTGTTGACTTTGGCATCGACCACGGTTTGCAGCAGCTGGCGGCGGGCGGCGCTGTAGCCATCCCAACCGTCGGTGAAGATGCTGCGGCCCACCGGGGTGTCCACGCCGGTGGAGCTGATCTGGGTGCTTTGGGCCAGCAAGCGCCACTGGCGGCGTGAGGCCGCCAGCCCCTGCGCCAGCCACTGGGCCTGGGCCTGGCCCAGCATGGTGCGTTCGGCTGCTTCGCTCTCCTGGCAGCTCACCACCACCCGGCCACCGCCCTTGATCGGGTCGCGGCAGGGCTGGGGGCTGCGGTACTGGCGGCAGTCCAGCGTCCACAGATCGGCCAGCTGGCCCCAGGCGTAATGCTGGTAGATGCGCGGTTGGGCAAAGTCCAGATCGTCCAGCCCCTGCGGCCCATCGCCGCTGCCGGGGGCCACCGGCCACACCGGCATGTGCTCGAAGTAGGCCTGGTAGGCGGCGGCGCGGCGGGCCAGGAAGGCGGCGGGGTCGGTGTAGCTGCGGTTCTGGTCGTTGGCGTAGTCGTTTTCCACCTCGTGGTCGTCCCAGGTGCAGATCCAGGGGTGGGCGGCGTGGCAGGCCCGCAGGTCGGCATCGAGCTTGTACAGGGCGTGGCGCTCGCGGTATGCGGGCAGGGTGCTGGGCAAGCCGCCCGTGTGCGGGCGCACGATGTACTTGGGGTTGGTGCTCTCGTAAATGTAGTCACCCACAAACAGCACCAGCGCCAGATCCTGGCGGGCGATGTCGGCGTGGGCGGCGTAGTGCCCCTGCTCGTAATGCTGGCAGGAGGCCAGCGCCAGCCGCAGGCGACTGACCGCAGCATCGGGCGCGGGCGCGGTGCGCGTGCGACCCACCGGGCTTTGTGCCGCGCCGCTCTGGAAGCGGTACCAGTAAGGCCGGTCGGGGCGCAGGCCCTGCGCCCGCACATGCACGCTCCAGCCACGCCGGGCATGGGTGATGAACTCGCCGCGTTGCACCCGTTTGGTCAGCGCCTCATCCGAAAAAATCTCATAGCTGACTGCGCAGAACTGGTCGGCACGCATGCCCGATTGCGCTTCAAAAAATGCCTGTTGCTGACGCTCGCTGGCCGATTGGCCTGGGACAGCAGGGCCAGGGTAGAGGCGCGTCCACAGCAGCACCGAATCGGGCCGTGGCTCACCACTGGCCACACCCAGGGCAAACGGGTCGGCCCGCCATTGCGGCCTGGCCAGTTGAACCGTGGCCTGGGCGGGCAGGCTCATCGCAGACAGTGCCTGTGCGATGGCGGGCAGGGTGAGGGTGGAGTGCAAAAAATGGCGGCGCTTCATGCCCGTCATTGGAACACTGGCACCGGCTTAGAAGGCCGGTTCTGCGAACGTATCAGTCATTTCTGCGGGGTGTTCGCACGCAGGGTGTGTGCTCTGAACTGGGTGGGGTGATGGTGGCGAGCTGTTTCTTGGCTGGCGTGTGTGGTGGCGTGCTGTTTCTTGGCTGGCGTGTGTGGTGGCGAGCCATGCCGTGCTG
>ERZ724523.2664-NODE-2664-length-10131-cov-10.665145_pt1 | contig 10131 bp, 6 predicted proteins | sample MGYA00376056_ERZ724523 | MGnify/ENA primary metagenome ERZ724523 (study PRJEB28724, sample SAMN07190888) | wastewater metagenome | isolation source: influent of sewage treatment plant in Hong Hong | place: USA: Christiansburg, Virginia | collected 2016-03-01 ... | reverse complement strand
GCCAGCACCTGGCTTTCGGTGTCGCGGCCGCGGGCGGTGAGGTCTTCCACGGTGTCGGTGTGGTCGGCGCGGGCCACGTCCTGCTCGATGATCGGGCCCTCGTCGAGGTCGGCGGTGACGTAGTGGGCTGTGGCGCCGATGAGCTTCACGCCACGGTCATGTGCCTGGTAATACGGCTTGGCACCTTTGAAGCTTGGCAAGAAGCTGTGGTGGATATTGATGGCCCGTCCGGCTAGTTTTTGACACAGATCAAGTGAAAGTATCTGCATGTAACGAGCCAGCACCACCAGTTCGGCCCCTTCGGCCTCGATAATCTCGTACTGTTTGGCCTCGGCCTGCGCCTTGGTGGTGCCGGTGAGGGGAATGTGGTGGAACGGCACGTTGTAGCTGGCTGCCAGTTGGTAGAAGTCGCGGTGGTTGCTGATGATGGCGCGGATGTCGATGGGCAGCAGGCCGCTCTTCCAGCGAAACAGCAGATCGTTCAGGCAATGGCCTTCCTTGCTGACCATGAGCACGGTTCTGACGGGCTGGGCCGTGGCATGCAGGCTCCAGCGCATCTGGTGGGGCTCTGCAAAGGTGGCCAGGCGGGTCTTCAGGGTGGCGTGGTCGTGCTGGTCGCAGGCAAACTGCACCCGCATGAAAAACAGGCCCGTGGCGTTGTCGTTGTATTGGGCGGCTTCTTCGATGTTGCCGCCATGCTCCAGCAGAAAACCAGAGACGGCGTGCACCAGCCCCAGGCGGTCGGGGCACGAGAGAGTAAGGATGTAAGCGTGGGTCATAGCTGTGCGATTGTCGCAGCAAGGCCCGCAGGTGTCGGAATAAGGAACTTCATGTACATCCCGTGTTTCGTCGCGAAACTCACCCCCTGGTGGGGAGTGGCGCTGTACCTCGCCTTTGGCGTTGCATGGGTGTTCGCGGGCGATGCGCTGTTGGCCCAATGGGCTGGCACGCCCGAGCAGATTGCGCATTTTCAGACCTGGAAGGGCTGGGCGTATGTGCTCTTCACCAGTGCCCTGGCCGGCTGGCTGCTGGCGCGCATGCGCAAGGTGGAGCGGCAACGCTCGGCGGTGGCGCGCGAGCTGGCGCAGATAGTGCACCACGCGCCGGTGGGCATGGCGCGCGTGGCACTGGATGGGCACATTCTGTGGGCCAATGGCTGCCTGTGCCGAATGCTGGGCATGGAGCTGGCCGAATTGCAGGCCCAGAATATCCGCAAGATCGTTCAGGCTGACGACCCGGAGCAGGCCACGCAGCAGCTGGCACGCCTGCTGGCGGGCGAGATTGACCACTACCTGGGGCCGCGGCACTACACCCGGCCGTCTGACGGGCATGTGGTGCATATGCTCAACACCGTGACCTACGTGCCCGAGGAGGGCGACGAACCGGCCCACCTGGACTGCGTGTTGCAAGAAATGGGCGAGATCCAGGCCGCGCGCACCGCCCTTGAGCGCAGCGAGACACGCCTTCGCCTGGCGGTCGAGGGCAGCGGCAGCGGCATGTGGGACCACGACCTGGTGCGGGACCAGACCGTGTATTCGCCCACCGTGGCGCGCATGCTGCATTACACGGGCGACGATTTCTCCCGTGATTTCCGCATGCGCGAGCGCCTGCATCCCGACGACAGCGAGCGCGTGCGGCTGGCCCTGCAATACGCCCTGACCTCGGGCGAACCGTTCGTCGAGAAGACGCGGCTACGGTGCTTTGACGGCAACTACCGCTGGTTCATGGCACGCGGGGTGCGTCACCTGAGCGATGCGGGGCAGCCTGAGCGTTTTTCGGGCATCTTGACCGACCTGACCCGCGAGCGCCAGATCGATGAGCGCCAGCGGCTGGCCGCCACCGTCATGGAGAACATGAGCGAGGGCGTGATCGTGACCGACACGGACAACCGCATTCTTTCGGTCAATGCCTCGGTCACGCGGTTGCTGGGCTACACCGAGGAAGAACTGCTGGGCAAGACGCCGCGCGTGTTCAAGTCCGAGCGGCACGACCGGGCGTTTTACCAGGCGATGTGGGATTCAGTGAAGCGCACCGGGCGCTGGCAGGGTGAAATCTGGAACCGGCGCAAGAACGGTGAGGTGTTTCCCGAGCACATGTCGCTGAGTGTGGCGCGCGACGCGGCCGGCGCGCCAACGCACTATGTGTGCATGTTCTCCGATATTTCCGGCGAGAAGGCGCAGCACCAGCGCCTGGAGTTTCTGGCCAACAACGATGCGCTCACCGGGCTGTCCAACCGCCTGTGGTTTTGCGAGCAGCTCGAAGACGCGGTGGTGCAGGCGCGCGGCAGCGGCGAACGCATGGCCGTGCTGCAGCTCAACCTGGACCGGTTCAAGGATGTGAACGACAGCTATGGCCATGCCATTGGCGACCTGATGCTCAAGGACATTGCGCGCCGGGTGCAGGCTGCCATGCGGCCGGGCGACCTGCTGGGCCGCATGGCGGGGGACGAACTGGCCGTGGTGGCGCGCAACCTGCGCCATGCCGATGGCGCGGCAGCGCTGGCGCGCCAGCTGATTGCTGCGGTGGCAGAGCCCTGGCATTCGCCCGAAGGGTTTGAGGTGATGGCCGGAGTGAGCGTGGGCATCTGCATGTTCCCGGAACATGCGACCACGGCCCCGACGCTGCTGCAGGGCGCCCACGCCGCAGTCTATGGGGCCAAGGCGCTGGGGCGCGGATCATCGTGTTTTTACACCGAGAACATGACCCAGGCAGCGCGCGAGCGGCTGGCGCTCGAATCGCGCCTGCGCCTGGCGCTGGCGCAAGGGCACATGGTGCTGCATTACCAGCCGCAGATCGACATCGCTTCGGGGCGCATCGTGGGCGCCGAGGCGCTGGTGCGCTGGAACGACCCCGAAGAAGGCCTGATTGCCCCGGGGCGTTTTATCCCGGTGGCCGAGGTGTCGGGCATCATCGGCCCCCTGGGGGAATGGATCATCGGCGAGGCCTGCCGCCAGGGGCAGCGCTGGCACGACGAAGGCCTGCCCCCGCTGACGATCGCGGTGAACGTGTCGCCGCGGCAGTTTCAGCTGACCGACCTGGTGGGCTGCATCGCATCGGCCCTGAAAGAAACCGGATATTCGGCCGCCCTGCTGGAACTGGAAATCACCGAAAGCGCGCTGGCCGAACGCGAAGACGAGGCGCTGTTGACCATGCGGCAGCTGCGCGACCTGGGTTTGCGGCTGGCGGTGGATGATTTCGGCACCGGCTATTCGTCGCTGGCGCAGCTCAAACGGTTTCCCATCGACGTGCTCAAGATTGACCAGGGGTTTGTTCGCGACATTCCGCAAAGCTCGGACGACATGGCCATCAGCGCGGCCATCATCGCCATGGGCCACAGCATGGACCTGCGGGTGCTGGCCGAGGGGGTTGAGACGGCCGAGCAGCTGGCCTTTCTGCGCGAACGCGGCTGCGACAGCTACCAGGGATACTTTTGCAGCCGCCCCGTGCCGGCCGAGGCGTTTGCCGCACTGGTGCGGGCGCAGCAGGCCGGGTAAATCGCGGGCGGGCGGGGGTGGGCTTGCCTGCGGGGTGCGCCGGTGCGGGCTAGTTCGGCAGGCGCAGCGCCTCGCACGCGTCATGCGGCGGCAAGGGCGGGGTGGCAACGACGATGTCGACTCCTGTTTTTATAGCTGCTTGCGCTTGCTCTGTATGGGCTGAAGCCACTTTTGACCTTATATTTTGCGGCCAGTGGGTTGGAATGCCCCTGTGGCGCAGCACATGCTCGCCACCGGCCACCAGCAGCACGGTCTGGCCGGGGCGCACCGCTTCCTGGGCTGTGAGGGCCATGCTGGCGTCGCGGGCGATCTGCACGCGCGCCATGGCGGGCAGTCGCGCCGCGGGCAGCAGGCCGCAATGGCCGTCCTGAAGGGCGTCAAGCAGTTGCTGGCGGGCGGGGGCGGCCAGGTGGTTGTCCCAGCGGGTTTCCTGCGTGGCCGCGGCCATTGCGCTGCGTGGCAGGTTGCCCCCCAGCACGGGCACCCCGGCGCGCACGGCGGCCATGGTCACGGGGCCGTAGGCGGACCAGGGCCAGGCCGCGTCGTTCCATTGCAGGGCCGACTGCACCTGCGCTTCGGTGGCGCCGCGCGCCAGCGCTGCGGTGGAGTGCCCGCGCTCGGCCATCTCCAGCACCACGGCCGCCAACCGCCCGCGCGCCGCCAGCCACTGCACGGTGTCGCGCTGCAGGCGCTGGTGGTCCGGGGCGTCGTGCTGCTCGCCCAGCAGCAGAACGTCGGTGGGCAGTGCGCTTTCAAGCTGCGCGGGCCATTGGTCAGAGGGCACCACGCCGGAGTGGCCGGCGCAGCCAACCAGGGCAAAGGCCACCAGGGCGGCTCCCAGGCGTGCGTTGAATCGGGAATGAATAGGCAACATATGTCCATGCTACGCGCCCTGAAATTGATTCGCATCAAGACAAAGGCCGCGCGCCCTTCCTACACTGCGCCCATGCGCACCAAGTCCCCGCTGACCTTCAAGCTGCTGGCCATGGGCATGGGGTTCCTGCTGGTGGCCATGGCTTCCATCGGGTTGACGCTGTGGGTGGCCTGGCAGCTCGAGGGCGGGGCTGCCGCCGTCAACGAAGCCGGGCGCCTGCGCATGAACATGCTGCGCATGGTGCTGGTGCAGCAGACCGAGTCGCCCGAGGATGTGCAGATGCACGCGCGGCAGTTTGACGCCAGCCTGGAGTTGCTGCGCACGGGCGATCCCTCGCGCCCCCTGTTTGTGCCTTGGGGGGCAGACACGCGGGCCCGCTTTGAGGATATCCGCGCCACCTGGGGAGACTTGCGCAATGAGTGGGCCATTGGCTTGCCGCCAGACCGGGCCCGCTCACTGGCCCAGGCGGACAGCTTTGTGCACAAAGTGGATGGCTTTGTCGAGGCCATCGAAATCCAGATTGCGGGCTGGACCGCCGTGTTGCATCTCTTTCAGCTCGCCCTGATGGCGGTGGCCATTGCCGCTGCGGTGACCTTCATGGCGGTGAGCTATCTGCTGGTGCTCAATCCGGTGTCGCAACTGCAGCAGGCGCTGGCGCGTTTGCGCCAGGGAGAGTGGGGGACGAGGCTGCCGGTAGAGACCGATGACGAATTTGGCCAGCTCGCCGCGGGGTTCAACCAGATGGCCCAGTCGCTGCAGGTCTCGCACGAAGGCCTGGAGCAAAAGGTGCGCGAGAAGACCGCCAGCATTGCCGTGCAGAACCAGCGCCTGGCGGCGCTTTACGAGGTCAGCGCGCTGGCCTCCACGGCAACCGGGCTGGAGGCGCTGGCGCAGGGCTTTGTGCAGCAGATCCGCAGGGTGGCGGGTGCCGATGCGGCCGCGGTGCGCTGGTCGGACGAGGCCAATGAACGCTACGTGCTCCTGGCCGGCGACGGCATGCCGCGCATCATGACCGAGCAGGAGCATTGCCTGCACACGGGCGCCTGCATGTGCGGCCAGCCGCAAAGCCATGCACGCACCCGCGTCATTCCGATCATGGCGGCCACCATGATCGCGTTTCCCCACTGCCGCGACGCAGGCTTTCAGACCATGGTGGCTGTGCCGGTGCAGATGCAGCAGCGGTTGCTTGGTGAGGTCAACCTGTTCTTTCGCTCTTCGGTGGAGCTGACAGACGAGGTGCGCGATCTTCTGGAAGCCATGACGCGCCATCTGGCCAGCGCCATGGAGGGTTTGCGCGCCAACGCCCTGGAGCGCGAGGCCGCCGTCTCGGAAGAGCGCAGCCTGCTGGCGCGCGAGCTGCATGACTCGATTGCGCAATCACTGGCTTTCCTGAAGATCCAGACGCAGCTGCTGCGCGATGCTGTGGCCAAGGGCGACATCGTGGCGCGCGACCGCAGCATGGGCGAGCTCGATGTGGGCGTGCGGGAGTGCTATTCGGATGTGCGCGAACTGCTGGTGCACTTTCGCACGCGCACCAGCGAAGAAGACATCGAGGCGGCCCTGCGTGCCACCTTGTCCAAGTTCGAGCACCAGACCGGGATCGCCGCCACCCTCACCATGGCGGGCCACGGCCTGCCGCTGGCACCCGACGTGCAGATCCAGGTCCTGCACATGGTGCAGGAGGCCTTGTCGAACGTGCGCAAGCATTCGGGGGCGACCCGGGTGGAGCTGCGCGTTTATCGGCATCCCCGCTGGCGCTTCGAGGTGCAGGACAATGGCATCGGTTTTGATGTGGGGGCGGTGCCACCCGACTCTGTGCACGTCGGCCTGGGCATCATGCGCGAACGCGCACACCGCATCGGCGCGATGGTGCAGGTCGAGTCGACACCGGGTGCGGGCGTGCGCGTGTGCATCGAGCTTCCCACCATGTCCGCAGTGCAGGAACCCCGAGAAATGCCTGTGCCTGCCATTGCCCATTGAGTCGATTGAGCCCATTGATGCCTATGCCTGCTTTGCCGCCTGTGACGTTGCTTGTCGTGGATGATCACAACCTGTTTCGCCGTGGCCTGGTGGCCTTGCTGGGGCAGGACCCCGGCCTGAAGGTGGTGGGCGAGGCGGGCGATGCCGCGCAGGCGATGCGTCTGGCACCCGCACTGCGCCCGGATGTGATCCTGCTCGACAACCATTTGCCCGGTGTGACGGGGGTGGACGCCATTCGGGGTTTGCGTGAGGTGTCACCATCCTCGCGTGTGCTCATGCTGACCGTGAGCGAAGACGCGCAGGATCTGTCAATGGCGCTGCGCAATGGCGCACAGGGCTATCTGCTCAAGACCATCGACGGGGATTTGCTGGCGCAGGCCATTCGCCGCGCTGCTGCCGGAGAACCCGTGGTCAGCCCCGAGTTGATGGGCAAGCTGGTGGCCGCCTTCCAGTCGCAGGGGGTGCCGGAGGTGGACGCCCTGGAGTCGCCTGTGCCAGGCAAGGTGCATCCGGAGGCGGCCCCCGATACGGCAGAGCAGCGCACGCCGCTGTCGCCGCGCGAGGAAGACGTGCTGCGCGAGATTGCCCGGGGCTCCAGCAACAAGGAGATCGCGCGGGCACTGGACATTGCAGAGACCACGGTGAAGATCCATGTGCAGCACATCCTGCGCAAGCTGGGCCTGAGCTCGCGCGTGCAGGCCGCCGTGTACGCCTCGGATCGCCAGCGGTAGGCCGCACCCTCTGTTTTCTACTCCCTCATAGTTCTTTCGAACTATGGTGCTGCAATCCCCTCGTCCTTTTTGCCCTGCTGACACATCCTGAAGAGGGATAGGCAAAACCCTGCCTTCGCGGGACGATGCATGCCATACAGGAACAAGAGGGAATGTCCATGGCAAACGCATCGCTTTCGGCGGGCGAAAGTCCGCAACGCACCCGGCAGGCTTGGTCTGTGCTTTTGGTAAGCACCTTGGCCTTCACCGTCTGCTTCATGGTGTGGATGATGTTCGGGGTGATCGGCATCCCGATCAAGAAGATGCTCAACCTGAGCTCCACGCAATTCGGCCTGCTCACGGCCATGCCGGTGCTCACCGGCTCGCTGGTGCGCGTGCCACTGGGCATCTGGACCGACAAATTTGGCGGCCGGATCGTCATGACCGTGCTGATGGCACTCACCGTGCCGGCGATCTGGCTCATGAGCTATGCCACCGAGTATTGGCACTTCCTCACGATTGGCCTGTTTGTCGGGCTGGCGGGTGGTTCGTTCTCGGTGGGCACGCCTTATGTGGCGCGCTGGTTCCCCAAGAACCGGCAGGGCATGGCGATGGGGGTGTACGGCGCGGGCAATTCGGGCGCTGCCGTGAACAAATTCGTGGCGCCGGTTCTATTGGTGGCTTTTGGCTGGGCCATGGTGCCGCAGGTGTACGCGGCCATCATGCTCGGCACCCTGGTGCTGTTCTGGCTGTTCAGCTACAGCGACCCGGCCCATCTGGTGCCCAGCAACGTCAAGTTCACCGACCAGCTCAAGGCGCTCAAGGACCCCAAGGTCATCAAGTACTGCCAGTACTACAGCATTGTGTTTGGTGGTTACGTGGCCCTGTCGCTGTGGATGGTGCAGTACTACGTGGGCGAATATGGCCTGGATATCCGTGTGGCAGCGCTGCTGGCGGCCTGCTTCTCGTTGCCCGGCGGTGTGCTGCGCGCCATTGGCGGCGTGCTCAGTGACAAGTATGGCGCCCACAGCGTCACCTGGTGGGTGATGTGGGTGAGCTGGATCTGCCTGTTCCTGCTGAGCTATCCGCAGACCGATTTCACCATCCTCACGGTCAATGGCCCCACCACGTTTCACATCGGTTTGAACGTCTATGCCTTCACCGCGCTGATGGGTGTGCTGGGCGTGGCTTTTGCCTTCGGCAAGGCCAGTGTCTTCAAGTACATCAGCGATGACTATCCAAAAAACATTGGCGCCATCAGCGGCATCGTGGGCCTGGCGGGTGGTCTTGGTGGCTTCGTGCTGCCCATCATGTTTGGCGCCCTGATGGACTTCACTGGCGTTCGTTCCAGCGCCTTCATGCTGATGTATGGCGTGGTCTGGGTATCGCTGATCTGGATGTACTTCACCGAAGTGCGCCGCACCGATGTGATGGACCCGGCAAGTGCTTCGGCGCAGCAAGCCGTCCGCTAAATTTTTAAGGTATCACCATGTCTGCCAACCAACACAGCAGCGGCCGCCAGGGGCGTCTGCTCACCATCTGGGCCCCCGAGGACAAATCGTTCTGGGAGCGGGAGGGCGAAGCCGTCGCCAAGCTCAACCTTTGGATCTCGGTGCCTGCGCTGTTCCTGGCCTTCGCCATCTGGCAAGTCTGGAGCGTGGTTGCCGTGAGCCTGCCGGGCCTGGGCTTCAAGTATTCGACCAACCAGCTCTTCTGGCTGGCCGCAGCGCCTGCGCTCTCGGGCGCCACGCTGCGCATCTTCTACTCGTTCATGGTGCCGCTGGTTGGCGGCCGCCGCTGGACAGCCATCTCCACCGCCTCGCTGCTGATCCCGGCCATCGGCATTGGCTTTGCGGTACAGGACAACACCACGGCCTACCCCACCATGCTCATCCTGGCGCTGCTGTGCGGCCTGGGCGGCGGCAACTTCAGCTCCAGCATGGCCAACATCAGCTTCTTCTTCCCGAAGGAGCGCAAGGGCTCGGCACTGGGTGTGAATGCGGGCCTCGGTAACCTGGGCGTGTCGGTGGTGCAGTTCCTGAGCCCTCTGGTCGTCACGGCCGGCATCTTTGGAGTTTTTGGGGGTGAACCCCAGACCATCGTCAAGAACGGCCAGACCGTGCAGGTGTGGACGCAGAACGCCGCCTTCATCTGGGTGCCATGGATTGCCCTCACGGCCCTGGCCGCCTGGTTTGGCATGAATGACATTGCCGACGCCAAGGCTTCGTTCGCTGCGCAGGCCGCCATCTTCAAGCGCAAGCACAACTGGCTGATGTGCGTGCTGTACCTGGGCACCTTCGGCTCGTTCATCGGCTATGCCGCAGGTTTTCCTCTGCTCATCAAGAGCCAGTTCCCCAACGTGAACCCTCTGGCATACGCGTGGCTCGGCCCGCTGGTGGGGGCGGTGGTTCGTCCCTTTGGCGGCTGGCTGGCGGACAAGCTCGGCGGTGCTCGCGTCACGCTGTGGAACTTCATCGTCATGGCCATTGCCGTGGTGGGCGTCACGGTGTTCCTGCCATCGGGCAGCAACGAAGGCCAGTTTGGCGGCTTCTTCGTGTGCTTCCTGGTGCTGTTCCTCACCACCGGCATCGGAAATGGTTCGACCTTCCGCATGATCCCCGTGATCTTCCTGACGGAAGCCATGCGCGGCGTGGACAAGAACAACGCCGCTGCCGTGGCCCAGGCCAACAAGGAAGGCAACACCCTGGGCGCTGCCACGCTGGGCTTTACGGCTGCGATGGCTGCGTACGGCGGGTTCTTCATTCCCAAGAGCTACGGCAGCTCCATCGCGCTCACCGGCAGCCCCCATGCCGCGCTGTGGACCTTCTTCGCGTTCTATCTCGTGTGCATCGTGATTACCTGGTGGTACTACGGCCGCAAGAACGCCGAGATGCCTTGCTGAGCCGACCCACAGAACCGCACAGAACAGACAAGACAAGGAGCCCCCGATGAGCCATTTTCTCGATCGCCTCACGTACTTCTCGCAACCCCGCGAGACATTTGCACAAGGCCACGGCGAAACCAACGGTGAAGACCGCACCTGGGAAGACGCCTACCGCGACCGCTGGGCGCA
>ERZ724523.2654-NODE-2654-length-10153-cov-3.212121_pt1 | contig 10153 bp, 18 predicted proteins | sample MGYA00376056_ERZ724523 | MGnify/ENA primary metagenome ERZ724523 (study PRJEB28724, sample SAMN07190888) | wastewater metagenome | isolation source: influent of sewage treatment plant in Hong Hong | place: USA: Christiansburg, Virginia | collected 2016-03-01 ... | reverse complement strand
AGCAGGCGCAGCCAACGCGGCAGCAGGCGCAGCCAACGCGGCAGCAGGCGCAGCCGCTTAGCGACGGAAAGAATGGGTGGGAATGCATTCCTACCCATTGCGATTTGCCCGCCATCGGTTGGGTCTGGCTTGCTGTTTGAAAAGACAGCAAGGACACGCCCAATGGCAGAAGATGCGCTTTCACAGTACGTCGGCAATCTGAAGGTAAGCCCAAAGCAGAGGGAAGAAATTCTCGACGCTGGCAAGCGCCGTGCTCGCGACATGGTGCGTCGGGCTAGGCTTCGAAACGAAGCGGCGATGACCTACGGCAATAAGCCCGTGGTGGCAACCGTCGTGAGTGCGGCGGGTGGCGCTGCCGCTGAGCTGGTACGCCGCAATGGCGTAGGCCGGTTTACCAAGGACTGTCGAGCACAGGGACTTGGTTTGATTCTCGCTGGCGGGGCGGTTTCTTGGGTCGGCAAGAAGATTGCCTTTGTGCCTCAGATTGGACAAGCCCACGCAGCCTTGGGCGGTGCGGTGCTCGCAGCCGGCATGTACGGCACCAAAGAGAAGCCGGACCCGCTCAAGGAAGCGTACGAGCTGACCACCTGGAAGCACAAGAACGACAAGAAGTAGTCGCATGGCTACCAGCCCCACCGAGAAGGCCCGAGCGGAAGCGCAGAAGCGCATTTACGCTCAGACGGTCGCTTTACCGGCAGAAGAGAGCCGCAAGTTAGCGCTCGCTCAGCAAGCCAAATTTTCGGAAAGGCTGCGCCAGTACCGCGACAAGCTCGGTGGGGTACTCGGTCGCTTCAAGCAGTTTGACGAGGATGCGGCGGCCATTGCGCAGCATATCGAGTGGGGCGACGAGCTTAAGGAAAAAACCGACGAGGAATCCCGAAAGGTTCGTCGTCAGCAGTACGCACGGGCCTATCTGCGCGGCAGAACCGCAGCGCAGAATCTTGACCGGGAAATAGCAGACGGCTCGACCTACGAGGTGTTATTTCGCGACGCTGTCACTAAGACCGCAGAGGTAACTACCAAGGTTGCTGAGGTCGTTCAGACGGTAGCCGAAAAGACTGCCGAGAAGGTCGACCAGGTTGTCGAAGGTGTATCGACTGGTCTTTGGGTCGGCGTGGCGGGGCTCGTTGCCGCTCTCGTCGTGTACGCAAACCAAAAGGGGAAGCGCTGATGGCTATCGACGACATACCAGAGGGACTATCCCCATTTGATGACGTGATGCGAGACGACCGCGATCAAGACGCGGGCGTTCTGACGGTTGACAACTATGACCGCTCGCCCTTTGAACGGCCCGAGCTGCCGGTGTTGCCCGAGCAAGAGTTCTCGGGGATTCCCTGGGGCCAAATCCAGAAGGGTATCGAGACGCTGGCACTCGGCGCAAAGACGACAGCCGAGATTTACCGTGTCGTGTCTACCGCCATCACCGGCAAAGACCCGTTTAACGGGGTTCCTATCAACATTCCGACGGGCGAAAGCCAGTACGACAAAGACTTGGCGAGGATTCGCAAGCTGGCCGACGGGAGCTAGCCCACAGATATGGCTTTCTAAGGAGAGCGGACGTGATCGATATCAACCTAGCTTTTCGCAGTTATGAGTGGGGATATGCCAACGGCGACGCACGCCGTCGGAATACTCGTCCCACGGTGTCTGCTCCCTCGTCGATTGACCCGTGGTGGTTTGACATGGGCGATATGGACGGAGCGAGCGGTAAGCCCAAGCGCTCTTTCGCTGGTGCGACTGGTGCAGCGTCGACAGACCAAGAGCGCTACGTTTACGACGACGGCTTTTACGGCAACTCGTCGCCAAGATACGACGGCTTTGGACCACTCTTTGAGTCGGGAAAGCGCGACCGGGCCGAAGGTAAGCCCCGTCTGTGGATGATTCGTGGTGACGTTCCGGCGATTGGACCTTCGCCCACTTCACCGGGGCCAGTCGTTCGACCTGCCCCGGCCTACGTGCCAAAGCCAAACCCAGGGGCGGACCCGAACGCCGCTCCTGTCGTCGTCAATGCGCCGCCTGTCGGCGGAAACCCGGCCAACTACCCCGTCCCGGTCCAGCGTGGACCGATACCGCCGTGGGAATGGCAAAACAGCCCCTTCGGTGGGGGAAGCGGCGGCTCGGGAATCATCCTGTATGGACCTGGCTATTACTTCGACCTGTCGAAGATGGTTCCCGTCGGAAAAATGAACAACCAGCCTCGGTTTTAACCAGGGCAACGTAAGGAGCGAACGACCATGAGCGGACAAGTTTACCAAGACCCGGCAACGGGACGTTATTTCCAAGAGGTTTCGGGACCGGGCGGACTGGTTCCCGTGGGTGGCGGCTCGACCATGCCGTGGAACGCGCCGCCTCAGCAGGCGAACGACCCCAACAGTCAAATGTTGGGGGTGCTGCTTCCGCTGATCACCACTCTGCCCGCCTTTACTGGTGCCAGCACGGCAGCAACGGTGCTCAAAGCGAAAATTACCGCCATTACGCCCCCACCGGCGGTTACCGGAAATCCGACGCTTGCGGAGCACAACGCCCTGCGCGACTACGCAGTCGCAATCCAAGGGGCGCTGAAGGAAACCGTTGGAAACGACGAAGTCGCCTTCGAGGCGCTGCGCAAGCAGGCGATTCTGAGCATCATCTCTCCGATGCTGTCCCAGGGCGGCGGCGGTGGCAGCATGATGGCCATCGTTCTCCTGATGGTCTTCGGCGGTCTGTAAGACGCCTGGAAGGAACCTCGTTCGGGGTTCCTTCCGCCTTCTGTTTCTTCCTCATCACATAAAGGGGTCGCAAATGGCGACGCTGACTTACAAGGGAAAGCCGATTGAGGTAAGCACCGGCGCAGAACTGCGCGACGTGGTGCAACTATTGCTCACCGATGTGGGTTCTTTCGGGAACTGGCAACAAAACAAAGAAGCGCAAGACAAAAACCGTGACAGTTGGTTGAGAGAATTCTTTAACTGGTCGTCGAAAAAGCTAACCAGCAATGACGGCGGCGTGGTTCCGGCAAGTCTCGTAAGCCTGCTGTCTCTGAAAACGGCCCCGACGGCTGCGCTACCGGCTGCTACTCCGACGCCAACACCGGCAGTGATCGTCAAGAGTCCGCATCGATTGCCGCCACTTCCGACGATTACCAAACTACATCCCGACTGCGATGTGGAAATCACTGGAACGGACCGAGCACACCAAATCACCATCGAGCTGACTGGAGCCTATCCAGGGTCGACGGGTCTGTGTGAGGTGACGTTCGGGACGCCGTACGTCGGAATTCCAATCATCGTCGGAAACCAAGTAGGAAGCGATCCCCGTGTCGATAGCTGGATAGTCAGCTACACAAACAACGGATATCGAATCGACAGCGCTTCTTTTGGGGCCGGAATCCTCAAGTTTAACACCATCGTCTGCGCACGCGACGAAGAGGCATTCGACTAATGCCAAGCAGAATCACGACGGTGCTTACGAAGTGGGTGGATATTGACTTCTCGAAGACATTTTCGAGCTTCTTTGCCCATCTATCGTTCCTAGTCGGTGGCAAGCCGGGTGCCAGGGACAAAGCCATTGGGCAGTGCATCGATCGCTTGCACGCGGCCCCTTTCGAGTTGGACTGTTCCTTCTCGTCGTCGGGCGAGATCAAGTTCCCGCACGGTCTTGGAAGAGCGCCGCGATGCGTGACGCTCGCCGGGGTCAAGGTGAAGAACCCCGACGCGCCAGTCATCATCAAGGGCTGGGACGAAACAGACGTCACTGTAGTGGGTGAGCTTGGCGCGATTGCCTGGCTTCACCTGTACGAGTAGACGATGCGCAGCGGCGAAAAGACTGCAATCGTCGTCGGACTCGCCGCCATGGCTTTCATCCTTCTGCAAGAGCCGCCGGAGAATCCTCCTCCCTCGCTTCCGCAGCCGATACCCCCTCGACCGAAGCCAGAACCAAGCCCGGTGCCACCTGCGCCGCCATCCAGCCGTGGTCCGAATGACACCGACGACGAAACCGCGCTGGCGCGGATGCTCGTCAGTGAAACCGACAACCGGAAAGCATGGCCGGTAATCGGATGGATGCTTCTACAGACCGCGAAAAGCCGTAACGAGTCTTTGTATCAAAGGCTCACGTCTGGCATTGGATACGGACCGAGGTTCAAGGACAGCATCAACCGCTATGCAGACACTCGGAAGGCCCCGACCGAGGAGTCGAGAAACGCCGCTAGAAGGTTGATTGCTGGTGAGCTGTTGCCATCCGCAGCAATTCGGGCATTCGGTCATAGTTCGTGGGTAGAAATACTCACGGAGACAGAGAAAGAAGCCGACGACCTGCTGAGAAAACAGGGCAAGCCGAAGTCATGGGGCGGCATATGGGCAAGGATTCGCGGCACGCGTTGGTATTTGCTCAACCCGAAAGCGCCGGTGGTTGCGTGGCGAGCTGGTGCAGCTCGGGAAGCGCTGGCCGCTGTGCCGGTGCTTTCCGCAACCGATGAAAGGGTCGCGTGATGAAGCGCTCTGAAGTCGCGATTCTTGGGCTTGGCGTTGGCGTGTTCGGGCTGCTCGCGCTGTCTGGCAGCAGCTCGGCAGCCGAACCCGAAGCGCAAGCTTCCCAGCCCGACCCGGTGAAGCCACCGAAGCCTGAGCAGAAGACGGAAGCTCCGCCGGAAGACCCGCTGCCCGAATTTCCGCTGACGCAGCAGAACATCGTCGATGCCATCACCGAGTTCGCAGAGACGGGAAAAACCTTGAAGGTCAATTCGATGCTCGCGAAGTCGGTAGCGCCTGGTGCATCGCCAGCACTGCGCGCCTACTTCGCGGCAACGCTGAAGGCCGTTCCCGAGCAGCTCAAAGACGACGTCGCGTTTGTGAGGGAGTTTGCGCGCAGCGAGGAAGAACTTCAGAACCGCATCGCCGCCGAGCAGAAGCGAAACGATGTCATCTTTCGCGTCGTGGAATCGACAGCGACCACGGTAGTCACTGCGGTCAACGCCGCCGCCGGCGCGGTCGTGGCAGCGGCGGCAGCCCTCTTTGAAGCGGGCCGCTCGATCGTGCAATACGCAATCGGACCTCTTCCGAGACGCGAGGCGAAGGACCAGATTTACCCGTTCTTTGAAGGCCCGACGGTGCGGCGTGGGGTCAGCTTTCAACCCGACTTGCCGTACATCACTCGGGGAGAGCGCGAGCTTTCCGACAAGGTCCGTCTGCGTTGGGTCGCTGAAAGCCAGGAAGATGCCTGGTTCCTTGCGCTGCCCACGCTACCCGAGCGCACCACGCTTCGCTTTGCACCGCGCTGGAAAGACTTCCAAGACGCGGTGAAGCAGCTCAAAGCAAACGGAATTGTACTGGAGTAAACACGATGGACCGCGACGCTGAAAACCTGCTGACCGGCGTACTACTCAGCAAAGCAATCGACGCGAGCCGGAAGCCTGTGCTGCCGCCAGCGCCAAGCCCTGCCGATGGTCCGCGCTATGTGTACGACCCGCTCTCCGTCCGTTCCTCTGGGAACACGTTCAAGAACTGGGGAGAAGTAGAGGCAGCGATACTCACCGGGCAGGCCGCCCCCACCGTGGTCTTTGCCAGGCCGGGCCAGTATCAAATCGCGATGGGGTTCAACCTTCGGCGCGGAAAGCTCGCGAGTCTGACGCCTGCGACCGGGCAGGTGACGGTCACTCTGGCCGATGATGTGCAGATCGATAACATCGCCGGAATCGAGGACGGTATCGGGCTCATCGTGAAGCCCAAGACCCGCCCTTGCTTCACGTTCACCGACTACGGACCGAGCGAGCCGGTAGTTTTTGCAGTGCGCTACGGCGCAGCGCTGCAAAACCTTTCGACGACCGGCAAGGAAGCCTTTCCCATCGTCGGAGCGGGCAAGACCCTGGTACTCGCATTCTTCACCGCGAGCCAACGAGCCATCCCACCGAGCACAGCGCCGTTCGTACGCTGCAACGGCGGAACCCTCATCGCTGCGATATCGGGGGGATTCGCTGCCCCCTACGACGGATGGGCAGAGGACACGGGAACCTCGACGCTGTTTTACCAGTGCGACAGCACCTTCCCCGAAGTCGCGCCGCTGACGCCCGGCTTTGCACCCTCAAACGTCGTCAGGTTTCAGGCTTCGCTCTCTCGGAGCGTCGCCTACACTCCCTCGAATCCAGCCGACTGGCTCGCTTGGACTACCGTGGCCCCAGACAACGTCGGCCAAGCGCTCGACCTGCTCGCCGCCAAGCCGTAGCCCTTCGCCACTTCGCGTCCCTGTGGTAAGCCATCGGGATGCGTGGACATCTCGCCCCCTTACTGCTTCTGCTTTCGCTCTCTCCCTCTGTCGTAATCGCTCGCGACTCAGTCGAGATATCGAGTAGATCGGGGAGGGAATCTGACCTCGTCATCACCGTCTGGTGTCGCGACGGCGCGTTCTATCGAGGAGAGCCGATCGAATACGTCCCGAACGACCACCTGACCCTGCGTCTGGTCGATGGCAAGAGCCTGCGCATTGGCTGGGACAACGTCTCCTCGGTGGATGGCATGCCGAGTAAGGCAGCGAGTCCCAAAGTGGAAGAACCGGCGAGGCGTGCCTATTCACCGACTCCGCCAGCGCGAACGGCACCAGTTGCCCCGATGCCTTCCGTCGATGAACCCACGTTCGATGCCGTATCTCCTACACCACCTCGACGGAAGATGCGCCTAGGGGCGCCTGGTGAAGTAGTGGTGAGCATGCCTTTGCTACCAGGGAACACTCCTGTGCAGGTCCGGTTCACGGGGATGCACGAGGGAGCGATGATCGAATACCTAGCCAGCTCGGCAGAGATAAATGGCTGGAGCTGGCCTTCTGGCTTTGTCAACGCGACCGCCGATACGTGGAAGCAAATCTGCGCTCTGCCTTGTCGTCTCAACGCCGATAGAGATAAGACGCTGCGAATATCGGGGCCAAACATCACCGATTCCACGCCATTTCTACTTCCGACACGGGGAGATCGCTTCGAAGTCGAAATCAAGCCTGGCTGGGATACCACCAGGACAGCAGCTTGGGCAGTAATGGGGGTGGGAATTGCCATCGGAACGATTGGCGCGGCAGTTCTCGCGTCGGGTACCACTATCGAAACTGACCCTCTTCGGACCAATCTGATGATCGGAGGATTGTCACTGTTGGGTGCGGGAGCTGTTACGACGCTAATCTCCATTCCTGTATTCGCCAAGAGCCGGACTGACATCGAGGTCTACCGAGAGTAAATTCCTACGCGACCGCTCTAGCCCGCGCTTTCTTCCCGTCAGGCCCCCGTCCAATACCGAAAGCCAACCATCCCGGCGACACGCCGAGAGCCTTTGCGATGGCCTCGACGTTATCGATCGTCGGCACGCTGGCACCTACCTCGATTTTCTTCACGCCCGGCCCTGAGAGGCCACAAGCGTCCGCGAGGCCCCGAAGGGACAGCCCCGCCTTCTGCCGCGCCACCTGGATACGTTCAGGCATGCCCTTGTAGTTTTCTGGGCAGGGCAGGGGAGCGCCGGGCCGTGGGTCTTTGGGAATCTGGAGCGGCGAGCGCCGAATTCTCTCTGTGAACGGTTCTTCGCCATCGGGACCGAACGCAAACCACGTCGGAGATACGCCTAGCGCATAAGCCATCCGCTCAACGGTATCGAGACGGGGAACCGACTGGTGATTCTCTGTTTTCGCAATCACCTGATTTGAGACGCCGGAAAGCGCTTCCAGCGCGGTCATAGCGAGATCGGCCGCCAACCGCATATTGAGCAGTCTCGTCGGAATTCCTACCCAGAGAGGGTTTTTGATGCCGCAGGGCATGGCGGGCGCTTGTGCCACGTCGCCTTGATCGTCAATCTGAAGAGTGTGCGTCGGTGCTCCCCTATTTGTTTGCATTTGAAAATCAATTGAATTATCCATACTTGCGTCTCCGTTCCCCCATTTGTTTGCGGAGACTGAAATCTCACACGGAGGCGTTGGCGGTCAACTGCTGGTTCGACCGCGAAGCTTCCGACATGAAAAGGAGAGGGAGCGATGGTCCGAATGTTTGTGTTGGCGGTGCTGCTCAGCAGTGGCTGTGCGCTGCTCGGCAGTGGAAGCGGGACCACGACCGCACGAGTCACGCCCGACGATAGCTGTCTGGACATTTCGCATGACTGCGCGGTGTGTCTGCACACGCTCGATCGGTTCGGCGAGAACCTGACCCAGCGCTGCGAACCCTGCGAGGAAGCCCGGAAGTGCAAGGGGAGGAAGTGATGAGCGACGAGAAAGCCAAAGAAGATCGTTGCGGAAGGCCCGTCTGCGGTTCGGGCGAACAGAAGTGCGTCAAGCCCGCTGGACACGGTCGGGATTCTTTATGCTCGACGGAGAAATTTTGGTGCGTCAAGCACGATAAGTGCCGTTTGTCGCCTGACTCCCTGTGCTTTGGTTGCGTGATTGAAGCGCTCGACTATCAGCAAGGCATGGTTGAAGCAGCGCTCGCAACGGTGAAGCGTCTGTCCGATGAAGTCGATAAGCTGCGCGGAAGCGATTACAAGCCGTTCGACGAGTCGACGCCGGTTAGCGATCTGCAACCTTGCGGCGATTTCATTCCGCTGCGCCACATCGGGACTCCAGCAATCCGCCTTAGCTGGATTCGCTACGACGAGATTTTAGCCGTGTCGACGGTCGGAGCGGAGACGCTCGTTACCCTTAAAAGTCGGTTGGACAGAGAGTTTTCTGTCGCGGGTTCAGAACTGGACATTCTCAACCTCGTTCGTCGCGCAAAGCAGTCTTGCGACCGAAGCGTCGGGGAGAATTACGGGGAGGGATACGGAAGCGGCCTAGCCAAGTCGCTGAATGAACGACTCACCACGATGGTTCCTCTCTACGCACCAGACGGAAAAGGAGAGGCGAACTAATGGGCTATGCATTTGAACTGCCACCAAGGAAGCCCGACGGAGATCCCCAAAGAAGGTTCATCGCGTCGATGGTGAAGCTCCACCGGGTCACACCAGAGCGGGTGTCCCAGTTCTGGGTACGCGTCGACAGGGTGCTAGCTGTCGATGCGACGCCAAAAGGTCATGCCGAAGCGGTGGTCTACATCGAAGGCATTGCCGACGGAGTGCTGATTTACGAGAGCGCGGAAGAGGTTTGCTACCTCATCGAGGAGCACCAGGCACTCGCAACCGCCGAATTGCTCCGAATCATCGCCAAACGAGCCAAGGAGGGAGAGTCGCCATGAGCCAAGCGAACATCGACTACCTGAAGCGGCAAGCCAAGAGACTGCGGAAGCAGTCCGAGTTTCCGATGACCCACAGCGAGGCGCTTCGACAAGCGGCCCGACTGGCAGGGTTTAACACCTACGAGGACTTTGTCAGGGTGCAGAAGGCGCAGATTGCGCAGAAGGGAGAGTCGCGATGAGCAAATCTCACAAGTACGCGGCGTTCTGTGCGTGTGGGAAGCGCATTGAGGTTGAGACCACCGCGCCCCGTTCCAAGTCTGCGGTGTTCTGTGCGAACTGCCGTGCCGAGCTTCAATTCCAGCCTTCGGACTGGGACCACACAGGGGATTGTCCCGATTCGATGTCCATCACGTCGGTGTTCTCGAAAACCAATACGATCTGCATTCAGGTTTTCGACATGCGCGAAGTCGCTGCCACTGCGCGACTCCTCGACCAAATCGAACCGGAGCTTAGAAAGGTTCCGCCATGCTGACCAATCATGGCGGTGGAATTGTCGGCACGGCCATCGATGAGGTGAAGGTGTCTCCGTTTCGGTGTGAGCGGTGCGGATGCGGGCTGATTTGCGGGCCGCAGGAATTGCTTTTGTGCTCGACGTGTCTTCCCGCTGAAGTCGTCGAGCTGCGCGCTGAAATTCTGGCTCTGAAAAAACAGCGTTGGAAGCCTCGAACCGAAGTCGTATGCGTTAGCTGTGGTGCGGGACTCTGTGCGCCGGGTAGGCACGAATCATGAATGCCCCTTATATCCCCGTGCCGCCTCGAAAGTATCTGACCAAAGCCGGTGCCAAGAAGATTGGCCAGGCGCAGCACAAACGGAAGATCGAGCGGCTTGTGAAGGCTACCGGCCTATCTGATTCCGAAGTCGAGCGGAAGCTTGCACTCGGAATGGGCTGGTGTAAGGCGCACGGCTGGCGACCGTGGATCCGCTGCGACCGGTGCAAGATCGCGGACACGCAGAAGCGCCGTAAGAAGGCATCGCAAGTGGTGTCCG
>ERZ724523.2641-NODE-2641-length-10179-cov-9.681845_pt1 | contig 10179 bp, 9 predicted proteins | sample MGYA00376056_ERZ724523 | MGnify/ENA primary metagenome ERZ724523 (study PRJEB28724, sample SAMN07190888) | wastewater metagenome | isolation source: influent of sewage treatment plant in Hong Hong | place: USA: Christiansburg, Virginia | collected 2016-03-01 ... | reverse complement strand
TCCTACACCCATTCCACCTTGAATAATTGGATGTTTTATCTCATATTTTCCTATTTTCACAATTAGCCTTTCTATTTTATTATTATCTTAGCAAAATTCTTTTTACCTTTTTGTAAAATGTATTCGCCAGTTTGTAAATTTAATTTATCATCATCAATTTTTTCTTGATTTATTGATACTGCATTTGCCTTAATATCACGTCTAGCTTGTGAGGTTGAATCAACAAGTTTACTATCAACTAAAGCTTGACAAATCCAAACGGGTGCTTTAAATATAAATTCAGGCATATCTGTTGGATTATCTTTATTTGTAAAAACTTTTTCAAATTCTGCTTTTGCAACTTCTCCTGCACCATTTCCATGGAATCTTTCAACTATTTCTATAGCAAGAGATTCTTTTACTTTTTTAGGATGTAGAGTTTCATTTTTTACATCTTCTTTAATTTCATCAATCTCTTTTAAAGATTTTGATGATAATAACTCAAAATATCTCCACATAAGTTCATCTGAAATTGATAAAATTTTTCCAAACATATCAAAAGGTTCATCTGTAACACCAATATAATTACCTAATGATTTTGACATTTTTTGAACACCATCAAGACCTTCTAAAATAGGCATCATTAAAACTGCTTGTTGTTTTTTACAATTATATGCTTTTTGTAAAGTTCTTCCCATTAAAAGATTGAATTTTTGGTCTGTTCCTCCCAGTTCAATGTCTGTATTCATAGCAACTGAATCATAACCTTGAAGTAAAGGATAGATAAATTCACTTAATGCAATAGGTGTATTACTTGCGTATCTTTTTGAAAAATCATCACGCTCAAGCATTCTAGCCACTGTTAAGTTTGAAGCAAGTGTAATAAGTCCACCTGTTCCTAATTCTTTTAACCATTGGCTATTAAACATTACTTGTGTTTTTTTAGGATCTAAAATTTTAAAAACTTGTTCTTTATAAGTTTCCGCATTATTTAAGACTTGTTCACTAGTTAAAATTTTTCTTGTTTCACTTTTTCCTGTAGGATCACCAATAGTTGCTGTAAAATCTCCAATTAAAAATTGAATAATACCCCCGAATTTTTGGAATGTTGCTAATTTTTGAATAAGAACTGTATGTCCTAAATGTAAATCAGGAGCTGTTGGATCAAATCCTGCTTTTACGAAAAAATTTTCACCAGTTTCAAAATATTTTTTTATAAGTTTCTCTATCGCTTCAATATCAATAATTTCAGAAGTTCCTCTTTTTATCTCATCTAATGCTTCTTGAACTCTTTTTTCCATTAATTCTTTACCCTTTAATTATTTGTTATAAGCATCTTTTTTTGAATAAAATTCTATAACTTTTACTTTTCTTTCTACTATTTTTCTAACTTCTTCTATATTTGATTTATTTATTTCAAACTCAATATAACAGTATTGTATATACGAGTGAGTTTGTCGTCCAAACTCTACACCTAATATATAAAACTCATATTCAGCCATATAAGTTAATACTTTTGCTAATTCACCTTTTGTATTTGGAATACTAATTACCATTTTATATTGATAAACTGTATCTATTGTCCATTTACAAAAAAGCATTTGTTGATTTGTTTTTATTTTGTCGTAGGCTTTATCACACATTTTATGATGAATTATAGCTTCATTCCCACTTCTAAAAGCAACAATATCATCACCAAACTTTGGATGACAACAATGGTCAAATGATACAGAACTTATACTGAAATTTGAATATATTAAAACATTATCAAACTTATATTCTTTAATTTTACTAGTCAAAATTTTAAATCTAGTCATTAATCCCTTATGACTTATGATTTTTTTCTCAATTATTTGTTTAGTATATTTAAAAAAGTCTAAAATTTGAGGTATTTTATGTGGAGATTCTATTGTATATATTTCTGTAATATCATCAGAATATCTTGAAAATACAGTATTTATAATATTTTTGCCAGATAATTCATCTATTTCTTTTTGTCTATGTGTGCATAAGAATTTAATTTGTTTTTTTGCTCTTGATGTTTTTACCATCTCCATCCAAGAACATCTAACAATTATTTCATCACCTAATTCAATAGATACAATATCTGTGCTTTTTAATTCAGTTAAAAGAGGTTTTTTTATTTTATTTATATAACATGCAATTGCTTTTTTACCAACATTACTATGGACTGCAAATGCGAAATCATAGGCTGTTGAGCCAACTGGCAGCATAAAAACTTCACCTTTTGGCGAATAAACTACAATTTCTTGAGTATATAAATTGTCTTTTGCATCTTGATAAAATTCTTCAACATTTTCATTTGAGAACTCTAAAGATTTTAACCAGTTAAGGTTTGTAGTATTTTTAGCACCAGATTTATATTTCCAATGCGCTGCAATCCCAAATTCTGCGATTTTATTCATTTCAAAAGAACGAATTTGAATCTCATAAATTTTAGAATTATAAAATATTGTAGTGTGTATCGTTTGGTAACCATTTTCTTTAGGAGTTGCTACATAATCTTTAAATCTTGAAATTAATGGTTTAAATTCTAGGTGCACATATCCTAATACTTTATAACAATCAATGTCATCTTCAACTAAAACCCTAATTGCAAATAAATCTAAAACTTCATCTATTGAAATTCCTTTTCTTTGCATTTTTAAATAGATTGAATAATGGTGTTTTATTCTACTATAAATTTTAATTTTATTTAAATCATAACCATTTTTTTCCAAAAGATTTTTTGTTGTAGAAATAAATGTATTAAAAGTAAGTTGCATTGCACTTTGTTGCTCTTTTAAAAAATTATCAATTTTTTTATATTCATTTGGATAGATATAAAAAAATGCCAAATCTTCTAAAGCATTTTTTAAAGTAGAAATTCCTAATCTATTTGCAATAGGAACATAAACTACTAAAGTTTCTTCAGCAATTCTTTTTTGTTTATTTGCAGGTAAAACACCAAGAGTTAACATATTATGTAATCTATCGCAAAGTTTTACAATTAAAACTCTAACATCATCAATTGAAGCAATTAACATTTTTCTAAAGGTAAGGGCTGAAGATATTATTTTAGAATCACTAGCATCACTTGAAGTTATAAATTCATTTTCTCTAATTTCAACAATTTTAGTTAGTCCATCAACCATGTGAGCAATATCACTGCCCCATCTTTCTTTTATGTAATCTAAAGGATATTTAGTATCTTCTACTACATCATGTAATAAGGCTGTTGCGATAATAGCTTCGTCTTTTGAAAAATGAGCTGTAATTGAGGCTACTAAAATAGGATGAACACAGTAAGGTTCTCCACTTTTTCTATATTGACCTTCATGAGCTTCTATTACAAAATTAATTATTTCACTTAGTTTTTGAGATATTTCAGTTTGAGTATTTAGTTTGTTAATTGCATCTTCAACATTGTTTATATGTTGAATTTCTTTGATAAATGGATCCATATTATATTAGACTTTAAAGATAAGCTTTTGGCTCATCTTTATTTCTTGTCCACAAAACCTTCGATTCTTAATAAACCACTTGCAATTTCATCAATTGCAATATCAGTATATTTCATTTTTTGAGTATTTTGTTCTAATAAAGGTTTTGCACCTTTACTTAATTCATCTGCTCTTTGTCCAACAGCAATTGCTAAAATATATCTATCATTATCAACTTGTTTTAAAGCTTTTGATATTCTTTCTTCTAATCTCATCATAAATTATTCCTTTTGGTATTTAATTATTTATCTAACTATTGAACATCTACTATAATCACCTAAAATGATTTTTAGTAAGTTGCCTTTTTCATTCATGTTTGCAACAACTATAGGAAGTTTATTATCTTTAGCAAGTGCAATAGCTGTGTCGTCCATTACTTTAATATGATCTTCTAATGCTCTGTCATATGATAAAGTTTCTAATTTTTTAGCATCTGGATATTTCATAGGGTCTCTATCATAAACACCATCAACTTTAGTAGCTTTAATTAGCATTGAAGCGCCAATTTCTGTTGCTCTTAAAGTAGCTCCCGTATCAGTTGTAAAATATGGGTTTCCTGTTCCTGCTCCAAAAATTACAACTCTTCCTTTTTCAAGGTGTCTCATTGCTTTTCTAACAATAAACGGTTCAGCAATTTGTTCCATTTTAATAGCTGTTTGTAATCTTGCGCTTAAACCTTTATATTCTAAGGCTTCTTGCATAGCAATACCATTAATTACAGTTCCTAGCATTCCCATATAATCAGCACTTGTTCTTTTAATAACACCATCAGCAGCTGCTGCTACTCCTCTGATTATATTTCCGCCACCAATTACTATGCCAACTTCTATGCCATTTTCTACTAAGCTTTTTATCTCTTCAGCAATATAATCTAATATTTGAGTATCAATACCATAACCTTCAGCACCAGCTAATGCTTCACCAGAAAATTTTACAAGTACTCTTTTGTTCATATGCATATCCTTCTATAATTTTTGGATTTTATCTAAAAAATCATTAACAAATACTTAGCTTAACGCCCATTCATAAAATGGAATTATATTTATTTTTAATTTTGGATCAGAAATTTTTTCATTGTTAGAAATAGTAATAATATTTATCTCATTTATTTCAAATTCATTGGCATTTTTAATAATTTTTTTTAGGGTATTATTCATTAAAAATCTATTAAAAAATGGAATAGGAATGATGGCAATATTTTTAGATTTAATATAAAAATCAATACTATCTAAATAATAAATATCTTTATATTTATGTACTAATTCTAAAAATATCATATTAGAAAACTCATTTTTAAACTTTTTCACATGTGAAATTGCATTTAAAAACGAGTGATTATAACAATATATTTTTTTTACAGATTTCTCTTGATTATATTTTTCTAAAAAATATATTGATTTTGTATCTTCAAAAATTTTACAAGTTTCATAAAACTTATCTTTAGATATTTTAATTTTTAATTTTAAGTTATTAAATAGTTGAAAAAGAGACTTTTTTTCATCTATATTTTCAATCAAAATTTTAAAAATTTCATATTGAGTTTCATTTTTACATTGTAATTCAATTATTTCTTGCAAACGATTTATCTTTTTATGGTCTTCATAATTAATTAATTCAGGAATATTTCCAAATTTTAAAAAACTATTAAAACTTTGGGTTATATTTTGATGTCGATTATCATGAAGTAAATATTCTTCAAAATCTAAAGCAGAAATTATTATATTTTTATAACCTTTTAAATTAATTGGTGTTTTAGTAGAAATAATAATATTTTCACAAGGTGGAAGTTCAAAACTAAAATCAAAATTTTCTAATACCAAAACAGAAATTTCATTCATTCTTATGAATCTTTCTAAATTTTTACTAACCTCAATAGTATCATTTCTTAAATCAGAAAAATCAATATATAGATAATCTTTGGGCTTAAATGTAGATAAAAAATCATAAATAAGATAACTTTTCCCTGTTTTAAAAGCACCACTTATTAGAGTTTTTGATTCAGTAATTTTGATTTTTCGCTCCATAAAATTAACTTTTGAAAAGTTAATTTCATAACAAGCTTCTAATGTTCTCATTTTTTGTTAGAGATTAAAATAATTGCTTCTTTTATTGCGTTTACATAACTTTTTGTATTTATTTTTTCATTTTTGTATGCAATATTAAAAGCAGTTCCATGGTCAACTGAAGTTCTAATTATTGGAAGATTTAGACTTACATTTATACTTTGGTCAAAATATAAAGCTTTTAATGGCGCTAAACCTTGATCATGATACATAGCAACAAAATATTTATAATTTTTTCGTGAAACTGGCGAAAATGCTGTATCTGGAACTAATGGACCTTTGAAAATATTTTTTTCTAAATGTTTATTTGCTTTTTTTATAGCTTTAAAAATTTCAACCTCTTCATCTCCTAAAACTCCATTATCACTTGCGTGGGGATTAAGTCCAAGAACTGCAATATTATCATTATTAACATTTTTATAAAAATCAATTAAAAAAGTAGTTAGGACTTGTTCATTAATCTTTTTTGCAACTTTTTTAAGTGGAATATGTTCTGTAAAAAGTCCCACGAACATTTTTTTACAACCAAGCATCATAATGGCATTTTTACCAAAATAATCCCTTAAAACTTCCGTATGACCTTTGTATTTTATATCTGCTTTATTCCAAGATTCTTTATTAATTGGAAGTGTACAAATTGCATCGACTTTTTTCTTGTCTGCTAAATTTATAGCATCCATAAATGAATCATAAGAGTATTTTCCCGCTTTTTTAGAAACAGTTCCCTCTTTTATTTCAAAATCACCTTTTGTTTCAAATAGTTCAAAATCTTTTGGAATTTCTATTTTCAATTTATCACTTGCTTTTTTTAGCATAACATCATTTATGCAATAAATTGGTCGGCAAATTTTAGATATCTTTTCATGGCATTTTAGAGCTATTTCAACTCCAATACCATTTAAATCTCCAATACTTATTGCGATTTTTGGTTTAATATTAGTCATTTTTAATTAACTCTTTCATATCAATAATTGCTTGGCTCAAACCTGTAAAAACAGAACGAGCTATAATACTTTGTCCAATATTTAACTCCTCAATTTCAGGAATTTGTGAAATTAATTTTACATTTTGATAGTTCAATCCATGACCAGCAGCCACTTTTAGATTTAGTTTTTTTGCTAGTTTTGATGAAGTTTGAATCTCTTTTATAGATTTATTTAATCTATTTTTTAACTCATTTTTACTTAGTTCTAACTCTTTAATACTATGGTGAGTTTGAGCTAAATTTGAATGAAGCATTGCATAAATATTTGCAAAAGTTCCTGTGTGAAGTTCTATAAACTCAACTTCTAGTTGGCTTGAAAGTTCAATTATCTCTTCATTTGGATCAATAAACAGTGAAACTTCAATTTCATTTTCATGAAGTTTATCTATTACCTTTTGAAGTTTTTCATAATTTCCTTTTACATCAAGTCCACCCTCTGTTGTTACTTCATTTCTATTTTCAGGAACAAGCGTTGCTCGTGCTGGTTTTAATTTACAAACAATATCAATAATATCATTGTTTATAGAACACTCTAAATTAATTGGAAGTGATGATTGCTGAATAATAGCAATTGCATCATTATCATGAATATGTCGTCTATCTTCTCTTAAATGAATTGTGATTTGATCTGCACCTGCAAGTTTGCAAATACCAAGGGCATCAAGTGGATTTGGGTCGTTAATTTTTCTAGCTTCTCTCAAAACTGCAATGTGATCTATATTTACACCAAGTAGCAATTTGTATCCTTTAATATTGGCTTTTTTCTACGAAATAATAGCCAATATTAAATAAAGAAGTCTTTGTAGGATTTTAGATTATGATAAGTCTTTTAATGTTGCAATATTCGCAGCAAGTTTATTTGTAACTTCAAGATATTCATCTTCTGGTTTAGAATCTGCTACAACTCCAGCTCCAGCTTGAAAAATTATAGTATCGTGCGTAAGCATAGTAGTTCTAATAGTAATTGCACTATCCATATTTCCATCAAAACCAAAATAAGCAATACTTCCTGAATAGAAGTTTCTTTTTATTCCTTCAAATTCAGCGATTAATTCCATTGCTCGAATTTTTGGAGCTCCTGTCATTGTTCCTGCTGTGAAAGTTGCCATAAATAAATCAAACATATCATATTTATCATCAATGATTGCTTCCACATCTGAAACAATATGCATAACATGAGAGTATTTTTCAATTCTCATTAAATCTGTAACTTTTACAGTTCCAGGTCGAGCTACTCTTCCCACATCATTTCTACCTAAATCTACGAGCATTAAGTGTTCAGCTCGCTCTTTAATATCATTGATTAGTTCATTTTCCATCTCAAGGTCTTTTTCTAAAGTTCGACCTCTTTTTCTAGTTCCAGCAATTGGTCTTAAAAGGAGATGACCATCTACAAGTCTTATCATAACTTCAGGAGAACTCCCAGCAATTGAAAACTTTTCAAATTGAAGTAAAAATAGATATGGGCTAGGATTTTTACTTCTTAAGGCTCTATAAAAACTTAAATGATCAACAACAGCTTTTTGAATAAATCTATTTGAAATTAGAATCTGAAAAATATCTCCTGCTTTTATTTTTTCTTTTGCTTTTGCAATTGTTTGAAAAAATTCCTCTTTTGAAAAATTAAATTTACCTTCGTCAATTAAAGTTGCTTTTTTTAATGGTGTGTATTCATAATTTTTTAGTAGTTCTTTTTCTATAAGTCCTAAATCATTTTCTTTTTCATACATTGACGTAACAATAACAAGTTTTGAAGTTTTGTGGGAAAACCCAAGAATTATTTTTGGTCTTATCAAATCTAAATCAGGAATATTTAGTTGATCAACTAATGAATTCATAGACTCTTTTAATTTAGGTTCAAATTCTTTTCCAATATCGTATCCAACATTTCCAATAAATCCGTCAATTAATCCAATACCTAATTCTAAGGATTTATTTTTATAAAGTTCTTTGTCAAAATTTTTATAATATTTTTTCAAAAAAGTTAATGGATTTGATTCAACAGTTGAAACTTCTTGTTTTTCATTTTTATAAAAACAAGTTTCATTTTCATACCAAACTCTTTCTCTATCACCAATAATAATGTAAGAATAATTCCCAGTACTAGAATTAATCGTACTTTCAAATAAAAATGTGATTTCATCTTTATACAAATTTTTAATTTTTTCATATATTGAAACAGGAGTAAATTGATCTAAAAATAATTCTCTACTATAAAAATTCATTAATGCTTCTTCTAAAATTTAACTACAAATGCGCTTGTAACATTCAGTTTTTGTTTCACATCTTCAACATTTTCACTAGCTGCTGCTTTTGAACTGTATGGGCCAATTAATACTTTATTATAAGCTACACCATTTACTGTGTCTTGATATATTTTATATTTTAATTTTGCATTTCTGATTGTACTTACATAATTATCAGTTGGTTTTTTTGTAAATGCACCAATTTGAATAAAATATCCACTTGACATACTATTTGATATTGTATTTTCAGAGGGAGTTTCTACTAAATCTTTAATAGAAGATTTTTTTGTCTCTACTTTTTTTGTAACAATTTCTTCTTTTTGTGTCGATACAGGAGTTGTAGTAACTTTTTCTTTTTGTACAGAAGATTTACTTCTTTCTACTTTTTTTATAGTTTGATCGATTGCTTCATCTGAGATTCCAGTTGATTTAGAATTATAACTTTCAGCTTCTTTTTGTAGATTTTCAAAAGCTTGTAAAGTATTAGAATCTTCTACTTTTTCATTATTTTGAGATTTTGGTGTTGTTCCATGAACTTCTGGTACCATTGGTTCATTTGTATCTTTTTTTACTCTCTCATTAATAATCTTTTGGAAATTTTCTTCAATATTATCACTGTCTTGTAGTTTTTTCATTTCAGTAGAACTTGCACTATTTGAAGTAAATTGGTCTTCTTTAGGAGTATCACCTGTTAAAAGTCGTATAATAATTATAGTTAGCAAAAATAAAACTACAAGAACAATACCTAAAATTAGATATTTTTTCTTATTGTCCTCATTTGCGTTAGATGAACCCAGCATAATATTATCAAGCTCATGTTCATTTTGTTCAATATTATTGTTATAATTATTGCTATTATAATCATTAGTATTATTTCTTTCCAAAATAACTGAGTCATTATTAATTGACATTTCTACTTCTTCAAGTTCATTTAATTTTCGTTCTAATTCTTCTCTTTCTTGTTGAATTTGAACTTTTTTAATAAACTCATCACCTTTTATTTGCATAACATATCCTTATTTATATAAAACCCTTAAAAAGTCGATTTGTTGTAAATCACAAAATTACTAGCTAAATCTTCTAATTCTTTATTGATTTTAGCATGAAGAGTTGTATCTTCAATATTATCTAATACATCACAAATTTTGTTTGCAATTATTTCAAACTCTTTTTCTTTCATTCCTCGTGCTGTTAATGCTGGACTTCCTATTCTAATACCTGATGTTACAAATGGGCTTCTTGTTTCACCTGGAACTGTATTTTTATTTACAGTTATCCCTGCATTTCCTAAAGCTGCATCTGCATCTTTCCCTGAAAATGGTTTATTTAAAAAACTTACTAAAACTAGGTGATTATCTGTTCCACCTGAAACTAAATCATATCCTCTTTTTATTAATACATCT
>ERZ724523.2640-NODE-2640-length-10182-cov-7.735953_pt1 | contig 10182 bp, 8 predicted proteins | sample MGYA00376056_ERZ724523 | MGnify/ENA primary metagenome ERZ724523 (study PRJEB28724, sample SAMN07190888) | wastewater metagenome | isolation source: influent of sewage treatment plant in Hong Hong | place: USA: Christiansburg, Virginia | collected 2016-03-01 ... | reverse complement strand
GCATGGTCTTCCAGCACTTCGAGCTGTTCCCGCACATGAGCATCACCGACAACCTCTCGATTGCGCAGGAGAAGGTCCTCGGCCGCAACCGCGACGAAGCCCGCGCCAAGGGCCTCAAGCTGCTCGAACGGGTCGGCCTAAAAGCCCATGCCGAGAAATTCCCCGGCCAGCTCTCCGGCGGCCAGCAGCAACGCGTGGCCATTGCCCGCGCCCTGTGCATGGACCCGATCTGCATGCTGTTCGACGAACCGACCTCGGCCCTCGACCCGGAGATGATCAACGAGGTGCTGGATGTGATGGTCGAGCTGGCCCAGGAAGGCATGACCATGATGTGCGTCACCCACGAGATGGGCTTTGCGCGCAAGGTCGCCAACCGGGTGATCTTCATGGACAAGGGCCTGATCGTCGAGGACGACAGCAAGGACGCCTTCTTCGGCGCCCCGCGTTCCGAGCGCGCGCGGCAGTTCCTGGCCAAAATCCTGCAGCACTGACCCAACCCTGTGGGTCGGACTTCAGTCCGACTTCACCCGCTCAGCCCGCGTTGTCGGACTGAAGTCCGACCCACAGAGGCAATCCGATAGTGCCCGTTCTGCGTGCGTTGTCGGACTGAAGTCCGACCCACGGAACCTTGCCATGTCACGCCACATCCATCTTCTCGCGACTGGCGGCACCATCGCCGGAGAGGCCGATCCCGCCGGTGACGGCAGCCGCTACACAGCCGGTGTGCGCTCGGTGAACACCCTCCTCGCCACCGTGCCCGATCTGGCAGCGGCCGCGGAGATTTCCGCAGAGCAAATCCTCTCTCTGGACAGCAAGGACATCGCCCCGACCGACTGGCTACAGATCCTCGCCGCGGCCCGCCATGCGCTGGCTGATCCGGCCATCGACGGCCTGGTGATCCTTCACGGTACCGACACCATGGAAGAGACGGCGTATTTCCTGCACCTGAGCCTCCCGCCCGGAAAACCGGTGGTCCTCACCGGTGCCATGCGTCCGGCCGACCACCCGCAGGCCGACGGCCCCGCCAACCTGCGCGCCAGCGTGCAGTTGGCGGCGGACGACACGGCATGGAACAAGGGGGTGCTGATAGTGATGAACGGAACGGTGCACGCGGCACGCTGGCTAGGAAAGGCACGCACAACCGGGCTAGACGCCTTCAATTCCCCCCGACCGTGGGCAGAAGCCCGGCCCGATGGCCGCTTCGCCCGTTGTGAGCCATCGACCCTGCCGCGGGTGGACATCCTTGCGGGCTATGCCGGAGCACCCGCGGACCTGATCGACGCCTGCGTCACGGCCGGCTCCCGCGGCCTGGTGCTGGCCCTCACCGGGCATGGCAGCATACCCGCCGCCTGGCTGCCGGCCTTGCGCCGGGCAAGAGACAAAGGCGTCGCCATCCTGCGCGCCAGCCGCTGCGTCGGCCCGGTGATCCGCAACGCCAATGCGGATGACGACGACGAAGGCTGGCTGACCGCAGGTGACCTGCCGCCGCCCAAAGCGCGCATTGCCCTGATGCTGGCCCTTGCCACCGGCAAGCCCGGTGACTGGATGAACGATCTGTAGTGGAATGCCGGCCGGACGCCAGTCTGACGCAAGCTCAGCCCTTCTTGCCCGCAAACGCCACACGCGCCTCTTCCAGAATCTGCGTCAACTCTTCCCGCGCTTCCAGCGAAGACTGGATCAGTTTGCTTTCATCGTGGGAAATCGCCTGCTGACGGGCCAGCACCGCCGCATCGTGGCGGGCAAAGCGATTGACCATCTGTTCGGCCAGGGCTGGCGGCTCGTGGAGGAGCTCCAGCGTCCACTTGGCCATTTCCAGGCTGGACGGCAGGGTTTCGCGAATCTGCCGCTCGATCCCCAGATCCATCAGGCGACTGGCGTGAAAGCGGTTGCGCGCCCGCGCCACGATCTGCACATGCGGGAAGTGCCTGCGCACCAATTCGGCGGTACGCAGGGAGGCTTCCACATCATCGATGGCCAGCACGAAAACCTTGGCCTGACCCAACTGGGCCGCATGCAGCAAGTCCAGGTGTGCGGCGTCCCCGTAGAACACCTTCAGACCGAAGCGGCGCATCGTATCCACCTGTCCGGCGTCCGCATCCAGCGCCGTGAAACTGACGCCCCGCGCCAGTAGCAGGCGCCCAATGATCTGACCAACGCGACCGAAGCCGGCAATCACCACTTCGCTCGACTCGTCCGGCATGTCATCGAAAGCCCGACTCGGCTGCCTGCTCTTTTCTGCCCGGGCGAGCCGGTCGCCGATCAGCAGAAGCAGCGGCGAAGCCGCCATGGACAGTGCCACCACCAAGGTCAGCTTGTCGGCCTGCACTTCACCCAGCACCCGAAAGGACTGGGCCGCATCGAACAGCACGAAGGCAAACTCGCCTCCCTGGGCCAGCGCCAGGGCCAGCATCCGCGCCTCTCCGGCAGCGCCGCCGACCAGCCGGCGCAACACGTAGAGCACCACCACCTTGACGAGGATCAAGCCGGCAGTAAGACCGAGAATCTGCATCGGAAACTTCACCAACAGCCCCAGGTTGGTGGACATCCCCACGGCCATGAAGAACAGACCGAGGAGCAGCCCCTGAAAAGGCGCAATGGAGGCTTCAAGCTCATGCCGAAATTCCGAATCAGCCAGCAAGACCCCCGCCACGAAGGCACCGAGAGACATGGACAGACCGCCGGCCTGCATCATCAGCGCCAACCCCAGTACGGTCACCAGGGCCGCAGCGGTAAACATCTCCCGGCTGTTCACCCGCGCCACATGGCGGAACAGGGTATCCAGCAGGGGCCGACCCACAACCGCCACCACGAGGAGCAATCCGAGCCCCACCGCCGGGTGGGTCAGCGCCGTGGACTTGCCGGTACCGAAGAGGGGAATCAGGGCCAGCAACGGAATCACTGACAGGTCTTGAAACAGCAGGATGGCAAAGGCTTCACGGCCATGGCGGGTAGACAACTCCCGTCGCTCGGCGAGAGTTGGCAGCACAAAGGCGGTGGATGACAGGGCCAGGATGATCCCCACCACGCCGGCTGCCGGCCAGGACAAACCCAGCAGATAGCGCCCGGCCACCGCCAGGGCGGCCGCCACGCCAAACAACTGCAAAGCCCCCAGCCCGAACACCGGGCGACGCAGGGCCCACAGACGCGACGGCTTGAGTTCCAGGCCGATCACGAACAGCAGCAAAACCACCCCGAGCTCCGCGGTATGAAGCAGGTTGTCCGGATCCCGCACCAGCTTGATGCCAAACGGTCCGATCAACATCCCCACCGCCAGATAGCCCAGCACCGTCCCAAGCCCCGCTCTCTTGAAAAGGGGGACGAACAGAACGGACGCCAGCAACAACGCGGCAAAGGTGGTCAGGGATTGCATTGCATGGGGATGAACGGCGAAACAGCCTGCAAGTCTCTCACAATCCACCGCCCCAATCTGCCGCAGTAGGATCTGGAAACAATACGCTTGCCAGGCTCAGCGCCTCCGAACGCGCCAGAAATTGTCGGAAACATTTACATACGGCACATCCCCGCCGCCATGAGACACATCACCCCCAAGTCGAAACGCGCACCAAATCTACACATACGACAAATACATCAACTTTGGCACGAGCTATGCGTTAACTTTTAGCGCAGCGCTAGAAAATAACACTTATCTCAATTTGGATATGGAGGGACAGTTCGTGAAAAACTTAAAAATCAAAACATTGACGGCACTGGCGATCACATCTGCATGCGCCATGCTGTCCACTCAGGCCACTGCGGCCCCCGTACTTCTTCCTACCGCCAACTGCAACGGCACACCAACGGGAAACTGCCTCCAGGCCAATGACTTCAACGTATTCTCCCTGGCACTGCTGGACCTGCAAAACCCCAATGGCGGCTACAACGTAAGTGCCAGCCCTGGGCAAATCGCCCCTTACACGATCATCGGCCAGAACAACGGCCAGGAAGGTGCCGGGAATCTGGCGGGATTTGTAGATGGCACCTACAACACGCCGTCGCCGAACTCTGACGTTAGCGGCACATTTTCCACGGTAACCACCAACCCTGGCGGTGTCGCGGACCCGAAGGTTGCTGGCGGCCCCGGCTCCGGAGCCGGCGAGTTTACGGGTGACGTGGAAGACAGCTGGGACGCCCGGGTAAACACCATCACGCAACTGACCAACGGTACGCCGGTAGTCTTCTTCTTCTCGTTCAACGAGACAGGCAGCAACAGCGGGCTGCTCGACACCGACCTGCTGATCTGGGGCAAGGTCACGCTGGTCAACGACACCACGAACGACACCCAGACCTTCTACCTCGGTGGCGAACCCGCACCAGGAACCACGCCGCTGGACTCCGCCCTCCCCCCCCCGACCGGCCCCGATACGGACTTCACCAACGCGTTGACTTATGACTACGGCCCCTGGATCTACGTGCACGCCGGCATCTGTGTAAACAACAACAACCAGTTCGTCGGTTTCCCGGACAACACGGGCACCTGCACAATCGGTCAGAGCAGCTACGTGCAAACCAACCTGGGCAACGACACCGCAGCCTTCATGATCAACAGCCCTGCTCTGGACGCAGCCCTGCTCTCCGGTGATTACGACACCATGCAGGTCACCTGGGAAATGGCCTATATCAATGGTGGTGGTGAAAGCGCCTGGATCGCCCCGGTAACAACCCAGAACCAGACCCCCGAGCCCGGTCTGCTGGCCCTGACCTCGCTGGGCCTCAGCGCCCTGGCCTGGAATGCTCGCCGGACCAGGCGGACTTCATGACAACAGTCTCCCTGTGAAGTGAAGAGCCCGGGCAATCCGGGCTCTTCTTCGTTAACGCTTTCGATGCGGCTCCCGTGACGTCTATAGCCCCGGATCCTCACCGCCCCCCGCGAGGGCGACATCTACCACATGCCGGCTCAGATGCGGGGCAAAGCACTCAATGAAGGCATACACGTAGCCGCGCAGCCAGGCGTTGCGGCGCAAACCGATGCGCGTCGTGCTGGACGCGAAAAGATGCGAGGCATCGACCATGCCCAAATTCTTGTCCACCACCGGATCGAACGCCATCTTGGCCACGATGCCCACCCCCAGCCCCATCGCGACATAAGTCTTGATCACGTCCGAGTCGATGGCGGTGAGCACCACGTTGGGCTTCAGGCCGCGTCCCATGAAGGCCTCGTTGATCTTGTTGCGGCCGGTGAAGGCAAAATCGTAGGTGACCAGCGGATAGCTGGCGATGGCATCGAGGGTCAGCGGCTTCGTCTCCAGGATCGGATGCCGCAACGGCGCAATCACACAGCGGTTCCACTGGTAGCAAGGCAGCATCACGATGTCCTCGTGCTCGGCGATGGCCTCGGTGGCGATGGCGATGTCGGCCACACCCGACAGCACGTACTCGCACACTTGCCTGGGATTGCCCTGATGGAAGGACAAGCGGACGTGCGGATAACGCGCCATGAAAGCCTGCACGACCGGCGGCAGGGCATAACGGGCCTGAGTATGTGTAAAGGCAATCGACAAACTGCCGGTCGCCTCATTGCTGAATTCAGCGCCGACCTCGCGCAGGTTGTCGACTTCCTGCAAAATGCGCGCCGCGATGGCGAGAACCTGCTTGCCCGGCTCCGTGACTTCCACCAGACGCTTGCCGTGGCGCACGAAAATCTCGACGCCCAGCTCCTCCTCCAGCAAGCGAACCTGCTTGGAGACGCCCGGCTGGGATGTAAACAAGGCCTCGGCCGCTTCCGACACGTTCAGTCGATGACGGGCGACCTCAAATACATACCGCAGCTGCTGGATGTTCAATCCTTGCTCCCTTGTGAGAATTGCGAGCCAGAAAACGCGGCTTTATAACTTTATATTCTATCAGTTTAACCAAAAACATCTTCTTGGCTCTAACCAGACCCTTTACGATGCAGTGCACAAGTAAATTGGTCTCATCATGAGTATTGCTTACACAATTGCCGGCTTCGCCGTAGGAGCCATTGTCGGTCTGACCGGCGTGGGTGGAGGCTCGCTGATGACGCCCCTGCTGGTCCTGCTGTTCGGCATCAATCCGTCCGTCGCGGTCGGTACCGACCTGCTCTACGCCGCGATCACCAAAGCGGGCGGCACGGTGGCCCACGGCATGAAGGGCACGGTAGACTGGGCGATTACGCGTCGCCTTGCCATGGGCAGCATTCCGGCAGCGGCACTCACACTGCTGCTGGTGAGTCTTTTCGCCCCCGGCGGCATCGAAGGTGCGGCCAGCATGATCAAGTTTTCCCTTGGCATCGCGTTGCTGCTGACCGCCGTGGCGATCATCTTTCGCAAGCAGATCCAGGACTATGCGCTGCGCCACAGCAGCGGCGTGGAAAACCCGCGACGCACCACCGTGCTGACCATCCTGACCGGCGCCGTGCTGGGCGTACTGGTTTCGATTTCGTCGGTAGGAGCCGGCGCCCTCGGCGTCAGCGCCCTGTTCTTTTTGTACCCCCGCCTGCCGACACTGCGTATCGTCGGCAGCGACATCGCCCACGCGGTGCCCCTTACGCTGGTTGCCGGCATCGGCCACTGGTTCCTGGGCAGCGTGGACTGGTCGCTTCTGGGCAGTCTGCTGATCGGCTCCCTCCCCGGCATCTGGCTCGGGAGCCACATTTCCACCCGTGTCCCCGACCGGGTTCTGCGTCCGATTCTGGCAACCATGCTGGTCTTGGTGGGCAGCAAGTTGATTGCGGCCTGACCGGGCCTACGAACAAACCAGGAAAAAGAAATGTACCGTTACGACCCCTACGACCAGAAGATCGTCGACGAACGCGTGGCCCAGTTCCGCGATCAGACCCGCCGTTACCTGGCAGGTGAGCTGACCGACGAAGAGTTCCGTCCCCTGCGCCTGCAAAACGGCCTGTACATCCAGCGCCATGCGCCGATGCTGCGGGTCGCCGTGCCTTACGGCCTGCTGTCGTCCACGCAGGTGCGCAAGATGGCCCACATCGCCCGCACCTACGACAAGGGCTACGCCCACATCACCACCCGCCAGAACGTGCAATTCAACTGGCCCGAGCTGAAGCTCGTGCCCGAGATCCTCGCCGAACTGGCCACGGTTGAAATGCACGCGATCCAGACCTCCGGCGCGTGCATCCGCAACATCACCTCCGACCCGTTCGCCGGCGTCGCAGGCGACGAGCTGATCGACCCGCGTCCGTGGGGCGAGATCCTGCGCCAGTGGAGCACCTTCCACCCGGAATTCGCCTTCCTGCCGCGCAAGTTCAAGATCGCCATCAACGGCGCCAAGGAAGACCGCGCGGTCATCCAGTGCCACGACATCGGCCTCGAACTGAAGCGCGATGCAGCCGGTGAAATCGGCTTCCGCGTACTGGTCGGCGGCGGCATGGGCCGCACCCCGGTGATCGGCGCCGAGATCAGCACCTTCGTGCCGTGGCAGCACATCATCACCTACTGCGAAGCCATCCTGCGCGTGTACAACCGCCATGGCCGTCGCGACAACCTCTACAAGGCGCGCATCAAGATCCTCGTCAAGGCCCTCGGCATCGACGAATTCCGGCGCCAGGTGGAAGAGGAATGGGTCTTCGGCAAAAACGGGCCGAACACCCTCACCGAAGCTGAAGTCGCCCGTGTTGCCGGCCACTTCACCACACCCGCCTACGAAACCCTGCCGGCCGACGACGCCGGCTACCTCAGCCAGCATGCCGCCAACCCGGCCTTCGCTGCCTGGACGCGCCGCAACGTGCTGGCCCACAAGGTGCCCGGCTACGCAGTGGTCGTGGTGTCCCTCAAGGATCCGTCCCGCGCCCCCGGTGACGTCACCGACGCGCAGCTCGACCTGGTTGCCGACTGGGCCGACGCCTACAGCTTCGGTGAAATCCGCGCCACCCACGAACAAAACCTGGTCCTCGCCGACGTCAAGCAGTCCGAGCTCTTCGCCTTGTGGGAAAAGGCTCGGGCCGCCAACCTGGCAACACCGACCTTCGGCCTCCTGACCGACATGATCTGCTGCCCGGGCGGTGACTTCTGCTCGCTGGCCAACGCCAAGTCGATCCCCATCGCCAACGCCATCCAGGCCCGCTTCGACGACCTCGATTACCTCTACGACATCGGCGACATCGAGCTCAACATCTCCGGCTGCATGAACTCCTGCGGCCACCACCACGTGGGCCACATCGGCATCCTCGGCGTCGACAAGAACGGCGAGGAGTGGTACCAGGTCAGCCTCGGCGGCAGCCAGGGCAACCACACCAGCATCGGCAAGGTCATCGGCCGCTCTTTCGCCGCCGCCGAAATGCCCGACGTGGTCTCGAAGATCATCAATGTCTACCTGGCCCAGCGCCAGGACGGTGAGCGCTTCATCGAAACCGTCCGCCGCACCGGCCTCGACCCCTTCAAGCTTGGCGTGTATGGCGAAGCCGCCGTCAAGGAAAGGAAGCAAAATGCCTAAGATCATCAAGAACGGCCAACTGATCGACGACGACGCCCGGATCCTCATCCTCGACGAAAGTCAGGCGCCTGAAGAGCTGACCCTCGCCGCCGGCCCGGTATTTGTCCCCTTCGCCGTCTGGCAGGCCCACGGCGGCCAGCTCTCCGGCCGTGCCGGCCTCGGCGTGTGGCTCGACAGCCATGAAGACGTGGCAGAGCTCGTCCCGGATCTGGACCGCATCACCGCCATCGCCCTCAACTTCCCCAAGTTCACCGACGGCCGCGCCTATTCTGCGGCTGCGCTGCTGCGCACCCGCTACGGTTTCAAGGGCGAGATCCGCGCCATCGGCGACGTGCTGCGCGACCAGTTCTTCTTCATGCAGCGCTGCGGCTTCGACGCCATCCAGCCCAAGGCCGGCAAGTACTCCGACGCCCAGCTGGAAGAAGCCCTGGCCAGCCTGAAGGATTTCTCCGCCCCCTACCAGGCGGCGGTAGACCAGCCGGAACCCCTGTTCCGCCGCGCCCAGCGCGCCGCGTAAGCGAGGAGACGTCATGCACCCGAACCAGAACCCCAAGCTCGACGATCCGGCACTGCTGGCCAGCCTCGAAGCCAAGGTCACCATCCTGAAGGCCGATCTCGCCGCCGCCGTGGCCGAGTTCCCGGCCATCACCATGGCCAACAGCCTGGGCGCCGAGGACATGGTCCTCACCGACGTGATCGCCACCAGCAAGCTGGCCATCGAGATCTTCTCGCTGGATACCGGCCGCCTGCCCCTCGAAACCTACGACCTGATGGCCAAGGTGCAGGCGCACTACGGCCTCAAGCTCAAGTTCTACTACCCGAATCACGAGGCGGTGGAAAGCTTCACCCGCGAAAACGGCATCAACGGCTTCTACGACAGCGTCGCGCTGCGCAAGGCCTGCTGCCACGCCCGCAAGGTCGAGCCCCTCGGCCGCGCGCTGGCCGGCAAACAGGCCTGGATCACCGGCCTGCGCGCACAGCAGTCAACGACCCGCACCGACCTCCCCAAGCGCGAACACGACGCCGGCAACGGCCTCGTCAAGTTCAACCCGCTGTCCGACTGGACCGAGAAGGAAGTCTGGGCCTACATCCGCCTCAACAAGGTTCCGTACAACGCCCTCCACGACAAGTTCTACCCGAGCATCGGCTGCGCGCCCTGCACGCGCCCGGTTTCCATCGGAGAAGACGTGCGCGCCGGACGCTGGTGGTGGGAAAATCCCGAATCCAAGGAATGCGGCCTGCACGTCAAGAAGTAACGGGCACCGAAGAACCCTTTAACGAGTAAAGCAATGTCGACGCTCACCAAGCAAACCCTGAGCCACCTGGACTGGCTCGAATCCGAAGCCATCCACATCATGCGAGAAGTGGCCGGCCAGTGCAGCAACCCCGTGCTGCTGTTTTCCGGCGGCAAGGATTCCCTGTGCCTGCTGCGCCTGGCCGAAAAAGCCTTCCGCCCCGGTCGCTTCCCGTTCCCGCTGATGCACATCGACACCGGCCACAACTACAAGGAAGTCACCGACTTTCGCGACAAGCGCGCCGCCGAACTCGGCGAGCGCCTGATCGTGCGTTCGGTTGAAGACTCCATGGCCCGCGGCACCGTCGTCCTCAAGAACGAAGGCGAATCCCGCAACAAGCACCAGTCGGTCACCCTGCTCGAAGCCATCGAGGAGTTCGGCTTCGACGCCTGCATCGGCGGCGCCCGTCGCGACGAGGAAAAGGCCCGCGCCAAGGAGCGGATCATGAGCTTCCGCGACGAATTCGGCCAATGGGATC
>ERZ724523.2639-NODE-2639-length-10184-cov-2.905914_pt1 | contig 10184 bp, 9 predicted proteins | sample MGYA00376056_ERZ724523 | MGnify/ENA primary metagenome ERZ724523 (study PRJEB28724, sample SAMN07190888) | wastewater metagenome | isolation source: influent of sewage treatment plant in Hong Hong | place: USA: Christiansburg, Virginia | collected 2016-03-01 ... | reverse complement strand
TAGCCGGGTATTGCAGTGGGTAGTTGTACTTATCTAAAGTACCCTTCATCTGCAAGGCATCATCCTTGACAACCTTGCAGATGTATTGAATGTTGATGAGAAGTTACAAATTTCTTCCCGTGAAAAAATTCGCTAACTGAACGGGGAGAGATTAACTTTTACACCTAATTAGGTCCGCACTTTTCCGAAAAAAACACCGTCATTCAGAATGGCCTCAGCACTGCCGGTACAACTGGCCGCTATGCATAAGCAATCAATATAGGCCGTCTTCTTTAATTGTTACAACCTGGCGTTAACGGTCAATCCTATTCTTTATGGACTGAAAAAAATCTTGACATATTAGAATGTCTATTCTAATATAACGCCCAAATGGGAAGAAATGCGCATTTCCAGAACGAGGATTTTATCAAGGCGGTCCTGACGATCGCCGCGGAACACGGGCCTGCCGCCGTAACCATTACCGCTGTGGCCGAAGCGGTGGGCGCGCCGGTGGGATCGGTGTATCACCGGTTCCCGTCCCGCGACGTCCTCATGGCGGAGGTATGGCTGCGGGTCGTCGCTTCTTTCCAGGAAGAATATCTGGCCTTCCTGGAAAAAGGAGACGGGCTGGGAGCAGCGCTTCACACACCAAGGTGGGTGCGCCGGTATCCTGTAGAGGCCCGCATCCTCCTGATGTACCGGCGGGAGGAACTGGTGGCGGGCGACGGGCCGGAAAGCCTGAAGTTCGAGGTGCAGGAGATCGCTCGCAGGCTCAGTGACGGAGTCGTCGCCTTTGCGGCCAGGACCTTCGGCCGGACGGGGCGCGAGGAGGTGGGACGGATCGTTTTTGCGACCATAGATGCGCCCTATGCGGCGGTCCTGCGCTACATCCGGTTGGGAAAGAAGCCGCCACGGGCGGTCGAAGACTATCTGACAAAAACATATGATGCCATTATAGGAGGTAGTTATGAAGATATTCAATAGACATGACCGGGTAATCCCTGTGGACAAGGATACCCTGGGTTCCGTTCTCAACACCCTTTCCGGCCCGGAAGATGCCCTGTGGCCGCGGGAGAGCTGGCCGCCGATGGTCCTGGACCAGGGTCTGCGTGTCGGAGCGGCAGGTGGTCACAGCTTAGTAAAGTACCGGGTAGCGGAGTATGTTCCGGGGCACCGGGTGGTATTCCAGTTCGACCCGCAGGGTCTTATGGACGGTGTGGACGGCCGGCATTTCTTCGAGGTTGTACCTAGACGCACGGACGTTATCATCCGTCACGATCTGGAGGGCAACTGCAACCTCGGCATGTGGCTGAGATGGAACTTTCTGGTCCGGCCGCTCCACGACACGCTGATCGAGGATGCCTTTGACAAGGTGGAAAGCAGGTTCCGGGGCACGGTGGTAAAGCGCTCGCACTGGGGGCCGTGGGTCCGTTTTCTGCGCTGGATGGTGCGGCGGCGCCGCGCGGAAGCGGCTGCCAGGGAGCAGGGGACGTCCAAATAGCAGCAGACCGCATCATCCCACGACCTTCCTCTGGCCGGCATCCGTTCCCTGCCGTAGGAAAATGCGGCAACCTCCCCACCCAAATAAAGGTCATTCGACGGATGCGTATTTTATCTCTTAGATGTACAAAGGGAGATGTTGGCCGGTAAGTCCGAATCTATTATAATGGGTCGAAAGGTTCACATTGATAATAGGTTGATTCTGATTCAAATGGCCTCTCGTATCCTTCATTTACTCAACAAATGATGGAAAAGGGCTTGAGTAGTAGCGGCTTTTAACCAATACTATTTAGACAAGACCAGGGAAAATATAGCGGGTGAAAAATATCGTCTCCATCTGCAAAGCGTTACTCGTGATACATTGGTCAAGGCATTGAATGCGGGGCGTAATGTGCACGTTTTCAAACATGAATTTTTCATTGGGAGGTGGTAAAATTTCCTTTCTGCATATACGCAGCAAAATGAAACTTCTTTGAGATACCAATCTTCGAATCATTATTTTTCTCATGTGATTATATATTAGCAAAAAATATCTTGACAGCCGATTGAATGAAGGATAATTTGAACCTCAATCTGGAATGGTTCCGAGTAAAACATGTTGACAAAAGAATCAATTGTTCAAAAGCTTAAAGAAAGAGGATTAAGAATCACCCCTCAAAGACTTTCTATTATTGATGTGCTGGTCAAGAAGGGGCATCTTCATCCAAGTGCAAGCTTCATATACAATGAGGCGAAAAAGAAGGGCATCCCTCTAAGCCTTTCATCCGTCTATGAAAACATAAAGGAGCTGTGCCGGTACAAGATCATCAAATCACTTGAGTTCGACGGCAGGGAAAACCGCTGCGAGGCTAATCTTGGAGAGCACATCAATCTTATTTGCGAACATTGCGGGAAGATTATTGATTACGAACTGCCCGTTTCCATAAATCAAACAGATGTGGCAAAAAGAACGGGCTTCATGATCACCCATAACAGACTGGAGTATTACGGATACTGTGCAGAATGCACCAAAGGTAAAGGGTGGCCGATCTCCGATCACAAGCCGCTGGGAGCGCCTCTGTAGATCGGTTTCCGTATTCAAATTTTTTTACTCTTTTATCTGGAATGATTCCAGATAAAACAATCGGATTGGTTGGAGCATAAAAACAGACATAATACAAAAAAATGAAAGGAGGACAAATTATGAGCGAAGACAGCAAGTGCCCGGTAACGGGCAGGATGGGCAAACCAATTTCAGGTGGCGGCACTTCGAACCGGGACTGGTGGCCGAACCAGTTGAACTTGAAGATTCTCCATCAGCACTCCCGGTTGAGCAATCCGATGGAGGAGGCGTTCAACTACGCCGAGGAATTCAAGAAACTCGACCTTGAGGCCGTGAAGAATGACCTTTATACGCTGATGACCGACTCGCAGGACTGGTGGCCGGCCGACTGGGGTCATTACGGTCCGCTTTTCATCCGGATGGCGTGGCACAGCGCAGGTACTTACCGCATGGGCGACGGCCGTGGTGGCGCGGGGTCAGGCTCCCAGCGCCTGGCACCTCTCAATAGCTGGCCCGACAATGTGAACCTAGACAAGGCACGCCGCCTGATCTGGCCCATCAAACAAAAATACGGCAAAAAGATATCCTGGGCCGACCTCATGATCCTTGCCGGCAACTGTGCCATCGAGTCGATGGGATTGAAGACCTTCGGCTTCGCCGGGGGGCGTGAGGACGTATGGGAGCCGGAAGAGGACATATATTGGGGCAGCGAGGATACCTGGCTCGGCGACAAGCGATATACAGGTGACCGGAATCTCGAAAATCCGCTTGCCGCCGTGCAGATGGGACTGATTTATGTGAACCCGGAAGGGCCGAACGGTGAACCTATCCCATCCGCTTCTGCTCATGATGTTCGTCAAACTTTCGCCCGTATGGCCATGAACGACGAAGAGACCGTCGCGCTGGTCGCCGGCGGGCACACCTTTGGTAAAGCTCACGGCGCCGGCCCGGCGTCCCATGTGGGGCCTGAACCAGAGGGGGCTCCTATCGAAGATCAGGGGCTCGGATGGAAAAGCAACTTCGGCAGCGGCAAGGGTGGAGACACGATTAGCAGTGGCATCGAGGGCGCCTGGAAGCCAAACCCGACCAAATGGGACATGGGCTATCTGAAGGTATTATTCAAATATGAATGGGAACTTCTCAAAAGCCCGGCAGGGGCCTATATATGGCTGGCAAAAGATGTAGAAGACGAGGATATGGCTGTTGATGCCCATGATCCATCTAAAAAACGTCGGCCCATGATGACCACGGCAGATCTTTCCCTCAAGTTTGATCCTGCTTACGAGAAAATCGCGCGGCGTTATCTGGCTAATCCTGATGAATTTGCCGACGCTTTTGCCCGGGCGTGGTTCAAGCTGACCCACCGCTACATGGGACCCCGCTCGCGCTATTTGGGCCCGGAGGTCCCGGCCGAAGAGCTTATCTGGCAGGATCCCATCCCTGCTGTCAATCATAAACTGATTGATGCCAAGGACATTGCCGTCCTCAAAGGCAAGATATCGGCTTCCGGCCTCTCCGTGTCGGAGCTTGTCTCTACTGCCTGGGCTTCGGCATCCACTTTCCGCGGCTCCGACAAGAGAGGAGGTGCGAACGGCGCCCGCATTCGGCTTGCCCCGCAGAAGGATTGGGAGGTCAACCAGCCTGCCCGGTTGGCAAAGGTGCTTAAAACCCTTGAGGGGATCCAGAGCGATTTCAACGGCGCGGAGAAAGACGGTAAGAAGGTATCGATGGCCGACCTAATCGTTCTGGGCGGCTGTGCGGGCCTCGAACAGGCTGCCAGGAATGCGGGGCATGAGGTGTCGGTTCCTTTTACACCGGGGCGGATGGACGCCTCGCAGGAGCAGACCGATGCGGCCTCCTTTGCCGTCCTGGAACCGAAGGCAGACGGCTTCCGCAACTACCAGAGGGCCAAATATGCCGTATCGGCAGAGGAGATGCTCGTTGACAGGGCACAGCTTCTGACGCTGACCGCGCCGGAAATGACTGTACTTATCGGTGGCATGCGCGTACTCAACACCAACTTCGGAGGCGCTCGGCACGGTGTTTTCACCAAACGGCCGGAGGCGCTGACAAATGACTTCTTCGTTAATCTGCTCGACATGGGAACGGAATGGAAGGCAACATCCGAAGACAAAGATCTGTTCGAGGGTCGTGATCGCAAAACCGGCGAGCTCAGGTGGACAGCCACCCGAGCGGACTTGATCTTCGGTTCTAACTCACAACTCCGGGCATTGGCGGAGGTTTACGGATGCGAAGACTCTCAGGGAAAGTTCCTGTACGATTTTGTAGCGGTGTGGAACAAGGTCATGAACCTTGATCGTTTCGATCTTGCTTGATCATAAAAAACGTCTTCGTGCTTCTCTGACAGGGAGAAGCACGAAGCCAGTTAAAATAACCGATTCCAGCGGACGGCTTAACACCGCCGCTTGATAAGAATGGTTCACACATCTGCCCTTGATCCGCTCCTTGGCAGAACATGGGAAGATTTTGATAAACTCGAGGAATGGATAAAATATTATTCCTTATTTATGTCGATAATATCTTTATGCAAAGTTACAATGAGTATTTTTAAAAGGAAGCTGTGGAAAGGAGGCAAAAACATATGACGGAAGAAATCAAGGCCGGTTGCGCCAGACCAACCGGCGGCCCGGTCGGAGAAGAACCCGCGGCAAAACAAGAAACCCCGCAACACACTGTCAAGGAGGTGAAAAGCATGGTAACCGTCGGCAAGAAGGCTCCCGATTTTACTGCACCCGCGTATCATAATGGTAAATTTATCAACGTTCAGCTGTCCGAGTATCTCGGCAAATGGGTGATCCTGTGTTTCTATCCAGGAGATTTTACTTTTGTCTGAGCGACCGAAATCTCCGCGGTCGCGGAGAAATATCACGAATTCAAAGAGTTGGGCGTTGAGGTGCTTTCCATGAGTGTGGACAGCATCTTCGTCCACAAAATGTGGAATGACCATGAGCTCTCCAAAATGGTAAAAGGCGGTGTACCCTTTCCCATGCTTTCCGACGGTGGAGGCAAGGTGGGCAGCATCTTCAGCGTATATCTCGAAGATGCCGGCGTAGAAGCCCGTGGACGGTTTATCATCGATCCTGACGGGGTAATTCAGGGATTTGAAGTTCTTACGCCACCGGTGGGACGAAATATTATGGAAAGCATCCGGCAGATTCAGGCTTTCCAGCATGTCCGTGACAGCAAAGGCACGGAAGCTACGCCTTCCGGCTGGCGTCCCGGCAAATTGACCCTGAAACCAGGACCGGACCTTGTCGGCAGAGTCTGGGAGGTTTGGACGACCGACATGGCCTTCGAATGAGAGTGAATCTGCAACCAGGGGGCGGGTTTATCCCGCCCCCATGGCGTTTCCTTATTTGCAGCCGGTGAAAACATAATTTCCTTTTGATATCCTGAGCATTACAGGTTCAAAGTTACATCAACAACATGTTCTTCACAAATCACCATTACAAGAAGAAGCGGATCTACTCTAAAGGGAAAAATTGGCATTCAGATGTATGCGCGCTTTCCAATGGGATTCATTGGATGACCAAATTCATCTATGTGAGGACTTGTATTTGATATGAATATTCGGTGATCGGAATAAACTGTCAACGAAAGTTATGATTTGTGGATCGGTTGATTTATCCCGCGCGGCCACAAATCGATAAATGCATTGACAAGAAAATACGGGTGTGTTCTGTGTTGTAAAGTAAAATTAAGAATCAGGAAGAGCAATGAACGTCCTCTCGGCTATCAAGCAATCCGCGGGTAAAAAGCAGGGCATAAAGCGTATGGGGCAACCCATGGTTTTGAGGGCGTGCGTGTACTGACAACGAACATATGATTTCCTTAAAGCCATGGGTCAGCCCCCATGGCTTTTTTTTTGCCTGAGAGGATGTCATGAATATTACCGATAATCATTTAACTGTAAGAAAGGAGAACATATGCAAACACAGTCATGGGCGGGATGCCATGTACCGATAATTACCCCCTTCAGGGACGATTATTCCGTTGACGAGGCGGGGCTGCGCAAACTGGTTAATTATTATATCGAGGAGGTGAAGTGTGACGGGCTTGTTCCCTGTGGAACGACGGGGGAATCGCCGACACTGGACAGAGACGAGCACAACCGGGTCATCGAAATCGTGGTTGAAGAGGCCGCGGGGCGGGTGCCGGTGATGGCGGGAACGGGTTCCAACAGTACGAAGGAAGCGATCGAAATGACAAAGCACGCGGAAGGTGCCGGGGCCGCGGCAAGCCTGCAGGTATGTCCCTATTATAACCGGCCCACGCAGGACGGCCTGCGCAGGCACTTCGAGGCGGTTGCCGCCGCGACCGGGCTGCCCCTTTTCATCTACAACATTCCCGCGCGGACGGGACGGCTCATCGAGGCAAAGACGATGATCGCCCTTTCCGAGATCGACAATGTCGCAGGAATGAAGGATGCTTGTGGCGATCTGATGATCACCATGGACATAATCGGCGCCACGCGGGGCAGTGAAAAGAAATTCTACGTCCTTTGCGGGGAGGACGCACTGACGTTTCCCATGCTGGCTTTGGGCGGCGACGGGGGGATACTGGCCGTGTCCCATGTGGTCGGGAAGGAGTATATTGAGATGATCCGTCTATTCCACGCCGGGAATATCGATGCCGCCCGGGAAATTCATTTCCGGACTCTCCCGGTGGTCCGGGCCCTGTTTATCGAGACCAATCCCGTCCCGATCAAGGAAGCCCTGGCAATGATGGGGTTGCCGGCAGGAAAACTGCGCCTGCCCCTGGTGCCTCTCAGGCCGGAAAACCGCGAATCTTTGCGAAAGGTTCTGGTTCGGCACGGATTTCTGCAAGGGTAGCTTTCAGGCAAGCGGGTCGGAAACAAAAGCTGGTTGAAAACGTTATTGTGGGCCGCCTCACCCGACCGTGGGGCGGCCCTTTTTTCATGATTGCAATCTTTTAGGGCCGCAATTTAAGGAAAGATCGTTTTTTGCCGTCGATATCCGCCGGATTGGCGACGGAATGCATTCGCCTTGCGCTGCCCGGCCGTTGATGGCTGTTGAGCTATTATCAAATAATTATGAAGTTCATCTATTTACTTCCAAATGAATTATCCCGCACGGGACTCACAAAAAGTGGTTGACAAAAGTATCCATGTGCTTTATATATCCCCTCCAGGGGGATAGGATATGAAAAATGATGCGCATGAACATACTGATGAAGTCATAAAAAGGCTATCAAAGATTGAAGGCCACATTCGAGGCATAAAAAAAATGCTTGAGGAAGGCAAATCCTGCGATCAGGTTCTCTTGCAATTATCAGCAGTAAGATCTGCATTGAATAGGGCAACAAAAATCTTGATTGAAGATCATTTTGATCACTGTGTACTCAACAAGAATAAAGACAAGGCACTCGAAAAGGAACTGATAGAGTTCCGAAAAACTTTCTATGGTTTTCTCACTTTGAAATAAGGACTGAAAATGCATCAGGAACATATAGAATTGTGGCAACATCACCATGTATTTAATGCCGAAAAGAAGGCGATAGAAAAGCGGACTCTCATAGTGGTCATCATTACATTCATTACAATGTTTGCCGAAATCTTTTTTGGATGGTTTACAAATTCAATGGCGTTGTTTGCTGATGGTTGGCATATGGGTACTCACGCCTTTGCCTTGGGAGTATCATTGCTTGCCTACATATTAGCAAGGAAATATGCATGCGATGATCGATTTACATTTGGAGCATGGAAGATAGAGATTCTCGGTGCCTATACAAATGCAATTGTTTTAGGGATTGTCGGGCTTCTCATGATTTTCACTTCTGTGGAAAGAATAATAAATCCACTTAGCATCCAATATAATCAGGCGCTATTTGTAGCGGTTATCGGATTGGTGGTTAATGTGATTTGCGCGGTAATTCTTAATTCAGATGGATGGTCACATGAACACCACCACGGTGAGCATCAACACTCGGAACATAATCACGATCATCAGGACTTAAACCAAAAATCAGCGTATTTGCATGTTCTTGCTGATGCCTTGACATCTGTATTGGCAATTGTTGCCTTGCTTGGAGCTAAGTATTTCCAGTTCAATTGGCTTGATCCATTTATCGGGATCGTGGGAGCCGGTTTAATTATACGTTGGACAGTATTACTGCTTAAAGACACCGCTAAAATTCTGCTTGATCGTGAAATGGACTCACCTATTGCAGCAGAGATCAAAAAAGAGATAGAATCTGATGGTGACACAAAAATCAGTGACTTACATATTTGGCAGGTTGCACAAAACAAATACGCTTGTATAATATCTTTAGTAATGGGTGGTAAATATTCAATTGAAGAATATAAGAAGCGCTTGGAGAATATTCATGAATTAACGCATATAACGATTGAGATATATCAATGCAAAGCAGGGACACTTCAGCAATGTTAATCACCTCAAGGTCGCTACGTGAGGCGTATACAATACTTCAAATGGTTATCCCCGAAATTCGGACAGGCATGATGGTATAGATACGTAGGTGATGTCAGTAATTGCCGGCCTTGATTTTTTGCTCTGGCTCGCCTGAGTAGTACTGGTTGAAAGCCTCTACTCAAACCACTTTCCCTTATTTGTTGATTACAAGAAGAAGTCATTTTTAAAGAGTATGCAAAAACCGGATGAACCAAATAATGAATGTTGGCATACATGCAGACCGACGGTTATTTAGACATTTTGGCAATTCTCCATCCGGTGGCAAAAAGTGCTCCCCGGGGTTTTGACGTTCACCCCGGGACTCCTCTCCCCTCGCCGTAAACCAGCAGGCGATAGGTCTTCTCGATGCGGTCCCAGTTTTCCTCCCGGTCCATGGACCAGAACCGGCCGATGACGGAGACTACCTGCCCCAAACCCAGGGAGGCGCATTTTTTTTCCACTTCCTGGATATAGCGGGCGCCGCTTTCCGGCTGCTCCCCGCGGCGGCCCAGCATGGCGTGGATATAAACCTCCGGTACGGATTGCCGCCGTGCCATCTCCAGGAGGGCGAAGAGATGGGGGAGGGAGCCGTGGGAGCTGAAGAAGGAGACGATGCCCATGAGGTGCAGAGCGGATTTCCTCTCTTTGGCGGCGTTCATGACCTTCAGGAAGGCCTCGTTCTGGAAGAAGGAGCCGTCGGCGATGGCCCCGGCGATGCGGACCCGGTCGGAATAGATCCGCCGGCCGGCGCCGATGTGGAGGTGTCCGGCCTCGGAGTTGCCCACGGTGCCCGGGGGCAGGCCCACGGCTTCGCCGGCGGCCGCCAGGACGGCAAAGGGACGTTCCGCAAGCAGCCGGTCCATGACGGGCGTCCGGGCGGCCGCCAAGAGGTTGCCGTAGGCGTCTTCCCGGTAGCCCCAGCCGTCGAGGAGGAGATACAGGAGACGGGCTTTGCCTTTCCCCTCGCCCGTGCCAGGATTTTTTTCGATCAGGGATCGGCCCGTCATGAGCGGGGAGGGGGGGAGCCCCAGGAGATCCAGGACCGTCGGCGCCGCGTCGGCAAGCTCCCCCTGCCTCCGCAGGGTTATCCGCCCGTCCGGGGAGATGAGGGCGAAGGGGACGGGACTGTCCGTATGCCCGGTGTCCACGGCGCCGTCGGGGTAGAGCCATTTCTCCACTGTGCCGTGGTCGGCGGAGACGACGACCGTCAT
>ERZ724523.2628-NODE-2628-length-10197-cov-8.741964_pt1 | contig 10197 bp, 5 predicted proteins | sample MGYA00376056_ERZ724523 | MGnify/ENA primary metagenome ERZ724523 (study PRJEB28724, sample SAMN07190888) | wastewater metagenome | isolation source: influent of sewage treatment plant in Hong Hong | place: USA: Christiansburg, Virginia | collected 2016-03-01 ... | reverse complement strand
CGGCCAGTGCGGTGTGCAGGCCACCGCCGATGCTGCCCAGCAGCGCCAGCCCGGCTATGGCCACCACCAGCTCTTTGGGGAAGGCCGTCAGGAGCCCGGTGACCACCGCGCCGAACAGCCCAATCAGCACATAGATGCCGCCGCACACCACGGCGGCGGTGTAGCGGCGGGCCTTGTCTTCGTGCGCCTCGGGGCCCATGCAGATGGCGGCGGTGATGGCGCTGAAGTTGAGCGCAAACGCACCGAACGGGGCCAGCACCAGCGTGGCCAGCCCGGTGAGGGTGATGAGTTTGGACACCGGCAGGTCGTAGCCGGTGGCGCGCATCACGGCCACGCCGGGCAGGTTCTGCGAGGCCATCGTCACCACAAACAGCGGCAGCGCCAGGCTGATGGCGGCGCTCAGGCTGAACACGGGTGCGGTGAACGCGGGCACCGCCAGCTCGAACGTGACCGCGCCCCAGGCCATCTGCCCGTTCAGCGCCACCCACACCACGGCGGCCACCAGCGTGGCGGGCACGGCATAGCGCGGGGCCAGGCGCTTGCCGCCCAGGTAGGTGGCCAGCATCAGCAGCACCAGGGGCAATGCGGTCTGGGCAGCGGCAAAGGCTTGCAGGCCAAAGCGGGCCAGCACCCCGGCCAGCAGGGCCGATGCAATGGCCATGGGGATGCGGTTCATCAGCCGCTCGAACAGCCCGGTGAGGCCCGACAGCGTGATGAGCGCGGCGCACACCATGAAGGCACCCACGGCCTCGGCCATGGAAAACCCCGCGCCGCTGGCCGATGCGGCCACGCCCGCCGAGGCCAGCACCGCCGCGCCGGGCGTGCTCCAGGCCACCATCACCGGCTGGCGCAGCCACAGCGAAGGCAGGGCCGAGCACAGGCCCATGCCCAGGCCCAGCGCCCACATCCACGAGGTGATCTGGGCCGGGGTGGCCCCGAAGGCCTGCGCCGCCTGAAACACAATGGCCACCGAACTGGTGAAGCCCACCAGCACCGCCACAAACCCGGCAGTGGCAGCCGACAGGCTGAGGTCTCTGAAAAACTTCATAAAAGATAGCTGCCTGCGCTTTCCTAAAAAGCGCGAAGTGCCCGAAAAGCGTCAGATTTCGATCTTGGAGCCCAGCTCCACCACCGCGTTGCTGGGGATGTTGAGGAAGTCGGCTGCGCCGCTGGCATTGCGGTGCATTTGGGCAAACAGCTTTTCGCGCCAGAAGGCCATGCCGCCACCCAGCGTGGGGATGACGGTGTCGCGCGACAGGAAATAGCTGGTGGTCATGGCATCGAGGTGGCAGCCCTCGCCCTTCATCAGGGCCAGCGCCTTGGGCACGTTGGGGTCATTTTTAAAGCCATAGTTGATGATCACCTGCCAGCAGTCGTGGCCCAGGTCTTCCACCTCCAGGCGTTTTTGCATGGGTATCCACGGAGTTTCGTGATGGCACACGGTCACAAACAGGTTCTGGGCGTGCAGCACCTTGTTGTGCTTGAGGTTGTGCAGCAGGGCGTTGGGCACGGTGCCGGTTTCGGCGGTCAGAAACACGGCGGTGCCTTCCACGCGGGCAGGCGGGCTGACAAAAATGGCTTCCAGAAAACTGGGCAAGTCCAGCGAGTCTTCGCGCAGCTTGTCGCTCAGCAGGTGGCGACCCTCTTTCCAGGTCAGCATCAGCAGGAACACCGCCCCGCCAATGGCCAGCGGGAACCAGCCACCCTCAAACAGCTTGAACATGTTGGAGGCCCAGAAGGCCAGATCCACCACGAAGAAAAAGCCCGTGGCCCCCAGGCACAGCCACAGCGGGTATTTCCAGCCGTGGCGGATGACGAAAAACGTCAGCACCGTGGTGATGAGCATGTCGGTACACACCGCAATGCCGTAGGCCGCCGCCAGGTTGGAGCTGGAGCGGAAGAAGCCCACCGCCAGCACGATGGCCACGAACAGGCCCCAGTTGACGAAAGGAATGTAGATTTGCCCGGTGTCTTTCACGCTGGTGTGCAGCAGTTGCAGGCGGGGCAGGTAGCCCAGCTGCACCACCTGCTTGGTCACGCTGAACGCACCCGAAATGAGCGCCTGCGAGGCGATCACCGTGGCCATCGTGGCCAGCCCCACCAGCGGAATGAGCAGCCAGTCGGGGGCCATCAGGAAAAAGGGATTTTTGACGGCCTCGGGCTCTTGCAGCAGCAGCGCACCCTGGCCAAAGTAGTTGAGCGTGAGGCAGGGCATGACGATGGCAAACCAGGCCAGCCGGATGGGCTTTTTGCCGAAGTGGCCCATGTCGGCATACAGCGCCTCGCCGCCAGTGACGCACAGCACCACCGCACCCAGAATGACGAAGGTGGTGCCTGGCTGGGTCCAAATGAACATCAATGCATAGTGCGGGCTCATGGCCCACAGGATGGCGGGGTTGTCGATGATGTGCGAGATGCCCAGCAAGGCCACGGTCAGAAACCACACCACGGTGATGGGGCCGAAAAACTTGCCTATGCCCGCCGTGCCGCGTTTTTGCACGGCAAACAGGCAGAAAAGGATGATGATGGTCAGCGGTATCACGCCCTTCTTGAACGTGGGCGAGATGACCTCAAGCCCCTCCACCGCCGACAGCACCGAGATGGCCGGGGTGATGACCCCGTCGCCATAGAACAGGCAGGTGCCGAAGATGCCGACCACCAGCAGCCACTTGCGCAGCACCGGCTTGTCTTTGACCGACTGCGAGGCCAGCGCCAGCATGGCCACCAGGCCGCCTTCGCCGTGGTTGTCAGCCCGCAGCACCAGCGTGACGTACTTGAGCGAGACGATGACGGTGAGCGTCCAGAACACGATGGACAGCACGCCATGCACGTTGTCGGGCGTAAAGGGCACATGCCCCGATCCGAAAATTTCCTTGATGGCATACAGCACGCTGGTGCCGATGTCGCCGTAAACCACACCAATGGCACCCAGGGTGAGTGCGGCCAGTGAAGACTGGGAAGAGGATGAAGATGAGGACAAGTGAATCACCTGGAGCCGGGAGGCTGCCATTGTGCGCCTGCATCCCGGTGACCCATGCTGCGCAGGATGACAGCCTGCACAGCATTGTTGCAACGCAGCAACGGGACAGTGGCCCCTGCTTGACAAGCCCGCACCGTGGGCGCGGGCGGTGCATCAGTCCATGTTGTCGGCTTCGGGATCGGTGGCTTCCAGCTCGTAGCTGGAGGCCAGCATGGCCAGGCGGCCCATCACGCCGTACATGTAAAAACGGTTGGGTGCGCTGACACCGGGCTTCATGCCGGGCTGGGGCAGGTGGGCGCTCTGCTCGAAGGCCAGGGGCAGGAAGCGGGCACCGGGGGCATTGAGGTTGTCTTCCTCGCCGCGCTCGGCATGCACGCGGTAGTAGCCGCCCACCACATAGCGGTCCATCATGTACACCACGGGCTCGGCCACGGCATCGTTGATGCGCTCGTGGGTCAGCACGCCTTCCTGCACCATGAGCGGGCCGCCGCCCTGCCCGGCCTCGGTGCGCGGAGCCACCTGGCGGATGCGGCTGGCCAGGTCGTCCAGCTCTTTGGCATCGCGCACAGCCCAGATACCGGCGGCGCTGGAGCCGTCGTCGGGCTTGATGACCACAAACGGTTTTTCCTGGATGCCGTATTCCTTGTACTTGCGCCGGATTTTGGTCAGCACCGCATCGGCCTGGGTCTTGAGCTCGTCCAGCCCGCCGCCGTCTGGCCCCACCCCGTTGCAAATGGCGTGGGCAGGGTTGATGAGCCAGTGATCCATGCCCAGCATCTTGGCAAACCGCTTGGCAATTTCTTCGTAGGCTTTGGCGTGGTTGCTTTTGCGCCGGGTGCGCCAGCTGGCGTGCAGCGGGGGCAGCAGGTATTGCTCGTGCAGCTCTTCCAGAATGCCGGGCACACCTGCGGCCAGACCGTTGTTGAGCAGGATGGTGCAGGGGTCGAAGTCCTTCAGGCCCAGGCGGTACTGGCTGCGGATCAGCGGCTCCAGCGTGATGCTCTCGCCATCGGGCAGGCTGAGCGCCACCGGAGCCTTGACTTCGTTGCTCAGCGAGCCCAGGCGCACATTCAGGCCCGCCAGGTTGAAGATGCGGGCCAGGCGGGCCAGGTTGCTGAGGTAGAAGCTGTTGTGGATGTCGTTGTCGGGCACCAGCAGCAGGTTTTTGGCCTCGGGGCAGATTTTTTCGATGGCGGCCATCGCGGCCTGCACCGCCAGGGGCAGCATTTCGGGGCTGAGGTTGTTCCAGCCGTCGGGGTACAGGTTGGTGTCCACCGGGGCCAGCTTGAAACCGGCGTTGCGCACATCCACCGCGCAGTAGAACGCGGGTGTGTGCTCCATCCACTCCAGCCGGAACCAGCGTTCAATGGCCGACATGGACTCCAGGATGCGCTGCTCCAGTTCGTTGATGGGGCCGTTCAGGGCGGTAACGAGGTGTGGGACCATGGCAGTGAATGTGTCAGCGAAAGATAAAAATAACCCTTGCCTGCCCTGCTCAGCTCAAGACATGCATGGCGGGCAAGGGTGGTGGGCTGGATCAGTGTAATGGGGGTGCATGACGCACTTTGCAAGGGTTCACCCGTGGACATTCCGCATTCAGGCCGCAGCACGGCCTTTTGCCCCATGCCGCAGCACGGCCTTCTCCAGCTCCAGAATGACCAGCACCGCCACCCCGACCGCCACCACCGCCAGCAAAGTGCCCACATCCAGCGCACGGCTGTCGAACAGCGCGTGCATGAACGGTGCGTATGTAAACAGCAGCTGGGCCAGCACCACCACCGCCAGCGAGGCCAGCACCAGCGGCGTGCCTCGCACCCCCTGCCAGGTGAACGATGGCGACTGGAGGTAGCGCACGCTGAACAGGTAGAACACCTCCATCGCCACCAGCGTGTTGACGGCCACCGTCCGGGCCTGCGCTTCATCCATGCCCCGCCACATGGCCCAGCTGTACATGCCAAAAATGCCGGCCAGAAACAGCACCGACACCAGCCCCACGCGCCACACCACAAAGCCCGAGAGCATGGGCTCGGTGGGGCTGCGTGGCGGGCGGCGCATCACATCGGGCTCGGCGGGCTCGAAGGCCAGCACCAGCGCCAGCGCGATGGAGCTGACCATGTTGACCCACAGAATTTGCGCCGGGGCAATGGGCAGGGCTACGCCCAGCAGCACGGCCAGCAGCAGCGAAAGCGACTCGCCGCCGTTGATGGGCAGCAGGAAGGTGATGGTTTTTTTCAGGTTGTCGTAGACGGTGCGGCCCTCTTCCACCGCGTGGGCAATGGAGGCAAAGTTGTCATCGGCCAGCACAATGGCCCCGGCCTGCTTGGCGGCTTCGGTGCCTTTTTTGCCCATCGCCACGCCCACATCGGCCTGCTTGAGTGCGGGTGCGTCGTTCACGCCGTCGCCGGTCATGGCCACCACCTCGCCGTTGGCTTGCAGGGCGCGCACCAGGCGGATTTTGTGCTCGGGGCTGGCGCGGGCAAACACGCGGGTGGTGCGCACCGCCTCTTGCAAGGCAGCATCGTTCATGGCCTCGATTTCGGGGCCGGTGATGGCGGTGAGCGCAGCATCCGCCCCGGCGGGGCCGGACGCGGTGCCCATGCCAAGCTGGGCGGCGATGGCGCTGGCCGTCACACCGTGGTCGCCGGTGATCATCACCACGCGGATGCCGGCCTGTTGGCACTCGGCCACGGCGCGGATGGCCTCGTCGCGCGGCGGGTCGATGATGGCCACCAGCCCCAGCAGCGTGAGGCCCTGGGCCACATCGGCATGCGTCAGGCGGGCATGGCCTGCGGGCAGGCTGCGCCGGGCCAGGGCCAGCACGCGCCGCCCCTGGCGGGCCTGGGCCTGCACCACGTCGTTCCAGTGGACGGCATCCAGCGGCACCTCTTGCCCGCTGGCAGCCAGCTGGCGGTGGCACATGGTCAGCACGCGCTCGGGCGCACCTTTGACAAACACCTCCAGCGCCGCCGGGCCGGGCTGCGCGGTGGCTACCTCACTGGCGGGGTGCAGCGTGGCCATGTAGCGGTGATCAGACTCAAACGGCACCACATCCAGCCGGGGCCGGGCCTGGTGGCACTGGTCGGGGTTGAGCCCGGCCTTCATGGCCAGGGTGAGCAACGCGCCTTCGGTGGGGTCGCCCGCCAGCACCCAGTCGCTTTTGCCTCCCTCCTGGGTGTGGGCCAGGTGCGCGTCGTTGCACAGCGCGGCGGCCTGGGCCAATGCCTTGAATGCCGCGTGCGCGGTGGTGGCGGTGTCTGTGGCGGTGGCTGAACCGGCCCCGGCTGGTGCGGCGGCGGGCACGATGCGGCCCTCGGGGGCATAGCCCACGCCTTCCACATTCAGCAGCAGGCCGTCCAGCGCCACTTGCTGCACCGTCATCTCGTTGCGGGTGAGGGTGCCGGTTTTGTCGGAGCAGATCACGGTGACCGAGCCCAGTGTTTCCACCGCTGGCAGGCGGCGGATGACGGCATGCCGCCTGGCCATGCGCTGCACGCCGATGGCCAGCGCAATGGTCATGATGGCGGGCAGCCCCTCGGGAATGGCGGCCACCGCCAGGCCCACAGCGGCCATGAACATCTCGCCCGCTGGCATGCCCCGCACCCACACGCCAAAACCGAACAGCAAGGTGGCGGCCACCAGGATGACCCCGGTCAGGCTGCGGCCCACGCCCTCCATCTTGCGCAGCAGCGGGGTGGTGGCCTCCTCCACCTCGGACAGCATGTGGCCGATGCGGCCCATCTCGGTGTGCCCCCCCGTGGCCACCACCACGGCCCGCGCCTGCCCCTGTGTCACCAGCGTGCCCGCAAAGCCCATGCCCAGGCGGTCGCCCAGCGGGGCATCGGCGGCCACGGCCTGGGTGTGCTTGTCCACCGGCACCGATTCGCCGGTGAGGGCGGCTTCGTCCACCCGCAGGTTGTGGGCATCGAGCAGCCGCACATCGGCGGGCAGGCGGTCGCCCGAGGCCAGTTGCACCACATCGCCGGGCACCAGGTGGGCGGCATCCAGGTCGGTGGGGTGGCCATCGCGCAGCACCACCGCGTGCGGGCTGAGCAGGTGGCGGATGGCTTGCAGCGCCGCCTCGGCCTTGCCTTCCTGCACAAACCCGATCACCGCATTCAGCACCACAACGGCGGCAATCACGCCCGTGTCCACCCAGTGGCCCATGAAAGCGGTGACGGTGGCGGCCGCCATCAATACGTACAGCAGCAGGTTGTTGAACTGGCGCAGCAGGCGCATCAGCGCACTGGGAGCGGGCGGCGTGGGCAGGCTGTTGGGGCCGTGGGTCGCCAGGCGCTGCTCGGCTTCGGCCTGGGTCAGCCCCTGCGCCGTGGCGGCCAGCGCGGCCAGTGCGGCATCGGTGGATTGGGCGTGCCACACCGGGGCGGGATTGGTCGGCGGCGGGCGGGGGATGGAGGCTGAAGATTTCATGGCTGAGTGAGCGGGGAGTGTCGTGGTTGGTTCCGGCCTGTCGGTCATGCCAGGGCCGATTCTTGACCTGGATCAACTCCCCCGCGCCACACTGGTTCGGCCAGCCTGCGGGCATCGGGCTCCGGACATCAGCAGGGCTGGCTGAGCATTTCCACCTGCCGACTGTGCCAGTTGAGCACGGTTTTGCGCACCGTCATCAGCGGAGCGAGGTCGGGGAAGTCTTTGCGTATGGTTTCAGCGGCAAAGTCGGCCATGAAGTTGGACTTGAGCAAGGCACGCGACCGGTCCACGCCAATGTCCTCGTAGGGCACCGATGACATGACCAGGAACCCGTCGTTCGGAATGCGGCCTGCCCGCATGTTGGCGCGGATGATGCCCGCCGCCTTGCGGATGGGGTCGGCCAGGTCGGGGCTGTAGGGGCCGATGATGAGGGCGATGTTGGGCACATGCAGCCAGTCAAACCCGCGCCCCACGCACAGCATCCACTCGCGGTGCTCGATGTCCAGCGTGCGCACCATCTGGCGCAGGCGGGCAATGTGGCGCAGGTTGCCCGCAAGCAGGGGCAGCAGGTCGTGCCGCATCTGGGTGGGCATGTCGGGCAGCAGGGCCATCAGGCGCTGGGGCAGGCTGTCCAGATCGGCCTCGGACAGGTCGGCCATCGACAGCGTGGCACCCAGGTGGCCGTGAATGACCAGGGCTTCCTCATCGGTTTCAAAGCCGCACACCAGCGGATACACCGTGTGGTGCTGGGCACCGAACAGCACCCCCATCTCGGCCCGGATTTCAAAGGTGTGGGCCACGGCATCCTGGGTGCGGTAATGGAACCCGGCACAGCCGCGCCGCTCGTCGCCTTTGGAATAGTGGTACGTGACCATGACCAGCGCCTGCCGCCCGGAGTTGATGACGGCAGCCATGTCATTCACCAGCGTCTCGCCCAGGTGGGGCCAGCCCAGGCGGAACATGCCGCCCAGGTTGCGAAACGGCTGGATGATGCCCTTGGGCGTTTGGGTGGCAATGGGGATGTTGATGCGCCCGTCCATGCACTTCATCACCCAGATGGCCGTGGGGTGGTTGGCCCGGTAACGCTTGCGATCCAGCCAGGCCTCGGCGCTGGCGTAGTCGGTGGCATGGCGCTGGGCCAGATCAAACAGCCAGGCGATGCGTTCGGCAATGGGCCGTTGGTGCGGAATCATGGGTGCCCCCCGGTTTCAGCCCCGCACTTCGCCCTCGCCCAGCACCACGTACTTGAGCGAGGTCAGACCTTCCACCCCCACAGGGCCACGGGCATGGAACTTGTCGGTGCTGATGCCGATTTCTGCACCCAGGCCGTATTCAAAACCGTCGGCAAACCGGGTGCTGGTGTTGACCATCACGCTGGCCGAATCCACTTCGCGCAGAAACTGCTGGGCGTGCCGGTGGTCGTTGGTCAGGATGGCATCGGTGTGGTGGCTGGAATACTGGTTGATGTGGGCAATGGCCTCGTCCACGCCCTCCACCACCTTGACGCTGATGACGGGAGCCAGGTATTCCTCGCTCCAGTCGGCCTCGGTAGCGGTTTTCAGCAGCGAGGCCGGGGCCACGGTGGCCAGAATGCGCAACGACTCGGGGCAGCCGCGCATTTCCACGCCCTTGGCCGCGAACACCGCGCCGATGCGGGGCAGAAAGTCACCCGCCACGCTGCGGGCCACCAGCAGGCTTTCGGTGGCGTTGCAGGGGCTGTATTTCTGGGTTTTGGCGTTGTCGGTCACCTTGACGGCCAGGGCCAGGTCGCACGGATCGTCCACATAGGTGTGGCAGTTGCCGTCCAGGTGTTTGATGACGGGCACCTTGGCCTCGGCGCTGATGCGCTCGATCAGGCCCTTGCCGCCGCGCGGAATGATCACATCCACAAACTGGGGCATGGCAATGAGCTGGCCCACGGCGGCACGGTCGGTGGTGGGCACCAGCTGCACCGCGTCCTGGGGCAGACCGGCCTCGGCCAGGGCCAGGCGCACCAGGCGGGCGAGGGCCTTGTTGGAGTCGATGGCTTCCGACCCGCCGCGCAGGATGCAGGCGTTGCCGCTCTTGATGGCCAGGCTGGCGGCCTCGATGGTGACGTTGGGGCGGCTCTCGAAAATCATGCCGAACACGCCGATGGGCACACGCATCTGCCCCACGCGGATGCCGCTGGGCACCTGCTTGAGCCCCGAAATTTCGCCAATGATGTCGGGCATGGCCGCCAGCTGCTCGCAGCCCTGGGCGCAGGTTTCAATCACTTTGGGCGTGAGCTTCAGGCGGTCCACCATCGGCTCGGCCAGCCCGGCGGCGCGGGCGCGGTTCAGGTCGAGCGCGTTGTCTATTTGCAGCGGCTCAATGTGCTCGCGCAACAGGCGGGCCAGCGCCAGCAAAGCTTTGTTTTTGGTGGCCGCTGACGCTTTGGCAACAAGCGCAGAAGCCTGTTTGGCCTGCAAACCCAGGGTTTGCATGAGTTCAACGGTAGACAGGTCGGAGGCGGAAGCGGTGGCGGTGTTCATGGCAAGGTTCTAACCGATGGAATGGTGGGCGACCGTGGGCAGCACGGACAAGAAAAAATGCACACGGATGGCCCAAGCTTACTGTGCGCCAGAGACCCCGCCAACCCGCCCCCCCGAAACAGCAATTCTCATTTTGACCACGGCGGGAGCGATGCATCGGACATGACCGCGTGGAGAGCGGTCTGTCTATCTGTCGTTCTGTCCGGGTTGAGGTGGCGTGACTTCACTCTGCGCCCGTTCAAGGGGTGAGCCGTCCTCCGCACACTGCGAGCAGAG
>ERZ724523.2620-NODE-2620-length-10227-cov-9.645891_pt1 | contig 10227 bp, 8 predicted proteins | sample MGYA00376056_ERZ724523 | MGnify/ENA primary metagenome ERZ724523 (study PRJEB28724, sample SAMN07190888) | wastewater metagenome | isolation source: influent of sewage treatment plant in Hong Hong | place: USA: Christiansburg, Virginia | collected 2016-03-01 ... | reverse complement strand
CTGGGGGCGCGGGGCCAAGAGGGGCGGCAACAGCAAAACGCCCCGCGGGGCGGGGCGTTTTGATGGCGGTGGTGGGTCAGTCGCGGGGGGTCTTGAGCGCCTGGATCACATCTTCATTGGGGGCCAGTCCCTCCACATGGTTGAAGCTGTCCAGCCCCTCCTGCGGGTTGATGGTGAAGGCGTCGGCACTCAGATAGCTGCCGCTGCCGGCGCTCTCGACCACGACGATGAGCTCGGGCTGCTTGTCGCCATTGAGATCCAGCAGCTTGAGCTCCTTGATGCTGCCATCGCGCGGCAGCACCTTGCCGTCGATGAACTGATCCAGCGGGAACTGGGGGTTGGCGCCGGAGTAGAGGCGCACGTCGTAGCTGCCGGTGGAGGCCGGCTCGCCGCGCCCTTCGCTGACGGTCACTACCTGGCCTGAAGGGAGCGTCAGCTGTTTGAAGAACCCGTCCGCCGCCTGGCTGGCGAGGGGCAGGGTGAGCAGGCCGAGAGTAAGGAATAAGGCTTTCATGGATGTGACCCTTGTTGCTGCTTGTCTTGCGGTGTCAGTGGGCAGGGGCCTGGCCCCCGCCCTGTCTGTGGTCGACCCTGGGCCGGTTGTCGGCCAGCCCCTGTCGACCCTGTGTTTACCAGATCTTGACCCGTTTGGCCGGATCAAGATAGAGCTTGTCACCCGGCTGGATGTTGAACGCCTCGTAGAAGGCGGGGATGTTCGGCACCACGCCGTTGACCCGGAACTCCGGCGGCGAGTGGGGATCCGAGGCGAGCAGCATCTGCATCAGCTCGGGGCGATACATGCCCTTCCATACCTGGGCCCAGCCGAGGAAGAAGCGCTGCTCGCCGGTGAAGCCGTCCAGCACCGGGGCCTCCTTGCCATCCAGCGACAGCAGGTAGGCCTTGTGGGCGATGGTGAGGCCGCCGAGATCGCCGATGTTCTCCCCCAGGGTGAACTGGCCGTTGACGTACTGCCCCTTGATGGGCTCGAAGCGGTTGTACTGAGCCACCAGCCGGCTGGTGCGGAAGCGAAACTCCTTGAGATCCTGGGGCGTCCACCAGTCGCGCATCACGCCGTCACCGTCGGATTTGGCGCCCTGATCATCAAAACCGTGACCCATCTCGTGGCCGATCACCCCGCCGATGGCGCCGTAGTTGACCGCGTCATCCGCCTGCATGTCGAAGAAGGGGGGCTGCAGGATGGCGGCCGGGAAGACGATCTCGTTGTTGCTCGGGTTGTAGTAGGCATTCACCGTCTGCGGCGACATGTGCCACTCGTCTCTGTCTACCGGCTTGCCGAGGCGTGCCAGGTTGTCGGCGTATTCGAAGGCGCGGGCCCGCTGCAGGTTGCCCACCAGATCATCGGCACGGATCGCGATGGCGCTGTAATCCTTCCACTTGTCCGGGTAGCCGATCTTGGGTCTGAACTTGGCGAGCTTGGCCAGGGCCTGGGTCTTGGTGGCTGGCGACATCCAGTCCAGCTCCTGGATGCTCTGGCCGTAGGCGGTGCGCAGGTTTTCCACCAGCTGCTCCATGCGGGCCTTGGCCTGGGGCGGGAAGTAGCGCTCCACGTAGAGCTTGCCCACCGCCTCGCCAAGGTTGTTGTCCAGCACCCCGAGCGCTCGTTCCCAGGGGGCGCGCTGCTTGGGCGTGCCGCTTAACGTGGTGCCGAAGAAGGCGAAGTTCTGGGCATCGGTCTGGCTGTCGAGGTAGGGGGCGAAGTCCGTGATGAGCTGCCACTTGAGGTAGGCCTGCCAGTCATTGACCGGGGTCTGCTGCATCACCTCGTTCAGGGCCGCGAGGTAGCTCGGCTGGCCGATGACCAGGCTCTGCTGCCCCGCAAGGCCGGCCTGGCCGAGATAGGCGTCCCAGTCGATGGCGGGGGCGAGGCGCTTGAGCTCGCTCACCGGCCCCTTGTTGTAGTTCTTCTCCCTGTCCCGCAGGGCCACGTTGTCCCACTGGATCTGGGCGAGCCGGGTCTCCAGAGCCAGGATGCGCTTGGCCTTGGCCCCCGCATCTGCCTCGCCGAAGCGGCTCAGCATGGCGGCGATGTGCTGCTCGTATTTTTGCAGCAGCGCCTGGCTGGCGGCATCCGTCTTGAGATAGTAATCCCTGTCCGGCAGGCTGAGTCCGGATTGATAGAGGTAGACCGCATAGCTGTCCGGTGCCTTGGCGTCCGCGTCTATCCAGAAGCCGAACGGGGCGTTGCCACCGATGCGGCCGCTCTGGGCGAAGGCGCGGGCGAGGTCCTGAGGGGTTCGGATCTGCTCTATCTCGCTCAGCATGGGCAACAGCGGCGCAGTGCCCTTGGCGTTGCGGGTATTCTGATCCAGATAGCTCTGGTAAAGATCCCGGATCTGCTGGGCCTGGGTGCCGGCGGCGGCCTTGCCGTCCAGCCCTTCCACCAGCACCCGCACGTCCGCCAGGGACTTGTCCCGCAGCATGTAGAAGGCGCCGTCGGCGGGCCTGTCGTCCGGGATCTTGGCGGTACCGAGCCAGTGGCCGTTCACGTAGCGGAAGAAGTCGTCACCGGGTTTGACCCGGGTGTCCATGTTGGCCAGCGCGAGGCCGGAGTGCTTGTCTGTCTGGTCCGGTCCCTGACTGCAGCCGGCCAGCAGGGCCAGCCCGATGAGGCCGGCCAGTATGCTTTTCTTATTGTTCATTTTTCTGATTCCAATTCGGGTTACTCAGCGTCCCTGCCCAGGTCGGGAGGAAACTCACTCTAGCAGTCGGGTTAGCGCTTGATAAGCCCGACTCTGCTAAGATCGGCCTGGTCGTATTGGGGAAGCCTATGATTTCTCGTATTTATTCTCGTTTTTGTCAGACTCTGCCCGCACCGGAAGGTTCCCGGGGCCTGTTGGTGGCCTTCAGTGGCGGGCTCGATTCCACCGTGCTGCTGGTGCTGGCGGTCCGCTTTGCTCACGCCCACGGCCTCACCCTGCGCGCCCTGCACGTCCATCACGGCCTGAGCCTTCACGCCGACGACTGGGTGACCCACTGCGAAGCGGTGTGTCAGCAACTGGCGGTGCCGCTCATGGTGGAGCGGGTGCGGCTCTCCCGAGGCAATGGCGACAGCCTGGAGGCCCAGGCGCGGGAGGCCCGTTATCAGGCCCTTGCCGCTCAGCTGGAGGAGGGGGAGTGGCTGCTCACCGCCCACCATCAGGACGATCAGCTGGAGACCCTGCTGCTGGCGCTCAAGCGTGGCGCCGGCCTGCGCGGGCTGGCGGGCATGGTGCCGAGCCAACCCTTTGCGGGTGGGCTGCTGCTGCGCCCCTTGCTCGAGGTGAGTCGGGCCGAGCTGGCGGAAGCCGCGCAGTCACTTCCTTATGGCTGGGTGGAGGATGAGAGCAACGAGGATGTGAGCTATGACCGCAACTTCCTGCGCCAGCAGCTCATCCCCCAGCTCAAGGCCCGCTGGCCTGCCATGGCCCAGACGGCGGCGCGCAGCATGGCGCTGTGCGCCGAGCAGGAGGCGCTGATCAGCGAGCTGGCGGAGGCGGACTGGCAGGTGGCAGGTGAGGGCGATGCGCTGTGCATCGAGGCGCTGCAGCCGCTCTCCCCGGTGCGGCGCAACAACCTGCTGCGCCACTGGATCCGCCGTCAGGGGGGGGAGATGCCCTCCCGGGAGCTGCTGGGGCTGCTGTGGCAGGAGGTGGCGCTGGCGCGCGAAGACGCGAACCCCAGGCTGAGTCTGCAGGGGCTGGAGTGCCGCCGCTTTCAGGGGCGACTCCATCTGGTGCCGCCCGGCCTTGCCCCCCGTGAGGAGGTGTTGCCCACCCGGGCGGGGGAGACGCTCCGCCTGCCGGACGGACTGGGGACCTTCAGGCTGCTGTCATCGGATGAGGGGGAAGGGCTGCGCCCGCCACGGGAGGACGAGCCCCTGTCGGTACGTTTTCAGGTGGCGCCAGGCGTCATGCTCAAGCCGGTGGGGCGGGTTGGCAGCCGACGCCTGAAGAAGTTGTTGCAAGAGTACGGGGTGCCTTCCTGGCAACGGGGACGCATCCCCATCCTCTACTACGGGGAGCAGGTGGCGCTGGTGGCCGGGCTCTTCGTCTGCGACGGATTTCTGGCGCCCGAGGGTGGCATGGCCTGGGAGTGGCGGCGTGCCGTCACCCTGGCGCTGGCTGACGGCACGGGATAAACGGCGCCCTATTCGAGGATGCCCGCTTCGCCGGCCTTCTTGCGGGCGTAGAGGTGCGCATCCGCCGTGGCATAGAGCCGCTCCACGTCCATGCCCGAGTGCCAGCTCGCGGCTCCCAGGCTGCATCCCACCGAGAAGGCGCTGAGCTCCTTGTGACTGTGCAGCACATGTTGCAGCCGCAGCCAGACCGGGCGCCAAGCCTCGGGATCGGCGGGTTGCAACAAGAGGGCAAACTCGTCGCCGCCGAGGCGAAACGCCTGATCCGTGCCGCGAATGCAGCCTTGCAGCAGTTGGGCGAAGCGGCTCAGCACCAGATCCCCCACCGGATGACCCCAGGTATCGTTGACCTGTTTGAAACGATCGAGATCCAGCAGCACCAGCACCAGACCGTGGGGTTCCCGGCAGTGTTGCTCCACCGCCCGGCCGATGGCCTCATCGAAATAGGCGCGGTTGCCAAGCCCGGTCAGATGATCGAGCCGCACCTGCTGTTCCAGCCGGCTCAACCGAAGATAGAGCGGCAGAGGCAGGCAGAACAGTTGGTGATATTGCTCCAGCAGCCGTCGCTGGCCGTCGCTCATGGGCTGATCCAGCTCGTACTGCAACTGGCCGAGCAACTGTTCATGCTGGCCGCGCAGCTCGAAGCGATAGCCATGCAGCACCTGTCTGGCCTGGGGTGGGTGAGCGATGAGGCTGTGAGGCTGGCCGCAGTCGAGGTGGAGCGTGTGGATCCGGACAATCTTTGCCACCCGCTCGGCAAAGATTGCCAGCAGGGCGTCAAGATCCCGTTGCCTCAGCAGCTCCTGAAGTTGCTGATAAGGATCCTGTCCGGTCAGCGGCGTGAGCCGCTCCATCTGCTGTACCCACTGCTCTATGCCGTGTCCGAAGCCGTTCAATGACGATGTGTTTTCCACGTTGCAGCCTTGCACCTCTCCACTCATTAGGCGGGTTACTGCAATCCTCGTGCCCAAAATATGTTCGATGGAAAACAAAGGCGCTGGCTAGGCTTAACGAGATGAAATGGGAGGGTAAATAACCCCTGTGTGCCGCTTGTCGCGAGCGCCCAGAAGGGGCGGGATCCTGTCCCGTAGCCCCGAAGATGACCGGACGGTGCGAGGAGCCCGATGCACAGTCTCATCATGCCATGGGGACAGATAAAAGAGAGGGATGTGTGTACGCCGATGTGTTGATCCTGCTGCTCTCCGCCGTCCTGCTGGTGGCCATCTTCCGACGCCTGGGTCAGCCGGTGATCCTCGCCTACCTGTTCGTCGGCATGCTGCTCGGCCCCCATGGCGCGGCCATCGTCACCGGGCAGGCCATGATGCAGACCATAGGGGAACTCGGCATCGTCTTCCTGATGTTCTCCCTCGGGCTCGAATTCTCGCTGCCGCGCCTGCTCGCCATGCGCAAGCTGGTGCTGGGGGTCGGCGGCCTGCAGGTGCTGCTCACCTCATTGCTGTTCTTCTGGCTCGGCTGGTGGTGGGGTTTGAGCCTGCCCCAGGCGCTGGTGGTGTCGGGCACCCTGGCCCTCTCCTCCACCGCCGTGGTGATCAAACAGCTCGGGGAGTTGCAGCAACTCCATACCCGGCGGGCCCAGCTCGGGGTGAGCGTCCTGCTGTTTCAGGATCTGGCGGTGGTGCCGCTGCTGGTGATGATCCCCATCCTGGCCAGGCCCGAGGTGCAGGGCAGCGCCTTGTTGGCGGAAGTCGCCTGGGCCTCCCTCAAGGGGCTGTTTGCCCTGTCAGTCTTGCTCGCGGTGGGAAAATGGCTGCTGCCCATGGTGTTTCACGAGGTGGCGCGGGCGCGATCCGATGAGCTGTTCGTGCTCAGTACCCTGCTGGTGGCCTTGCTGGCGGCCTCTCTGACCCAGTGGATGGGGCTCTCCATGGCGCTTGGGGCCTTCCTGGCCGGCATGATGCTGGGGGAGTCCCACTACCGTCATCAGCTGGAGGTGGACATCAAGCCGTTTCGGGACGTCTTGCTGGGGCTCTTCTTCATCACCATCGGCATGACCATGGAGTGGACGCTGGTGGCGAACGCCTGGTGGCAGGTGCTGCTCTGCGTGCTCGGGCTCATCCTGTGCAAGTCGCTGCTGGTGCTGCTGGCGGGCCGGCTGATGGGGGAGCGCAAGCGCGATGCCATGGCGGCCGGCATCATGCTGAGCCAGATCGGCGAGTTCGGCTTCGTGCTGCTGGCGCTGGCGAGCCACCATGGCCTGCTCGGTCACGAGATGGTCTCCCTGCTCATCGGCGTCGGCGTCATCACCCTTTCTCTCACCCCCTGGTTGGTGCAGCGGGCGCTGGGGCTCGCCCACTCCCTCACCGACGGGGCCCTGCTCTCGCGCGCCGGGGTCGCCCAGTCGGGGCTCAGCAAGCATCAGCATGTCATCATCGCCGGCTTCGGGCGTACCGGGCAGACCTGTGCCCGCTTTCTCAAGCTCGAGGAGATCCCCTTTCTCGCGCTGGATCTCGATCCCGAGCGGGTGAGCGAGGCCAAGCTGGCGGGGGAGCAGGTGGCGTTTGGCGATGCCAGCCGGCGCGACATCCTGCTGGCGGCCGGTCTGATGCGGGCTCGCCTGGTGATCATCACCTTCGACGATCGCAAGCGGGTCGATGCCATGCTGACGCAGATCCGGACGTTGGCGGGGGATCTCAAGGTGCTGGTGCGAACCCGGGACGACAGCTTCCTCGAGCACTACAAGCAGGCCGGGGCCTTCGAGGTGATACCTGAGTCCCAGGAGGGGGCCCTGATGCTGGTGTCCCACCTGCTGGTCAACTGCGACATTCCCATCGGCCGGGTGATCCGGCGCATGGAGCATGAGCGCAGCAGTCAGTATCGCTTCCTGCACGGCTTCTACTGGGGGGACCAGAGTGCGGGCAATCTGGAGACGGATCAGTTGCTGGAGCGGTTGCACCCCGTGTTGCTGCACGATCAGGCCTGGGCCGTTGGGCGTCGGGTGCGGGAATTGCCCCTGGGGGAGGTGCGCATCAAGGCGGTCCATCGCGGAGAGCGGAGCCTGGAGCCGAGGGCCGATCTGAGGCTGCTCGCGGGAGATCGGCTGGTGCTGTTTGGTACGGTCGTGGCCATGGAGCAGGCGGAGCAGCGCCTGCTGGAGGGGCATTAGGCCCCCGGTCCGGGCGACGACTGCCTGTTCAGGCCTCCTCGCGGATCCGCTCTTCGATGTCCAGGAAAGACTCGATGTGCTGACGTTGCGCCATTGCATCCTGATACCCCAACCTTATCAACTGCTGACAGTAACCCGGGTGAAACATCAGGAAGCTGGCCAGACTGCTGCTCTCCTGGCCGTTCACCCCCAGTACCCGCAGCAGGCGGCGCAACTGGGTTGGCAGCTTGGGCAGGTAATCGAGGGCGATGAGGTCGAGATCCTGGCTTGGCCTGATGACACAGGTCTCCACCTGGCGCAGCTTCAGTCGGTTGCGCTCCCGCGGCGGGATGAGCGACAGGGTCTGGTTGATGCGTCCCAGTCGCTCCAGATCCGAATTCAGGGTGTCGGAGAAGACGGTGTTGAGCAGGTGGCTGGCGATGTTGGAGCTGGTCAGGCGGCTCTGGTGCGGGGACGCGCCCCCCTGATGGGGTGAATCCAGCGTCACCAGCAGGATCCGCTCTGCGCCCAGGTGAATGGCGGGGCTCAGGGGGCTCAGCTGGTGGATGGAGCCGTCACCGTAGAAACGATCGCCTATGGGAGTGGCCGGAAAGACGAAAGGCAGGGCTGCCGAGGCCAGCAGGTGATCCGAGGTGAGCAGGGTGCGCAGGCCGCGCCGCCTGGCCCGCTCCCAGGGCTGATGCTCGGCCCGCCCCTGGAAGAAGGTGGTGGAGAGGCCGTCGTCATAGTCGGAAGCCGTGATGGCGATGGCCTCCAGGCTGCCGTAGAGGATGTTGTCATCGATACGGTGATAGTCGATGAGCTGATCCAGCAGGCGGCGCAGGGGGGCATTGTCGAACAGGTGGAAGGCGTGGTTGCTCTGGGGGCTGATGAGACCGGCCGAGCCCTGATACAGGGTGCGCCACAGCAGCTGGCAGGGATGAAAGTCGAAGATGTGATGGGTCTCGAAACGGCGCCAGACCCACTCCAACTTGCGCACCCCCAGGTGAAAACAGGAGGCGTAGCACGCCAGCGCCGTGATGTTGAGGGCTCCCGCCGAGGTGCCGCACAGTATGGGGAAGGGGATGCCGAGGTTGCGGGGATAGAGCTCTGCCACTGCCTTGAGGACGCCGACCTGATAGGCGGCGCGAGCACCACCACCGGTCAACAGGAGAGCTGTATTGGGTTTGGCCATGCTGCTGCGCCTTATTGTGATTGCAAGGGCGGGGTGCCACCGCGCAATTTAACTATAAGACGTTGTATCCCGGATAAAAATGGGCCGCCTCATCATTTTTTGAGGCGACCGGTACGGCGGGATCAGGCCTCGCTTCTGGGCTGGGTCAGCTGATCGAAGGCAGCGAACACGGGGGGGCTTGCCAGGATGCGACCATGGCCTAGTCCACGGGTACTCACCAGTCGCGTGCGGCCATCCTCTGCCGCCCGCAACGAGTCTTTATGGGGGGCGAACCTGTCTTCCTTGTCGTGAACGATGAGGGCCGCCCCCTGGCGACGAGCGAGACGACCCAGGGGGTCGACAGTGCTCAAGGGATGCTTATATTCGTGCTCGATCTCCTTGACCACCGCATCGAACAGCCGGATGGAGTAGCCGGAGCGGGCCACCATGCCATAGAGCTGGGGCACATAGTCGAGCACGGGCGAGATGAGCAGCAGCGGCAGCGTGTCGAGGGCGGGGTGGCGGCTGCTGAGGGTGACGGCGCCCCCCATGCTGTGGGTGATGACCCCCTGAACTGGGCCGACGCGCGCTAGGATTTCGTCGAAGGCGCGCACGAAGCGGGGCAGGTGCCCCGTGCTGCCCTCGCTCTGGCCGTGGGCGGGGTGATCATAGGCCAGCGCGGTGAAGCCCTGGGCGGCGATATGGTTCATCAGCGGGTAGAACTGGCTGGCACTGCCGGACCAGCCGTGCATCAGCAGCCACACCGGGCCCTGGCCAAGCCGGTAGCTCATCAGGGTGCCCTCACCGGTGTGGATGGCCTGCTGCACCAGCCCGGTGGGGGCGGCGACCTCCCGGGTTGGGCGCTGCGGGGTCAGCAGCAACTTGCTGGCGGTGCGCTTGGCGTGGGCCGGTGCCAGTGCGTGGTGCAACCGGGTGCCAAGCCCCAGCAGCAACTTGCTCGGGCTGACGCGGCGGGTGTTGAAATAGATCTTGCTGCTCATGGTCATCCTGTGGTTTTTATGTGCGAACGGTCGTGCTTTTTTGTCTGTTTTTAAAAAGAAGAGCCAGAACCTCAGCGCCAGCTGGTCAGCAGATCTTCCACCTCGGGCCAGAAGTGGCGGGCCGGATCCTGACACAAGTCCAGCGCATTGAACACCTGATCTCCCAGATAGAGGCCATATAGCCGGTAGACGGCGCGCCAGGGATCCAGATCCCTGCGCCACTCTCCCTTCTCCTGGCCCTGCACCACCTGGCGAGCCAGATAGTCGAGCCAGAAACGCACCAGCTGGCGGGCCGCCTGCTGCACCTCCCCCTCCTGGGCCGAAGTCCAGGCATCGAGGAACATGCAGCGTCCGGCAAAGCTCTGGTTCCAGGCCAGCCAGGCCTGCAGCAGGGCCAGCAGTTTCTCCTGCTGGGTGCCGTGCCGTTGCTGGCGCACCGGCTGGATCACCCGCTCCCGGAACACCTCGGCGGAGTAGGAGAGCACGGCGATCTGCAGGTTGTCGCGAGACTGGAAATGGGCAAACAGGCCGCTCTTGGACATCTCGCATGCACTGGCCAGCGAGCCTATGGTCAGGCTCTCGAGCCCTTGCTGGCTCGCCTGCTCGAAGGCGGTCTGCAAAATGTTGTCGCGGGTCAGACGGCCCTTGCTCATCGCACTCTCCTCTCTGGGTTCTGCAGCATAAAGTACGATCGTGCTAATTGTCGAGCCACAAACCGCCATAGTGGTGGAGACAAGCTGCTGACTCAGCTGTCCTTGATGTCCATCTGCTGCAGGGCGATGACCGCCTGGGTGCGGTTCTTGACCCCGAGCTT
>ERZ724523.2615-NODE-2615-length-10235-cov-5.857367_pt1 | contig 10235 bp, 6 predicted proteins | sample MGYA00376056_ERZ724523 | MGnify/ENA primary metagenome ERZ724523 (study PRJEB28724, sample SAMN07190888) | wastewater metagenome | isolation source: influent of sewage treatment plant in Hong Hong | place: USA: Christiansburg, Virginia | collected 2016-03-01 ... | reverse complement strand
TTATGCATCCTAAAGTTTGGCAGGCCAGTGGACATATAGCTAATTTTTCTGATCCTCTGGTTGAATGTCGCCATTGTCATAGTCGTTTGCGAGCTGATGAACTTTTAGCCCAGATTGGAGTTGAAGCTGACGAGACAATGCCCGAAGACACGATTAACAAAATATTTGATGACTATCGTCATTTAATTTTTTGCCCTGACTGTGGCCAACAAGATTTTACTGCTGTACGGCGTTTTAATTTGTTAATTCAGTCTAATCTTGGTGATTTTATTGGCTCTAGATCTGAGCCAGTTTATCTTCGAGGTGAGACTTGCCAAGGGATTTATGTAAATTATAAAAATATCATGGATAGCACCAGACTTCAATTACCTTTTGGCATAGCTCAGATTGGCAAAGCTTTTCGCAATGAAATTACCGCCCGTCAATTTATTTTTCGCACTAGAGAGTTTGAGCAAATGGAACTTCAGTATTTTATCAGGCCAACTGAAGATTTCGAGGAATTTAATAAATGGAAAGAACGGCGGTGGAATTATTATATACACAATCTAGGCATTAATCCGGATAATTTACGGTGGCACGAACATGAGAAATTAGCCTTTTATGCTAAAGCTGCTTTTGATATTGAATATAAATTCCCTTTCGGTTTCCAAGAAATTGAGGGTATTCATGCTCGCGGTGATTATGACTTAAAACAGCATCAGAAATTTTCAGACGTTAAGCTAGACTATTATGATCCAGTGGCTGATGAAACGTTTATTCCTCATATTGTTGAAGCCTCTTCTGGGGTGGGGCGGGTATTTTTAATGCTCTTAGCAGAAGCTTACTATGAAGAGAACTTGCCAGATGGTAGCAAAAGGATAGTACTACGTTTAAAGCCAGCAGTAGCCCCAATTAAAATAGCTGTTTTCCCGCTTTTACGTAATCGTCCTGAATTGGTGGTTAAAGCTAAGACAATTTTTGATCAATTAAAACTACAATGGCGATGTGAGTTTGATGACAATGGTAATATTGGCAAACGTTACCGACGGCAGGATGAAATTGGCACTCCTTATTCTATAACTGTAGATTTTGATACTTTAGATAAAAATTTAGTTACTGTTCGAGACCGGGACTCCATGAAACAGGAGAGTATTAACGTTGATGAGCTTATAGCTTATTTATCCTCAAAATTGAACTAATATGTGGCAGAGACAATTTAATAATAATTTTCCCTTAGTTCTTAAGGTGCCAATGGATAATTGTCAGACTTTTACTATTTTAGTAATTGTGGCTACCGGGTCAAAATTTGAGACAGCCCCAGAGAGAGGAGTATCGCATTTTTTAGAGCATATGTTTTTTAAGGGCACTACTAGGCGACCTACAACATTAGCTATATCCAGTGAGCTTGATGCTATTGGTGGAGAATATAATGCTTTTACTAGTAAAGAGTCTACAGCTTTTTATGTGAAATGCGCGGCTGATCAGGCCGAAGTGGCTTTTGACGTTTTAAGCGACATGCTGTTAAATTCTTTATTTGCTGCTGAGGAAATAGAAAAAGAGCGAGGAGTTATTATTGAAGAGATTAATATGTATGAAGATAACCCCTTAATGCACTTAGATGATGTGTTTGAACGAGTTTTTTATGGGGATACTCCTGCGGGCTGGGATACTGCTGGTTCTAAAGAGACAGTAGGATCATTAAAGCGAGAAAATTTAATAAGTTATTGGCAAAGCCACTATAGTCATTCTCGGACTATCATATGTTTGGCTGGTAATTTGCCTCATGATATTAATGATTTGGTAAACAAATATTTTGGTGCATGGCCCACATCTTTTCATTTTAGAAACAAATTGCCCATCATAGATACACAGAGGAAGCCTCAATTATTGGTAGAAAATAAAACTACCGATCAACTGCATTTAGCTTTAGGTGTGAAGGCCTTTCCTTACGGTCACAAAGATGAATTACCCACTAAGCTACTAGCTACTATATTGGGTGGGACAATGAGTTCAAGATTATTTTTAGAGATTAGAGAACGTCGAGGTTTGGCTTATTATGTCCGAACCGATGCGGAAACCTATACAGATAGTGGCTATTTAGTTACCAAAGCTGGGATTAAAAAAGATTCTTTGCCCCTCGTTATTGCTATGATTCTTCAGGAATATAAAAAATTAGCCACTGAGTTAGTAGAAGAAAATGAATTAGAACGAGTGAAAAAATTTTTAGCTGGTCGGCTAATCCTTGGGCTGGAGGGGTCTGATGATTTAGCTAGGTGGTATGGGTATCAGCAAACCCTACGGCTTGGCCAGGGAGATAATCAATCTTCTTTGGATACGCCTCAGCAGTATTTGACTAAATTAAACTCAGTAACCTCGGCTGAAATTCAGGAAGTAGCTAGACAAATTTTTGTGAATGAAAGCCTAAATTTAGCTATTATTGGACCAGTAACCAATCAAGATAAATTAGCCTCTTTATTAACGTTGGATTAAAATATGTCCCAGGTTGATGATTATTTAACTAATTTAAATAAAGAACAACGACAAGCGGTAGAGCACGGTAACGGTCCCCTACTAATTGTGGCTGGCGCTGGTACTGGTAAGACTACTGTATTAGTTAATCGGTTGCTTTATTTAGTTATGTCTGGTCAAGCTAAACCCGAAGAAATTCTACTCACTACTTTTACTGATAAAGCAGCAGGAGAGATGGAAGAAAGGGCGGATAAACTTTTGCCTTATGGCTATACTGATTTATGGATTCAGACTTTTCATAGTTTTGGTGAGCGTCTCTTGCGACAGCACGGTTTGGATATTGGGTTGCCAACAAATTTTAAATTGCTTGATGAGACAGCCCAGTGGGTTTTACTACGTCAAAATTTAGACCGTTTAATGCTAAATTATTACCGACCCTTAGGCAATGAAACTAAGTTTCTTGCCGACCTGGTAAAGCATTTTAGCCATTTGAAAGATGAAAATATTTCTTCTCAGCAATATTTAGATTATGTTGACTCTCTAGATTTCAGTGATATGAATGAGCCAGCCCAGCTAGAAGTTACCCGTCTTAAGGAATTAGCGCAAGCTTATGCCACATATAATCAGCTTTTGTTAGATAACTCTTGTCTTGATTTTGGTGATTTAATTGTTTATACACTAAAACTTTTTCGGGAACGACCTAATATTTTAGAACAATATCGACAACAGTTTAAATTTATTTTAGTTGATGAATTTCAAGATACTAATTGGGCTCAATACGAACTTCTTAAATTATTGGCAGCGCCAGCTAATAATTTAACGGTGGTGGGCGATGATGACCAAAGTATCTATAAATTTCGTGGTGCTTCTTTAGCTAATATCTTGAAGTTTAAAGATGATTTTCCTAATGCTCGAGAGATTGTCCTGGTGGCTAATTATCGGTCAGGACAAGCTATTTTGGACCAAGCTTATCGTTCCATTCAACATAACAATCCGGATCGCTTAGAAGTTAAATTATCATTAAATAAAAAATTAATAGCCGTAGGTGTACCTCAATCATCGGTGGAAGTATGGCCGTTTCATACCGAGTCAGAGGAAGTCGTGGCTATTGCTGACTACATAAAAGAAAAACATCAAGGTAGCGATGGGGCACAGTGGTCTGATTTTGCTGTTTTAATTCGTTCTAATCGTGATGCTGATAAATTTATTAATGAGTTTACGAGACGTCAAATTCCTTGTCAGTTTATGTCTATGCGCGGGCTATATTATAAGCCAATTATTTTAGATTGTTTAGCTTATTTGAAGCTCTTAGATAATTACCATGAATCGGCAGCTCTTTATCGGGTATTAAATTCACGGCCCTTTGCCTTACCGGCCGTCGATTTAATGGAGCTTACCGCCCTAGCTAATCGTAAGGCTTGGTCGCTTTTTGAGGCGCTGAAGCATAGTGATTTAGCTTTTAAAATTAATCCTAGCAGCCAAGAAATTATTACTAAACTTTTACGTCTCATTGATGAACAATCGCTGATGGCGGCTAAAGAAACACCAAGCCGTTTATTTGTTGATTTTGTTTATAAATCCGGTTTATTATCTGGGCTTGATCCAGATAAAGATTGGCAAATTTTTCATTATTTAAATCAATTTTATCGTAAAGTAAAGGCCTTTGAAGATAGCGGTCAAGACTTACGTTTAAAAGATTTTATCTCTTTGATCAATCTAGAACTAGAAGCTGGTGAAACCGGTAGTTTAAATTTACCCCTGGAAGACGAGGACGTTGTTAAGATTATGACTATTCATTCGGCTAAGGGGTTAGAGTTTAGATATGTTATTTTGCCTGATTTAGTAGATAAAAAATTTCCCACTATAAAAAGGGGTGAAAGTTTACCCATTCCAACTGGTCTTATTGCTGAGCCAATTGGTTCTAGTGATATGCATTTAGCTGAAGAACGGCGGTTATTTTATGTAGCCATGACTAGGGCTAAGGAGCAACTTATTTTATCTTATGCTCGTGACTATGGAGGAGCGAGTAACCGTCGGCCTTCTATTTTTTTACAGGAGCTAGGTTTGACCGATAACTTACCTGAACGCCAGTTAGATTCTGCTCGAGTATTTGAACTGGTTCGCGAGGTAGAGGTACTTTCTGAGCCACCCCAGGAATTAACGACAACCGGCAAACCGCTGCCAGTTAATAGATTTTCTTTTAGCCAGCTAGAGGGTTATGATAATTGCCCTTTACAATATAAATTTAATTTTATTTTAAAAGTACCGGTTCCAGATAAGGCCAATATAATTTATGGCCGGCTAATGCACCGTTGTCTTTATGAAATATTTTTGCCTTGTCTAAAATCGTCTTCAGCGGTTGATCTTTTTGGCAAATCAGCTACCCCTGAATATTTCAATTGGCCAGATTGGCTTAATATTTACAAAAAAAACTGGGTTGATGAGGGCTATAGCTCAAGTGAAGAGCGAGAACAGTATTATAAACTTGGTGAGCAGAGTTTGCGTCTAATTTGGCAGAAGGTTCAAGATGATGGCTGGCCTAAAGTACTTGGGCTAGAGAAACAATTTACTTGGAAAGGAGAAGGTTTTATTTTAAAAGGCACCATTGATCGCATTGATCAGTTGCCTGATGGTCGAGTAGAAGTAATTGATTATAAAACAGGTCAACCTAAAGAGAAGTTAGATTATAAAACAAAACGGCAATTGATACTCTATAAAATGGTAGCAGAAGAAATGTTGGACCGGCAGGTAGGAAAATTGACCTTTTGCTATCTTAATAATGGTAATTTTTTAAGTTTTGAGGCTAAGGCTAGCGATATAGATAAAGTTAATCATGAAATAGTTACAACCATTGAGGCTATTAAGCAGGGGTTATTCCCAGCTAAGCCTAGCCAATTATGTAATTATTGTGACTTTAGGTCAATTTGTCAGTTTCGTCAGGTTTAACTATTTTGACTAGTCAAAATAGTTATCAAACTTTGACAGGTAGCTTTATTTTTGCTAAATTGTTACTAGCCCGATTGACGGGTTTCCTTATATAATACCCATTTTATTATGATTATCAATTGGTTAGGGCAATCTTGTTTTAAGTTTCAAGATAAAATTAATGGTCGGGAAATAATTTTAGTTATTGATCCTTTTGATCCTAGTTATATTGGTTTAAAATTGCCAACTAATTTGTCGGCTAATATTGTAGCTATTACTCATGATCATCGTGATCATAACTTCAGCCAGGGTGTTCATGGCTGGTCGCGTATAATAGATACTGCTGGAGAGTATGAAATTGGTGGCGTATGCATTGATGCTATTGATAGCTATCATGATGCTCAGAAAGGCAAAGAACGGGGCAGTAACTTAATTTTTAGGTTAGAATTTAGCGATTTAACAATAACTCATCTAGGTGATCTCGGGCATCTATTAGAGCCAAGCCAGCTAGAAAGGATGTCTGGTACCGACATTTTGATGGTTCCTGTTGGCGGCCGCTATACCATTAACGGTAAGCAAGCAGTAGAAGTTATTAATCAGGTTGAGCCCAAGGTAGTTATCCCGATGCATTATCAATTACCAGGTTTAAAGTTTGAGCTAGATGATTTAGAAAATTTTGTTAAAGCTATCGGTTTATCGCCCATTAGTAGTGAATCTAGATTAAAAATTAGCCGTTGTGACTTGGACAGTGAGAATCTTCAATTAATGATTCTGTCACCATCACTTTAAATAAGTAAATGAAAAAAACAAATAGTTTAAAAAATATTGAATTGAATCCTCGTCGATGGAAATCCGAAACACGACGTTTAGCCCTATGGTTAGGAGTGTCTATAATTATGTTAATTCTGCTTATTTTTTGGTTCTATGATTTACGTTCATCTATAATTATGAATAGTCCGGAGCCTAATAATTTCCCCTTGCTAAATATTTCGCAAATTCAGTCTGATTTAAGTAGTGGATTAGAAGAAGTTAAAAGTGACGCTCAGGCTCTTAAAAAAATTGACACTTCCACTCCCGATTTAACCCCAGAGGAGAAGTTATTAGAGGAGCAAAACAAAATTAAGATAGATGAATTGCGTCAGAAATTAGAGCAATTACCTGATAAATAATAAATATTATGGTTGTTAAAAAATCATCAGTTGCGGCTGACAGCTCTACTGATAAATTAAATGATGAAAAAAAGTTAAAAAAAGATATATATCCAGTTATACCCTCTGGTTCTGTCTTGGCGCAGCCCATAGTTGATGAAATGCGTCAGTCTTATCTTGATTATGCTATGAGCGTAATTGTTTCGCGGGCCTTGCCGGATGTTCGTGATGGTTTAAAGCCAGTGCATCGTCGCATTTTATATGCTATGTGGTTGCTGGGATTGCGTTCAGGCAGCAAATTTCGTAAATCAGCTACCGTGGTTGGCGAGGTTTTGGGCAAATATCATCCCCACGGCGACAGCGCGGTTTATGATGCTATGGCGCGCTTGGCCCAAGACTTTGTTATGCGTTACCCCCTAGTTAAGGGGCAGGGTAATTTTGGTTCTGTAGATGGTGATCGACCAGCGGCGATGCGTTATACTGAGGCTAAGTTATCGGCCATAGCTGAGGAAATGCTGATTGATTTAGATAAAGACACGGTAGAAATGATTCCTAATTTTGATGGTTCGCTTACAGAACCACAGGTATTACCAGCCAAGATTCCCAATTTATTGCTTAGCGGTTGTATGGGCATTGCCGTAGGTATGGCCACCAATATTCCACCCCATAATTTACGGGAGGTGGTGGCTGCTATCTTGAAATTGATTGATCACCCCGAAGCTACTATTGAAGAGTTAATGGAATGTATAAAAGGGCCAGATTTTCCTACCGGTGGCCTTATATATAATAAAGAAGATATTTTACGAGCCTATACCACTGGTCGGGGTGGTATTGTAATGCGTGGGCGGGCCGAGATTGTTGAAAGCAGTGCTGGTAATTTGCAGATAATTATTAGTGAGATTCCTTATCAGGTCAATAAAGCTATTTTAGTAGAAAAAATTGCCGACCTAGTTAAAGATAAAAAAATTGAAGGAGTTAAAGATTTACGAGATGAGTCAGACAAGGAAGGCATTCGGATAGTCCTGGATTTAAGACGCGATAGTTATCCAAAAAAGATTCTCAATGTTTTGTATAAGCATACATCTCTTCAGGAAACTTTTAATGTTAATATGTTGGCTTTAGTTGATGGTATTCAGCCGCGTGTTTTAAATTTAAAGACTATTCTAGAAGAATTTATTAAACACCGTCAAGAAATTATTCGACGTCGGACTACTTATGATTTAAATAAGGCCAAGGAGAGAGCTCACATTTTAGAAGGCCTTATAATGGCTTTAGCGCGGATTGATGAGGTTATTGCTACAATTAAGGCCTCTAAAGATAAAGACCAAGCTAAAGTGAATTTGATGAAGCAATTTAAACTTTCTGAAAGGCAAGCTATTGCCATTCTGGAAATGAAGCTGCAAACTTTAGCTAATTTAGAGCGGTTAAAAGTGGAGACAGAATTAAAGGAAAAATCTAAAATTATCACTGAATTAGAACAAATTCTTTCTTCGGACATTTTAGTGTTAAATATTATAAAACAGGAATGTCAAGATATAGCTGAGAAATATGGTGATGACCGCCGAACGACCATAGTCAATCAGAGTATTACAAATTTTAAGGCGGAAGACTTAATTCCTAATGAGGAAGTCATGGTTATTATGACCCGAGATGGCTATATTAAACGATTGCCGGGCAATACTTTTAAGGTTCAAAGTCGAGGCGGAAAGGGTGTGTTAGGATTAACTACCAAGGAAGCAGATGCTGTACAATTTTTGTTTACGACCATGACCCACGGAGACTTGTTGTTTTTTACTAGTAGGGGGCGAGTGTTTGAACTCAAAGCTTATGAACTGCCAGTAGCTTCACGGACCGCCAAAGGCCAAGCTATTGTTAATTTTTTACAGTTAGCTAATGACGAGCAAATTACGGCCATTTTACCCCTTGACAAGATGGGAGATAAAGAGTTTTTATTTTTTGCCACTCGCAAAGGTTTAGTAAAAAGGGTTAGCATTAATGCTTTTGCTAATGTGCGACGCACTGGTTTATTGGCCATTAAATTGAAGCCAGATGATCAATTAATTTGGGTTAAGCCAACCACTGGGAGTGATCAGATCCAGATGATGACTGCCGCTGGTCAGGCCGTACGTTTTAAGGAAACAGATGTTCGTGACATGGGACGTGGAGCAAGTGGAGTTATTGGAATGCGGTTAAAAAAGGGCGATCGTGTTGTGGGTATGGGCGTTATCAAGACTGATCCAGACAAAATTAAGGACTACCAGGTATTATCAGTTACGGCTTATGGTTATGGCAAAAGGACTAATTTATCTCAATATAAAGTTCAAAACCGCGGGGGTTTTGGAATTAAGACTGCTAAATTAACAGAGAAAACTGGAGAAATAGTTAACGCCTTTATAGTTAATAGAAAAACTATGGCTGATAAAGATTTAATAGTAATGTCTATAAATGGGCAAGTTATTCGTATTCCATTTTCTTCTGTCCAGACATCAAGTCGCGCTACTCAGGGAGTACACCTAATGCGTTTTAAAGAGGATAGCGACCAGGTAGTTGGTATAACGTGGCTTTAATTTTTTTATTGTTTGTAGTATTATATTATTAATTTTTAAAATTATTTTTTATGAAGAAACTATTATTGGTTAGTTTAGCGATGGCTTTAATGTTAACTGGCTGTTCGGCTCGGTCTAAAAATTTAAAGCCAGATGAAGCTAAAGCAAGGGCAGAAAATTTTATTAATGCTGCCTTAATGAGTCCTGGTAGTCAGGCTATAGTTAAGGAAATTGAGCAAGTGGATGGATTTTATAAGATACAAGTTGATATAGGCGGTGGGGAACCGATTGAATCCTATTTGAGTCTTGATGGTAAGCTATTTTTTCCCCAAGCTTTAGACATTGATCTTATTAATGAACAGCTGGCCTCTAATAGCAGTGATAGCAGTGGTGGTAGCGTGGCTACCGTTGAGCAGAAAAGCGATAAGCCAACTGTGGATCTCTTTGTTATGAGCTATTGCCCTTATGGCTTGCAAATGGAACGAGGTATTTTGCCTGTGGTTGAAAAATTAGGAGATAAGATTGATTTTAAGATTCGATTCTGCGATTATGCCATGCATGATAAACCTGAGATTGAAGAAAATTTAGCTCAGTACTGTATTCAAAAAGAACAGCCCAATAAATTTCTTAGTTATTTAAATTGTTTTATTAAGAGTGGTAATGCTGTAAGTTGTTACAAAGAGGCAAAGATTGACGAGTCGGCGTTAAATACTTGCACTAGCACCACAGATAAACAATATAATATTATGGCTAGCTTTAATGATCAGAATTCTTGGAATAGTCAATTCCCGCCATTTAATATAGACAAAGCAGATAATGAAAAATACAACGTTCAGGGTTCGCCAACCTTAATTATTAATGGACAGGAAGTAAGTAGTAATCGAGATAGCGCCAGTTTGCTTAAAACTATTTGTTCAGCTTTTAATAATGCGCCGGAGGAATGTTCAGCTGAACTATCTAGCAATGCCCCAGCCGCTGGTTTTACGGCCGATACCAGTGGTGGTGCAGCTAGTTCTGAAGCTAGTTGTCAATAGTCTTTAGTTTTCATGTTAAAAAGGAGTCAGCCTATTGGCTGATTTCTTTTTTTTGCGGTATAATTACTAGCACAGTTTAAGGGTGATTGATTTACTTAATTTCATTTATGTGGAAGAAAGTTAGTTTATTATTT